>ERZ795041.546-NODE-546-length-13819-cov-3.838564_pt1 | contig 13819 bp, 12 predicted proteins | sample MGYA00375125_ERZ795041 | MGnify/ENA primary metagenome ERZ795041 (study PRJEB30170, sample SAMN03074214) | activated sludge metagenome | biome: Common Effluent Treatment Plant; feature: Wastewater; material: Activated sludge; isolation source: activated biomass in...
TTCTATTACTTTATTCAATGGGTTCTTATTCCGCCGCGCAGAATTTGCCCGACGTGGTGCCCCCGCCTTCCTAAAACGATCAGCCCGTTGACGTGAAGATAGGGCTGTATTTGATACATATAGTAAAGATCGATCAACCGAATCAAATCCTGAGCGGCCTGTTTGAAATTACAATGCTATGGAAAGACGACAGGCTGTCATTTCAAAGCCTTGACGGCGCCCCCAAGAATTATTCCGGGGCGGATGCCGATAAAATCCTGGCTACAATCTGGGCTCCCGACCCGGAGATCGTCAATCAGGCGAGTAAGCCGAGCATTCAGAAAAATAATCTCACCATATTCCCCGACGGCTCTGTAATACACAGATACATATTCTCCGCGGATATCCTTACCGAGTTCGATTACACGAGGTTTCCCTTCGACGATCAGGAGCTGAGAGTGGAAATTCAATCGTTCACCTACAATTCCGACCAGTTGGTGTTCACGGCTTCAGAGCAATATACCGGCATCAGCAAGTTATTCAGAAGCGACGACTGGCTTGCCTACCCCGCAAGCGTATTCGCCGGGTTTGAAAGAGCATTCGGGTATGAGACACAGGACCGGTCATACATCCTTTACGAGATAAAACTGGAAAGAAGATCCGAATTCTACATACTGCAGATCATATTACCTTTCTGTTTCTTTATTCTAATTTCAACCTGCGTGTTCTGGATACACTGGGTATCGATAGACAGACGGGTCGCCATCATAGCGACCTTTATGCTCACATCGGTCGCGTATAATTTCCTGGTGCTGAAGTATCTTCCCAGCGTGCCCTACAAGACAATGTTAAACGCAATAATCACGGCCGGATATTTTATGGGCGGTATATCGATTGTGGCAGTCATTACCTTTGAGTTGTTTAAAGAAGGGGGACGTCTTAGAGCATGGGAACTGGGGAATAAAATTACCAGGTTCGCTGCCCCCATATTCATGATCGCCGTGTGGCTTTTGATTTACTACATATTCATCAACAAGGAGCTGCAGATAATATACCTTGTCAAATGAGCTTAAACGTTCAATGTTCAAAAGGTGCGTAAACGATTATATGATCAAGGCAGAGAATAAAATTGTCGTATCAGGGATGTATATCCTCCTCTTGTTATGCGGCATCGTTATTTCTTTAGCTGCAGGCGGTTGTAAGTCTAATAACAACGCTGTGCACGGCGTGAATTATCAAAAGGTCGGTGATATATCCGGCACTATCAAGATATCGGGCTCGACAACAATGAGCAATCTGGTCTCTCTCTGGTGTAATGGTTTTTCGGATGTATATCATAACGCCAATTGCATGGTTGAAAGCTTCGGCTCCCAAAAGGCCCCGCAAGATCTGGTAGCGGGGGGAATTGACATAGGAACGATGTCGGAACCCATGTCGGCCAAGGATATACAGGATTTTAAAAACGCTTATGGTTACGAGCCCGAGGGCATAAAGGTGGCAATCGACATGATTGCCGTGCTTGTCAACGTGGAAAATCCCGTTGGTTGCATGACTATAGACGAGCTCGACGGTGTGTATTCGAATACGTATTCATGCGAGGGGGCGGCCGATATCACGACGTGGGGGGATTTGATCCAGGACGACACATGGAAAAATATTCCCATTAAAATATACGGAAGAACGCCTTCATCCGGCACGTACGATGTTTTTAAAAAGACGGCTCTTTGTAACGGGAGCTATAAAGACAGCATTACAGAGCTGGCAAGCTCCAGGGATATAGTCGATTTTGTTTCCAAAGATGCTTATTCGATTGGATACACCGGTGCGGGGTATCTAACGTCCGGCGTCAAAGCAGTTAAGGTAGGCAAATCGAAGAACGACTGCTACCCTCCCGAGCCCGAATTCGCCGTATCAAAGCAATATCCCTTTACCAGAGGGCTTTATATATATCCGAGGGAGAATCCATCCAAAGGCATGAAAAAATTAACGAAAGAGTTCCTGAAATACATCCTGAGTAAAGACGGCCAGGAAGCAGTGCTCGATGCCGGTTTTACCGTCATGCCCGCCAACGTCATCGATGAGGAAAGAAAGAAGATATCCCAATAAGTGAACGTTCCGGAATGAACCCCTAAATCCGAAAACAGCTTTACGACCGATTTTGCTTATTTGAATAGGTGGTCGGGATAGCCGAAAAGCAGGTTATGTCGCTTAAAACCACACCAAAAACCGCACCAATTATCAAACTACCCAAAACCAAGACCAAAAAAATCTAATGATTACTGGTCGGGGTGGCCGGACTTGAACCGGCGGCCTCTGCGTCCCGAACGCAACGCTCTAGCCAATCTGAGCTACACCCCGACGAGGCTAATAAATTTACTATATTCCGGATGGTATTCAAGTAATTAGACGCAAAAAATACACATTGCGGAATATAGTTCCACACCTGTCCGAGCCAGGCATACCTACCGGAAGGCTTATCTGCACCGAATTATGTATCCGGGGTTTTTCGAATATAATTTTTAAAGGAGGTCTCCAACCTATGGAGTTCAAGGAACTCGGCGCAACCGGCGCCGCGATACCCGAGATAGGCCTCGGCACCTGGCGGTACAGGGGCGGGACGAAGCCGCTCCGGGCGGGTATCGACCTCGGAGCATATCTGATCGATACGGCCGAAGGCTACGGCACCGAGGAGGTCGTCGGTAAGGCCGTAAGCGGGATACGGGACCGCGTATTCATAGCCACAAAGGTCTCCGGAAGGGACCTCGGGCACGACCGCGTTCTCCGCGCGGCCGAGGACAGCCTTAAGCGGCTCGGGACGGACTTCATAGACCTCTACCAGGTGCACTGGCCCAACAGCCGTTATCCGATGAAGGAAACCATGCGCGCCATGGAAACGCTCGTCGACAGGGGGATGATAAGGTACATAGGTGTCAGTAACTTCAACGTGGACGAGATGGAGGAAGCGGTTTCAGCGCTCCGGAACAATCCGCTTGTGTCGAACCAGGTAATCTACAACCTGAACACGCGTGGCATCGAAGAAGACGTCATCCCCTACTGCGTCAGGCACAACATAACCGTCATGGCGTACACGCCGCTCGACGACGGCAATCTCGCCGGGGGACTTCGGCACTCCTCAGAAAAAATGGCGGTGCTCGAAGAGATAGCGGAAGAGACGGGAAAGACCATGGCGCAGGTCGCGCTCAACTGGTGCACATACGGCGAAAATGTGATAGCTATTCCCAAATCGAATACGCTCTTAAGGACGGTAGAGAACTGCGAGGCCTCGGGCTGGCGGCTCACGCCCGGGCAAAAAGAGCGGCTCGATTCCGCCTTCGAAGGGTACTGGTAATCCGCGCGCCTTTTCATATGTTATATTTCACATCTGCTATATTTCGTAGCGCAATTATCCAACCAAAATGAAATCGGAGGCACGATGTCCAGCAACCAATCGACGGCAAAAATGAACTGGGACCTCGGGAGTTATTTCCCCGAATACGGCGGGGCGGAGATGAAGGAGTTCAAGAAAAAACTAAAGGCAGACATAGCGGCTGTGCAGAAAAAGGCCGCCGCCCTCCCCTCGCTCGGCGCAGACAACATGGCCGACTGGGAAGATATCGTCCTCGAAGCCGAGGACATCATGAGCCGCTACAGCCATATCGACTCATATATCGGATGCCTGGCTTCCGCGGACGGGCTCAACGAAGACTACGTCCGCGAGGAAGGGGAGATGTCGGCCATGCACGCCGAGCTCTCCAAGCTCAAGGTCGAGCTCATAAGGGCGCTGAAGGGCGTCCAGGAGGAGGTTTTCAGCCGATTCACGGAGCGGGAAAAACTTTCGGACGCCGCCTACTACATCGGAAGGCTCAGGATACTATCCGAAAGGAGCATGAATCCCGATAAGGAGATACTGGCCTCGGACCTCGGCGTGGACGGCATAAGCGCCTGGGGCAGGCTTTACGATACGGTTTCGAGCAGGCTCGAATTCGAGATGAAATATCCCGACGGCACGGTGAAAACCCTCCCGATATCCCAGAGGCGCTCGCTTATGGAAAAGCCCGAGAGGGACATCCGAAAGGCCGCCTTCGAGGGCGGGAACCGGGCGTGGAAGACAATAGAAGACACGGCCGCCGCCGCCCTCAACGCAATTTCCGGCACCAGGCTCACGCTCAACAGGTACCGCGGCATAGACCATTTCCTCGACGTCGCGCTCTATCAGTCGGGCATAAGCCGGAAGACCCTCGACGCCATGTTCGAGGCGATTTACGACGAGATAGAGCTCCCGAAGGAAATACTCCGATTCAAGGCGCAAACGATGGGCGGAAAGCAAATCGCCTGGTACGACCTCGGGGCCCCGCTGGACATCGAATCCGGCCAGACGCTCAGCTGGCCCGACGCGCAGAGGCTCGTCGAAAAGTCGTTCTCAGCATCATATCCCGCGCTCGGAAAGTACGCCCGGAGCGCTTTCGATAAGAGGTGGATAGACTGGGAGCCGAGGGAAGGAAAGAGGCCGGGAGGGTTTTGCACCGGCTCACTCCTGACGAAGGAATCCCGCATCTTCATGACGTACAACGAGACGCTGGGCGACGTGCTCACGCTCGCCCACGAGGCCGGGCACGCCTTTCACAGCCACGTGATGAGCGATATACGGCCTTACTCGCACTTCTACCCGATGACGCTCGCGGAATCGGCCTCGACGTTCGGCGAGATGATATTGACCGAGGGCATACTCCGCGAGCCGTCCATAGGAGACACCGAAAAGGCGCTCATGCTCGACACCGAAATCAACCATGGCGCAATATATCTCATGGACATACCTGTGCGCTACGAGTTCGAGAAGGCGTTTTACGAAGAGAGGCGGGAAGGCGAGGTTAGCGTGAGCCGCCTCAAGGAGCTTATGGCCGAAACACAGCGGCGCGTCTTCGGCGACGTGCTCGAAGCAGGCGGCGAAGACGCTTACTTCTGGGCGTCCAAGCTCCACTTCTACATCGTCGGGGTTACCTTCTATAACTTCCCCTACACGTTCGGCTATCTCCTCAGCCGGGGGCTCTTCTCACTCTTCAAAAAAGAGGGAGCGGACTTTTTGCCGAAATACGAGAAGTTCCTCCGCCTCTCGGGCTCGGACACGGCGGAGAACGTAGCCAAAAGAAGCATCGGAATGGACCTCGAAACACCGGGATTCTGGAAGGAATCGATAAGATCCCTGAGAGAGCCCTTCGAAAAGCTTAAAGAGCTTTCCAATAGCCTAGGACTTTCAGCGAAAAGTTAAGATCGTAACGGAGTAGGGAGATTCCGATACCGGTTCGGACTCCGAAGAGTATAGATGTATTAACCCGGCCGGGCGGTCAGCCGCCTACTATTGCGTTCGGCGAATTGAAGCCCACGTCCAGGATGAGAGATGCCATTATAACGAGCATGTAAAGGATGGATGCCCCGAAGGCCTTGCCGTAACCGGTGTTGTTGAGCGCGCTCTTTACCATTACGTATTCGAAATAGAGGCCCGATATGACGGCGAATATGGCGTAATAATAGGAACAGTACCCGAGAAGCCAGAGCGAAAGACTAAGCGGAAAGAGGGAAACGGAATAAAGAAGAATCATGACATTCGTATATTTCGTCCCCATGGCTACCGGCATTACAGGAATACCCGCCTTCTTATAGTCGATCTTGTATTTTTGGGCGAGGGCCCAGAAATGCGGCGGCTGCCAGAGCATCATGAATATGAACAATATGACGGCGTCCACCCCGAGGGCGGGATTCACGGCCGCATATCCTATGAGCACGGGGAGTGCGCCGGGCAGCCCTCCGAGAATAGTTCCGTAGGGCGAGCTCCGCTTTAGGTAGAGCGTATAAAGGAGCGCGTAGCTCAGTATGGCGGCTATGGTCAGCGCCGCGTTTACGACGTTGAGGTAGTAGAACGAAACGAAGAGCGAGATGGCTATGAAGACGAATGCAATCGCGACGGCCGTCTTCTCGCCTATGACTGTAAGGGCGTCAACGCGCTTACTGAGCCTGCTCATGAGCACGTCTATACGCCTGTCGAGAACGTTGTTGAGGATCGCGGCCCCCGCGGCGCTCAAGAGGAGCGAGATTAGCGCTTCGATCGTAAGATAAATCGAGGGGAAGCCTTTCGAGGCCAGCACCATACCGGCAAACCCGGTAAACGCCACGCTCGTTATTATGCCCGGCTTCGTAAGGAGAACCGTCGAGACTACGATATTCGAAGCTCCCCTGTCGACGTTCTCGATCGTGTCCATGTTTACCCCCTCATGCCCTGTTTGAGCCGGCATAAATCCTCCTCATCCCCAGGAACCAAGTATAGAGGAATAACGATAGTATGAGTAGAGCGACCGACAAATGAAGCGCGGCCGCTGCGAAGTGAAGCTTCGTGTGTATTATTCCGACGCCGAGAATAATCTGGATTACTATGAGCCCGAGCGCAATGCCGAACGCCGCGCGGTAGCGCCTGAACCCGTCGGCAAACCATGTGGATATGAAAAATCCGAGGACTATCAGAGTTATGACGTACGCGGCAACCCTGTGAACGAAGTGGTTCAGGACCATGCCCGTAAGCTCGGGGGGTATCCAGTACCCGAGGCACTTTGGAAAGTCCGGGCACGCGAGCCCTGAATTGGAGTGCCTCACGTAGGCCCCGAGCACCGCCTGGATGAAAATCAGGATAGCCAGGAAGAAAAATACGCCGTTATGCCCGCTGAGCGTGAATATGGGCTTTACGTTCTCGCCGTCGAAGGAGACTATGTAAAGCGTGAGCGAGAATATCACCAGGGCGTTCGCGAAGTGAAACGTCGTAAGGTCGACCGGTATTTCGAGAAGGACTACTATCCCGCCAAGGACTATCTGGAAAGCGAGGAGACAAACTATAAGGACAGGAATCAGCTTCGTCCAGCCACCGTAGCTCCGGAGTCTCTTGTACGAGAGATACACGAGGAAAATGGACGTGACGCCGCCTATTACCCTGTGCGTAAACTCCATATAGATATCCCACCTGTACGGGGGAACCACGCTCCCGTGGCAGAGCGGCCAGTCCGGACATCCCAGCCCGGCCCCGAGCCCGGACACCAGATTGCCCCATATTAAAAGCAGGAAAAGAAAGAAAAGGGTGATTTTACCGATCATTAATCTATTTCGTCAGGGTACCACAACCCTCGTAAACGTATCCACGAACGTCATCGTGATGAGGAGAAAAAGAAGGCCCAGAGGGAAAAGGGCAAATACCCAGGTTATGGAATCCTCGAATTTAAGGTGCATGAAGAAAAGGGCGACGAGCGCGGCCTTAATCGACGCGACCGCCATAGCTATCACGACGTTCATGGTGCCGAAATCGACGTACGACACGTATACCGTGATGACCGTCAGCACCATGAGCGCTGCCCAGACAATTAAATATGTCTTGTAACTCGTTATATGCTCGTGTTTGTCAGAGTGCGAGTGCGATGCCATGTTTTTATCCTCCGGCTATCCAATAAGATAAAGTAACGGAAACAGATAAATCCAGATAAGGTCGACGAGGTGCCAGTAAAGCCCGCCCATTTCAATAGGCGTGTTGTACTTCGCATTGAACTTGCCTTTCAGCGTCAGCACGAAAACGACCGCGAGTATTCCGAGACCGATGAAAACGTGGATCATGTGAAGACCGGTCATGAGGAAGTAAAGAGAGAAGAATATACTCGTATCCGGATAGATGTGGTGCGAGAACTTGGCGCTGTATTCGAAGTACTTTACGACGCCGAACGTCAAACCGCAGATGATCGTTATCAATATGAGGATGGCGGCTGTCTTCTGCTTGCCCCACTTGATAGCGGACACACCCATGGCCATCGTCAAGCTGCTGAAGATAAGGACACAGGTGTTTATAGCACCCATGGTCCTGTTGAGCTCCAGGTGCTGCTCGTAGAACATCTCGGGATATCTTGCGTGGAATATCGCGTAAGCCGCGAATAGCCCACCGAAAAGCAGTATTTCAGTTCCGAGGAAGAGCCACATCCCCAGCTTCGAGGAGCTGTACTCCGTCGCCGGATCCATGTGGTGATCGTGTGATTGATCGATGCCAGCTTCTGCCATGTCTTGGTTAAACCTCCAGCTCCTTCTTTTTTCCGTAACCGTACGACCAGTCGGTTACATGCGGTATCTCTTCGAAATTCTCATGCGGCGGGGGCGACGGTATCTGCCACTCCAGAGAAAGCGAGTTGTACGGATTTTCCGGCGCCTTCGGGCCGTTTATAAGCCCCGAGATGAGGTTGATGACCATGATGAGTATCCCGAACCCGAGTATCCAGGAGCCGTACGTCGAAAGCGACATAAGCGATTCGAACTCGGCCGGGTAGGACGCGTAGCGCCTCGGCATACCCTGAATCCCGAGGAAGAACTGCGGGAAGAACGTTACGTTAAATCCGACGAAGATGAAGAACCACGCTATCTTCGCAACGGTTTCGTTGAACATCTTTCCGAACCACTTCGGGTACCAGAAGTGAAGCGCCCCGAAGAAGCCCATGACCGTACCGCCTATCATAACGTAGTGCATGTGCGCGACTACGAAGTAAGTGTCGTGAAGGTGAATGTCGGCGGCGAGCGCCCCGAGGAACACGCCTGTGAGTCCGCCTATAGTGAACAGGAATATGAATCCGAGCGCATAGAGCATGGCGGAATGCAGATGGATCGAACCTTTGTAAAGGGTGGCCGTCCAGTTGAATACCTTTATAGCCGTCGGTATGGCGACAAGGAACGTCAGGAACGAAAAGATGGTCGCCGCCGTCTCGGAAATGCCGCTCGTAAACATGTGGTGTGCCCAGACGAGGAAGCTTATGGCCGCGATGCCGAGGCTGGAATATGCTATAGCCTTGTAACCGAATATCGGCTTTCTCGAAAAGACAGGGATTATTTCGGATATAACGCCCATCGCCGGGATGATCATGATGTAAACCGCGGGATGGGAATAGAACCAGAAGAAGTTCTGGAAGAGTATCGGGTCGCCGCCCTTGGCCGGGTCGAAAAATCCTACGCCCAGCGTCCTCTCGGTTATGAGGAGAAGAAGGGTTATACCGACTACAGGTGTTGCCAGAAGCTGAAGCACCGATGTGGCGTAAGACGCCCAGATGAAAAGCGGAAGCCTGTGCCATGTCATTCCCGGCGCCCTCATTTTATGGGTCGTAACGATGAAGTTAAGACCCGTCAAAATCGACGAGAATCCGAGAACGAAAACACCGAAAGTCATTAGAACGACGTCAGTATTGGTTGTTGCGCTGTAAGGAGTGTAGAACGTCCATCCGGTATCGGCCGGCTTCAAAAGGGCCATCAGGAGAATGGCGGTACCGAGAAGATAAATCCAGTAACTTGCGATATTAAGCTTGGGGAACGCGACGTCTCTCGCACCTATCATAAGAGGAATGAGGAAGTTCCCGAAACTCGCCGCGAGGCCCGGGACGATGAAGAAAAAGACCATAATCGAGCCGTGCAGCGTGAAGAGTACGTTATAAGTATGCGGATCGACAAAGTCGGACGCAGGGGTAAGCAGCTCGAACCTCATAAGAAGGGCGATGATGCCGGCCACCAGGAAAAACAGTGAAGTAGACACCAGGTATAAAATCCCGATTCGTTTATGATCCGTCGTGAGAATCCAGGAGAGAAACCCCTTCTTCTCCAGGAACGGGACATATACGTCGTGGGCAATCGTATGATTTGCCATTTTAAATCGCCTCCTTGAACTGAAACCCTTTTATTTTAGTGTTTTAATATAGGCAATCACGGCCGTCACTTCTTCATCACTTAGTATACCTTTAAACGACGGCATCACCGGCTGAAATCCCTTGACGACCTGGGACTGCGGCTCGAGTACCGATTGCCTTAGATAATTCTCGTCCGCCTCGACCTTGGAGCCGTCTGCAAGCTCCACCGTGTGTCCGAAGACGCCTTTAAACGACGGCCCGACAAGCGTGGAGCCGTCCAAGCTGTGGCATGCATTGCACCCCTTTTCTTTATATATCTTCTCGCCGAGCTCGGCCGGGGGCAGCGAAGCCACAGCCCCTCCTCCCTCGCCCGGAAGACCGTTCTCCCATATGTCGTAAGCCTCGGGGCTGAGCACGTTAACCTTCCCGAGCATGACGGAATGGCCCGTGCCGCAGTATTCGGCGCAGAATATATCGAACGTCCCGATTTTTGTGGGAGTGAACCAGAGCTGAACATACCTGCCCGGGAGAACGTCCTGCTTCACGCGGAACCCAGGGACGAAAAAGCTGTGCAGTACGTCGTCGGACATCATGACGAGCCTTACAGGCCTGTTCTGCTCGACGTAGAGCTCGTTAAGCGTCTTTTTACCGTTGTAATAGTCGAAGGTCCAGAGCCACTGCTTGCCGGTGACCGTGATGTCCACCGAATCGGCCGGGGGCGTTCTCATTTCCTTGAATACGACGAAGCCGTATACGAAAAGAGCTATAAGTAGTATTGATGGAATGACAGTCCAGATAATTTCAAGCGGCTCGCTGCCGGTTATGTAAGGCGTCTCCTCGTCGTCTCTCTTTCTTCTGTACTTAATCGCGAAAACGATGAGAATCACGGTTATAAGCACAAAGAAAAAGAGGGACAACAAGGTTATTGTCAAAAGCACCCCGTCTACCTTGCCCGCAAGATTAGATGCTACCTCTGGAATCCAAGTCATAAGTTTATTTTAAACCTCCCATTCTCCTATTCGGGTCCTTTTTTCTCTCTCCTCCAGAAATACGTAAGGACGCCGCAAAGTGCCAGCAAGGTGATAACCCCTCCCGCCTTGACAACGTTAAGGGCCTTGAGTGCGTATCTTTTCCCGATCGGGTCGAACTCGTAGCAGAAAAGCACTACCTTGTTCAGTATCCCGGCGGTCCCGATCTGTCCTTTCGCCGCCTCCACAAGAGAGAGTCTGAAATCAAGAGGCTCGTACTGAATGCCCTCGAGATAGCGCGAAATCTTCCCATCCGGCGTCAGCACCATAATGGCCGAGGGATGGGCGAACTCATCGCCGTCCTCCAAGAATCTAAAACCGACTGCACCCGTCAATTTCGCTATACTGTCTGCGTCTCCGGTGAGGAACATCCAGTCCCCCGAAGAGGGCTCGCCGCGGAGGACGCCCTTCCTGTATCTTTCGCCCTTTTCAGACGCCATCTCCGGCGTATCGTCCGGATCGAAGCTGACCGTTATTATCCTGAAATCCTTTCCTACGGTGAAGGACTGCTGCTCGTTTACTACCTGAAGCAGACCATCGGAAGCAAAATTGCAGATGCGCGGGCAATTGAAATAAACCAGGCTAAGGACAGTGGGGCCGTCCTTGTAGAGGAGGTCCTTGAAATCTACTTCATTCCCGTTTTCATCCTTCAATGTAATACCGTCGGGAATGACGTCGCCGAGCTTATCGTCCAGCCCGACGTTCTTTATGTCCCTCGAATCCGTGATGGCCGCCGCAAAATCGGCGCACAGCAAGATCGCCAGAACCGCCAGTGTGTAAATTTTCAATTGCTTTGTATACATTATTTATAACCGATTTATAACCGCATTTATGACCGCTTCACCCTGCCCATAAATACCGCATAGCAACAACAACCGTTTCACTCAGTCCAGAATCCGCTGTAAATATTAAATCATAGTATTAGGTGGGTGAAAGACATTATAATACAATTCCGACGGATAAAATATCCGCAAGAGAATACTCTCAGAACAACCTGAAAACGTGGAAGATTCTATCCTATTCTCCCTTCATGTCAAGTTGGCGCTACGCCCTTCCGCAGGGGCCGCAACGTTGAATTATGTGGTTTAGATCTTAGAATAATTATCATGATATCGATTACTCAAGCAGGCCTTAAGATAGGACACGCATCGGACCCCGACGCCATAACGGGATGTACCGTGCTTCTCTTCGACAAACCGGCATTCGGAGCTATAGACCTTAGAGGCGGCGGCACGAGCACGAGGCAGATAGACCGTCTACTTTCACACAGCACCTTCGGCAAAATCCACGGCCTTTTACTCACGGGCGGAAGCGCGTTCGGGCTCGACGCAGCCGGCGGGGTAATGAGGTACCTGGAAGAAAGGCACATAGGGCTCGACGTCGGATACGGCCTCGTCGTGCCGTCCGTGCCGACAGCCGTCATATTCGACATCGGCATCGGAAAGAACATAAGGCCGGATGCCGAAATGGGGTATAGAGCCTGCGTGAACGCCTCGCACGACGGGATCGAGGAAGGGAGCGGCGGGGCCGGCACGGGTGCGACGATTGGGAAGCTCCTCGGCCTTGGGCACGCGACGAAGGGCGGTCTCGGAACAGCCGCCTACAAATTCGACAACGGTGTTATAATAGGCGCCGTCGCTGTGGTGAACGCCTTCGGCGACGTCGTCTCCCGTGAGAACGGCAGGGTTATAGCCGGGGCGAGGAAGACCCCCGAGAGCACGGAGTTCGCCGACACGGTGAGTCTCTTCAAGCAAGGCGTCAGGTTCCGTCCGGGCGGCGGACAGAACACAACGCTCGCCGTAGTCGCCGTAAACGCCAGGTTCACGAAGTCTGAGCTCGGAAGGATAGCCAGCATAGCCCAGACTGGGCTTTCGCGGGTGATATCGCCGGCCCACACAGTCGCCGACGGCGACGTCGTAATAGCAGTTTCCTGCGGCGACATGGAAGGCGACGCCAACGTCTCCGGCATCGTAGCGGCCGAGCTGGTCGAGGAATCGATATTGAGAGCCGTCAGGCTTTCGAAGGGAAGCGGAGGCGTGCCGAGCGCGAGCGACCTCAACGGCGAGTAGCTACCTGAGCTCGACGGCTGCTTCGGGTATCGGGAACTTCCGCATCCTTATCCCGAGGACTATGCCTATCCCTATCATAGCCGTAAGGGTCGACGAGCCGCCGTAGCTGAGTATAAGGAGCGGCACGCCAGTGATTGGAAGAAGCCCTATAACCATGCCGACGTTTACGACGGCATGCCAGAAGAACATCGCAGCAATACCGTAACAAACCAGGATCGAGTATGTGTCTTTAGATCGGCTGGCGGTATCGAGTATCCAGAGAATTATCATGAAATATAGAAGGAGCGCGAAGAAGCCGCCGACAAACCCCCACTCCTCGGCGAGAACCGAAAACGCAAAGTCCGTCTGCTGAGCCGGGATATACCTCAGCTGCGATTGCGAGCCCGCCATGAACCCTTTCCCGGTGAACTTGCCCGAGCCGACGGCTATCTGGGACTGTATGGCGTTATAGCCCGAATTCAGCGGGTCGCGGGCCGGATCGAGAAACGTCATGATTCGGCTCTTCTGATACGGCTTCATGAAGTAGTGCCACGCGGGATAGGAGAACCCGACGACGACGGCGAGTATGATCGCGAGCGTAACCTTCTTGACCCCCATGAAGAGGATCATGCTGCCCGAGATGAGTATTATGAGGAGCCCAGTGCCGAGGTCGGGCTGAAGCATTACGAGGACGAGAGGCAGCGCGACCAGGAGCGCGGGCTTTACAAGATCGAGAAGGCCGTATGGAAAGCCCTCGTAGTCGCTGTCGTAGAATCTTGCGAGCGCCAGCACGACAGGTATTTTCGCAAGCTCGGACGGCTGGATGCTTGCGAAGGGCCCCAGCATTATCCAGCTCTTCGAACCCGCCACTTCCTTACCGAATATAAGCACGACAATTAAAAGTAATATCGACGCGCCGTAGATGTGAATGGAGTATCTCTTTATCATCTTGTTGTTTATAAATGAGACGAGCACCATTACAACTACGCCGATGGAAAGCCATATAGCCTGTTTCTTGAAATATACGAGCCCGGTTTGATACGACGCGCTGTAAAGATTGAGAAGCGCCAGCGCCGCAAAAGCG
>ERZ795041.547-NODE-547-length-13795-cov-5.158224_pt1 | contig 13795 bp, 8 predicted proteins | sample MGYA00375125_ERZ795041 | MGnify/ENA primary metagenome ERZ795041 (study PRJEB30170, sample SAMN03074214) | activated sludge metagenome | biome: Common Effluent Treatment Plant; feature: Wastewater; material: Activated sludge; isolation source: activated biomass in a...
CCCGGTTCATCCAACCCTCCCCTACCAGCCCATCACCGCGTTGGGAATATGATCACAACGAAGCAGATGCCCGTTCTCGTCCAGCTCGACCGCCACCAGGTCGATACGCCAGTTGACGTTATCCAGCTCATGTTCGGCCATATAATTCTGACCGAGTTGCAGCAGCTTTTGGGCCTTATGGGGTGTTAACGCTTCCTCAGGCGCGCCGAACTTGCGGCCCCGGCGCGTTTTCACTTCCACAAAGACGAATGTCTCACCGTCGCGAGCCACCAGATCGATCTCGCCGTCGCGACAGCGCCAGTTCCGCTCGATCAGCGCGAGTCCTTGGGCTTCCAGATGGAGGGCGGCCAAATTTTCACCCCATTGACCCAGGCGACGACGGGAATCCGGGCGTCGCTCACTCATCGATCGGCCTCTGTGTCGTTATCGCCCCCGGCGGCCACCAATTACGGTTCCCGCCAATCGCATCGTCCGATTGGCGGATAATATCGGCCAGCTGGTCGAGCAAGCCGGCCCATTTCTCGGTTCGGCGCGACCACCGGCCATGTGGCTCACTACGTTGCAGGTCCGGCCGCGCCTCCAGCAGTTCTTCATAAAGCTCGACCGTTTTGGCGACTGTCCTGTGGATGTCAAATCGCTTGCCGGCCTCGCGCGCCGCCGCGCCCATGGCTCGCGTTCGCGCCGGATCGGCCATCAGCGCCACTATCGCCGCGTCCAGTCCCGCCGCCTGGGCGGTCAGGAAGCCGGTCACGCCATGCTCGACGGTGTCGGAGATCCCCGGCGAGTGGACCGCGCCGATCGGCTTGCCGGCGGCCATCGCCTCGATGACCGTCAGGGGATGCACTTCGCTGGTGGAAGCGGTCACGAAAGCATCGGCCGGTGCCAGCCAATCGGCCACCTCATCGTATGGTACTGTGCCCCGGAACTGGACGAAGGGTTGAAGCCCTGACTCCTCTACCTGTTCGATTAGTTCCGCTTCTTGTGGCCCCTTGCCAATCAGGGCCAAATACAAATCCGGGACGAGTTCCCGCGCCACGGCGAACTGTTTCAGCAACGTCGGCAGATCTTTTTCCGAAGCCAGACGGCCGATATACATCAGGAGTTTCGCCGACTCCGGCAGGCCATAGTCCGATTTGGCGCGCGGCTGGTGCGGGTGGAGAAACCGATCGAGTTCGATGCCGTTCTCTATGACCACCGTTCGGGCGCTGACACCGAAATCAGCCAGAACATCGCGCACCCCCTTCGATGGGGCGATGACCACATCGGCCAGGCTGGTGTATTCCGGCCAGACCTGGCGCATGATGGCATCGGCCGCCGGCTGGGGTAATGGCGTGTAAGCGCCGGTGTACAGATCGTAGCGGGTGTGATTGGTGTAGACGATCGGGCAACGGGCGTAACGGTGGGCCATCTCCACGCTCATGATGAGGTGGTGGCAATGAACGATATCCATCTGGGCCAGCATCGCCTGCGCCTCTCGGCTATAGCTCATGCTGACGAAATAGCCGTATTTTCCCAAACGGATGCCGGAGGAACGGTAGATGCGCGCTTCGAGGTCCTTCTCGGTGCTATTGCCGAGGGTGAAGATCGTCACCTCATGGCCCAACTCCTCCAGATAACGCTTGTATAGGCTGACCATCCGCACGGCACCGTTTACGACCGAGGGATCGTAGGTGGCCGAAACCATCCCGATGCGCATACTTCCTCCTTCAGTGAACCGCGGATTCACCAGATATGAACGTCAACCCGACAAGTTTTCCCCAGATTGCAGGCGCAATTGATACTGGCGAACCAACCAATCGGTATTGCGTATCCTGGTCGCCAATTCGGTGGCCAGATTTCGCATCAGCTTGAAGCCAAGCACAGGATAGGTCTCACACAGACGCATGAGCTGATCGCGTCGCAGGCGCAACAGCAAGGTGTCGTCGCGGCTGACGCGAATGGTGGCCGAGCGGACGCCCTGATCGACGAGCGCGACCTCGCCCACGACCTGACCCTGGCGGAGTTCGGTCAGCACAGCCGGGTCCGTTGATGTGAGCCGGCTGCCCTCGCCCACTGCATCGGGATCGACGAGCACCTCCACTCCGCCGCGGCCGATGATGTACATATCGCTTGACGGGTCGTTTTCGGATATCAACACGTGCCCCTTATTGTAACTGACCGGCGTGCACAAGGCGGCGACCAGCGTCAGTTGAGCTTCATTGAACGTGTCGAATATCCCGGACGTGGCCAGAATGGTGCGAATGGTTGGCTGCTGCATCGATATTTATCCGTTACCCTTTCCTCAGGCTCTCGCCCTTGGCAGCGATGGACGCCATCAAGGAATCAAATGATTTGATGAAGGCGGCCACGCCATCGACAAGCAACTGCTCGGTCAGGCCGTTGAAATCGATCTTTAACTCGGCCAGTTGGTCGAGGACGTGCCGTGCATCATCCAGGTCGCCTTCCAGAGTGTCGGCCACCTGGCCATGGTCGCGGAAGGCCTCGATAGTCGCCGGAGTTACCGTAGTCACCGTGTCGGGGCCAATTAGCTCGGCAATGTAGAGCGTATCGGAATAGGCCGGGTTCTTGGTGCTTGTAGACGCCCACAGCAAGCGCTGGACGTTGGCGCCGGCGGCCGCCAGATCGGCGAACTCACCCGCGGGATCGCGGAAAATCTCCTTGTAACGCTTGTAGACAAGGCGGGAACTGGCCACGGCTGACCGACCCATCAGCGCAAGTGCGGCCGGATCGCCTAACGCGGCCAGATGCTTGTCGACGATGGTATCAACCCGGCTAACGAAGAAAGAGGCTACGGATACGATTTGGCGGGGGTCGCCGCCGCGCCCCATCCAGTCCCGCAGCCCGTCGATATAAGCCTTGGAGACAGCCTCGTAATGGGCCATGTTGAACATCAGGGTGATATTGATGTTAAGGCCCTCGCCGGTCAGGGCGCGAATGGCGGGGATACCCTCCGGCGTGGCCGGGACCTTGATCATCAGGTTCGGCCGGCCGACGGCGGCATGTAGTCGCCGCGCTTCGTGAATCGTTCCCTCGGTGTCATGAGCCAGATAGGGCGAAACCTCAAGGCTCACGAAGCCGTCACCGCCGTTTGACTCCTTAAATACAGGCGCAAACAGGTCGCAAGCGGCCTGGATATCCGATATGACCAGGGCCTCGTAAATGGAATTGATGTCAGCGCCCTGGGCCGTCAGCTCAGCGATCTGGGCATCGTAGTCATCCGTCCCGGCAATTGCCTTATCGAATATGGTCGGGTTCGAGGTCATGCCTCGCATGCCGTCATTGTCGATGAGCGACTTGATGGTACCGTTGGTCAAATAGTCGCGTCGAATGTTGTCGTACCAGAAGCTTTGGCCGAAAGCGTGTAATTCGACGAGTGGATTCATGATTGATTCTCCTTTGCGCTTCATAACAGACAGCGCAGCAATATTATTTTGATAGCAAGTCATTCGAGTCACAATCACGGCCGCCTGACGCAATAGCCTTAAAGCGCGCAACGGCAGAAACAGTGATTCATGAAACAATTAACCCCTGTGTCCGGGTGTTCTCTCTACGCCTCGCGGCCGTAGACAACACTGGCCCCTCTGATTCGGCCGAAGATCCATTCAAGCAAAGCGATGAACACCATGCAGATCAGGCCGACGGCGATGGCGATGAAGAAGGCCGTGCCCAGATAGCCGAACAGAACGACGACCGGCCGGGCCAGATCGTCGATCAGGCCCGTCTGATGGCCGAGCCAACCGACGACCACCACAACAACAGCCATGATGGCCAGGAATCCGGGCCAGGCATGCCGGTCGGAGCGGCTGGGCAGCATGGCGCTGCTGACGGCGAAGATGAGATAGAGCCAGACCAGGATATTGGGCGCGGCCAGCAGTTGGAGCACGGCATCGGTCATAACGGCTACATCGCCGGTGCGCATGGCACTTGCCAGAGTTGTCACGCCGAAGACGTGACGGCCGATGAGCAGGATGACCGCCGTGCCGCTGATCAGCGGAGCCGCGCCGATCAGGCTCTCGCGGAGGGGACCGAGCGTTGGCCCCTTGTAATACTCCACATAGCCTAACTGCAGGGACCCGTCGGGTTGGCGGCGCGGCAGCAAGGAAACCCCGCCCGTGCGCACGCCCAGCAATGTGGCCATCACCCAATGGCTGGCCTCATGCAGGACGACCCCAGGAAACAGGACGACCGCATAGACGATGACGGCCCAATCGGAACGGCCGGCCAACAGGAGGCTGATGCCGTGCAAATGGGCATGGATCCACCTCTGCATGAGTATCAGGCAGACGAGTCCAATGACCATCCATATAAAAGGCATCAAAAGATCATTCATCGTCTTCCATGTCGCTCGCTTCCGGGGAATGCCCGCGCCTTTCTCAAGCGGCCGCCCCATCGTCGCGGCCATTTCCGGGAGCGTTAGCCCACGGCTCCGCGAACCAGACCGATGAAGCTCGGTTTCAGGGACGCGCCGCCCACCAGAGCGCCGTCGATGTCGGGCTGGGCCATATAGTCGGCGATATTATCCTCGGTCACGCTGCCGCCGTACTGAATACGAATCGCCTGAGCCGTATCATGGCCGAACATGTCGGCCAACACGTCACGGACGGACATGCGGATGATGTCCCCGGCTTGCCGGGCGGTGGCCGAGCGACCGGTGCCGATGGCCCAGATAGGTTCATAGGCCACAACGCAGACGGCCGCCTGCCAATCGCTGAGTCCGGCGAAGGCGGCGCGGACCTGCCCGCTGACGAAGGCTTGCGTCTCGCCCGCCTCGTTCTGGGCCAGGCTCTCACCGACGCATACGATGGGGATCAGGTTGTATTCCAGCGCGGCCTTGATCTTCCTGTTAACGCCCTCATCCGTCTCGCCGAACAGCGCGCGACGCTCCGAATGGCCCAGGATGACATAGCGACACAGCTCCTGGAGCATGGCCGGGGAGACTTCACCCGTGTAGGCGCCACTCGCCTCGTAGTACATGTTCTGCGCGCCGACGCCGATCTTCGTCCCGGCCAACGCTTGGGCCACGCCTGGTATGGCGATGAAAGGTGGACAGATGCCGATGTCAATCCCGGCAATGGCATCCAGTTCAGGGGCGATCTCGCGCACGAAGGATACGGCCGCATCGGCCGTCTTGTTCATCTTCCAGTTTCCGGCAACAAATGGGGTACGCATGGTTTCTCCATTAAAGTCTTGGCAAGGTTCACCCGGCTCGCGATGTTAACTCAGTTGGACGGATGACGAACCGGGATCGATCAGTCATGATGGGGCGGCGACACAGGCCGTGGGACATTCACATCCGGCCAATGGGTCCGACGCCCACTCATTTCACTGTACTGATTATATGAAAGGGAACGGATGGCGGCAAAGACGGCCGACTGAACGGTTGTGAAACGCATCAATTTCCCTCGCGTCGGGGTTGACATCGGCCTCGTCAATCTATGTTATAATGACAGGTAAGCAGCAAATCTCACTGGTTGGCCTGTTTTCCGCGAGCATATCAAGGTGATTGGGAGTTCATCATCGATTGAAACTCGCACCTGTGGAACCAATTTATATCGGGCAGCGTCATCCATATAACCGGCGGGCGGCCGATTCGTCGCCGCCGTGCCGGCGAACACCAAGTCAACACCCGGCGATCTTTGATCGTCCAATGCCTTCAAGAGGGTAAACCATGCGCAGAAACGCTCTCACCCAAATTGTCCTCCTGACTCTGGCGCTATTGCTGGCCCTGGCGGCCTGCCGCCGCGGACGGCAAGAGGCCACTCCAACCCCGGAAACCGTGGGGTCTACCGAAACACAGACACCGGCCGACACGGCCGAACCGGAGCCATCCCCCACGACCAAGCCCGCCACGGTCAACGCTGTACCGCCGGAGGCCATCGATTGGCCGCCACAGGTCGTGACCAGCGATCCGCTGCCGGGCCAGGAAATAGCCATCGACACGCCCATCACCCTTCGCTTTGATCAGCCGATGAATCAGACATCGGTCGAGGCGGCCTTCTCGGTCGAGCCGCCCGTCGACGGTCAGCTGAGCTGGCCGGAGCCGTCGGTCGCGGTCTTCACCCCAGCCAAATCGCTGGCGGTGGGCCAGTCATATCTCGTGCGCGTCGCCAACACGGCCAACGCACTGAACGGCCAGACCTTACAGGAGGCGGTCGAGTTCGCCATCCAGACAACCGGCCCGCTGCGGGTGTCCCAGTATACCCCGTCCGACGGTTCCGGCTCGGTGCAGACCGACGCGATCATCACCGTGGTGTTCAATAAGCCGGTCGTGCCGCTGGTCAGCTCCGGCGAGCAGGCCGGGCTGCCCCAGCCACTAATCTTCGACCCGCCGGCGTCCGGAACGGGCGAATGGACTTCGACCAGCATCTATCGCTTCATTCCCGACCCGGCGCTGGCCGGAGCGACCAACTACACCGTTAGTGTCAACCCGGCTCTGACCGACATCACAGGCAGCGTCATTGAGGACGCTCCAACATTCCAGTTCACGACCATACGTCCCGATGTCGTCACCATTGAACCGGCGGACATGGCGATGCGGATCGCTCCGACTACGCCGATCACGGTCACCTTCAACATGCCGATGGATCCGGCAACTACCGAGGCGGCAACCGACCTGAGGGAGAGCGGCGGCGCGGCCGTCACGCTCAACTATGAATGGCTTGAGGACGGCCGCGTCGTCGTCATAACGCCCGTCGAGCCACTGCCGCTGAACACGGTTTTCAACCTGACCGTCGGCCGCTCGGCCGCTTCAGCTAACGGCCAGGCGACGAAGGGGCGCGATCACACCAGCCGGTTCACCACAGTTCCCTTCCCGGCCGTCATAAGAACTGTCCCGGCTGACGGCATGGTAGCCGATTTCTACCAGCGCGGGACAAGCATCGAGTTCGCCTCGCCGATGGTTGACGCGACGATAGAAGATCAGATCACCATCACGCCCGATCCCGGCAATGTCGATTACTTCTTCAACCAATGGGAAGGTTCATACTCGGTCTATCTGGAATTCCGCCTGGATCCCGAAACCGAGTACACCGTCACCGTGCCGGCCACGGCGGCCGACCCTTACGGCAACACGCTGGGCCAACCCTATACCTACACCTTCACGGCCGCGCCCTATCCGTCGATGGCGTCGCTGAATCTGCCGCCACAGGCGGCGCAACTGAGCACCAGCTTCCCCACCAACGTGCAGATCATGTATCGCAACGTCAGCCGGCTGGATGTTTCCCTCTATGAGACGGGGGTCGTTCCGTCCTATATCACCAATCCTTACCTGCTGATGGAGCCTCATTCACCGGGGGCGCTGGTCTTCGAGACGTCTATCCCCGTCGAGATGTCCGGCGCGCTGGGCATCCAGACGGTCGAACTGGCCGGTGGCGGCGCGCTGCCGACCGGGCTGTATGAGTTGCGCGTCAATACCCCCGAACTCGATGATGACTCCAGATGGTGGCAAAACCGCGTCGTCCTGCTGGTCGTCGCCGACACCAATCTGGTGATCAAGGAGATGTTCGGCGAGGTCAACGTCTGGGCCACCGATCTGGCGACGGGAGAACCGGTTAGCGGTCTCAATCTGGCGCTCTATCATCGCTCCGGGTATGAGGACGGCGCGGCCGTCACGGATGCCGACGGTTTCGCGCGCTTTGCTTATGAACCGAACGATTCCTATCTGGGCGGCGTGACTGTCGTCAGCAATCAACCCGGTCAAGCCGGGTTCGGCGCGGCCACGACCAATTGGGACGGCGGCATCAGACCCTGGCGCACCGGCATCAGCACCGACACCAGCCGCGAGCAGGCGATCTACGCCTACATCTACACCGATCGACCCATCTATCGCCCCGGTGACACGGTGCACTTTAAGGGCATCGTGCGCAATACGGGATTTGGTCGCTTCACCTTGCCTTCTGTTACCTCCCTGGACCTCACGATTAACCCCGATTTCTATTGGGGCGAGGAGACGTTCAAAGAGAAATTGAACGTGACTGTGGACGAGGACGGCGTGTTCAGCGGCGATTACGTTCTGCCGGATGATATGTCTCTCGGATCGTATTCGTTCGCCATCACCGGCGACTACTGGTTATCGAACCGCTCTTTCACGGTGGCCGAATACCGCACTCCTGAATTCATGGTGAGTGTGACGCCGGAGACGCCGGAGCTTCTGCGCGGGCAGGCGACCAGCGTCGAGGTCAACGCGACCTATCTGTTCGGCGGTTCGGCCGCGGGCCTGCCGGTGAGCTGGACTGCCTACGAAAAGGAGTTCGTGCCCGAATTTGACACCGCCCCCGGCTACGTCTTCAACGATCAGGGCGGTCTGAATTACGAGGACTTCAATCCGTTCTTTGGTTTTGGAAACGACGGGACAGGCCAGACAGTCGCCTCGGGCGACGTTGAGACCGACGCCGCCGGCAATGCCACCGTTTCGCTCCCGGCCAACCTGCTGGATGATGCCGACGAGGGTAGCCGGCTGGTAACCGTCGAGGCTAACGTCGGCGGCCTGGGCGAGTTCCCAATCAGCGGCCGCAGCGAGATCACCTTCCACGCCGCCGATGCCTACGTCGGCTTGCGCTCTTTGGATTATCTGGCGACCGCCGGCAAGGCGGCCACGTTCGACCTGTTGACCGTCGATTGGTCCGGCGAGCCGGTGGCCAACCGAGCGGTCGAGGTCGTGTACTACGAGCGTAAATGGAAAAGCGAGCGCGTCTCCGATTACGATTTCTATTCCACCCGCTGGACGCCGATCGATACCGAAGTCCATCGCGAATCCGTGACGACCGATGGAAGTGGCAAGGCTTCCCTGGCCTTCGCACCCGAATCGGGCGGTTCCTATATCGTCGCCGCCACACTCACCGATAGCGGCGGCCGCCGGCAATTCAGCAGCCTGTCGTTCTGGTCCATCGACGCCGACTTCGCCGGCTGGCGCACCGATCCCAACGAGCGTAGCCTGGAGCTGAAGCCCGACAAGACCGAGTACCGCGCGGGGGAGACGGCCCACATCCTGGTGCAGTCCCCGTTCGCCCAAACGGTGAACGCCTGGCTGGTCATCGAGCGCGGCAACATCATCGAACAACGGGTGGTTGAGGTGAGCGGCAGCACGGTGCAGGACGTCCCGATCAGCGAGGAGTTCGCGCCCAACGTCCATGTGACGGTCACCGTCGTGAACCCGGTCAACCGCGAAGATTCCGACTTCCCCTATGCCGACATTCGCATCGGCTTCGCCGAGCTAACGGTCCCGCCGGATCAGTTCGATTTGAACGTGACCATAACCCCGGGAGCCGAGGAGTACATGCCCGGCAGCACGGCGACATTCGACGTGGCCGTGACCGACCAGGCCGGTAACCCGGTTCAGGCCGAGATCTCGCTGGCCCTGGTCGACCTGGGCGTGCTCCTGCTGAAAGAAGACAACGCGCCCCCCATTCTCGACGCCTTCTACACTCCCCAACCGCTGCGCAGCAATACCGGCTCCGGGCTGCTGATAACCGGCGAAGGTCGGGCGATCGAGGAGCCGTTGCCGGGCGGTGGCGGCATGGGTGGCGGCGGCGATGGCGCCATGGCTTTGGAGTCCGCGCGACTGCCGGGAGAGGATGAAGAGGGCGTGCGCAAGGACTTCAAGGACACTGCCTTCTGGGAGGCCCAGGTGATGACCGACGCCAACGGCCGGGTTTCTGTCGAGGTTCCCTTGCCGGACAACGTCACCACCTGGCGGATGAACAGCAAGGCGGCCACCACGGACACCCGCGTCGGGCAGTCCTATGCCGACATTCTGGCCCGGTTGCCGCTCATCGTCCGGCCGGTGACGCCGCGCTTCTTCACCGTAGGCGATAGCCTGTCGTTGAGCGCCAACGTCAATAACAACACCGACGCCCCGATCGAGGCCGCAGTCAGTCTGGACGCGCTGGGCCTGGTCATCGACGGCGAGGCGACGCAGACGGTTACCGTTCCGGCCGACGGCCGGGTCCTGGTGAGCTGGCCGGTGACGATTGAGGACGTGCAATTCGCCGACATCACCTTCCGCGTAGAGGGCGGCGGGTTCAGCGACGCCAGCAAGCCGACGATGGGCGTCGGGCCGGACGCGCTGCTGCCTGTCTATCGCTACGACGGCCGCGACTTCGTGGCCACCGCGGGCGAATTGAACGAGGCCGGGCGCCGCGTCGAAGCCCTGATCCTGCCCCAGGGCGTCAATACCCGCGAGGGCGAGGTGCTGATCCGCCTGCAACCGTCGCTGGCCGCGGCGATCATCGAGTCCTTCGATATCGTCAACGATCCCGTATTCCCCTTCTTCAACGAGTGCGCCGGTTCGCTGTCCGACCGGCTGCTGCACAACACGGCCGTCGAAAAGGCCATCCGCGATCTGAACGTCGACCAGGCCGGTCTGGCGGCCGCGCTGGCCGAACGAAACGCCGGCGACGCCTCCAAGCTGGCCGCCCTGCAAATGGGTAACGGCGGCTGGGGCTGGTGCTTCAGTGGAGAAAGCGACCCCTGGATTAGCGCCCAATCGGTGTTGGCCCTGACCCGCGCCAATGAATTGGGCTATTCGGTAAGCTCGGCGGTGCTTGGCAAAGGCGCCGGATACCTCACAAGCAATCTGACGGCCGTCGGCCGCATCGGTAACGCGAGCGCGGCCAACCGGCAGGCGTTCTTCCTGTACGTCCTGGCCCAAGCGGGCAGGAACGTGGTTGATGATGCTGACGAGTTGATAGACGAGCATCGGGCGTTGATGGATCCCTACGCCAAGGCGCTGCTGGCATTGGCCTACGAGGCGTCCGGCGAATCGGACGAGAATCAGCAAGCCTTGCTGGCCGACCTGAACGACGAAGTAATCATGAGCGCCACCGGCGCCCACTGGGAAGACGCCGAGCAGGACTTCCTGAATCTGAGCAGCGACATCCGCGGCACGGCCATGGTCGTCGACGCGCTGTCCCTGCTCCAGCCGGATAGCCCCCTGCTGCCGCCGGCGGTGCGCTGGATCATGGTGGCGCGCGAGGCCGAGACCTGGTCGACGCTGCACACCACAGCCTGGAGCGTGTTCGCGCTGAGCGACTGGATGGTCGCCTCGGGTGAACTGGAACCTGATTACGCCTATGAACTGCTGCTCAATCTGGCTTCGCAAACTGAGGGGACCTTCACACCTGACGACGCGACGGCATCGGAGACAGTCGAGATACCGGTCAGCGATTTGGTGGTCGGCGATACGAACTTCTTCGACTTCCAGCGCGGCAGCGGCAACGGCCGACTCTACTACACCTTGCGCCTGAACAGCGCCATCGCCGTCGACCAGATCGACCCCATCAGCCGCGGCTTCACGGTCGAACGACAGTACTTCGACGCCGCCTGTGACCCGGAAGCGGGGGCTTGCGAGCCGATCAACAGTATTCCCGCGGGCGGACAGGTGCGCGTTGAGTTGACGATCGTCGTATCCAATGACCGTGTTTTCGTGACGGTGGAAGACCCCATCCCGTCGGGGACGGACGCTATCGACCCCAACCTGCTCACCAGCCAGTCGGGTCGGGCCGGTGGCATCGTACCCGCCGAGGGAGAATTCGCCCACGGCTTCTGGGGCTGGTGGTACTTCGACCACATCCAGTATCGGGATGAGAAGGTCGTGTTCCTGAGCCAGTTCCTGCCGGCCGGGACGTACCAGTACTCCTACTACCTGCAATCGAATATACCGGGAACGTATCAGGTGATGCCGACGACGGCGCGCGAGCAGTACTTCCCGGAGGTATTCGGCCGTTCCGAAGGCATGATCTTCACCATCACCAAATAGCTCACAAGAGAGCCTCACAAACTGGACGGCCGCGGTGGAGCAACATCTCCACCGCGGCCTTTTTGCTTCTCCGGCCGGGACATTCGGGGTATCATGGATCCGCGCCAATTATTGAACCCCATCGCCAAGATTTGGTACACTTAGGCTTAGTATGTCACCAATGCGCCCCGCCCTGAGCCTTGTCCTGCTTGTCGCCGCTCTGGTTGCGTTACTGTCCGCCTGCAGGCGAGGCGACGACAAGGTTCTTTTTGCCGTAGACGAGCAAGCCAAGATCGCCTGCACCGATACTTGCGCCGGCCGCGGCCAATGCGGAACCTTACCCGACAAACAACGAGTCGTGTTGGCCAACGAGGGCGGGCCATCCGTATCGATCCATGATCGTCTCTTCTTTGAGGGAGCCGCCGTCACCGTCGTTGAATCAAACCTGCGGCAGCTCATCGCCGCGCGCGATGGCCAGCCGCTCATCGGTCAGGCAACCCCTTTTCCCCATACCTTTTATCGAGTAAATGGCGAGGGGCGAACAGCCTGGGTATCGGAGTGGTGTCTGGCGCGGCCGTGACAACTCATTGAAGCCTGGACAGGACATGAATGGCGCAGGGCTGGGGAGTTCAAAGCCCACCAGGGGCGCGTCCCGTCCTGTTAAAACTGAACAGGCCCTGGAAATCAATCGTTATGAACATGGATGATCGTCAAATACTTGAAGAACTTCTGGCCGCGCAAACACGGCGCGAGCCGGTCGTCATGGCCGTGGTGACTCGCGACCAAGGTTCCGTGCCGCGCCACGCGGGATCCAAGATGCTGATTTTCGGCGACGGCCGCACCCTTGGTTCGGTTGGCGGCGGCGAGTTGGAATCCCGCGTAGCCAATGCCGCTCGCGAGGCGCTGCGCGACGGCAAGCCCCGCGTCATCTCCCATTCCCTTGTCGATCCCGGTCGCGGCGATCCCGGCGTCTGCGGCGGCCAGGTCGAAGTCTACGTGGAACCCTATCTGGCGCCACATACCCTGTACGTCTTCGGCCTGGGACATGTCGGGCGCTCGCTGGCCTCGCTCGGCCACTGGCTTGGCTATCGCGTCGTCGCCTGGGACGATCGGCCGGAACAGGCCACGCGTGATAATGCTCCCCATGCCGACATCCTCATCAGCGGATCGCCAGACGAACTGCTGACCGCCCAGCCGGTGGACGCTCGCTCCTTCCTGGCCCTGGTCACCCGCAATATCGAGGTCGACCGTCACCTTTTACCCCTCCTGCTGGATACTCCGGCGGCTTACATCGGCGTGATGGGGAGTCGCCGCCGTTGGGAAGCCGCCAAACAACGACTGCTGGCCGACGGCCTGCCGGTCGAAAAACTGGCTCGGATCACCTCCCCCATTGGACTGGAACTACAGGCCGAATCCCCCCACGAGATCGCCATCAGCATCATGGCCCAGATTATCATGGTTCAGCGTGGCGGCGACGGACGGCCGATAGCTACCGGCATCCCGACCGAGATGGAGTCGGCCAATCACCTTTGAGAGAGTTATGTTAGCCCACCAATTTTCCCATTTACTCGAACGATATGAAATCCCGGCGGATCTGCCGTCGACGCTGGCTCTGCTGGAGAAGTACGGCCGCTCAGCCCGCCTGATCGCCGGCGGTAGCGATCTGCTGCTGGAGATCGAGCGCGGGCAGCGCCCGGGTGTTCACACACTCATCGACGTCACCCGCATCCCCGGCCTGAACGAGATCACCCGGGACGCCGACGGCCTCATCCACATCGGAGCGCTGGTCACCCACAATCAGGTCGTGGCCTCCAAACTGATCCTCACCCACGGCTTTCCGCTTGCCCAGGCTTGCGCGGAGGTCGCCTCGCCACAACTTCGCAATCGAGGGACGGTCGCCGGGAATCTTATCACCGCCAGCCCGGCCAACGACACCATCTCCGCGCTGCGAGGGCTGGACGCACAGGTGATTTTAGCCTCGACGCGCGGCTGGCGCATGGTGGACTTGAAGGATTTTTACACCGGCGTGCGACGCTCGGTCATGGAACCGGACGAGATGCT
>ERZ795041.548-NODE-548-length-13785-cov-4.343846_pt1 | contig 13785 bp, 11 predicted proteins | sample MGYA00375125_ERZ795041 | MGnify/ENA primary metagenome ERZ795041 (study PRJEB30170, sample SAMN03074214) | activated sludge metagenome | biome: Common Effluent Treatment Plant; feature: Wastewater; material: Activated sludge; isolation source: activated biomass in...
GTTTTGTTTTTGGTTTTGTTTTTTGTGTTTTTGGTTTTGGGGTTTGGGGCTTGGGTTTAGGGTCTAGGGGCTAGGGCGCGAGAACCGGGGCTTGCGCGATTGTGCAAAAGCATGGCGTTGGCAAACCGGAACCATGGTGGTGACCTCCATCCATGCGCCCTAGCCCCTAGCCCCTGCTCTTCACCAGCCCCTGCATTTCAACGCACCAGCCGCTCGTCGACGAGGTTCGCCACCACCGACGGATCGGCCAGGGTCGAGGTGTCGCCGAGCGCTTCGGGCTGGTTCTCGGCGATCTTGCGCAGGATGCGCCGCATGATCTTGCCGGAACGCGTCTTCGGCAGGCCCGGTGCCCACTGCAGGTGGTCGGGCGTGGCGATCGGTCCGATCTCCTTGCGCACCCAGGCGATCAGCTCCTTGCGCAATTCGTCGCTCGGCTCGATGCCGGCCTTGAGGGTGACGTAGGCGTAGATGCCCTGGCCCTTGATGTCGTGCGGGCAGCCGACCACGGCGGCCTCGGCGACCTTGGCGTGGGCGACCAGCGCGCGCTCGACCTCGGCGGTGCCGAGGCGATGGCCGGAGACGTTGATGACGTCGTCGACGCGGCCGGTGATCCAGTAGTAGCCGTCCTCGTCGCGGCGGGCGCCGTCGCCGGTGAAATAGGTGCCCGGATAGGTCTTGAAATAGGTGTCGATGAAACGCTGGTGGTCGCCGTAGACGGTGCGCATCTGTCCCGGCCAGGAATCGGTCAGCACGAGGTTGCCTTCGGTGGCGCCCTCGAGGATGACGCCGTTGGCGTCGACGATCGCCGGCTTGACGCCGAAGAACGGCAGCGTCGCCGAACCCGGTTTCTGCGCGATCGCGCCCGGCAGCGGCGAGATCAGGATGCCGCCGGTCTCGGTCTGCCACCAGGTGTCGACGATCGGGCAGCGTTCGTCGCCGACCACGCGGTGGTACCACTCCCACGCCTCCGGGTTGATCGGTTCGCCGACCGAGCCGAGCAGGCGCAGGCTGGCGCGCGAGGCCTTCTTCACCATCGCCTCGCCTTCGCGCATGAGGGCACGGATCGCGGTCGGTGCGGTGTAGAACAGGGTGACCTTGTGCTTGTCGACGACCTGCCAGAAGCGCGAGGAATCCGGATAGTTCGGCACACCCTCGAACATCACCGTGGTGGCGCCGTTGGCGAGCGGGCCGTACAGCAGGTAACTGTGGCCGGTGACCCAGCCGACGTCGGCGGTGCACCAGTAGACATCGTCCTCGCGCAGGTCGAACACGCACTCGTGGGTGTAGGCCGCGTAGACCAGGTAGCCGCCGGTGGTGTGCAGCACGCCTTTCGGCGTGCCGGTCGAGCCCGAGGTATAGAGCACGAACAGCGGATGCTCGGCCTCGCACGGCACCGCGGCGTGGGTCGTCGGCTGGCCGTCGACGAGCGCATGCCACCAGCGGTCGCGCGGCGTCTGCATGGCCACCGCACCGTCGGTGCGGCGGACCACCAGCACGGTCTCGACGCTGTTGGTGTTCGGACGCTTGAGGGCCTCGTCGACGTTCGCCTTGAGCGGCACGCGCTTGTTGCCGCGCAGGCCCTCGTCGGCGGTGATCACCAGCTTGCACTGGCTGTCGGCGATGCGGCTGGCCAGTGAATCGGGCGAGAAGCCGGCGAACACCACCGTGTGCACCGCACCGATGCGCGTGCAGGCGAGCATCGCCACCGCCACCTCGGGGATCATCGGCAGGTAGATGGCGACGCGGTCGCCCTTCTTCACGCCGAGGCTGGTCAGCAGGTTGGCCGCCTTGCACACCTCGGCATGCAGTTCGCGATAGCTGATGCGGCGCGACTCGGACGGATCGTCGCCTTCCCAGATGATCGCGGTCTTGTCCCCACGCGTGGCGAGATGGCGGTCGAGGCAGTTGGCGGCGACATTGAGGGTGCCGTCGTGGTACCAGCGGATGTGCAGGTCGGCGGCATCGAAGGAAACATCCTTGACCTGCGTGTACGGCGTGATCCAGTCGAGGCGCTGGCCGATGCGCGACCAGAACCCTGCGGGATCGGCCACGGATTCCGCGTAGAGCGCGTCGTAACGCGCCTTGTCGTAGCGGGCAGCGGCCGCGAATGCGGCCGGAACGGAATGAATCTGCGCCATGCGAGCCTCCGGCATGCTGTCGATACCGGCCGGATCATACCCCCGCGTGTCCACCCGCGGAGACGCACCTACGACTTTGGTCGACCCACGACCAATGGTGAATGGAAGTGTGGACAAGCCGCCGTGCATGCTCGCCCCGCCTACATTCCGGGAGGGGCAACATGATTGCGTCGAAGAACAAACCAGGCTTGCGGTTCGGCACGCTCGCGGTGGCATGCGCACTCGCGCTGCCCGGCGTCGCGCAGGCCGATCCGCAACGCGAAGCCGCGCTCGAGCAGCGCATCGCCGACCTCGAGCGCCAGATCCAGGAACTCGCCGCCGAGGTGAAGGCGCAGCGTGCGGCGCCTGCGCCCGCGGCGGCCGCCGTGCCGGCCGGCAAGATGCCGATCCAGGTCGTGTCGCTGACGCCGGGTTCGCCGGCCGGCACCACCGTGCGCATGGGCGGCTTCATCAAGGCCGATTTCCTCGCCACGCGCACGCACGACGGCCAGCTCGCCGATTCCGCGGTCGGCCGCGCGCTGTACGTGCCGAGCCAGACTCCGGTCGGCGGCCGCGCCGCCGACGTCGACTACGACGCCCACGCGAAGTTCTCGCGCTTCGGCATCGGCGTCGACACCGTGACCGAATCCGGCGACAAGGGCGGTGTCTTCGTCGAGATGGATTTCTTCGGCAACGCCCTCGGCACGCAGAACGCGACCAACACCTACGGCGTGACCATGCGCCACGCCTATGCCTACTGGAACCGCTGGCTGGCCGGCCAGACCTGGTCGAACTTCATGGATGTCGGCGCGCTGCCCGACTCGGTCGACTTCATCGGCGCGACCGACGGCGCGATCTTCGTGCGCCAGGCCCAGCTGCGCTACACCAGCGGTGCCTTCTCGGTGGCCCTGGAAAATCCGGAAACGCTCTACATCCCGAACGGCGGCGGCGCCAACACCGCCTCCGATCGTGGCGGGCTGCCCGACCTCACCGCCCGTTACGGCTGGAAGGGTGACTGGGGCACGTTCGGCGTCGGCGGCCTGCTGCGCAGCCTCAAGGTGCAGCGCGCCGGCACGGCGACTTCGCCGGCGAGCGACGATTCGGAGTTCGCCGCCGCGCTCACCGTCGGCGGCAAGTGGGTACTCGGCAAGAACGACGACCTGCGCTACCAGTTCACCGCCGGCAACGGCTTCAGCCGCTACATCGGCCTCGGCATCACCGCCGACACCGCCATCGATGCGGACGGCGACCTCGATGCACTCGGCGGCTACGCCGGCTTCGTCGGCTGGCGGCATGCGTGGTCGCCGAAGGTGCGCAGCAACCTGATCTACGCGCGCAGCCATTACGACAACCCGGTGTCGCTGACCGGTGGAGCGGTCACCGAATCGGTGCACAGCTTCCGCGCCAACGTGTTCTACACGCCCTTCCCGAAGGTCGACGTCGGTGCCGAGATCATGGTCGGCGAACGCGAGCTCGAGAACGGTACCGACGGTCGCATCACGCGCCTGCAATTCACCACCAAGTACTCGTTCTGAGAAGGGGAGAAACCAGCATGGCAACCGCAAGCGCAAATCCGAAGAACCTGAGCCAGGGCCACAAGCGGGTCATCATCGCCTCCAGCCTCGGCACGGTCTTCGAGTGGTACGACTTCTACCTGTACGGCTCGCTCGCCGCGATCATCGCGACGCACTTCTTCTCCTCGCTGCCATCCGGCAGTGCCTTCGTCATGGCGCTGCTGACCTTTGCCGCCGGCTTCGCCGTGCGACCGTTCGGCGCGATCGTGTTCGGCCGCCTCGGCGACATGATCGGACGCAAGTACACCTTCCTCGTCACCATCGTCATCATGGGCATCTCGACCTTCCTGGTCGGCGTGCTGCCGACCTACGCAAGCATCGGCATTGCCGCACCGATCCTGCTGGTGCTGCTGCGATGCCTGCAGGGCCTGGCACTCGGAGGCGAGTACGGCGGTGCGGCGACCTATGTCGCCGAACATGCGCCGCAGGGCAAGCGCGGTCTCTACACCAGCTTCATCCAGACCACGGCGACGGTCGGCCTGTTCCTGTCCCTGCTGGTCATCCTCGGCGTGCGCACCTGGCTCGGCGAGGAGGACTTCAAGGCCTGGGGCTGGCGCATCCCGTTCCTGATCTCGTTCGTGCTGCTGCTGGTCTCGGTGTGGATCCGCATGAAGCTCAACGAGTCGCCGCTGTTCCAGCAGATGAAGGCCGAAGGCAAGCACTCCAAGGCGCCGCTGACCGAGAGCTTCGGCAACTGGTCGAACGGCAAGATCGTCCTGCTCGCCCTGCTCGGCGCCACCGCCGGCCAGGCCGTGGTCTGGTATGCCGGCCAGTTCTACGCGCTGTTCTTCCTCACCCAGACCCTCAAGGTCGATGCGGTGACCGCCAACCTGTTCATCGCCGCGGCACTGGCGATCGCCACCGGCGGCTTCATCCTGTTCGGCTGGCTGTCGGACAAGATCGGCCGCAAGCCGATCATCATGGCCGGCTGCCTGCTCGCCGCACTGACCTACTTCCCGATCTTCAAGGCCCTCACCCACTACGCCAATCCGGCGCTCGAGGCGGCCGCGAAGAACTCGCCGGCGGTGGTCGTCGCCGATCCGAAGGATTGCTCGTTCCAGTTCGTTCCGGGCGAGCTCAAGGGGCACGTCAAGTTCACCAACTCCTGCGACATCGTCAAGAACCTGCTCAACGCACGCAGCGTGACCTACACCAACGAGTCGGCGCCGGCCGGCACGCTGGCCAGCGTGCGCATCGGCTCGACGGTCATCCAGAGCGTGGCTCTCGGCAGCCTCAGTGCCGACGAGGCGAAGGCCGCGCAAGGCAAGCTTGCCGCCGATGTCACCGCGGCGATCGATGCCGCCGGCTATCCGGCCAAGGCCGACAATGCGCAGATGAACAAGCCGATGGTCCTGTTGCTGCTCGTCATCCTCGTCCTCTACGTGACGATGGTGTACGGACCGATCGCGGCCTGGCTGGTCGAGCTGTTCCCGACGCGCATCCGCTACACGTCGATGTCGCTGCCGTACCACATCGGCAACGGCTGGTTCGGCGGCTTCCTGCCGACCACCGCCTTCGCCCTCGTGCTGCTGACCGGCAACATCTACACCGGGCTGTGGTATCCGATCGTGGTCGCCGTGATGACCTTCGTGATCGGTACGCTGTTCCTCAAGGAAACCAAGGACGTCGACATCTCCAAGTGACGCCGTCGCCCGCCGCCCTCCCCGGCGGCACGGCGCAGGGGGCCGGACGCTGGTCGTCCGGCCCCTTTTTTCTGCAGGGAAACCCGGCGCGGTGCCGGGAGGAAACGCAGGCCCGGGTCAGGGTCGACTCCGACCTCGCATTTCGACGGCTAGGCGCGTTTGATGACGCCGATGATGGCGAGCAGGATGATCGCGCCGATCAGGGCGTGCACGATCGCGCTGACGATGCCGGAACCGATGCTGATGCCGGCCATCGGCAGCAGCCAGCCGGCGAGGAAGGCACCGATGATGCCGACCACGATGTTGCCGATCAGGCCGAAACCGAAACCGCGCATGATGAGGCCGGCCAGCCAACCCGCGACGCCGCCGACGATCAACCAGACAATCAGGGATTCCACGCTCATCTCGATGCCCTCTCGGTAGGTCGCGCGTTGCGACCGCCGGATTGTGCCCCCTCGGTTGCGGCAGCGCATGGTGCTGCGCAGCGAGCCGGTCCAGCGGTGCAGGAGGTGGACGCAGGCCGGGATTCAGGCTTGCGGATCGTTGTCCGCGTCGGCTCGGGGTGCCGGTCCGCCGGCGTCGGAACGGGCTTTCGCCCGCGCCTGCATGGCGGCGATCACGTCGGCCTGCAGCATCGCGGAGTCGGGGCGTGCGCGCGCCGAGATGCGTTCGGAGGCGATCGCCAGCACGGTACCGAATGCACCGACCACGGCGAACAGCAGGCCGAGTCCGAGCACGCCGGGACTGCGGGTGACAAAAGCCATCGCCAGGCCGACGACGAGCAGGGCGATCATGAGCCAGCGAATCATCGACCGGATTCCCGCAAGGATCTTGCCGGCGCCCCCCGCGGGCGGCCGCGCCGCGTCACGCTAGCAGAATCGGTGCGGACCGCCAGCACCGCCAGTCGGCGCAACGCCACCGGTGCCGGAATCGGCGCACGCTGCCATCGACAGCGCACGCCGCGAAACCGCAGACTGTGCACATGGACGTCGTCTCGCAATGGGCGCTCGCCGCAGGCCTTGCCTGGGCCAGCGGCTTTCGCCTCTACGCCGCAGTCTTCATCGTCGGCCTGCTCGGTCGCTACGAGGCGATCGAGCTGCCGGCCTCGCTGGCCGTGGTCGAACATCCCTGGGTGCTGATCGCCGCCGGCGTGATGCTGGTCGGTGAATTCCTGGCCGACAAGATTCCCGCCTTCGATTCCCTGTGGGACGGACTCAGCACCTTCATCCGCATCCCGGCCGGCGCCTTCCTTGCCTGGGGCACGTTCGGCGACGACACCCCGGCCATGCAGTTCGCCGCGGCGCTGGTCGGCGGTTTCATCAGCAGCGGCACGCACCTGTTCAAGAGTGGCGGTCGTGCCCTCATCAACGCTTCGCCCGAGCCGGTGTCGAACTGGACCGCCAGTCTCGGCGAGGACGGCGTGCTGCTCGCCGGCCTGTGGCTGGCGATCGCCCATCCGTGGGTGTTCCTGGTCCTGCTCGTGCTGTTCCTCGCCCTCGTCGCCTGGCTGTTGCCGAAACTGTTCCGGCTGTTCGCGCGCATCTTCCGGCGCCTGCGCGGTGCGCCGCTGCCGGCCCGCGGCTGAGGGCGATTCCGCCCTGCATGCGTCCGTGCGCTACGGCGTGAAGCGCACTTCGCGCAGGGCTTCGTCGGGCAGGGCATAGGTGGTCGACAGCAGTTCGCCTTCAAGGATGACTTCGGGAAACAGCAGGCCCTGCAGCGCCTGCACGGCGAAGATCTCCTGCACGCCGCCCGTGAACTTCAGAAGAGCCGCCGTCGCCCCGCGTTCGATGTCGACCACCCACACGCCGGACAGGCGCTCGCGGTTGTCGTCGGTGATCGGGATGTCGGTGAAGGCATTGCTCTCGCGCAGTTGCGACAAGCCGATGAAGGCGTGGCGGCCGCTGAAGTCGAGGCCGCGGGCGAAACCCGGCACGCGTGCGACGTCGCGTTTCGCGCCGGTCGTCGCATCGACTTCGACGAGCGCGCCACGGCCCGACTCCAGCACCCACAGGCGATCGTCGTGCCAGCGCGGCGAGTGCGGCATCGACAGGCCGTCGGCGAGGATGCGACCGTCCCGGACATCGGCGAGGACGCCGCCGTCGCGCTTGTTCGCGCGCCAGCCCTGCGGCGTGTCGGTGGTGCCGAGCGCGGTCACATAGCGCGGCTCGCCGTCGCGCAGGCCGAGGCCGTTGAGATGGCAGCGGTCCTCGGGTGCGTAGTGGCGCACCCACGGCGGCCGCCAGCGCGGCACGAAACTCGAACGCTCGTCGAGCGTGCACAGGCAGGAAAACAGGGTGTTGACGAACCACAGGCTGCCGTCGCCGGCAAACGCCATCTCGTGGATGTCGATGGCCGCGGTGACGTGGCTGCGGCGAGCGATGTAGACCGCATCGTGGCGCGGTGGATCGGCCAGGCGCGGCGCGCTCGCCGGCATGTTGCGCAGCTCGACGATCTCGGCGGCGGTGCCGACGGCGAGGCGTTCGCGGTCGGCGGCCAGGCCCATCGGCCGGTTGAAGCTGCGGAAATGCGTGTTGACGCGCGCGCCGTCGGCGCGCAGCACGACCAGTCGGCCGGCCTGGTAGGTGCTGACCAGCAGGCTGGTGCGCAAGCTGCGCAGCAGGTCCGGGAAATTCGCCGTATGCACACTGGCGAGGGCCGACGCACCGCCTTTTTCCGCTTCGACGCGCTCGTGCATGGTCATCGCTTCGGGTTCACGACGCCGGCGACGATAGCATCCGCAACCCGCCACGCCGCGGCGCACGCGCGGAAGGCATGGCCCGCCGCGCCGTCGGGCGCGCTCAGCGCTCCGAGTGGCCGGGGTCGAAACCGTCGCGGCGGCTGAACAGGCCGGGACGGATCAGGTCGATGAAGGCGCGTGCCTCGCTGCGGAGGTGGCGTCCCTTGCGCACGACCACGCCGTAGCTGCGTTGCGGGAAATACTGGCGCAGGTTGCGCGCACCGAGGCGGGCGCGGTCGGCCTCGCCGAGGCAGATGCCGGTGACGATCGAGATGCCGAGGCCCATCGCCACGTACTGCTTGATGACCTCCCAGCCGCCGACCTCGATCGCCACGTGGTAGGGCACGTTGCGCTTCTGGAACACGAGATCGACGAGACGGTAGGTGGTGAGGCGCTTCGGTGGCAGGATCAGGCCGTACGGCGACAGGTCCTCGAGGCTGACCTCGCCCTTCTGCATGAGCGGATGGTCGGGCGGCGTGATCAGCCACTGGTCGAAATGGTGGAGCGGTTCGTAGGCGAGGTCGTTCGGCACGTCGAGCATCGAGCCGACCGCGAAATCCACCTCGTCGGAGCGCAGCAGGGCGAGGCCGTCGATGCCGGTGACGTTGTTGAGGTTGAGATGGATCTCGGGATGGCGCGCGCGGAATGCGGCCACCATGGCGGGCAGCAGGTACTGGATGGTGGCGTTGCCGCAGGCGATGTCGAGGACCGGCGGACCGAGCTGGCCGGTGCGCGCGCGGAACGCCTCGTCGATGCCCTCGAAGCCCTCGATCAGCGGTCGCGCGAGTTCGTAGAGGACCTGGCCCTGCACGGTCGGCGCGACGCGGCGGCGGCGGCGCTCGAGCAGCGGCGTGCCGAGCTCCTGCTCGAGCGCGGCCAGCTGCAGGCTGATCGACGGCTGCGACAGGAACAGCGCCTCGGCCGCGCGCGACAGGGTGCCGAGCTTGACCGTGTAGCAGAACGCGCGCAGCTGCTTGAGGCGGTTGCCCTTGTAGTAGAAGCGCGGCGTCGAGGGCGCGGACGCGCCACCACGGCGACCCGCGGGGCTCCGTTTGCGCGGCGGTTTGTCTTCCTGTTTCAACGGTTTGGCATACATTTGACAACGTCAATGTTCTGCATTGAAACATTCACTTTGTCAAAAGAAAAGCGCGGAGCGTAGCCTCCGGGCCTCTCCCGAGGATCCGCGCATGTCCGCTGCCGTTCCGCGCCCCGCCCCGCCTGCCGCCGCCACGGTCACCCTTGCGCCCGGCGCGCGCGCCGACGAACGCGTGCTGGTGCCGGCGGCGCTGGCCTTCGTCGGCGACCTGCACCGCCGTTTCGACGCGACCCGGCGCGACCTGCTCACCGCGCGCGCGGCACGCCAGGCGCGTTTCGACGCCGGCGAGCGCCCCGACTTCCTCGCCGAAACCGCCGCCATCCGCGCCGGCGACTGGCGTGTCGCGCCGATTCCCGCCGCCCTGCACGACCGCCGCGTCGAGATCACCGGGCCGGTCGACCGCAAGATGATCATCAACGCGCTGAACTCCGGCGCGAAGGTGTTCATGGCCGACTTCGAGGATTCGACTTCGCCGACCTGGGACAACCTCGTCGACGGCCAGGCCAACCTGATCGACGCCGTGGCCGGCAGCATCGACTACACCTCGCCGGAGGGCAGGCAGTACGCGCTGAAGCCCGAACCGGCCGTGCTCGTGGTGCGTCCGCGCGGCTGGCACCTGGCGGAGAAGCATGTCCTCGTCGATGGCCGCGAGGTCGCCGCATCGCTGTTCGACTTCGGCCTGTTCGCCTTCCACAACGCCGGCGCGCTGCACGCACGCGATCGCGGGCCGTACCTGTACCTGCCGAAGCTCGAAAGCCATCGCGAAGCCGCCTTGTGGGACGAGGTGCTCGCCCATGCCGAGGCTGCGCTCGGCCTGCCGGCCGGGACGATCAAGGTCACCGTGCTGATCGAGACGCTGCCCGCCGCGTTCGAGATGGACGAGATCCTGCATGCGCTGAAGTCGCGCATCGTCGGCCTCAACTGCGGGCGCTGGGACTACATCTTCTCGCGCATCAAGACGCTGCGTGCGCATCGCGACCATGTCCTGCCGGAACGCGGCCAGGTCGGCATGGGCGTGCCGTTCCTCAAGGCCTACAGCGAACTGCTGATCCGCACCTGTCATCGCCGCGGCGCCTTCGCCATGGGCGGCATGGCCGCGCAGATCCCGATCAGCGGCGATGCGCAGGCGAACGAAGCCGCACTCGCCCGCGTGCGCGCCGACAAGCAACGCGAGGCGCGCGCCGGCCACGACGGCACCTGGGTCGCCCACCCGGGCCTCATCCCGATCGCGCTCGCCGAGTTCGATGCGGTCAACCAGCTCGACAAGCCGAGGCTGGATGTCGACGTCGGCCGCGACGAGTTGCTCGCGGTGCCGGAAGGCACGATCACCCGCGCCGGCTTCAGCAACAACATCGATGTCTGCGTGCGCTACCTCGCCGCCTGGCTCGACGGCCTCGGTTGCGTGCCGATCCATCACCTCATGGAAGACGCGGCGACCGCCGAAATCGCCCGCGCCCAGCTCTGGCAGTGGCTGCACCACGAAGACCTGCAGCTCGACGACGGCACGCCGATCGATTTCGCCCTGTTCGATGCCGTGCTCGCCGGCTGCGCCGGGCGCCTGCCGGCGGCCGGCCTGCCCGGACAGGCGCGCATCGCCGAGGCGATCGGCCTGCTCGACGAATGGACCCGTGCCGACGAACTCGCCGAATTCCTGACCGTGCCGGCGTACGCGCGCCTGCCCTGACCCCGCCCGATCCACCGACCCCGCTCCACCCGAGGACACCGCCATGAGCAAGAACCCGCTGCCGAGCGCCGAACAGCTCAAGCTCGACTGGAACAACAATCCACGCTGGGCCGGCATCCGGCGCAACTACAGCGCCGAGGATGTCGTGCGCCTGCGCGGCACGATCCCGGTCGAGCATTCCATCGCGCGTCTCGGCGCCGACAAGCTGTGGGCCTCGCTGCACCGCGAGCCGTTCGTCAACGCGCTCGGCGCGCTGACCGGCAACCAGGCGATGCAGCAGGTCAAGGCCGGCCTCAAGGCGATCTACCTGTCGGGCTGGCAGGTCGCCGCCGATGCCAACCTCGCCGGCCAGATGTATCCGGACCAGTCGCTGTATCCGGCCGACTCGGTGCCGGCCGTGGTCCGCCGCATCAACAACGCGCTGCTGCGCGCCGACCAGCTGCACCATGCCGAAGGCAACGACACGATCGATTTCCTGCAACCGATCGTGGCCGATGCCGAGGCCGGCTTCGGCGGCGTGCTGAATGCCTTCGAGTTGATGAAGGCGATGATCGAGGCCGGTGCCGCCGGCGTGCATTTCGAGGACCAGCTCGCCTCGGTGAAGAAATGCGGCCACATGGGCGGCAAGGTGCTGGTGCCGACGCGCGAGGCGATCGAGAAGCTCAATGCCGCGCGCCTCGCCGCCGACGTGATGGGCGTGCCGACGATCATCGTCGCGCGCACCGATGCCGAGGCCGCCGACCTGCTGACCAGCGACGTCGACGCCAACGACCGGCCGTTCACCACCGGCGAGCGCACCGTCGAGGGCTTCTACAAGACCCGCAACGGCCTCGACCAGGCGATCAGCCGCGGCCTCGCCTATGCGCCGTATGCCGACCTCGTCTGGTGCGAGACCGGCAAGCCCGATCTCGAATTCGCCCGCAAGTTCGCCGAGGCGATCCACGCGAAGTTCCCCGGCAAGCTGCTCGCCTACAACTGCTCGCCGTCGTTCAACTGGAAGAAGAATCTCGACGACGCGACGATCGCGACGTTCCAGAAGGAAATCGCCGGCTACGGCTACAAGTTCCAGTTCATCACCCTGGCCGGATTCCACGCGCTGAACTACTCGATGTTCAACCTCGCGTACGGCTATGCGCGCAACCAGATGAGCGCCTTCGTCGAACTGCAGGAGGCCGAGTTCGCCGCCGCCGAGCGCGGCTTCACCGCGGTCAAGCACCAGCGCGAGGTCGGCACCGGCTACTTCGACCAGGTCACCCAGGCGATCCAGCAGGGCCAGTCGTCGACCACCGCGCTGAAAGGCTCGACCGAAGAGGAGCAGTTCCACGGCGACCGCAAGAGCGCCGCCTGAGCGGCGGCATCAGCGACCGGTACCGGAATGCGGGTGGGGAGGGCACCCGGATGGGGGAGGGTTCCGGGTCATGCATTCCGGCACCGTCGCTGACCGTGGCGTCTCCGCGGCGAGGCCGGCGGAGCCACGGGACCGGCGGCCAGCCGGTCCGCCGACAGGATCCTGCAGCGCCCCGCTGCCCCGCGCGTGGCTGAAGTCATGCAGGAACGGGGCGCGGCGCGGGAACCGGCTTGGCGCCATGGCACAATCGGTTAAGATTCGTCGGCACATGGCGCCAGGCGGGGGAACGAGCGTGCCAGTCAGCACTTCCACGAACAACGTCACCGCGATCGGCCCGGCCGGCCGCGGCGGGCAGCGTGCCTCCTTGCTGCCGCGCGAACTGTCCGAGCGCGAGTTCGAACTGTTCGCCGGCGTCGGCGACCGCCGCGAAGTGTCGGCGGGCGAAGTCATCTTCCGCCGTGGCGAACTCGGCCGCAGCATGTTCATTGTCGAATCCGGCCAGATCCGCCTCGAGTTCGGCGACAGCATGCCCGACAAGCTGATCGGCCCGCGCGAGTTCTTCGGCGAGCTGACCCTGTTCATCGGCAACCACACGCGCGTCGCCAACGCGCTGGCCACGGCGCCCGCGGTCCTGCACGTCATCGAGCAGCACGCCTTCGATGTCCTGCTCGAAAGCCACCCGGACCTGCTCGCGCAGTTCATGCGCCGCTCGTTCGCCTACCTCGTCGCCAGCGAGCAGCAGCTGATCGCCAGCCTCAAGCGGCGCAACGAAGACCTCATGGTCACCCTCGATTCGCTGCGCCAGACCCAGACCCAGCTCAACACCGCCCAGCGTCTCGTGCAGACCGACGAACTGACCGGACTGTGCAATCGGCGCGGCCTCTACACCTATCTCGAACAGCTCGAGCAGGCACGCCTGCCGGGCACCGTGCTCGGCCTGATGCTGATCGACATCGACCGCTTCAAGCAGGTCAACGACCGCTGCGGCCATCTCGTCGGCGACCTCGTCCTGCGCGCGATCGCCGAGGAAGTGCAGAACGCGGCCTCGCCCTGCGACCTGCCGTGCCGGCTCGGTGGCGACGAGTTCGCCCTCCTCGTGCAGATCACCGGACCCGAAGAACTGGCCGCGCGGGCCAGCCAGATCGCCAGTTCGGTGCGCTCGCTGCGCTTCCCGACCGCCGCCAGCAGCCTCGGCGTCAGTGTCAGCATCGGCGCCAACCTGTGCAGCCAGGGCAACGACTGGGCGGCCTGGTACAGCGACGCCGACTGCATGCTCTACGACGTCAAGGGTCGCGGCGGCGACGGCTTCCGCGCGCCGACGCACTGATCCACTCCGCAACGACATCGCTTGGGTAGAGCGAAGTCCGCTCCGCTCCGCCCTTTTTGCGCGAGATCGCCACCTCACATTCTTGCGACAGCGCCAGCTTCCCTTCGCCCCGCGCAGCGGGGAGAAGGTGGTGCGGCAGCACCGGATGAGGGGCCGCTCTCCGCTGATGCGCAGCATGCAGTCTTGCGACAGCACCAGCCTTCCCTTCGCCCCGCGCAGCGGGGAGAAGGTGCCCGGCAGGGCGGATGAGGGGCCG
>ERZ795041.549-NODE-549-length-13782-cov-4.438188_pt1 | contig 13782 bp, 13 predicted proteins | sample MGYA00375125_ERZ795041 | MGnify/ENA primary metagenome ERZ795041 (study PRJEB30170, sample SAMN03074214) | activated sludge metagenome | biome: Common Effluent Treatment Plant; feature: Wastewater; material: Activated sludge; isolation source: activated biomass in...
GGTCGGGAACGGACCGCTGCCGACGCGGGTGGCGTAGGCCTTGCAGATGCCGAGCACGTAGTCGATGTCGCTGGCGCCGACGCCGGTACCGGCAAGCGCGCCGCCGACGGTCGTGTTCGACGAGGTCACGTACGGATAGGTGCCGTGGTCGATGTCGAGCAAGGCGCCCTGGGCGCCTTCGAAGAGGATGTTCTCGCCGTTGCGGCGGGCGTCGTGGAGCAGGGTCGAGACGTCATCGATCATCGGCCGCAGGTATTCGGCGAAGGCGAGCGCGTCGTCGAGCGTCTTGCGGTAATCGACGCCGTCGGCCTTGAGCCACTGGGTGAGGATGAAGTTGTGGTAGTCGACCGCCGCCTGCACCTTGTCCGGCAGTTCGGACGGGTACATGAGGTCGGCGACGCGGATGCTGCGACGGGCCACCTTGTCCTCGTAGGCCGGGCCGATGCCGCGACCGGTGGTGCCGATCGCCTTCGCACCCGATGCCTTCTCGCGCGCCTGATCGACGGCGATGTGGTACGGCATGATCAGAGGCGTGGCCGGACTGATCTTCAGTCGTGAACGCACTTCGACGCCCTGCCCCTCGAGTTCGGCGATCTCGTGCATGAGCGCCGCCGGCGACAGCACCACGCCATTGCCGATCAGGCAGGCCACCCCCTCGCGCAGGATGCCCGACGGAATCAGGTGCAGGACGGTCTTCTTGCCGCCGATGACGAGCGTGTGGCCGGCATTGTGGCCGCCCTGGAAGCGTGCCACGGCACCGACGCGCTCGGTCAGCAGGTCGACGATCTTGCCCTTGCCTTCGTCGCCCCATTGAGCGCCGAGGATCACCACTGACTTGCCCATGTCTGTTGCCCGGTCGATGTGTCCGCGCGAAAGGCGGTGTGGATGCGGCGGGAATGCCGCGAGGGAGTCTAAGCGATGCGCCGCGTCAACGGACGAACTGCAGGAAGACGAGGCCGATCACGACGAGGATGCCGCCGAGCGTGCGCAGGCGGCGTTCGTCGATCTGCTGCAGTTGCTCGGCCATGCGCTTCCATGCCCCCGGCGCGGCAAACAGCAGCAGTCCTTCGATCACCAGCACGAGGCACAGCGCGGCCGCGAGGTCGGCAGGCACGGTCCCTGCCTACTTGCTGTCGCGCAGGTAGCGCAGGAACTCCGCGTCGGGATCGAGCATGAGCACGCCGTTGCCGCCCTGCAGCGACTCGCGGTAGGCCTCGAGGCTGCGGTAGAAGGCGTAGAACTCGGTGTCCTTGCCATAGGCACCGGCGTACACCTCGGCGGCCTTGGCATCGCCCTCGCCGCGCGTCTTCTGCGCGTCGCGATAGGCGTCGGCACGGATCACCTGCACCTGGCGGTCGGCGTCGGCCTGGATCCGCTCGGCGGCCTCGTTGCCTTCCGCACGCAGCGAATCGGCGACCTGCTTGCGCTCCGAGCGCATGCGTTCGTAGACCGAGCGCAGCACCGAGCTCTCCTGCGGCAGGTCGACGCGGCGGATGCGCACGTCGACGATCTCGATGCCGAGGTTCTGGGTGGCGACGTTGGCGGTGCGCACCAGGGTCTGGGTGAGGTCGGCACGCGCGCTGGAGACGACTTCCTGCAGCGTGCGGCTGTTGATCGCGGTGCGCATGCCGTCGCGCACGATCGAGGCCAGGCGGGCCTGGGCGCGCACTTCCTCGCCGCCGACCGCGGTGTAGAACTTCGCCGAATCGGCGATCTTCCACTTCACCACGAAGTCGACGATGACGTCCTTCTTCTCCGAGGTCAGGTAGTTCTCCGGCGCCGAGTCGAGGGTCTGCAGGCGGCGGTCGAAACGCACCGCCTGCTGCATCAGCGGCAGCTTGAAGTGGAGGCCGGGCGCATAGCCCGACTTCACGATGCGGCCGAACTGGGTGAGGATCGCGGTCTGGCTCTCGTTGACGACGAACAGGCTGCTGCCGCCGACCAGGATGACCACGGCGACGATGATGCCGGCTATCGAGCGCATCTCAGCGACCTCCCCGCACGGATTCGGCACGCGCCGGCGGTGCCGGCTCGGGCAGTACGGCCTGCGGCGGCGCCGGCGGCGGCGTCGCCGTTCCGGGAGTCGGCAGGTACAGGACGTTCTTGCCATCGGTCATGTCGACGACCTTGGCGTTGCGGTTGACCACCTGCTGCATGGTCTCCAGGTAGAGGCGCTTGCGGGTGACTTCCGGCGCGGCGCGATATTCCGCCACGATCAGGCCGAAGCGCTCGGCATCGCCCTCGGCACGGGCAATGCGTTCGGCCTTGTAGCCCTCGGCCTCGGCGAGGATGCGCGCGGCCTCGCCGCGGGATTCCGGCACCACGCGCTTGGCATAGGCATCGGCGATGTTGCTGGCGCGCTGACGGTCCTCGCGTGCGGAAATCGCGTCGTCGAAGGCTTCCTTCACTTCCTGCGGCGGACGCACGTTCTGGAAGTTCAGCGTGCTGACGGTGAGGCCGGCGTCGTAGCGGTCGAGGGTGACCTGGATGACCGCCTTGGCCTGGGCGGCAAGATCGACCGCGGGCACGGCCTCCTCGCCTTCGGCCGGTTCGACCCGCTGGTCCGGCATGATCGCGTCGAGCTTGCCGGCGCCGATCACCTCGCGCACGGCGCTCTCGGCGGCCTGCTTGAGGGTGGCATCGGGATCGCGGGTGGAGAACAGGAACTTGACCGGATCGGCGACGAGGTACTGCACTTCGAAGTTGACCTGCACGATGTTCTCGTCGCGGGTCAGCATGCGCACGCTGTCGGAGGCGGAGCGCACGCTGGTGGCGTCCACCTTGATCACCGTCTCCACCGGCCGCGGCCACTTGAAGTTGAGGCCGGAAGGCATCACCCGCGTGACCTGGCCGAAGCGCAGCACCACGCCGGCCTCGTTGGCGCGGATCGAGGTGAAGGAATCGAACAGCAGCCAGGCGATGGCAATGCCGATGACGGCCAGCAGCATGCCGCCGAAGCCGCCGTCGCCGGAAGCACTGCCGCGCCCGCTTCCGCCACCACCGCCGAACAGGCGCCCGAACAGGTCCTTCAGGCGCTGGACCGCGGCATCGATGTCGTTCTTCGGACCGTCATTGCCGTTGTCGCGCCAGGGGTCGCGCTGCTTGCCGCCGCCGGGTTCGTTCCAAGCCATTCCAGGATTCCTGTCGAACTGTGCGCCGCGATCACCGGTGACGCGGGAGGGATTGCGGCGGGATGGACCGGCCGCCGGTCGGCGGTCGATGCGCGGTGCCGGCGCGCCGAATCGGCGCGCGACCATACGGGGATTGTAGGTAGGGGTCGGCAGGCGGGCAAGCAAGGGGGCGTTGGAGCGAGGGGCGAGGGGCGAGGTGCGAGGGCGCGCGGACCGTACGCCATCATGCTCGTGAACGCGGTACGGCGGCTTTTGTCGCGGCATTTCGGTCTTGCATCACAACCGACGATCGCCGCGCCCTCGCACCTCGCCCCTATTCCCTGGCCTCCAGCCCCTGCTTCCCGCCCGGCTCGAGGGCCGCACGCAGCCATTCCCCGTCGCCGCCCGCCAATCCGAACAGCGGCTCCACGAGCGCCCGCGGCGCGTCGATCTCGATCTGCCAGCCCTGCTCGTCGGCGCGCTCGGCGGCGACCAGGCCCTGTGCATGCAGGCGCGCACGCAGCCTGCCGGCGCCGACCGGAAGCTCCAGCGTGCAGCGGATGCGTTCCACCGACAGCGCCGCGGCAATCGCCCCGCGCAGGCCGTCGAGGCCGACGCCGTCGCGCGCCGACACCCAGACCCGGGCCGGTCCGTCGCGATCCGGCGCATCGACCCGGGCGGCGAGGCCTTCGATGCGGTCGATCTTGTTGAACACCAGCAGTTGCGGCAGCGTGCCGGCACCGATTTCCTCGAGCACGGCGGCGACGTCGGCGACGCGGCTGTCGCGCTCCGGGTCGGACGCATCGATCACGTGCAGCAGCAGGTCGGCCTCGCGCGCCTCGGCAAGGGTCGAGCGGAACGCGGCGACGAGGTCGTGCGGCAGGTCGCGGATGAAACCGACCGTGTCGGCCAGCACGACCGGCCCGCAGGCCAGTCCGTCGATGCGGCGCAGGGTCGGATCGAGGGTGGCGAACAGCTGGTCGGCCGCGTAGACCCCGGCGCCGGTCAGGGCGTTGAACAGGGTCGACTTGCCGGCATTGGTGTAGCCGACCAGGGCGACCACCGGCAGCGCGCTGCGTTCGCGCGCGCGGCGCGCCTGGCTGCGCTGCGTCTCGACCTTGTCGAGGCGCTTCTGCAGTTGCTTGACGCGCTCGCCGAGCAGGCGGCGGTCGATCTCGAGCTGGGTCTCGCCCGGACCGCGCAGGCCGATGGCGCCGCCGCGCTGGCGTTCGAGATGGGTCCAGCCGCGCACGAGGCGGGTCGACATGTGCTTGAGCTGGGCCAGCTCGACCTGCAGCTTGCCTTCGTGCGAACGCGCGCGCTGGGCGAAGATGTCGAGGATGAGGCCGGTGCGGTCGACCACCCGGCATTCGGTCAGCTTCTCGAGATTGCGTTCCTGCACCGGCGACAGCGCGTGGTTGACGAGGATGAGGTCGGCCTCGAGGGCGAGGCGGTGTTCCTTCAGCTCCTCGGCCTTGCCGCTGCCGACGAAGAAACGCGGATTCGGCCGCTCGACCCGTGCGGTCAGCGTGCCGACCACGGTGGCGCCGGCCGAGCGCGCGAGTTCGGCGAATTCATCGAGGAGGGCGGGATCCTGTTGTCCCGGTTCGTACGCCTGCAGCAGCAGCGCACGCTCGCCCTTGCGCGAACGGTCGAACAGTTCGGCTTACTCGCCCGCGGCCGCTTCGGCGCCGGCCGGGGCATCGTCGCTGCCGGCAATGCGGACATTGCGGCTCGGCACGACGGTCGAGATCGCGTGCTTGTAGACCATCTGGCTCACCGTATTGCGCAGCAACACCACGAACTGGTCGAACGACTCGATCGTGCCCTGCAGCTTGATGCCGTTGACGAGGTAGATCGACACCGGCACGCGCTCGCGGCGCAAGGCATTGAGGAACGGATCCTGCAGCGATTGTCCCTTGGACATTGTTGTTCTCCGGGGCGGCACATGCGGACCGGGCAAAAGGGCGCGGCACGAAGGCCGACCATCGGGTCGGCGCCATGGACGCCCCGGTCCATCCGCGCCATCCTAACGTATGCGGGCGCGCAAATGAACGCGCCATGGCGTCCCGGTTCAGCGGCCGAGGAAGTCGGCCACCGACTCCGTGACGGCGGTCATGCAATCGTCCGCATCGGGATCGAACTCGCGCGCATCGAGCTCGGACCGCAGCCAGGTGAACTGGCGCTTGGCCAGCTGGCGCGTCGCGGAAATCGCGCGGTCGCGGAAGGTGGCGGCGTCGACGCCGCCGTCGAGATGCTCGATCGCCTGGCGGTAGCCGACTGCACGCATCGACGGCAGGCCGGGCGGCAGCGGGCGGGTGCCGCGCAACCGGCGCACCTCGTCGAGGAAGCCCGCGGCCAGCATGGCGTCGAAACGGGCGGCGATGCGGGCGTGCAGGACCGCCCGGTCGGGCGGAACCAGGGCGAGCTTGAGCAGACGGTACGGCAGGCGGCTGCGTGGTCCGCCCTGCTGTTCCGACAACGCGCGCCCGCTGAGGGCGATCACCTCGAGGGCGCGCTGGATGCGCTGGCCGTCGCCGGGGCGGATGCGCGCGGCGGCGTCCGCGTCGAGTTGTCCCAGGCGTGCGTGCAGGTGCGCCCAGCCATGCGCGCGCGCCTCGGCCTCGAGCCCGGCGCGCACGGCCGGATCGGCCGCCGGCAGCTCGGACAGGCCGCGCTCGAGCGCGCGGAAATAGAGACCGGTGCCGCCGACCAGCAGCGGCACCTTGCCGGCGGCCACGATCGCGGCCATCTCGCGCAGGGCATCGGTGCGGAAATCGGCGGCGGAATACGGCTGGTCGGGATTGCGGATGTCGATCAGCCGGTGCGGATGGCGCGCCAGGGTGTCGGCATCGGGCTTGGCCGTGCCGATGTCCATGCCGCGGTAGACCAGCGCCGAATCGACGCTGACCAGCTCGAGGCCGTGGCGCGCGGCCAGCGCGCAGGCCAGCGCGGGCTTGCCCGACGCGGTCGGACCCATGAGGAAGATGGCGCGCGGGCGCGCGGCGGCCCGGTGCATGGCCGGATTGTAGGGGAGAGGGCGCGGTGCGAGGGTGAGGGGCGAGGGCGAGGGGCGAGGGGCGAGGGCTCGACAACCAGATCCAGTTTCGCAATGGAAGGTCGTTCGGCCGATTCCCGCAGCACCATCGCAAACCTGTTCGGTCATCGAGTTTCGCGCCCCCCGCCCCTCACCCCTGGTCCCTAGTCCCTAGTCCCCAGCCCCTAGTCCCCAGCCTCTAGTCCCCAGCCCCTATTCCCTGCCCCTGTCGCCCCTCTCACGTTCTTTGACAAAACAGACCGCTCTCGGCTCAATAGGGGATCACATCGACGCAGCGGAACGGCCGCATGAGCGACTGGGGAGTCCTCGAGATCGTGCTGTACGGGGCCGGCGCAGCCGTCGCCCTGGCGCAATGCGCGATCTTTGCCCACTACCACGGCGTGTTCCGCCGCGATCACCTGCGTTTCTGGTCGCTGAGCTTCCTGGCCCTGGCGGTCTATCTCGGCGCGGCCGGCCTGTCGATCGTCCTGCGCATCGACTTCCCGGCCAGCCACCCGCTGCGCCTGCTGCTGTCGAGCGTCTCCCTGATCGCCGCCTATGTGCAGGTCGCGCTGCTGGTGATCGGCACGCTGACGATCTGGCGCAGCCGCATGCCATCGCCGTCGGCGATCGTGCAGTCGCTGGTGCTGGCCACGGTGATCGGCCTGCTCAGCGCGCTGGCCTACGCGTTCGATCCGGCCGCTTCGCAGGAGCGCCTGTTCCTGCGCGTCGGCCTGCGCTATCTGGTCACCGGCATCGCCGGCATCGCCCTCGGCGTGGTGATCGCCCGGCACTGGGCACGCGACCGCTTCGGTCCGCGCCTGACCGCCATCGCCCTCGTCCTCTACGGTCTCGAACTGCTGCACGTGTTCGGCGCCTATCTCGCCCAGGCGAACGGACAGCCGCCCTGGCCTTGGCTGCGCTACACCGCCGTGCTGAGCACGATCAGCCAGCTGTTCATCGGCTACGGCCTCGTCATCTGGCTGCTCGAGGACGAGCGCGAGCGCGCCGAACGCGCCACCGACGCTGCCGCGCACCTGCGCCACTTCGACCAGCTGACCGGACTGCCGAACCGCCAGTACCTGCTCGAACACGTCGACCGCCAGGTGGCCGGCCAGCAGAACACGTCGCTGATGCTGGTGCGCATCGACAATCACGGCGCGATCGCCGCCGCCTTCGGCATGGACGGGGTCGATCTGGCCCTGTCCTCCGCCGCCGAGCGCATCGAAGAGGTCGCGCGCGCGCGGGGGTTGTTCGCCGGCCGGCCGGAAAGCGGCCATTTTGCCCTGCTCGGCTCCGGCGTCGGCGTCGAGGTCGGCGTCGGCCGCATTGCCGGCGAGGTGCTCGAATCGCTCAGCCGCCCGCTGTTCTGGAACGGGCGCGAGATCGCCCTCAATGCGAGCATCGGCATCGCCATTGCACCGACCGATGCCACCTCGGCCGACAAGCTCTACTCCTGCGCGGAGAAGGCGCGCGCGCGTGCGCGCCGCGAGGGCGCGATGCGCTACCGCTTCTTCACCCTCGATCTCGACACCGAGGCCGAGCAGCGCCTGCTGCTGCATTCGGAATTGCGCAGCGCATTCGCGCGCGGCGAGTTCGTGCTCGAGTTCCAGCCGATCCTTGACGGCTGGAGCCTGGAGGTCGACGGCTTCGAGGCACTCGTGCGCTGGCAGCATCCGCAACGCGGGCGCCTGCTGCCGGATGCCTTCATCGACGAGCTGGAACCGCTCGGCATGATCGAGGCGCTCGATGCCTGGGTGCTCGAGCAGGCCTGCACGGCCGCCCGTGCCTGGCAGCAGCCGGGCCGCGAGCGGGTGCCGGTGGCGGTCAACATTTCGGCGCACAGCTTCCAGCGCCGCGATTTCCCCGACCTCGTCACCGCCCTGCTGCGTCGCATCGGTCTCGACGCCGCCTGCCTCGAGCTCGAGATCGTCGAATCGATTGCGCTGGCCTTGCCGGAACGGGCGATCGTCAGTCTCGAGTCCCTGCGCGAACTCGGCGTGCGCGTCATGCTCGACGACTTCGGCACCGGCTTCTCCTCGCTCAAGCACCTGCGCCAGTTGCCGTTCGACGGCATCAAGATCGACCGCAGCTTCGTCGTCGACGTGCTGGTCGATCCGCGCGACGCGGCGATCGTGCGCGCGATGCTGGCGCTGGCCCACAGCCTCGGCCTCGAGGTCGTCGCCGAAGGCATCGAGACCGCCGCCCAGTTGGCCTGGTTCCAGTCGGCCGGCTGCGACCGCCTGCAGGGCTTCCACTTCCATCGCTCGATGGAGCAGTCCGCCGCCATCGCCCTGGTCAGCCTGCCGACGGCGGCGAGCGGCCCGGCGACACGACACTCATCTGCCTGAGCCGCGCCCTCCTGCTGCGGAAAAGAAAACGCCCGGCAAGCCGGGCGTTTTCACAAGGTCCGAAACCGGTGGTTCCGCTCAGTCGATGCCGAAGCTCTGCAGGCCGACCGGCAGCGTGGTGGCATTGACGACCATGACGATGTTCATGTTCGCGAAGCCGATCGAGCTGACCGGAGTCGGCTCGGTGACGCCGCAGTCCGCCGCACGCAGGTACGACGGCGCGCCGTTCGGATTGATCGACGCGGTGGCATTGGAGCCGATGAAGAACGAATTGCCGGCGGTTTCGCCGTCCGGCGAATGCACCTCGACGACCAGGTCATGGGTCAGGCCGTTGAGCGAAGCGGCCACCGGGATGTTCTGCATCGCAAGTCCCTGGTCCGGCAGGCTGATCGACGCCGTGCCGATCGGAGCACCGAGATTGGCCACCGTGAGCGGCGAGGCATTCGGGATCGCATAGAGGTTGAGGTTGATCGGCTGGCTGCCGCCGGATCCACCGACCGCCTGCTCGACTCCGATGTCGACGCTGGCGATCGTCACCGTGCCGGTGGCGGAGAAATAGGTGTCGAGGTCGAAACGGCGGTAGTAGAAGTTCTCGGCATGAATGCCGGCGTCGTTGCAGGAAACGGAGTTCTGCAGGGTGATCGCCAGCGAACCGCTCTGGGTCAGGGCGAACGCGCCCATCGGCTGGTTCCAGGGGGCCTGGACGGCGTTGTTCGGCGTGCTGCTGTGGCTGAGGACGTTGTCGGCCACCGCCACGTTCGTGACGAGCAGGCCGAGGGCGATGGCGAGGGCATTCTTGTACATCGGCGTAACTCCGGTTTTTGTGTGGACGTGGAGGGCACGGCAGGGGCCGTGCCGGATACGGTGACCGTCCATGGATGAACGGGGCTGGATCGCCGCCCGACTCGCGCCGGACGGTCGAACCCGGTGGAGGCGGGATGGAGCCCCCGCAAAAAGGCGGATGTTACATCAAGGCGCGGGATCCGCACACCCTGCCCGCGTGGCAGGCGCGCCGTCGCCTTGGGCCACCGTATAATCGCCGGTTTCCGTCCAGGCACATCTCCATGAGCAACACGATGAAGGCGCTGGTCAAGCGCGAGGCGGCCAAGGGCATCTGGATGGAGCGCGTGCCGTTGCCGGCGATCGGCCCGAACGACGTGCTGATCAAGCTCGAGAAGACCGCGATCTGCGGCACCGACCTGCATATCTACCAGTGGGACGCCTGGTCGCAGCGCACGATCAAGCCCGGCCTGGTGATCGGCCACGAGTTCGTCGGCCGCATCGTCGACAAGGGCGCCGGCGTCAACGGCTATGAAATCGGCCAGCGCGTCTCGGCCGAGGGCCACATCGTCTGCGGCGTCTGCCGCAACTGCCGCGCCGGCAAGCAGCACCTGTGCCCGCACACGATCGGCATCGGCGTCAACCGCGACGGCGCCTTCGCCGAGTACATCGCCATGCCGGCCTCGAACCTGTGGCCGATTCCCGACCAGATCCCCTCCGAGCTCGCCGCATTCTTCGATCCCTACGGCAACGCCGCCCACGTCGCCCTCGAGTTCGACCTCATCGGCGAGGACGTGCTGATCACCGGGGCCGGCCCGATCGGCATCATCGCCGCCGGCATCGCCAAGCACGTCGGCGCGCGCAACGTCGTGGTCACCGACGTCAACGACTACCGCCTCAAGCTCGCCGCCGACATGGGCGCGACGCGGGTGGTCAACGTGTCCAAGCAGTCGCTGCGCGACGTGGTCAAGGACCTGCACATCGAGGGTTTCGACGTCGGCCTGGAAATGAGCGGCAACCCGCAGGCGTTCAACGACATGCTCGAATGCATGTACCACGGCGGCCGCATGGCCCTGCTCGGCATCCTGCCGAAGGGCGCCGGCATCGACTGGGACAAGGTCATCTTCAAGGGCCTGGTCATGCACGGCATCTACGGCCGGCGCATGTACGAGACCTGGTACAAGATGACGCAGATGCTGCTGACCGGGTTCCCGCTGCAGAAGGTGCTGACCCACCAGATCCACATCGACGACTTCCAGAAGGGATTCGACCTCATGGAAGCCGGCCAGTGCGGCAAGGTCGTGTGTTCATGGACCTGAGTTCCCGTGCGCCGGCGGCGCGCTGAGCGACCGGCGACGAGACGGAGCATGCCTTGAGCAGTCGGCGCCTGCGCGACATCCTCGAACCTGCGCTCGCCACCCTCATCGAGGGCCCGCTCGCCGTCGCCTTCAGCGGCGGCCTCGACTCGACCGTGCTGCTGCACGGGCTCGCCGCCTCGCCGGCCGCGCGCGAACGCGGGTTGCGCGCGATCCACGTCGATCACGGCCTGCATCCGGACAGCGCCGAATGGACCCGGCGCTGCGCCGCCTTTGCCGCGAGCTGTTCGGTCGATTTCGCCAGCGTGCGCATCGACGTGCCGCGCGGCAGCGGCCTCGGCCTCGAAGCGGCCGCGCGGCGCATGCGCCGTACCGCCCTGCAGGGCGAATTGCGCGCCGGCGAGATCGTCGTCTTCGCCCACCATCGCGACGACCAGGCGGAAACCGTCCTGCTCAAGCTGTTGCGCGGCGCCGGGCCGGAAGGACTCGCCGCCATGCGCCCGCTGCGCCGCTTCGGCGAAGGATTCGCCTGGCGACCCTTGCTGACGCTGTCACGCGCCGCCCTGCGCGCCTATGCCGACCATCACCAGCTGGCCTGGGTGCACGATCCGAGCAATGCCGATCCGGTCTTCGATCGCAACTACCTGCGCCTCGACGTCTTGCCGCGCCTGCGCCGACGCTGGCCGGAAGCCGACACCAGCATCGCCCAGAGCGCGACCTGGGTGCGTGCCGCCGCCGACCTGATCGAGGAGGAATCGGCACGCGCCCTTGCGCGCATCCAGGGCCTCGATCCGAACACGTTGCGCTACCGCGAATGGCTCGACCTGCCCGAAGCGCTGCGCGACCCGGTGCTGCGCTGCTGGCTGCGCGGCCTCGGCCTGCCCGAGCCGACCCAGCACCAGGTCGGCGAACTCGTGCGCCAGCTCGGCGAGGCCGGCGAGGACAAGCTGCCGTGCGTGCGCTGGCCCGGCAGCGAGCTGCGTCGCTATCGCGAACTCGTGCACGCCCGCGCCCCGATCGAGATGGTCGCGGCCAACTGGGAACAGGCCTGGGACGGATGCGTGCTCGAACTGCCGGCCGCACTCGGCAGCCTGCAGTTCGTCGACGCGAACGGTGCCGTGCGGACCACGCCGTTGCCGCGGCCGCTGCGCGTGCGTTTCCGCCGTGGCGGCGAAAGCCTGCGCCTCGCCCTCGGCGACCATCATCGCGACCTGCGCGACCTGTTCCAGCAGACCGGCATTCCCCCGTGGGAACGCGGGCGCCTGCCGCTGGTGTTCGATGGCGAAGGCAACCTGCTCGCGGTCGCCGATCTCTGGCTCGGCAGCGAGGGGCGCGCGCTGTTCGATGCGCTGGGGGTCCACCTGCAGTGGCGCACGGACGTTGACCGGCCCGCGACGGGCGGCTAGCCTTCGCGTCATGCCGAAAACCCCGCCAGCCGAACCGGACCGGATCGCCGCATTCGAGCAGTCGCTCGACGAGCTCGAACAACTCGTCACCCGCATGGAACAGGGCGACATGGGGCTCGACGATTCATTGAAGTCGTTCGAACGCGGCATTGCCCTCTATCGCGATTGCCAGGGCGCCCTCGAACAGGCCGAGCTGCGCGTGCAGCAGCTGCTCGATCCGACCCGGCCCGATGCCGCCGAGCCATTCACTCCGGACGTGCCCTGAGTCCGGGAAGCCCCGATCCGCTGCATCCCGTGCACAACCATCGATGACCGGCGATCGATCGGGGCGCGCAGCGTGTCTCCGGCCCTCTTCCTTTCGCAGGTGATGCCTTGATCGAACTGACCGCAGGCCTGCTCGCGCTGTCGGCGCGCACCGACGCGGTGCTGGAGCGCGTGCTGCCCGATCCGGCGCAGCCGCCCCACGACCTGCACGCAGCCATGCGCTATGCCGTCCTCGGTGGCGGCAAGCGCATGCGGCCACTGCTCGTGCATGCGGCCGGCGCGGTCTTCGACGGAGCGCCGGATGCGCTCGACGCGCCGGCGGCGGCAGTGGAGATCATCCACGCCTACTCGCTCGTGCATGACGACCTGCCGGCCATGGATGACGATGCCATGCGCCGCGGCCGGCCGACCTGCCACGTCGTCCACGGCGAGGCGATGGCGATCCTCGCCGGCGACGCCCTGCAGGCGCTCGCCTTCGAAGTGCTCGCCGAGGGCAGCGCGACCGTCGATGCGGACACCCGCGTCGAGATGCTGCGCGTGCTGGCCGCCGCCTGCGGTTCGCACGGCATGGCCGGCGGCCAGGCGTTCGACCTGTCCGCGGTCGGCGTACGCCTCGCCGCGGCCGAGCTGGAGCGCATGCACGTGCACAAGACCGGTGCACTGATCCGCGCCTCGGTGCGCCTCGGCGCGCTCGCCGCCGGAGCACGCGACGCGGGGGCGCTGGCGGCCCTCGAGCGTTATGCGCATTGCGTCGGACTCGCCTTCCAGATCCGCGACGACATCCTCGACATCGAGGGCGAGGCGGCACGCATCGGCAAGACTCCCGGCAAGGACATCGCCAACGACAAGCCGACCTATCCGGCCATCCTCGGCCTCGATGCCTCGCGCGCGGCGCTGGCCGAACTCACTGCGGAGGCGCTCGGCTGTCTCGACCGTTTCGATGCGCAGGCGGTCCACCTGCGCGACCTCGCCCGCTTCGTCGCCCGGCGCGAGAGCTAGGTCACTGCACGAGACGCAGGGTCAACGGATAGCGATAGCGCACGCCGTTGTTGGCGTTGATCGCGGCGATGATCGTCAGCACCAGCCAGCCGAAGAAGACGACCACACCGACCGGCAGGGTGATGAAGATGCCGATGCCGAAGGTGACGATGGTCAGCAGGATCAGTGCTATCGCGACGATCAGCACGGTGATGTTGAAGTTCAGCGCTTCCCTGGCCTGATCGGCAGCGAACGGCATCGAATCGCGCTTGACCAGCCAGATGATCAGCGGGCCGAGCACGCCACCGATGCCGACGACGAAGGCCGAGAGGGCAGAGAGATGGCCGAGCAGCGCCCAGGTGCGCTCTTCGCCGATCGGGGCCGTGTCGGTAACCTGTGCGGCCTGCGGAACCGATTCTTCAGTCATCGCGGGTCTCCTCGTCGCGACAGGGATGTCGCCGGTTCCACAATGCGGGCGGCCCCCTGCGGGGTCAAGCGCAGGAAGTCGAAGAAGGTCAACCATGAGCAGATGACGCGGTT
>ERZ795041.551-NODE-551-length-13748-cov-5.502520_pt1 | contig 13748 bp, 7 predicted proteins | sample MGYA00375125_ERZ795041 | MGnify/ENA primary metagenome ERZ795041 (study PRJEB30170, sample SAMN03074214) | activated sludge metagenome | biome: Common Effluent Treatment Plant; feature: Wastewater; material: Activated sludge; isolation source: activated biomass in a...
GTGCGTTTCCGCACGCTCAGCCGCGTGACGCCCGAAGCGCACGCGCTGGATGATGCAACCAAGGCCGTGGCGGTGATCGATGCGCTCGCGCCGTTCGATGCCGGCCGCGCCGCGGTGGTCGTCCGCAATCACGTGCTGTCCGTGGAGGCGGGAGGCGAGGGGGTCGATGCAACATTGACGCGCGCGGCGGGGCTGCGCCAGTGGGCGAGCCTCACGCATCGCCGCCGTGGCATCGCTGGGGTGCGCGCGGCAAGCGATGCGACACCCACGGTCGTGGCGGCCGTGGCCTCGGCCGGATATGCCGGCATCGCCATTCGCGAAGCACGTGCCGGCGAGGGCGCGCTCGCGGCGGCGACGGAGGCCGCCGACGCGAAAGGATTGTGCTTCCTCGTGGCGGAGGGCACCGCGCCGCGCGACGCCGCTCGCCTCCCGCCAGCCGCCTCCACGGATGACGTTCGCCTCTTTCTCGTCGCCGGCGAGCACTCCGGAGACGCCTTGGGTGGCAAGCTCGTGGCGGCGCTGAGAAAGCGCCTCGGGGCCCGCCTGAAGCTCGCCGGCGTCGGCGGCGCGGACATGGAGCGCGAGGGTTTCGTCTCGGATTTCCCCATGTCCGACGTCGCGGTCATGGGGCCGCTCGCGATCCTGCGCCACCTGCCGCGCATCGTGAAGCGCGTCCACGCCACCGTCGAGAGCGCCATGAGGTTCGATCCCCACGCCGTCGTCATCATCGACAGTCCCGAATTCACGCACCCGATCGCCAAACGCATCCGCAAGCGCCGCCCCGACATCCCGATCGTCGACTACGTGAGCCCGAGCGTCTGGGCCTGGCGTCCGGGCCGCGCACGCAAGATGCGCCCGTATGTGGACCACATCCTCGGCATTCTGCCGTTCGAGCCGGAGACGCACGTCCGTCTGGGCGGGCCGCCCTGCACCTACGTCGGCCATTCCCTGATCGAACGTCTCGACGGGATGCGCGCCCTCGACCCCGAGCCGCTCGCGACGCGCCTCGGCCTCGATCCGGGGAAACCGGTCGTCGTCGTGCTTCCCGGCAGCCGGGCGTCCGAGGTCGGCCGCCTGCTGCAGCCCTTCGGCGAGACCCTGGGTCTGCTCCTCGAGCGTGGCACGAAGCCCGAGGTCATCGTGCCATGCGTGCCGCACGTCCGCGCCCTCGTGGAGCGCGGCTGCCGCACCTGGCCGCTGCCGGTGCACATCGTCGAGGGCGATGAGGACAAGTTCCGCGCCTTCAAGCTCGCCGCTGCCGCGCTTGCGGCCTCGGGCACCGTCACGCTCGAGCTGGCGCTCGCCGGCACGCCCATGGTGGTCGCCTACCGCGTCGATCCGCTGGCCGCCCCGTTCCTGCGCCGCATGATCAAGGCGCGGACCACCGTTCTCGCCAACCTCGTGCTCGGAGAGAACGCGTTTCCGGAGATGCACCAGGAGCAGAGTACGCCGGAGAACCTCGCCGCTGCCCTCCGCCCGCTGCTCTCCGATACGCCGGAGCGGCGCTCCCAGCTCGCCGCCCTCGCGCGCATCCCCGACCTCATGCACATCGAAAGCGGCAGCCCGAGCGAGGCGGCCGCTGACATCGTGCTCGATTACGCACTGAGGCGGGCGGCTGCCAAAGCGGCCTCGTGATAGGAGGGCGCGCTTCGGCTCAGGTCCCGCCGGCCTTCGGGAACGGGCGGCGTGCCGGGCCGATGTAAAGCTGGCGCGGGCGGCCGATGCGCTGCTCCGGATCCTCGATCATCTCCTTCCACTGCGCGATCCAGCCGACCGTGCGGGCGACCGCGAACAGCACCGTGAACATCGACACCGGGAAGCCCATCGCGCGCAGCGTGATGCCCGAGTAGAAGTCGATGTTCGGGTAGAGCTTCTTCTGGATGAAGTAGTCATCCTCGAGCGCGATGCGCTCGAGCTCGAGCGCCACCTTGAGCAGCGGCGTCTCGCGCTTGTCGAGCGCGTCCAGCACCTGGTGGCAGGTCTTCTGCATCACCTTGGCGCGCGGATCGTAGTTCTTGTACACGCGGTGCCCGAAGCCCATCAGACGGAAGCCCGACGACTTGTCCTTGGCCTTCTTGATGTACTCGGGAACGCGGTCGACAGTGCCGATCTCCTCGAGCATGTTGAGGGCGGCTTCGTTCGCGCCCCCGTGCGCCGGTCCCCAGAGGCAGGCGATGCCGGCGGCGATGCAGGCGAACGGATTGGCACCCGACGAGCCCGCGAGGCGGACCGTCGAGGTCGATGCGTTCTGCTCGTGGTCGGCATGCAGGATGAAGATGCGGTCGAGTGCGCGCGCCACCACGGGGTTGACGATGTACGGCTCGCACGGCACCGAGAAGCACATCTGCAGGAAGTTCGACGTGTAGTCGAGATCGTTCCGCGGATAAATGAACGGCTGGCCCATGGAATATTTGTAGGCCATGGCCGCGATCGTCGGCATCTTGGCGATCATGCGATGGCTCGCCGTCTCGCGCTGCCTCGTATCGTTGATGTCGGTCGAGTCGTGATAGAATGACGACAGCGCGCCGACCACGGCGACCATGACCGACATCGGATGCGCGTCGCGGCGGAAACCGCTGAAGAAGCGCGTCATCTGCTCATGCACCATGGTGTGGCGCGTGATCGTGTGCCGGAACGCCTTGAACTCTTCGTTGCTCGGCAGCTCCCCGTGCAGCAGCAGATAGCAGGTCGCGAGGAAGTTCGAGTTCTCGGCGAGCTCGTCGATCGCGTAGCCGCGATAGAGAAGCTCCCCCTTCTCGCCGTCGATGAAGGTGATCGCCGACGAGCAGTTGGCCGTCGAGGTGAAGCCTGGATCGTAGGTGAAGCAGCCGGTATCGCGGTACACGTGGCCGATATCGATCACGTCCGGCCCGATCGTTCCGCTGCGCACATCGAGCGACACCGTCTGGCCCTTGAGGCTGAGCTCGGCCTTGCACTCCGGCTTCGAGCGCTGATGAATGCTCATGTACGTCTCCTGGGTCTGGACCCTGATTGATCTTTGCGCAGACGACCGTCCGGGGTTGCGGACCGGGCGGATGTTGCGCTGCAGTATACCCAGCCGACTCGCGATCCGGAAAGCCAAATCAGGCGGTAATTTGCGCTGGCAACCGCCCGAACGTCGTACATCGAAGCGGGTTCAGTGCGCCTGATCCGAAATCCGGGCCAATGTCTCATCCCGTCCCAGAACTCCCATCACGTCGAAGACCGGCGGCGACACGGTCCTGCCGGTCAGGGCGGACCGCAGGGGTTGCGCAACCTTACCGAGCTTCGTTCCGGTCTCCTCGGCATATCCTCGCACAAGCGCCTCGAGCGCCGTCGGGTTCCAGTCCGCAGAGGTTTCGAGGCGCGGCACGATCGCCTTCAGAATCGCCCTGGCCTCAGCATCCATCAGCTTTTGGGCCTTGTCATCCAGGCGGATAGGACGGGACGCGACGAGGAACAGCGCCTGCCCGACGAGCTCCGCAAGCGTCTTCGCGCGCTCCTTGAGCGCGGGGAGGGCGGCGGCGAGCGCCTCCCAGCCCCTGGCCTCGAAGAGCTGCGCGAGATCGGCGCCGGTCGCGGCGCCGGGCACCCGGTCCTCGACCTCGCGGGCGAGCGCGATGTCCGCACGCGCCGGCGCTTTGGGATCCACGGGAAGCGCCTTGAGCGCGGCGAAGTCGAGACGCGGCAGAAGGCTCTTGACGCCGGCCAGCAGGTCCTCGTCGCGCGCCTGGCGCAGATAATGGCCGTTCAGGTCGTCGAGCTTCTTGAAGTCGAAGCGCGCCGCGCTCTTGTTGATGCCGTCGATGTCGAACCATTGGACGAGCTGGTCCGTCGACATGATCTCGTCGTCGCCGTGACTCCAGCCGAGCCGCACGAGGTAGTTCCGGAGCGCCGCCGGCAGGTAGCCCATGGCGCGATACTCCTCGACGCCCTGCGCGCCGTGGCGCTTGGAGAGCTTGGCCCCGTCGGCGCCGTGGATGAGCGGCACGTGCGCCCAATCGGGCACGGCCCATCCCATGCCGCGATAGATCTGCGTCTGCCGCGCCGCATTCGTCAGATGATCGACGCCGCGGATGACGTGCGTGACACCCATGTCGTGGTCGTCGACCACCACGGCGAGGTTATAGGTCGGGTTGCCGTCGCTTCTGAGGATGATGAGGTCGTCGAGCTCCTTGTTCTGGAACACGACGCGCCCCTGGACGTGATCCTCGATCACGGTCTCGCCCTCGCGCGGCGCCCGGAGGCGGACCGCGAACGGCGCGTCGGCTGGCGCCTCGGCGGGATCGCGGTCTCGCCACGGCGACAGGATCGTGAGCGGCCGCTTCTCGGCCTCCGCGCGCCGCCGCTCGGCGTCGATCTCGGCGGGCGTCATGTAGCAGCGGTAGGCATTCCCCGTCTCGAGCAGCGCCATGGCCACCTCGCGGTGCCGGTCGGCGCGCGAGAACTGCGAGACCGGCTCGCCGTCCCAGTCGAGGCCGAGCCAGGCAAGACCGTCGAGGATCGCCGCCACGGCGTCGGGATTGTTGCGCTCCCGGTCCGTGTCCTCGATGCGCAGGAGATATTTGCCGCCGCGCCCGCGCGCGTAGAGCCAGTTGAAAAGCGCCGTACGCGCGCCGCCGATATGGAGATAGCCGGTGGGCGAGGGCGCGAAGCGCACGACGGGAGCGCCGCTCTCTGTCCGTTGGGAGTCCGTCATGTGTGATCAGGCTCGGGTTTCTGCTGGTTGGCCCGCCATGTAGCATAGGCCGCGCGGGAGAGACCAGCACTCCCGGTCGAGGGGCGGGGACGGCGATGGACGGCGCGCGCGGCCGCAACGAAGAACGAGGGCGCGTGACAAAGCCCGTGCGGGAGGCCGCGCGGCGCCTCGCGCGTCGGGCGGGCGAGGGCGGTCTCGCCCGGCGTTTCGAAGAGGAGCGTGCGCGCTGGTTCGTCTGGCTGCCCGTGGCCGTCGGCGCGGGCATCGCCCTCTATTTCGCGCTCGCGACCGAGCCCGGCCTCTGGACCGCGCTCGCGCTTCCCCTCGTCGGCCTCGGCGTGGCAGTCGCGAGCCGGGGCGCCGGCCTCTTCTATGTGGCGGCCTTGGGCGTGCTCGCGGCTTCGGCGGGCTTCGCCGCAGCCAAGCTCCGCACGGAGTGGACGCGCGCGCCGGTGCTCGCCTTCGAGATGCGCCGCGCCGATATCGACGGCGTCGTCGAGCTGATCGAGCTGCGCCCGACGCGCGGCGCGCGGCTCACGATCCGCGTCACCGCGATCCGGGGCCTCGCCGCAGAGCAGCGGCCGGCCCGCATCCGCGTGCGCGTGATGAGCCTGCGCAAGGCGTTGAAGCCCGGCGATCGGGTCCGCCTCCGGGCGACACTGCGTCCGCCCTCCATCCCGGCCCTTCCCGGCGGTTTCGATTTCGCGCGCTGGGCCTGGTTCCAGGGGCTGGGCGCGACCGGTTTCGCGGTCCGGCCTCCGGACCGGATCGTGCGCGCGGATGTGGATGGGGAGGGGCAGGGTCTGCCCCAGCGCGCCAAGGATGCGCTCGAGCGCCTGCGCCAGGACATCGGCGAAAGGATCCGCGCCGCGGTTCCCGGCGAGACGGGCGCCATCGCCGTGTCCCTGATCACCGGCGAGCGCGGCGCCATCACGGAGCGCACCAACGCCGCCTATCGCGACTCCGGGCTCGTGCACATCCTCTCGATCTCGGGCCTCCACATGGCCATCATGGCCGGCTTCGTCTACGCCGCGATTCGAAGCCTCCTCGCCGCCGTCCCGTCGATCGCGCTCCGATACCCCACCAAGAAGTGGGCCGCGGCGGCCGCGCTCGCCGGCGCCATCGCCTATCTCCTCATCTCCGGGAGCTCGATCCCGGCCGTCCGCGCCTTCCTGATGATCACCATCATGTTCGTCGCCGTCATGCTCGACCGGCAGGCGCTCGCGATGCGCAACGTCGCCATCGCCGCGCTCGTCGTGCTGCTGCTCATGCCGGAGAGCCTGCTCGATCCGGGCTTCCAGATGTCGTTCGCGGCGGTCGTGTCGCTGATCGCCGCCTACGAGGCCGCCCGCGAGCGCGCGAGCGAGCGGGAGCGCGGCGAATGGGTCCGCACCGTTGCCCTCTTCCTCGGCGGCATCGTCGCTTCGACCGTGATCGCGAGCCTCGCTGTTGCGCCCATCGGTGCGTTTCATTTTCAGCGCAGCCAGCAGTACGCGCTCCTCGCCAACCTCGTCGCCATTCCGATCTGCAACCTGATCGTCATGCCGGCCGCCCTGCTGACGCTCGTCCTGATGCCTCTCGGCCTCGAGAGCCTGCCGCTCGCCGTGTTGGCCATTGGCATCGTCGCCTTGACGGCGACGGCGGAGCTGGTGGCAGCGCTCCCGGGCGCTGTCATCAATATTTCCGCGATCTCGGATGCCGGTTTTGCCCTGATGATCGCCGGTGGCCTGTGGCTGACCCTCTGGCAGACGCGTTGGCGCATGCTCGGCCTCGCCGCCATCGGCGGCGGCGTGCTCATCGCAGGCGGCACCGTACACCCCGACATTCTGGCCGGGCGGGGAGGGGAGCTGGTCGCGGTGCGCGGAGCCGACGGCCGCCTCGCCGCGACGGGTGTGGGCCGCGGCGGCTTCGAGCTCGGGCGGTGGCTGCAGCACGACGGGGACGGGCGCCCGGCGAGCGAGGTCCTCAAGACCCGCGCCTTTCGGTGCGACGGCGTGGGCTGCACGGCAACCGCGCAGGGCCGCGGCATCGCCGTGGCACGCCATCCCGCCGCCATCGCCGAGGACTGCATGAGGTCCGAGATCGTCGTCACGGTGCCGCGCCCGCCTCGCGACTGCACCGCACCCCTCATCGTCATCGACCGCCGGGCGCTACGCCGCGACGGGACCCATGCGATCTACCTCACGGCGGGCGACGGCGGCGTGGCGCGCATCGCGCGCGTGGAGACGGTCGCCGGCAGCCGCGGCGACCGGCCCTGGGCCGCGCGTCCGCCGAGGTCCGTTCCCACTGAGGCCGCGCGTCCGCGGCCCGCTCGAACCGAGCCCGGGCGTCCGCAGCCCTTCCGGACCGGGACCGCCGACCGCCCCCGAGCCTCCCGCGACACCGACCGACGCGCCGTTTGCGCGGGGTTTGCGCGGGGTTTGCGTCACATTTCGCCACAGCGCCGTTGCCGCCTTGCACGCAACGTCGATCAGTCGCACGCATTGCGTCGCAAGAATGTCACAGTTATTGTGTGACTTGTGCACAGCGCACGCCACGTGATCAGGCTGAAGTGGCGAAGACGCATATCCGATGCGAGCACTCGTGCTCGGAAGGTTACACTCTCACAGGTCTCCACAGGCTGAGCATGGAAGGGTCAATGCGCGAGACACGCTCGCCAAGCACGGCCGGGTGGACGCGGAGTGCGGCCGCTCCGCTGCTCGATCTCAGCGATCGGGCGTTCTGGATCGGCCTCGTGGTGGTCGTGCTGTCGCTCGTCTCGGCGCTGGCGACCTATCTCATCCTGACCGGCCTCACGCCGATCGCACCGCGCGACGACATCGTGCTCGGCGCGCTTTTGATCAACGTGCTGCTGATCGCGGCCATGATCGGGGTGATCGCCTGGCGGGGCTTCGGCATGTGGCGCGCGTGGCGCGCGCGGCTCCCCGGCGCGCGGCTGCATGTGCGCATCGTGCTCCTGTTCTCGATCATCGCCGCCATTCCGGCCCTCCTGCTGGCGGCGGCGGCCACGACGACGTTCTCGCGCTCGCTCGACGGCTGGTTCTCGGCGCGCACGCGCGCGATCATCAACAACTCTGTCGAGGTGGCTCAGGCGTACGTGGTGGAGCACGGGCAGCTCCTGCGCACGGACGTGGCCAACATGGTGCGCGATATCGATTCGGCGGCCGACCACATTCCCGCCGATACGCCGGAGTTCAAGCAGCACGTCATCGCTCAGGCCGGGCTGCGCGACATCCCCGTCGCCTACGTGATCGACGGGCGCGGCGATCCGGTGGTGGCGGCGCTCGAAGACAAGGAGATGCCGTTCACGTCGGTGCCGCTCTACGATCTGAAACAGGCGGCCCTGGGTCAGGTGGCGCTCTTCACACCGACGGGCACGTCGCAGGTCTCGGCCGTGGCGATGCTCAACCGCTATCCCGACCGGCTCCTCTACGTGACGCGGCTCCTCGATCCCAAAGTGATGGGGCATCTGCAGCGCACCGCGCAGAGCGTCGACGAGTACAATCGCCTACGGGCGGCGCGCGGCGGCCTCAAGCTCGCGCACGGGCTCATCTACTTCATGATCTCGATGACGGCGCTTCTGGCGGCGATCTGGGTCGGCCTGTGGTTCGCGAGTCGGTTCGTGGCGCCGATCCGGCGGCTCATCGAGGCGGCGCAGGACGTCTCGCGCGGCAACCTTTCGGTGGAGCTTCCCGAGCGGCGCGGCGAGGGCGACCTGAGGCGCCTCTCGACGACCTTCAACACCATGACGCGCGAGCTCAAGCACCAGCGCGACGCTCTGATGACCGCCAACGAGCAGCTCACCGACCGGCGGCGCTTCATGGAGGCGGTGCTGTCCGGGGTCTCGGCGGGCGTCATCGGCCTCGACAGCCAGGACCGCATCACGCTCGTCAGCCGCGCCGCAGCCCAGCTTCTGGCGACGACCGAGCAGGAAATCGTCGGCAAGAAGCTCGTCGATGCGCTGCCGATGCTCGCCCCTGCGCTCGATCGGCGCGAGGAGCAGGGCGCCAAGTCGCGCGGCTCGCAGGAGATCTCGATCACCATTGGCGAGGACGAGCGCACGTTCGCCGTCTCCGTCACGCGCGAGAAGGCAGGTCCCGGAGACGTGGGCTCGGTGGTGACGTTCGACGACATCACGGAGCTGGTCTCGGCGCAGCGCACGTCAGCGTGGGCCGACGTCGCACGCCGCATCGCCCACGAGATCAAGAACCCGCTGACGCCAATCATCCTGTCCGCCGAGCGGATCCGTCGCAAATACGGCAAGGTGATCGTCGACGACCGCGACACCTTCGAGAAGCTCACGGCGACCATCGAGCGGCAGGCCGGCGACATCAAGACCATGGTCGACGAGTTCGCGTCCTTCGCCCGCATCCCGAAGCCCGTGATCGAGATCGGCGATCTTCGCGACGCGGTGATGGATTCGGTGATCCTGTTCCGCGAAAGCCACGGCGGCGTGATCTACGGGCTCACGCTGCCGGACGCTCCGCTGGCGGCCGCCTTCGACCGCAGGCTTCTCACGCAGGCGGTGACCAATCTCGTCAAGAACGCCACCGAAGCCGTCGAGGGTGCGGCCGAGGCCGAGCCCGGCCGGACAGCCCAGGTCGACATCGCGCTTCGCGTCGGCGACACGACGGTCGCCATCGAGGTCATCGACAACGGGCCCGGGCTGCCGAAGCAGAACCGGTCGCGCCTGCTCGAGCCCTATGTCACCACGAAGGGCAGCAAGGGGACGGGGCTTGGTCTCGCCATCGTCGCCAAGATCACCGAGCAGCACGGCGGCGAGCTTCTGCTCGACGATGCGCCGCCCGCACCCGGACGACCGACCGGCGCGCGCGTGACACTGGCCTTCCCGCTGTCCATGCTGGCGCCGAAATCCACGACCGAAAAGACCGCGGGCGAGGATGGCGGGCGCAAACGTGCGGCCGGCGGCCGCGAGATCTGAGACGAACACGGACGAGAGCACGAGGGAGTTGAGCCATGGCTGCAGACATCCTGATTGTCGACGACGAAGCGGACATCCGCGAGCTCGTCGCGGGCATTCTCGAGGACGAAGGGCATCGCACGCGGCTGGCGCGCGACAGCGATGAGGCGTTGCGGATCATCGAGGAGCGCCGTCCGCAGCTCGTCATCCTCGACATCTGGCTGCAGGGAAGCCGCCTCGACGGGCTCGAGGTGCTGTCCGTGATCAAGCGCACCTATCCCGATCTGCCCGTGGTGATCATCTCCGGGCACGGAAACGTCGAGACGGCCGTCACCGCCATCAAGCGGGGCGCCTACGACTATATCGAAAAGCCGTTCAAGGCGGACCGGCTGGTGCTCGTGACGCTGCGCGCGCTTGAGGCCTCGCAGCTCAAGCGCGAGGTGCGCGAGCTCAAGGAGCGCTCGACCGTCTCGGCGGAGATGGTCGGCAAGTCGCCGGCCATCAACCAGTTGAAGCGCGCCATCGACAGGCTCGCGCCGACCAACAGCCGCATCCTGATCCGCGGCGCGTCGGGAGCGGGCAAGGAGCTCGCCGCGCGCATCCTGCACCAGAAGTCGCAGCGCGCCGACGGGCCGTTCATCGTGCTCAACGCCGCCTCGATGGCGCCCGACCGCGTGGAGGAGGAGCTGTTCGGCACCGAGGACCGGTCCGGCGGCCCGCGCAAGGTGGGTGCCCTCGAGGAAGCCCACGGCGGCACGCTCTACATCGACGAGGTGGCCGACATGCCGCTCGAGACGCAGGGCAAGGTGCTGCGCGTGCTCGTCGAGCAGAAATTCCAGAGGCTCGGCGGCGCGCAGAAGGTCTCGGTCGACGTGCGCATCGTCTCCTCGACGAGCCGCGACCTCGAGCGCGAGATGAGCGAGGGGCGCTTCCGCGAGGATCTCTATCACCGGCTCAATGTGGTGCCGCTGCGCGTCCCGGGGCTCGCCGAGCGGCGCGAGGACATCCCCGACCTCATCCAGTATTTCGTGAGCCAGCTCTCGCAGGCCTCGGGCCTTGCGCCGCGCCACATCGGCGAGGACGCGATCGCCGTGCTGCAGGCGCACGACTGGCCCGGCAACGTGCGCGAGCTCAGGAACAACATCGAGCGTCTGATGATCCTCGCCGGCGGAGATCCCGGCGCAGTGATCACGGCGGACATGCTCCCCGAGGAGATCGGCTCCAACGTGCCGCTGCCGGTCAACGGCGGCGCCGAGCACCTGATGAGCCTGCCGTTGCGCGAGGCGCGCGAGATCTTCGAGCGCGAGTACCTGCTCGCGCAGATCAATCGCTTCGGCGGCAACATCTCGCGCACGGCGGAGTTCGTCGGCATGGAGCGCTCGGCGCTGCACCGGAAGCTGCGCGCGCTCGGGGTCTCTTCCGAGCAGCGGGTGGGCGAGAAGGTGGGGTGAGAGAGGGGCGGCAGGCAGCGGGCAACGGGCAAGTCGGTAGGCAGCAGGATCGAGCATGACGCGCGTCGTCTACGTCAACGGGCGCTACCTGCCTTATGCGCAGGCGGGCGTGCATGTGGAGGACAGGGGGTTCCAGTTCGCTGACGCGATCTACGAGGTCTGCGAGGTGAATGGAGGCCGGATCGTCGACGAGACGCGGCACATGGACCGGCTCGAGCGGTCGCTGGGTGAGCTTCGCATCGCCATGCCGATGTCGCGGCGTGCGCTCGGGCTGGTGCTGCGCGAGGTGGTCCGGCGCAACCGCGTGCGGACGGGCCTCGTCTACCTTCAGGTGACGCGCGGGACCGCGCCGCGGGATTTCCCGTTCCCGGCAGGCGAGGTCACGCCGACGGTGGTCTGTCTCGCGCGGCGCGTGGATGACGCCAGGCGCGATGCACGGGCGACGAACGGCATCGCCATCAAGACCCTGCCCGACATCCGCTGGGGCCGCTGCGACATCAAAACCGTCATGCTGCTGCCTGCGGTGCTGGCCAAGGCGGCGGCAGAGAAGGAGGGCGCCCAGGAGGCCTGGTTCGTCGATCCGGACGGATTCGTCACCGAAGGCGCCTCGAGCAACGCCTGGATCGTCGAGCGATCCGGCATGATCGTCACGAGACCAGCCGGGAACGCAATCCTGCCCGGCGTGACGCGCAGAACACTCGTCGATGTGCTCGACCGGGAAAAAATCCCGTTCACGGAGCGACCGTTCAGCGTCGACGAGGCGCTTGCCGCGCGCGAAGCCTTCATCACCTCGGCATCCGGCACCGTCATGCCCGTCGTGGCGATCGACAAAGTTCCCATCGGGGACGGACGTCCCGGAGAGCTGACGCGCCGTCTGCGCTCAATCTTTCATCAGGCTGCCGAACTTTCTCCCTAAGGTGCGGCGAACTGGATTCTCGCATGTTGTTGTCCCGCCCGCATGTCACGCTTATTGTTCCGCAATCCGGAGAGGTTAGCTGCTCCCTAATGATGAGCTCCCCGGCCGGCTTGGCAGAACGGCCTTCCAGCAGGCGACCAAGATCAAAGTCCAGCAAGAGGCTGAATAAGAAGAGGCAACAAAGATGGCCGCAGATCGCGCTCAGAACCTTCAGGACACGTTTCTCAACCACGTCCGCAAGAGCAAGACCCCCCTCACGATCTTCCTCGTCAACGGTGTCAAGCTGCAGGGCATCGTGACGTGGTTCGACAATTTTTGCGTTCTCTTGCGCCGCGACGGCCACTCGCAGTTGGTCTATAAGCATGCCATATCGACCATCATGCCGGGCGCTCCGGTCCATCTCATGGAAGCGGAGGTCGACGGTCAGCAAGGGTAGGATCCCATCGACCGCTCCACCAAGCCGGACGTCGGACCGGCCAAGACAAGCCCGGACAAGCCGGGCAGCAGATCGTCAGCTCTGACCGATGACGCGAGTGCCCGGGCGCGCGCGATGCGCACGCTCGTGCTCGTGCCGGTGCTCTCGCGCGCCCGCGGGGGCGGCGAGACCGCACGTCCGGTTTCCATGCATTCGCCCGAGGACCGGCTCGCCGAGGCCAAGGGTCTCGCAGAGGCCATCGACCTCGACGTGGTCGGCGTCGATCTCGTGCCGGTGCCGCACCCGAAGCCCGGCACGCTGTTCGGCTCGGGCAAAGTCGAGGAGATCAGGGAGCGCATTGCCACGAGCGAGATCGGCCTCGTGATCGTCGATCACGCCATCAGCCCCGTGCAGCAGCGCAACCTCGAGCGCGCCTGGAACGCGAAGGTGCTCGACCGCACCGGCCTCATCCTCGAGATCTTCGGCCGGCGCGCCCAGACTCGCGAGGGGCGGCTGCAGGTGGAGCTGGCCCATCTCTCCTACCAGAAAGGCCGGCTGGTGCGGGCCTGGACCCATCTCGAGCGCCAGCGCGGCGGTCGCGGCTTCCTCGGCGGCCCAGGCGAGGCACAGATCGAGCTCGACCGGCGCATGCTCGACGAGCGCATCGTCGCCATCAAGCGCGAGCTCGAGGGCGTGGTTCGCACGCGCGACCTGCATCGCAAGGGCCGGCGCAAGGTGCCGTATCCGATCGTCGCCATCGTCGGTTACACGAACGCCGGCAAGTCGACGCTGTTCAACCGCGTTGCCGGCGCCGGCGTGCTCGCCATGGACCAGGTCTTCGCGACGCTCGATCCCACCATGCGCGAGGTCCGGCTGCCCTCCGGGCGGCGCATCATCCTGTCCGATACGGTGGGCTTCATCTCCGACCTGCCGACACAACTCGTCGCCGCGTTCCGCGCGACGCTCGAAGAGGTGATCGAGGCGGACCTGATCCTGCACGTGCGCGACATCTCGCATGCCGAGACGGAAGCGCAGGCGCGGGACGTGGAGCGCGTGCTCGCCGACCTCGGCGTCGATACGGTGGCCGCCGACGGACGCATCCTCGAAGTGTGGAACAAGATCGACCTCCTGTCGCCGGTCACCCACGCCGAGGCCGAGGCGGCGGCACGGTTCCGCACGCCGCCGGCCGTGCCGATGTCGGCTGTGACCGGCGACGGCGTGGCCCGCCTGCTCGACACGATCGACGAGCGGCTCGGCGTAGCCGACGAGATCGTCATGCTGACGCTGCCTGCGCACGAGGGCCGCCTGCTCGCCTGGCTGCACGAGAATGCGGACGTGCTCTCGCAGGAGACGGACGACACGGGCGC
>ERZ795041.557-NODE-557-length-13663-cov-3.208848_pt1 | contig 13663 bp, 17 predicted proteins | sample MGYA00375125_ERZ795041 | MGnify/ENA primary metagenome ERZ795041 (study PRJEB30170, sample SAMN03074214) | activated sludge metagenome | biome: Common Effluent Treatment Plant; feature: Wastewater; material: Activated sludge; isolation source: activated biomass in...
CCTGTCTTCCGCAGCCGGCGAATACCGCCACGGACGCGGCCACAACCCCAATCTTCGCCACTCTCGAAAGAAAGGATCTCTTCATCGGACAAGTCTCCTAAGGTTGAACGGCAATCGAATTCGCGGCGTGGCCTGCCGTGGGTGCCACGAACGCAGTGACGGCGCCCGAGACGCACCGACCGTGACGGCGCATCCGGGCAATCTGGGCGCGAATGTCAGCGATTCGGTTGTGCTCATTCCCATCACGTCCCTCCGGGCGGGTGTTTAGGATCGAGATGCCCGCTTCCATCAGGTCGGCGGCACTGCAAATCGCCGCACGTTCATCCAACGGCACGGCGGGCGGACGCTCGATGGCCGCCATCCCCAACGCTGTGGCGAAAGGCGGTACCGGAAACCACCCGGCCGCCGCAGCGAGGCGTGCCTCACCGGCCCCGACGGGAAGCGGCGCTGTGCCTGCGAGCTTCGGATCCGCGCGTACCAAGAGATGTGCGACGGTCCATCCCAGCGAGTCGACCTGGACGTGATCTCGTGAGCGGCGCCAGGCACGCTGCGCGTAGATCTGCTGTGCCACTCGCGCATCGAGTCGGATGAATTCGGGAAACGTCATTGCGTGCTGCGCGCTCGCTCGCTGCATGCGCCGTCGATGGTTCTCCCGCGCGAGGCGCAGCTGGTACTGCAGGTAGCGGTCGAGGTCCTGCGGCCTATTCAGCGCAGCCGACAATGCGACTGCGTCCAGCGCGGCATCGTGAAGCGTCACGTAACCGATGCTCAATCGGACTGTCAGTGATCCATCGGGCGCGACGTGCGAATCGATGCTGTAAGCTGAAGCGTCAGCGATCACGTCGATGCGCAGCGCCGGCGGCCTCGATGAGGAGGTTTCGGGAATCGCTCGTCTCAGACCGGGGACGATGCGTGCCTCCAGAAGTCGCTTCAGGTTGGCGACATACTGCGCAGCCGCTTCCGATTCAGTCGGCGGCGCATCCTGCGCCCAGCCGGTGCCCGGCGCGAAGCCGACCATGATCGCTACGGCGGTCACTCCACTCATCAGGAGCCCCACGCCTTCGCGTGCGAGCCGGCAGCCCACGAGGCGCGGGTTATCAATGGTGCTCATTGGTTGCGTGCGGAGATCAACCGTTGAGCGCTACTGACCGTGACGCGCGAAGACCGATGTCTTGCCGTCTTGGGTGACGAGCAAGACCTCATAGGGATTGACTTTGCCGGAAGGCACTTCCATTCCGGGTGAACCGGCCGGCATGCCTGGCACGGCCAATCCCTTCGCGGCGGGTCGCTCGCGCAGCAGCCGCTTGATGTCATCCGCCGGCACGTGACCTTCGACGAAGTAGCCGCCGCCCTCCGCGGTGTGGCACGCTTCCAGGCGCATCGGAACGCCGGCGCGCTGGTGGATCGGCTTCAAGTCGCGGACATCGCGTGTCTGGACGGAGAAGCCCGCCTTCTTCAAATGCTCCACCCACAGCTTGCAGCAGTTGCAGCTCGCTCTCTTGTAGACCACGACTTCAGCCACTGTCGGCTCGCGCGATTGCGCGACCGCGCCAATGGAGACCGAGGCGAGCACGACGAGGAGCAGTGTTCTTGCGTTCATAGGACGTCTCCCTTCAGGTGCTTTCAGGAGATTTGTTGGGCAGCCGTCGCCCGCGCATGAGCAGGTACGCGGCCGGAATCACAAACATCGACAACAGGGGCGCACTGATCATGCCGCCGACCATCGGTGCGGCGATGCGTTGCATGACTTCGGAACCGGTGCCATGGCTCCACATAATGGGCACCAAGCCCGCGATGATGACGCTGACAGTCATCGCCTTCGGTCGCACGCGTTGCACGGCGCCCTCGCGGATCGCCTCCATCAGCGACTCGCGCGTGGGTGTCAGACCGGCCGCGAGATGCGCTTCCCACGCCTGCTTGAGATACAGCAGCATGATGACGCCGAACTCGGCTGCGACGCCGGCGAGCGCGATGAACCCGACGGCGCTGGCCACCGACACTTCGTGGCCGAGCAGATAGATGTACCAAAGCCCGCCGATCAGCGAGAAAGGCAGCGCGGCCATGATCAATGCCGCCTCATCGAAGCGCCGAAACGCGAGATAGAGCAACACGAACACGATCAGGAGCGTGAACGGCACCACGATCCGGAGCTTCGCCTTGGCGCGTTCCAGGTACTCGAACTGGCCCGACCACGAGATTGAATAGCCAGGCGGCAGCTTCACCTCGCGGGCGACGGCTTGCTGCATTTCTTCGACTGCCGACTGCAGGTCGCGACCGCGCAGATCGACATACACCCAACCCGAAAGGCGCGCATTCTCGCTTCGGAGCATCGGCGGACCATCGGTGATGCTCAGATTCGCGACGGTGCCGAGCGTGATCTGCGCCCCCGACTTCGTGACAATCGGCAATGCGCGCAAATCACTCAGCGAATCGCGGAGCTCCCGCGGGTAGCGCACGCTGATCGGAAAGCGCTGCAGCCCTTCGACGGTCTCACCAATCGTTTCGCCACCGATCGCGGAAGTGACGATGCTCTGTACGTCCTCGATGTTGAGCCCGTAGCGCGCGGCTGCGTGCCGGTCGATGTCGACCTCGATATAGCGCCCGCCCGAGAGCCGCTCGGCCAAGGCGGAGGTGACACCTGGCACGTTCTTGACGGCTTGCTCGATCTCGCGCGCGACGCGATCGATGACAGCGAGATCCGTTCCCGCGACCTTGATGCCGACCGGACTCTTGATGCCGGTCGCGAGCATGTCGATGCGGTTTCGGATGGGGGGTATCCAGATGTTTGCGAGGCCGGGGATCTTGACCGTGCGATCGAGCTCCTCGATCAGCTTCTCGGTCGTCATTCCCTCGCGCCACTCCTCGCGCGGCTTGAATTGAATCGTCGTCTCGGTCATCTCGAGCGGCGCCGGATCGGTCGCGGTATCGGCACGTCCCATCTTGCCGAACACGCGCTTAACCTCCGGAACGGTCATGATAAGACGGTCCATCTGCTGCAGGAGCTGCGAGGCCTTGCCGGCGGACAGGCCAGGCAGGGCACTCGGCATGTGCAGCAGATCGCCCTCATCGAGCGGCGGCATGAACTCCCCGCCGAGGCGCAGCATCGGAATGGCGGTGAGCGCGAGCAACAGAACACCAATCACGATCGTCGCGCGCGGCCACTCGAGCACGCGATCGAGCGCCGGCCGGTACACGCGAATGAGGAAGCGATTGATGGGATTGCGGTCCTCGGTCGGAACCTTGCCGCGAATGAGATAGCCCATCAGCACGGGAATGAGCGTCACGGCGAGCCCTGCGGCCGCCGCCATCGCATACGTCTTGGTGTATGCAAGCGGCGAGAACAGCCGCCCTTCCTGCGCCTCGAGCGTGAAGATCGGAATGAAGGACAGCGTGATAATGAGGAGCGAGAAGAAGAGCGCCGGCCCGACTTCGACGCTCGCATCGCCGATGAGCTTCCAGTGCTCGGCGCTCGATGGCTCTCGATCCCGATGTTCTTCGTGCCAGCGCTCGATGTGCTTGTGCGCGTTCTCGATCATGACGATGGCCGCGTCGACCATCGCGCCGATCGCAATCGCAATGCCCCCCAGAGACATGATGTTGGCGTTGATGCCCTGGTAGTACATGACGACGAAGGCCGCGAGCACACCGAGCGGCAGCGAGACGATCGCGACGAACGCCGAGCGCAGGTGAAAGAGGAACGCGAGACAGATGAGCGCGACGACGATGAATTCCTCGACGAGCTTTTCGGTGAGGTTGCGCACCGATCGCTGGATCAGCTCCGAGCGATCGTACGTTTCAACGATCTCAACGCCTTGCGGGAGACTGCCGCGCAGCTCCTCGAGCTTCCCGCGCACCGCCTGAATGGTCTCCAGGGCGTTCTTGCCCGCGCGCATGACGATGATGCCGCCCGTGACCTCACCCTCTCCATTGAGCTCAGCAATTCCGCGACGCAGCTCCGGGCCGAGCTGTAGCCACGCGACGTCCTTCAGCTGAACGGGTACGCCATCTACAGAGGCGCGCAGCGGAATCTCGCGGAAGTCGTTGAGGTCGCGTAAGTATCCGTTCGCGCGCACCATGTACTCCGCCTCTGCCAGCTCGAGCACCGAGCCGCCGGCTTCCTGATTCGCTGCCTGAATGGCCTCGATCACTTCTGCATGCGTGATCCCAAACGCGCGCAGCCGATCTGGCTGCAACACCACCTGATACTGGCGCACGCTGCCGCCCAGCGTGGCGACTTCCGCCACATTGGGCACGGCCTTGAGTTCGTACTTCAGGAACCAGTCCTGAATCGCACGCAGCTGCGAGATGTCGTGCCGACCACTGCGATCGACGAGCGCGTACTCATAGATCCAGCCGACGCCGGTCGCGTCCGGACCCAACGACGGTCGTGCCGTGCGTGGGAGCCGCTCCTGTATCTGGCTCAAGTACTCGAGCACACGCGAGCGTGCCCAGTAGAGATCCGTACCGTCCTCGAACAGGACGTACACGTAGGAGTCGCCAAAGAAAGAGTAGCCACGTACCGTTTTCGCACCGGGCACCGACAGCATCGTGGTCGTGAGCGGATAGGTGACCTGATTCTCGACGATGCGCGGCGCCTGGCCCGGATACTGTGTGCGGATGATGACCTGCACATCGGACAAGTCCGGCAACGCATCGACCGGGGTTCGCTGCAGGGCCCACACGCCCCACGCCAGCACGAACACGGTTGCGAGCAACACCAGGAAGCGGCTTTCCAGGGACCAGCGGATCAGACGCGCAATCATCGGGGCTGCTCCTCGTGATCGCCCGCAGTGGCGTCGTGCTCATCGAGTGGCGTGATGCTCTCGAGTTGGAATCCGCCTTGCGCGGTCTGGGTGAACGAAAAGCTGACGCGGTCACCGACCTTGAGATCCTCGGGTAATCCCTTCTCCGGGGGCTTGAAGCCCATGGTCATCGCCGGCCAGTTGAGCGAAGGCACGGGCTCGTGCGCAATCGTGATCTCATCGGGCTTGATCGCTTTGAGCGTGCCCTCGGTCAGGTGATGCGTCGTCTGTGGGGTGTCGCCTGCTGGCGCCTGCGCGGCTTCCGTACCCGCCGCCGTTTCCAGGCGGGTCACGGTGGACTTGAGGCTCGCTTCGGAGTCGATGAGGAACTGCCCCGAGAGGACCACCGACTGACCTTCTTTCAAGCCCGAGAGAATGCTTGTCTTGCCGTCCGCGTCCGCGCCGACGGTCACGTTCGCAACGTCGAAACCGTCGCCCTCGCGTGCGACGATGACGACCGAGCGTTCACCGGTCATGATCACGGCCTCACTCGGCACGAGGAGCTGCGGCTCGTTTTCAGGCCCCGCGAATTCGAGCGACGCGTACATGCCCGGTGCAAGCCGATCGTGAGGATTGTCGAGCACGATGCGGACGGTCAGCGTCCGCGTCTCAGGGTCGACCTCGGGCAAGAGCGCAATCACGCGGCCCGCGAAGGTCTCGCCCGGCCAACCGGTCGCGCGCGCCGTCGCTTGCGCACCCCTTGGAACGAGGGAGACCTGCGCCTCCGGCACCTGCGCATGGACCCAGACCGACTTGAGACCATTGATGCGAAAGAGTGGCGCACCCGCCATGAACGCCGCGCCCTCGCGCACGGCAAGCTCGGTGACGACCCCGTCAATTGGCGCGTAGATCGTGGTCGTCGGATGCGTCTTGCGATCCGCCTCGATCGCGCGAATCGTCGACTCGGGTACACCGAACGTCACGTTCCCCACGGCGTTGAGCTGCTGTCGCAGCACGGCCTTCTCCACTGTGCCGAGGCGAATGCCTAAGTTCTGAGCGACGGTGGGGTTGATGCGCACGCCACCCTCACCCGCTTCATCGGCATAGACAGGAACCAGGTCCATGTCCATGAAGGGGGACTTGCCAGGCTTGTCGAATTTCTGGCCGGGCACCATCGGGTCGTACCAGTAGAGGACCTTGCGGCCCTCCTTGTCCGAAGCAGCGGGCTGAGCGGCGGCATCACCCGTGCGCTGCTGCGCAACGATGTAGCCGAGCGCCACGCCCGCCACCAGTGCGGCAATGACGGCCGCGAGCCATCGACGGCTACTCATGGGAGGTTTCCTGTCCGGGTTCGAGATACTTGAGAAAAGCCCACGCCTGTCCGAGCGCCTTGATCAGCTCGGCGTAATCACGCTGAAGCTCGATCTCGGTCACTTGGCTGGTGAGCACGGAAAGAAACTCGATACGCCCTGCCTGAAAGCTGGCCAGTGCCGCTTGCGAACGCTCCCGTGCGAGCAGCAGCCGCTCGCGCTCGTACAGCTCGATGCGCTGGCGTGCCGCGTCCCACGCCGCCAATTGGCGTGTGACCTCGGCCGCTTGCATGCGCAATGCGGCCTCGCGCTCCGCTTCGAGCTCCGAGAGCTCGGCGCGTTTGGCGCGGATCATCGGATCCTGGCGGTAGCGACTGAAGAGCGGCAGGCCCACACGGAACTGCAGCGAGACCATGTCGGAGAAGGCATCGCCTCGTTTCGCATAGGCCAATTCCGCGCTCCAGTCGGGACGCTTCTCGGCGCGCGCCAAGTCGATCTCACTCTGCGCGAGCGCTCGCTGAGCATCGAATGTCAGGAGGGGTCCCTGTCGATCAAGGGATGCAAATAGCTGCTCACGTGGCGCGGGCAGGTCCCGCAGCGGCGGTTCCGCGCCAAGCGCTTGCCCCGCCGCCTCGCCAATCCAGCGTGCGAGTTCCGCCCGTGCAGCGCGGGCATCGCGCTGCGCATCGAGCACGCGATTGTCGAGCTCGCTGATGGCGTCCTGCGCAGCCAGGGCATCGACGGTGGAGCCGCGGCCACTTGCAAGCGCCGCGCGGGCGGCCCGCGCTTGCAACTCGACTTCCGGTTTCAGCGCTTGCAGCTTCGCGAGGACGAGCTCCGCGGCATAGGCGTCGACCCACGCGGTCGCGGCCGCGCGTGCCGTCTCGAGGCGCGTCTGTTCTGACGCGCTGTGTGCTAGCGCGACCGAGGCTGCGGCGCGCTCGCGCTGCGACGAGCGCTTGGCGCGATTCGGGAACGCCTGCATGACACCCGTCTTGCGCATCGTCATGAAGTCGCGGTTCAAGGACCACGCGTCGGCACCCGTCGTCGGCAGGTTGTCGATGCCGACCAGGAGTTCAGGATCCGGAAGTCGTCCCGCGCTCACGGCTTCCGCTTGGGCGCCCTCGAGTGCTGCCGCCCTGGCCTGTGTCTGCGGCGCCCGCTCAATCGCGAGCTCGACCGCTTGCTCCAGCGTCAGTACATCTGGCTGGGCATGCGCGAGCGTTGAAAACAAGAGAACGACGGACAATATCCATATCGAGTGGTGTTCTTTTTTCATGCAAAACGGCGCCTCGTCTAAACGGCGATAGCAGATGGGCTGGTTATCGGGCGACACGCCGGCTGTGCCGGACTCCGGCCGCCGGCGTCGCGCAGCGCGGCCTACTCAGCGCTGCTTCGGACACGGGACGTAGACGACTTTCACAATATCCACGCCCTTGCCAGGGTGCCCACGGTGCTCGCGCACGTACTTCTTGCACATGCGCCCGTCGCGATCCTTCAGTTGTTGCTGGGTCGGCTTCTGTGGGTCTGCCGCCATCGCGGCGGGCTGGAACCCGATCAACAGTGCAGCGGTCATTGACGCCCACAGGACGTCACGGAAACGGTTACGAGTGTTCATGGTCATCACCTCAAAGTTTCGGATACGCGACGTGGCGCGGGAGGAGCCCGCAGGCATGCGCGCGTCATCGAAGGAGCACGGGGCCGAGGTCAGGCGGCCCCGTGTGAGGTGCGTGTTTAGAGTCGCAGCCGACCGGTGCGCAGGTAGACCTGCCGCGGGTGGACCCTGATCGGAGGAGCCACGGCGAGGGCCGTCGGCTCGTGGAGGGAAGGGAACGAGTTCGGGAAGTCAAACGCGGGCGCCGCTGCGTGGTCGGGTGCCGCGGAATCCGTGAAGCGGCGATCACTCTGTCCCTGGATCGCGACCGTTGAGCGCGTCGGCGCAGGTTGTGCATTGCAGCACGGACCGCCCGCTGTGGTCAGGAGCGTGACGTCCTTGTCCGTCTCGCATGGCTGCCCCTGGGGGCAGCAGTCGGTGCTCTGCTCCGTGGAGGCGCACGCCACCGCCGCCGGGAGAACGCCCGACAGGCCGAGCAGCAGCACGCCCAAGAGTGCAAAACGACGCAGCATGGTTGAAGTCTGATTGGGGCCCAATGCAGGAACGGTCAGTTGCCAGTAATAGGCACGAACCTTCAAAGCGTGACCGTCTTCGGTCCCTTTCGTGTGTCCATAGCGAGGGGGCGGTCACGTTCGACGGCGTTCCGCCTAAAGTAGCTACGATCGGCTGGTCGGCTGGCGGGGCGTTCTGTGACAATTCTCACAGGATGGACGCCGCTCACCGAACCGCTATCAGTAATGCCTTGACGCGCCTGGCCGATGGAGATCGGTCCGCGTTTGCGGTTCTGATGACGGAGCTCTGGCCGGTGGTTCTGGCCTTTGTCAGGAAAACCGTGCGCGAGGCTGCGGACGCCGAGGACGTCGCTCAGGAGGTCTTCGTTAAAGTTGCCGCGCGCATTTCGGACTACGACCGCAGCCGCGACGGTCTCACCTGGGTCTATGCGATTGCTGCATTTGAGATCCGAACACACTTGCGCCGGGTGCAACGACGCCGAGAAGCTCCCGCTCCGGGAGACGACGCACCGCTGCCTGATCCGTCGCCTTCACAGATCGATCTCATGATTGACGAGGAGATCTCAAGAATGTTGGCGGGTGCGCTGGGAGAGTTGACTGACGCTGAGCGCGCGCTGCTCGGCATCGATGAGGGAAGCATCGAGCCAGCGCTTGCCGGTGCGACGATTCGCAAACGTCGCCAGCGTGCGCTCGGAAAGCTTCGCACCGTATGGAGCAAGCTCTATGGTTGATCAAGAAGAACTTCGTAAGCGCGCGCTGCGCGCGTACGAATTCGGCAGGCTGCGAATGTCATCGCGAGTGCTGCTGTTCTTGCTGCCGCTCGGTGTCGCCTGCGTCGTGCTGAGGGACAATCGCAAAGTATGCGCATTTCTCGCCCTGCTCATCGGGGGGCTCGCGGTGACGCTGCGTTGGCTGCATCGACGCGGCGTCCAGGCCGTGGAGATTGGCCTGAAGGCCGCGATGCTGCCGCTGGCCGTTAGCATCGCGTTGATGCAGTGGGGCCATTCGTCCAGCCCCGCCCTCGCCGTCTCTGTCTGCAGCGTCGCGGGTGCGCTCGCCGGTGCCTGGACGGGATACCAGCTGGGGCGTGCGCGCGCTGGCGCTCTCGTCTGGCTGTCATCTGCCAGTGTTGCACTGGTGGCTGCGGCCCTTGGCGCCGTGGATCTTGGGGCCGGTGGTCTAGTCGGCTTGTCGGTCTCCTACATCGCAAGCGGCACGGTCGCCGCCTTCGTCGCCCGCTTGCGTGCGCCGCAGGTATCACTGCACGGCTGAATCACGGCGCCGCGCACGGTCGTTCCAGAATAGACCGAGGCGCGCAACGAATGGGCCGCCAACCTCGGTGCGAACTCAACGCCCTTCGGCGGTTCCAACGTACCACCCGAAATCTTCTTGCAGGTGCCCTGAGGCATCATCCTCGTGAAGCCACGTGGCGACACAGACCGAAATGCGAGCGCCTGCGATGATCGCAAGCGCACTGCTCATCGCTTGTCAGGCGCTCCTGGCCGCAGAACCTCGATCAGCCTGCGATTTGCTCTCGGCGACCGAGATCAGCACGATCACTGTGGAAGCGATGCAGACGGCATCGCACCCGACGATGCGGGCCGACCACCCGACCTGCAAGTTCATTGGCGGCGGACAACCCTACTTCTCTCCGTCATCCAGGCCGACTCGCCAAGGGCCGCCGCTCAGGAATTCACGCATGAGCTGCAGAGAGCGCCGAGCAGTGCGCAATCCGATGAACCCCTACTCGGCGTAGGGGTCGACGCCCGCTATCGACCGTCAGCGAATGAGGAAGGCGGCACAATCGTCGCTCGGGTCGGCACAGTCGTCATCGTCGTGAGCGGCGATCTCGAGCGAGTGGCCCTTGTTCAGCTGGCGCGCGCTGCTATGGCGCATCTTAGCGGGAATCATGCATCCGCTACCCACGACGGCAACGCTCGGAGTACCGAGGATATGGGCAGTGGCCGACAGCGCGCCGCGAGTCTATAGTTTAACTTATGAGAGCGAGCCATTCATCGGAGGCTCCGTAGCGACAGTGTTCTCCTGCTGAGCGCCTGAATGAGGGCTAGGAGGACCATATGAGACGCATCCTTGCCCAACTCCTGATTGCATTCTTCTTGGTGGGCACCGTCAGCTTGACTGTCCCGGCCGAGGCACAATCGCATGGTGGCGGTCACCATGGAACAGGTGGCCTTCATGGAACGGGGGGTCGCCATGCATCCTCCGGCCATCACGGAACGGGTGGCCATCATCGCATCCTGCACAGCTCGGCTCGTGACCTCCACGTGCATGCAGTCGAGCATCACCATGGCCATCAGCAGCACCTCGTTGTCGATCGCAAAGAGCTCTCCACAGCGTCGCGCCAGATGCGCTTCGAGTGCCGCTTTATGCAGCAGTTCATCCAGTGCGCGATACAACCGATCTTTGTTGACTTGGCTCTCCTCAAGCTGCAGCAGGTCGCTGAGCGCCGTGCGTCGATACCAATCTTCGGCAATGTGCAGTTCGCTGGACGGCTCGCATAATCGTGCGCTCACCAGCACCGCGGCCATCTTCTCCGACGCCACTTGCTCTTTGCCCGTTGGCAATAGCTGCTCGCACAGCTGCGCAAGACCGCTACCACGCTATAACGCCAGCGCCAGATACACATCGCCGAACTGACGCGAGCGTTCGATGCGGATGCTCTTCAAGCGTACCGGCACCGTCAGGTGCCCACTGCCGTCATCAAACAAACGCGCTTGCTCGGGCTCTCCGATCAGATGCCGAGCCAGTGCGCGTGCTTCGAGCCGGCCGTGCTCATCGAGTTCACCCAGATGCGTCACGGTCTGTTGAATAACGCGCCGACCGACTCGGACACTGCGCACCAAGGTCCAGTAGCGATGAACCTTGCCGTCCTTCTTGCGAGTCGTGTAGCGCAGGTACATAGCGCCTATCACAACCGACAACCACGCAAAAGAAAACACCCAAGGTCGTCACTACACTTGCAAATGAGCCTCGCGCACAACCCAAGTACTTGATGGGCCTATCATGAACCCACCGAAAAATCGCAAAATGACGCTTCAACTGCGCAAGTTGGGCTAGCTGTTCACTAGTTTCGTGCCCAGCCGCCCCAGACGATGATTCCCATGCCAGCAATCGCGACAACAACCCCCGCGATATCCCACGCTGTAATCGGAACGCGATCAACTTTCCACAACCACATCAACGCTACCGCGACGTAGACACCGCCGTATGCGGCGTACACGCGCCCCGATGCCGCAGGATGCAACGTCAAGAGCCACGCAAACAGCGCAAGACTCAAGAGTGCCGGGAAAAGCAGCCAAGCCGAGCCGTTCTTCCTAAGCCACAGATATGGCAGATAGCAGCCGACGATTTCGGCGACGGCGGTGACAACGAACAGAGCGAACGTTTTCAGGATCAGCAAGCGCAGCTGCTCCGACTTTGTGAGCGCCTGCGCGCTGTTCGTGAAATGTCGGCCGGCGAAAGTGAGCACTCCTCCACACGGACACAGCCACACTCGAGGCTGAGTTCCAACGCACCGCGCATCCGTTGAATGCGCTCTGCGATCTCGTCCAACTCGGTCATCTTCTTTCGCGCGAGCGACCGCCAGCGCGCACTGAGCGGCGTCTCTGAGCCAAAGCCGTAGAAGAGAGCTTTGATTTCGCCGAGGCTGAAGCCGGCCTGCTGTGCGAATCGCAACAGATCCACTCGCCGCACCACGTCAGCCTCATAGCGACGCTTGCCGCCCACTCGAGCAGGAATTGGAAGAATGCCGGCTTCTTCATAGTAGCGCAGCGCTGATGGTCGAGTTCCCGTGCGCCGGGCGACCTCGCCGATTGAGAGCGTGGCTGCCATAGAAATAGTCCTTGACCTCAAGTTGACTTGAATATGTACGCTGCCCGAGATCGAAGCAAGTGCTCAAACAACTGAGATGGTACCGATGAGGAATAGTGCCGACGTGGTATTGCCGCTGGCCTGCGTTCCCGCCGCAATTCCGGCAGCGCAGCGCTCCGCTCACTTCGAGTTGGCCACACGACTCTTCGAGCAGATGGCGAAAGCACGCAAGGAGCTGCCGAATGGATATGCATTTCAGTTCGACGCGAGCGTGCTCGAATCGATCGCTCGTTTCATCGAGAACGAGCGCAGGTGCTGCCCTTTCATGACGTTCGAGCTGGAGGTCTCGCCCGAATTGGGTCCGCTCTGGTTGCGAATGACAGGACCGGAAGGTACGCGCGCCGTGCTCGACGCCGAACTGAACCTGTCCACTTCGTGCGGCTGCCGCTCGTGAGGCGAAGATGAGTACTGCAGACTCGAGGGTTTCGAACAACTCAACATCGTGCGCGTGCGCGGGATCCAGCGACGCCGGCAAGCGCATCGCGCGATGGACAACTGCGGGCGGACTCCTATCTGCCTTGGGCATTTGCGCGGCCTGCTGCCTCTTGCCGTTCGTTCTGCTGAGTCTCGGCATCGCAGGCGCATGGGTGAGCGCGCTTGATGCCCTTGCACCGTACAAATGGATCTTCATCGCGCTGACCGCGGCTTTGCTGGGCTACGGCTTCTACGTCGTGTACTGGAAGCCAAAGCGCACGTGCGCAGCCGAGTCAGACTGCGAAACATGCCGATCGAGTCGATCCGTTCGCGTCGGACTGTGGATCGGTACGATCCTCGCAGTCGGTGGTCTTCTGTTCGAACAGGTTGAGCCGTATTTGGCCGGACACGCGCTTTGAATTTGCGCGCTCGAATGGAAGATCACTTTCTTGCTTGGATGTCTCACGCTCGCAGGCGTTGCCCGCGCCGTGGAGACACGTACGAAGGTGAGCTCAAATGACAACGTTCTCCAAGCGCGCTGAACTTCGATGGGATGGTGAGCTTCTGACCGGCAGTGGCCGAGTAGGCGCCGGCACCGGAGCGTTTGCGATCTCCGTACGGTTTCCAAGTGTTGCCGGCGATCATCCGGGCGCGACTACGCCCGAGGAGCTGTTGGCGGCTTCCCATGCAGCCTGCTAACGGCATTGGTCTGCGGTCGCTCATCGGGCGAAGGGGTGGCCGCGCGCAGCGCATCACGGTGAATGCCGTGATCACTGCAGAGAAGAAGGTCCTGATGGGATTCGAATTCAGTCGCCCCATCTTGCTGGAGTCGTTGACGGACTGGAGCAGCTTGATAGCGCCCAACTGCAGGCCATCGCTCGTGAAGTCGCTGACGGCTGCACTATCTCGCGAGCGCTGTGGGGCTTGGTCAAGATAACTCACGACGTCAAAGCGGATTCAGCCAGTTAGAGCGTCGCTGCCTGGACTGAACGCATGCCGTCACGCACGCTCGCAAACGCCTCAGCGGCAGGCGAGCAAGCAACACCAGCATCGCGGTTGAGATGCCTGCGCACAACCGGAAAATCAGCGCGCTCCTCTCGTGCGACGACCCGCTCGCACGGTCTCTTGCGCACCATCCGCCTGAAATAGAATTTCGAGCAACGGGCATTCCGGTCGAGT
>ERZ795041.558-NODE-558-length-13658-cov-4.777402_pt1 | contig 13658 bp, 10 predicted proteins | sample MGYA00375125_ERZ795041 | MGnify/ENA primary metagenome ERZ795041 (study PRJEB30170, sample SAMN03074214) | activated sludge metagenome | biome: Common Effluent Treatment Plant; feature: Wastewater; material: Activated sludge; isolation source: activated biomass in...
TGATGGTAGACCACGCCCTTCGGGTTGCCGGTGGTGCCCGAGGTGTAGTTGAGCGAGATCGCGTCCCACTCGTCGCCCGGCTGCTCGAGCACGAAGTCCTCGCTGCCGCCGGCGAGGAAGGCTTCGTATTCGATGGTGCCGACACGCTCGCCCGGGCCGGTGTATTCGCTGTCATCGACGTCGATGACGATGAGGTCGGGCCGCTGGGCGAGCTCGATCGCCTTCTTCACCATGCGCGAATACTCGCGGTCGGTAATCAGCACCTTCGCCTCGCCGTGGTTCAGCATGAAGGCGACCGCCTCGGCGTCGAGGCGGGTGTTGAGGGTGTTGAGCACCGCGCCGGCGCCGGGCACGCCGAAATGGCATTCGAACATTTCCGGCGTGTTGTTCAGCACCACCGCGACCGTATCGTTCTTGCCCACGCCGAGCTGGCGCAGCGCGGACGCGAGCCGGCGCGTGCGGCGGTAGCTCTCGAGCCAGGTGTAGCGGCGCGCGCCGTGGATCACGGCGACGCGATCGGGATACACGTAGGCGCTGCGCTCGATGAAGGTCAGCGGGGTCAGCGGGACGTAGTTGGCCGGATTCTTGTCCAGCCCGTGGTCGTACGGCGACGGCTTGGTGTCACTCATGATCTCTCCCTCTCCAGTGATGGCTGTCGGATGAAAGGCCTTGGCCTGCCGACAACGCCCGATGGTATTCGATCTTCGTCCCGGATCCCGGTCGCTGTCGCGGTGCCGGGCGGCCGCGCGCCGCGCGGGCGCGCTCAGCGCGCGGCCGCCCGCGCGCTGGAAACTCGCACGTACAGAGCGCGGCCGACCGTGGCCCACTGGCGGCGCTCCTCTTCCAGCGCCACCGCCGTCAGCGGCAGCTTGTGCAGCCAGGCGGCGGGCGCCTCGAGCGCGAACCCGCGCCCCTCGCGCGTCAGCGTGATCGGCGGCAGGCCGCGCTTGTCGCGCGCGCGATGAATGACCACCGCGATCCGCATGCAGGCGATCAGCAGCCAGTCGATGCTGCCCGGGTCGATGCCGGTGATCCGCTCCAGCTTGCCGCGGTGCGACAGCACCAGGCGCGCGAGCCGGCCCTGGTCCATGCGGGAAAAGCCCGGCATGTCGGCGTGGGCGAGGATGTAGGCGCTGTGCTTGTGATAGCTCGAGTGCGCGACCGACACGCCGATCTCGTGCAGCATCGCCGCCCAGCGCAGGAAGCGCCGGTCCTGGTTGTCGTCGTCGCGCGTCTCGGGCGCGAGTTGTCCGAGCAGATGGCAGGCGGTCTCCGCCACCTGCTGCGCCTGCACCTGGTTGACCCGGTAACGATTGACGAAGGCATCGACCGTGGCGTCGCGCAGGTCGTGATGGTGGTAGCGCCCGAGCAGATCGTAGAGCACCCCGAGGCGCAGGGCGCCATCGGCGAAGCTCATCTGCTCGATGCCGAACTCCTTGAAGATCGCGCTCATGATCGCGAAGCCGCCGGCGAAGATCGGCAAGCGGTCGCCGCGCATGCCGGCGAGCCTGAGCTCTTCCACGTTGCCGGCGCGCAGCATGAGCTCGCGCAGCTTCTCCATGCCCTCGCGGGTGATACCGTTGGCGGTCAAGCCGTTCTGCTCGAGCACCTCGGCGAGCGCCTTCGCGGTGCCGCTCGAGCCCACCGCTTCTTCCCAGCCGGCGTCGCGATAGCCGCCGACGATGCTCTGCAGCTCGCGGCGGGCGGTGAGCTCGGCCTCCTTGAGGTTGCGCTTGTCGATCCGGCCATCGGGAAAGAAGCGCATCGTGTAGCCGACGCAGCCCATGTAGCGCGACTCGAGCAGTTGCGGCTCGAAGCTCTTGCCGATGATGAACTCGGTCGAGCCGCCGCCGATGTCGACCACCAGCTGCTGGCGATGCGGGTTGGCGAGCGAATGCGCGACGCCGATGTAGATCAGGCGCGCTTCCTCGCGCCCGGCGATCACCTCGATCGGAAAGCCGAGCGCCTCCTCGGCGCGGATCAGGAAGTCGGAGGCGTTCTTCGCCACGCGCAGAGTGTTGGTCGCGACCGCACGCACCCGCTCGGGCGCGAAGTCGTGCAGCCGCTCGTTGAAGCGGCGCAGCGCGCTCACCCCGCGCTGCTGGGACACGATGTCGAGCCGCTTGTCGGGGCCGAGGCCGGCGGCCAGCCGCACCGGATCCTTGAGCCCGTCGAGCGGATAGATCTGGTCGTTGACGATCCGGCCGACCTGGAGACGGAAACTGTTGGAACCCAGGTCCACCGCGGCAATCAGATCGCGCATCATGTTCTCTTGTTGGTACGCCCGCGGCGTCGAAAGCGCGATTTTAGCACTCGCGTCGCGGCAGCCTCCAAGCTCGAACCGGGCTCGGCGCTTGTCATGAAGCGGCAACATAACTGTCACATAATCGTGGCCGGGCCCAATCCGTCGGATGCAACATGTACACCCCGAACAATACCAATCGCTATCCTCCCGAGCACTTCATCAACCGCGAACTCTCGCTGCTGAAGTTCCAGCGCCGGGTCCTCGCCCAGGCCGCCGACGAGAACGTCCCCCTGCTGGAGCGCCTGCGTTTCCTCTGCATCGTCTCGAGCAACCTCGACGAGTTCTTCGAGATTCGTGTTTCCGGCATCAAGGAGCAGATCCGCACCGGCAGCCGCATCGCCGGCAACGACGGCTTGTCGCCGATCGAGCTGCTCGGACGGGTCAGCGCCGAGGTGCACGAGATCATCGCCGAGCAGTACGCGCTGCTCAACGACGACATCCTGCCCGCCCTCGCCAACGAGGGCATCGTCTTCCCGCGCCGCAGCGAATGGACCACGGCCCAGCAGGACTGGATCGCCGACTACTTCGAGAAGGAAGTGATGCCGGTGCTGACGCCGATCGGCCTCGACCCCGCACACCCCTTCCCGCGCGTGCTCAACAAGAGCCTGAACTTCGCCGTCGAGCTCGAAGGCCGCGACGCCTTCGGCCGCGACTCGGGCTTCGCCATCGTCCAGGCGCCGCGGGCGCTGCCGCGGATCATCCGCCTGCCGCAGGACCTGTGTGCCGAGCCCTTCAGCTTCGTCTTCCTCTCGTCGGTGCTGCACGCGCATGTGGACCGCCTCTTCCCCGGCATGCAGGTGACCGGCTGCTACCAGTTCCGCGTCACCCGCAATTCCGACCTGTTCGTCGACGAGGAAGAGGTCAAGGACCTGCGCGCGAGCCTCAAGGGCGAGCTGCAGCAGCGCCATTTCGGCGATGCGGTGCGCCTCGAGGTGGCCGACAACTGTTCGGACGAGATGGCCGACTACCTGCTGCAGCACTTCCGCCTCGGCCGCGAGGATCTCTATCGCACGCCGGGCATCGTCAACCTGGTGCGTCTGATGCAGGTGCTCGACTGGGTGGACCACTCCGACCTGCAGTACCCGCCCTACACGCCCGGCCTGCCGCGCGCGCTCGAGAACCGGCGCGAGATCTTCGGCGCCATCCGCGCCCAGGACATCCTGCTCCACCACCCGTTCCAGAGCTTCGGCCCGGTGATCGAGCTGCTGCGCGCGGCCGCGGACGACCCGCAGGTGCTGGCGATCAAGATGACGGTGTATCGCACCGGCACCGACTCGGTGCTGATGGAGCACCTCCTGCGCGCCGCGCAGAAGGGCAAGGAGGTCACCGTCGTGCTCGAGCTGATGGCGCGCTTCGACGAGGAGGCCAACATCACCTGGGCCAACCGGCTCGAAGAGGTCGGCGTGCACGTCGTGTACGGCGTGTTCGGGTACAAGACGCATGCCAAGCTGCTGATGGTGGTGCGGCGCGAGGAAGAAGGCCTGCGCCGCTACGTCCATATGGGCACCGGAAACTATCATCCCCGCACCACCCGCTTCTACACCGACTTCGGCCTGCTCACCTGCAACGAGGAGATCGGCGAGGACGTCGCCGCGGTGTTCAAGCAGCTCACCGGCCTCGGCCGCGCCTCCGAGCTGCGCCACCTGTGGCAGGCGCCCTTCTCGCTGCAGCCGAACGTGGTCGCCGCGATCCGGCGCGAGGCGGAGATCGCGGCCGCGGGCCGCAAGGGCCGCATCATCGCCAAGATGAACGCGCTGCTCGAGCCCGAGACCATCGAGGCGCTCTACGAAGCCTCCCAGGCGGGCGTGGAGGTCGACCTCATCGTGCGCGGGCCGTGCGCGCTGCGGCCCGGCGTGCCCGGCCTGTCGGAAAACATCCGGGTGCGTTCGGTGATCGGCCGCTTCCTCGAGCATCACCGCATCTTCTACTTCCACGCCGACGGCGAGGAGCACACCTACCTGTCGAGCGCCGACTGGATGGATCGCAACTTCTTCCGCCGCATCGAGATCGCCTTCCCGGTGCTCGATCCGCGCCTCAAGCGGCGCGTCATGAAGGAGGGCCTGCGCGCCTATCTCGGCGACAACTGCCAGGCCTGGGAGATGCAGTCCGACGGCAGCTATAGGCGCAAGTCGCCGCGCGGCACCCGGCGCGCGGCGCAGCTGATCCTGCTCAAGGAGCTCGCGGCGCGAAGCTGATCACGGCGGCGGAGCGCGGGGAGCGGGCGAATTCGGGCACAATGCGCATGTCTTCGTTCGCCGCCCTTTCCCCGCCATGCCCAAGCTGATCCATCTCGTCGCCGGAGCCCGCCCCAACTTCATGAAGATCGCGCCGATCGTGCGCGCGCTCGACCGCCAGCCGGAGCGATTCGCCTACCGGATCGTGCACACCGGGCAGCACTACGATCGCGAGATGAGCGACGTCTTCTTCGACGAGCTCGGCATTCCGCAACCGGATCACCACCTCGACTGCGGCGGAGGCAGCCATGCCGAGCAGACCGCCAAGATCATGGTCGCCTTCGAGAAGGTCTGCCTGCAGGAACGTCCCGACTGCGTGCTGGTGGTAGGCGACGTCAATTCGACCCTGGCCTGCTCGATCGTGGCCAAGAAGATGCACATCCCGGTGGCGCACGTCGAGGCCGGGTTGCGCAGCGGCGACCGCGACATGCCCGAGGAGATCAACCGCCTGGTGACCGACAGCATCAGCGACTGGTTCTTCTGCACCGAGCCCGCGGGGGTCGACAACCTGCTCGCCGAGGGAAAGCCGAAGGCGGCGGTGTTCCATGTCGGCCATGTCATGGTCGACAACCTGCTCTTCCAGCGCGAGCGCCTGGGCGGCATCGACACCGGCGCCTTGCCGTCGGCCGCGCTCAAGGCCGAGCTCGGCCGCTACGGCATCGTCACCCTGCACCGGCCGTCCAACGTCGATGAACCCGAGGTGCTGGGCGGCATCGTCGAGGCCCTGAACACGATCGCGCAGGATCTCCCGCTGGTGTTCCCGGTGCATCCGCGCACCCGCGCCAACCTCGCCCGCTTCGGCATCGAGCCCGGGCCGCGGATCCACCTCATCGGGCCGGCGGCCTACATGGACTTCCTCAACCTCTGGAAGGACGCGGCCCTCATCCTCACCGACAGCGGCGGCCTGCAGGAAGAGTCCACCGCGCTCGGTGTGCCCTGCCTGACCCTGCGCCACAACACCGAGCGGCCGGTCACGGTGGACGAAGGCACGAACGTGCTGGTCGGCACCGACCCCGCCGCGATCGTGCGCGAAGCGCGGGCCATCCTCGGCGGCGGGGGCAAGACCGGCCGCCGGCCGGCGCTGTGGGACGGCCGCGCGGCCGAGCGGATCGTCGAACTGCTCGACAGCGCGCTGAGCTGACGCTGCAGCGGGGCGCTGTTCAGCGCCGCTGCACCTCGCTGACCCCGGCCACCTCGCGGATCATCTGCATCGCGCGCCGCATGTCCCCCACGCCGCCCACCTCGAGGGTGAAACGCATCGAGGCCGTGCCCCGCTTGGTGAGCGTATTCACCGCGATGACGTTGATCTTCTCGCGCGAGAGCACGTCGGAGATATCGCGCAGCAGTCCCTGGCGGTCGGCCGCCTTGACCTCGATCGCGACCTGGTAGAGGCCGCCCTTGCTGGCGAAGGCTTCCTCGCCCCACTCGGCGGCGATCACCCGCTCCGGATGCTGGCGGACCAGCTCCTTGAAATCGGGGCAGTCCACCCGATGGATCGAGATGCCGCGCCCGCGGGTGACGAAGCCCTCGATCGCATCCGGCGGCGCCGGCTTGCAGCAGCGCGACAGCGCGGTCATCAGCTTGCCCACGCCGGCGACGAGGATCTTGTCGGTGTTGTCGCCCGAGCGGCTGCGGCTGACGACGATGCCCTCGGGCTCGGCCGGCGCCGGTGCCGGGGGCGCGTCGGTCGCGCGCAGCGCCACCTGTACCGCGCGCGGCCCGATCTCGCCGCGCCCGGCGGCGAGGAACAGCGCGTCGGCGTTCTTGAAGCCGAGCCGATCGGCGAGGCCCTCGATGTTCGCCTGGGCGTGGCCGTCGCGCTGCATCTCCTTGGTGACGAAGCTGCGGCCGCGGGCGAGCAATTCCTCCTCGTCCTGCTGGGCGAAGTAGCTCTTGATCTTGCTGCGCGCGCGCGCGGTGGCGACGTAGCCCTGGCGCGGATCGAGCCAGTCGCGCGACGGCCCGCCTTCGCGCACGGTGACGATCTCAACCGTCTGCCCGCTCTCGAGCGGGGTGTTGAGCGGCACCAGATGGCCGTCGATCTTCGCGCCCCGGCAGCGGTGGCCGAGCGCGGAATGCAGCCGGTAGGCGAAGTCGATCGGGGTCGCGCCGCGCGCGAGGTCGATCACCCTGCCCTGCGGGGTCAGCACGTAGATGGTGTCGTCGAGCGAGGCGCGCCTGTACTGCTCCAGCCAGTGCGCCGAGTCGGCGACTTCGTCGCGCCACGACAGCAGGTTGCGCAGCAGGGCGATCTTCTCGTCGTAGTCGCCGCCGCGGCTCGAGCCCTCCTTGTAGCGCCAGTGGGCGGCCACCCCCAGTTCGGCGTGCTTGTGCATGTCGAAGGTGCGGATCTGCACCTCGAGCGCGCGGCCGTCGCCGGCGAGCACCGCGGTGTGCAGCGACTGGTAGTTGTTGCCCTTGGGCTTGCTGATGTAGTCGTCGAACTCCTGCGGGATCGGCTGCCAGATCTGGTGCACCACGCCGAGCACCGTGTAGCAGTCCCTGACCTCCTTCACCAGCACCCGCAGCGCGCGGATGTCGAAAACCTGCGAGAAATCCAGCCGCTTCTTCCGCATCTTGCTGTAGATGCTGTAGATGTGCTTGGGGCGGCCGGTGATCTCGGCCTCGATGCCGACCGCGGCGAGCTCGCGGCGCAGCCGCGCCATCGCGTCCTGGATGAACTGCTCGCGCTCGACCCTGCGCTCGTCGAGCATCTTCGCGATGCGCTTGTAGGTGTCGGGCTCGATGAAACGGAAGGAGAGATCCTCGAGCTCCCACTTGAGCTGCCACACGCCGAGCCGGTTGGCCAGCGGCGCGTAGATGTCGAGGCTCTCGCGCGCGCTCTCCACCCGCGCCTCGTGCTCGGCGTTGGTGAGGTGGCGCAGGGTCTGGGTGCGCGAGGCCAGGCGCAGCAGCACGACCCGGATGTCCTCGACCATCGCCAGCAGCATCTTGCGCAGCACCTCGAGCTGGGCGCGGATCTCGGGCGTGGCCGCATTGGCGGTGCGGTGGGTGATGACGCGCAGCCCGTCGAGCCGGCGCAGGCCATCGACCAGGCGCACCACGCCGGCGCCGAAGCGCTGCTCCAGGGCGCTGGCGTAGTCCTCCTGGTAGTCGCCGACCGCGAACAGCAGCGCCGCCGCGCGCGCCTCGGCGTCCAGGCGCAGCGAGGCGACGATCAGCGCGGCGCCCACGGCATGCGTGCGCACCGATTCGCCGGTGCTCAGGCGGCGCTCGTCGTAGATGCTCTCCGCATAGGCGAGGGCCTGCTCGACGAGGCTGCGATCGACCTCGCCGAGGCCTTCGGCGAGCAGCTCGACCGGCGCCGCGGCGTCGGTCGGGGAAACGGCATGAGTGACGGAAACCATGACGCCGATTATCCCACAAGCGCCCGGCGGCGATCGCCGGCGCGACGACTCAACCCAGTCCGAGGCGCTCGCCGCGATAACTGCCGTCGCGCACGCTGCGCCACCAGTCCTCGTGATCGAGATACCACTGCACCGTCTTGCGCAGGCCGCTGTCGAAACTCTCGCGCGGCACCCAGCCGAGCTCGCGCTCGATCTTGCCGGCGTCGATCGCGTAGCGCTGGTCGTGGCCGGGGCGGTCGTCGACATAGCTGATCAGGTCGCGGTAGTGGGCGATGCCGGGCGGCCGCTTGATCGGGGCGAGCGCCTCGAGCAGTTCGCAGACCTGGTGCACCACCTCGACGTTGCGACGCTCGTTGTGGCCGCCGATGTTGTACTCCTCGCCCACCCTGCCCTGTTCGAACACCAGCGTCAGCGCGCGCGCATGATCCTCGACGTAGAGCCAGTCGCGCACCTGCTGGCCGCTGCCATACACCGGCAGGGGCTTGCCCTCGAGCGCGTTGAGGATCATCAGCGGGATCAGCTTCTCGGGGAAGTGATAGGGGCCGTAGTTGTTCGAGCAGTTGGTGACGAGGATCGGCAGGCCGTAGGTGTGGTGCCAGGCGCGCACCAGGTGGTCGGAGGCGGCCTTGCTCGCCGAGTAGGGCGAGGTCGGCCGGTAGCGGGTCTCCTCGGTGAACAGGCCGGTCTCGCCGAGGCTGCCATAGACCTCGTCGGTCGACACGTGGTGGAACCGGAACGTCCGCCGCCCCTCTTCGTCCAGGCTCCGCCAGTGCCGGCGCGCGGCCTCGAGCAGGTTGTAGGTGCCGAACACGTTGGTCTCGACGAACACCCGGGGGCCGTCGATCGAGCGGTCGACATGGCTCTCCGCGGCGAGGTGGATCACGCCGTCCGGCCGGTGGCGCTCGAACACCCGCTGCAGCGCGTCCGCATCGCGGATGTCGACCTTCTCGAAGGTGTAGCGCGCATCGGCGGCGACCGCCGCCACCGAGTGCAGGTTGCCCGCATAGGTCAGGCAATCGACGTTCACCACGCGATGCGCGGTCTCGCCGATCAGGTGGCGCACCAGCGCCGAGCCGATGAAACCGGCGCCGCCGGTGACGAGGATGGTCTTGCTCATGGCGTCCTCACGAACGGAGAGGCGATTGGTCTTCGGCGCCGTAGCGCGGCAGGCGCTCGCGGACGAACTCCGCCAGCCGCGCCGCCGCGGCGTCACGCGCGGAAAGCTCGGGCGCCTCGACCGGCCACGGGATGGCGAGCGCCGGGTCGTTCCACGCCACGGTGGCCTCCGCCGCCGGATTGTAGAGCGCGGAGCACTTGTAGGCGAACAGCGCGCGCTCGCTGGTCATGCAAAAGCCCTGGGCGAAACCGGGCGGCACCCACAGCTGGCGGCGGTTGGCCGCCGACAGCACGAACGCCTCCCACTGCCCGTAGCTCGGCGAACCGACGCGGATATCGACCGCGACCTCGAACACCTCGCGCTCAAGCACCTGGACCCGCTTGCCCTGCGCGTCCGGCCGCTGGAAGTGCTGTCCGCCCGACACCCCGCGCCGCGAACGCGAGAGATTGTCCTGCACGCTTGCCATCGACCGCCAGCGCGAGAGCAGCGCGGGCCGCCGGCGCGCTTCCGCACGCACCGCGGCCTGTGCGATGATCGGCTCGCCCGCAGCCCCCGCCCGGCCCTCATGAAACGCCTTCGATCCTCCGTGCGCGACCGTCCCTGCAAGCCTGGCCCCCGGCTCGCGCCCGCCGCCCGCGGGGCGGCCGGCTAGCGCGCGATGCTCAGGCGACTCAAGCGCTGGCTCGGCTTCGCCGCGCCCGAACCCAAGATCGACGACGCGCTGTGGCGCCGGGCCGAAGCCCGCCTGCCCTTCCTGGACTTCCTGCCCGCCGCCGATCGCCCCCGGCTGCGGGCGATGGCCGCCGAGTTCATCGCCCGCAAGCAGTTCCACGGCGCCCATGGCCTCCGGCTCGAGGACGAGATGCTGCTGTGCATCGCGCTGCAGGCCTGCCTGCCGGTGCTCAACATCGGCCTCGAGGCCTACCGCGGCTGGGTCGGCGTGGTGATCTATCCGGGCGACTTCGTGGTGCCGCGACAGGAGGTGGACGACAGTGGCGTGGTGCATGAGTACGACGACGAGGTCCTCGGCGAGGCCTGGGAAGGCGGGCCGGTGCTGCTGTCGTGGTTCGACGCGGCGGACGCGCCCGCGGGCGTCAACGTCGTGATCCACGAGTTCGCGCACAAGCTCGACATGGAGAACGGCGGCGTCGACGGCCTGCCCCGCCTGCGCCCGGGGATGTCGCGCCAGGCCTGGGCCGAGGCCTTTGCGCACGCTTACGAGGACTTCTGCGCCGAGGTCGATCGCGGCGTCGACACGGAGATCGACCCCTATGGCGCCGAGCACCCGGGGGAGTTCTTCGCGGTGGTCTCCGAAGCCTTCTTCGAAACGCCCCACGTGCTCAAGCGGCGCTTCCCGGCGGTCTATGCGCAGCTATGCTTGTTCTACGGACTGGATCCGGCCGCGCGGGTGCCAATCGCCCGGACTGCCGACCGTCCCTGAACTCACCTCGCGGAGCGCCCACATGAGCGAGCGCAAATGTCTGCTGATCGTCTTCCACACGCAGAGCGGCAACACTGGACGGCTCGCCGCTGCGGTGCTCGGCGGCGCGGCCCGCGTCACCGAGGTGGATACGGTGATGAAGCGCGCCTTCGATGCCGGCACCGAGGACCTGCTCGCCTGCCACGGCCTGCTGCTCGGCACGCCCGAGAACTTCGGCTACATGTCGGGCGCGCTGAAGGACTTCTTCGACCGCACCTACTACCCCTGCGAGGGCAAGCTCACCGGCCTGCCCTACGCGGTGTTCGTGAGCGCGGGCAACGACGGCACCGGCGCCGTGCGCGAGATCGGCCGCATCGCCAACGGCTACGGCTGGAAGGTGGTGGCCGAGGCGCTGATCGTACGCAAGGAGATCACCCCGGCCGACCTCGTGCGCGCCGAAGAACTCGGCGAGGCGCTCGCGGCCGGACTGGCGATGGGCGTGTTCTGAACGATTTTTTTACAGGCATCAGCGCCGACAAGCCTTGCCCTGCATGGCTTTGCGCGGCCGGATTCCATTTTGCGAAAGCTTATTTCATAAAATGGAAACAAACGGTATTGGCAGACCGCGTCGGCGTGGCCTAAGCTGCAATTGCTTCTGTCGCTCGAACGCATCGGGCCCACCCCCGCGGGCCCCACGATTCAACTCGCAACGGAGGGTGCCTTATGGCCATTACCTGGATTCTGGTTGCCAACGCCAGCCTGGCGAAGCTCTACGCAAACCTCGGCCCCAACAAGGGGCTGACGCTGGTGAAGGAACTGATCCACCCGGAAAGCAGGCAAAAGAACGGCGAGCTCGTCTCCGACCGCTCGGGCGCCATGGGGGCGGTCGGATCGGGAGGCGGATCGATGCAGCCGCAGACCTTGCCCAAGCAGCACGAAGCCAAGGTTTTTGCACAGGAAATCGCCCAGGCGCTGTACCAGGGTCGCACCAGCAATGCGTTCAAGCGCGCCATCCTGGTCGCACCGCCTGCGTTCATGGGCCTGCTCAACGCAGTCATCGACGGCCCGACGGCACAATTGATCACCGATCGTTTCGAAAAGGACTACACCAAGACCCCCGAGAACGAGCTCGGCGACAGGCTGGGTTCAACGATCTTTCTCTGATGAAGGAGGCCCTTGCGCAGATGCTTCAAGATGTTCTGTCACTCGCCGAAGGCCACTGAGCCAGACGCAAAGGAGGACGTGTTTGAGCTTGGCGTACAGGATTCAACCGACCTGCTGAAGGCAACACCAGACTGACAATATTGTCTCCACTCGCGAGACCGGGGCGCCGGAAGGCAGCTCCACAAGAAACGGGGCGCTGTGCGCCCCGTGCCCTTTTCAGGGCGCCCATTTTCAGAGGACCACTTTTCGGCCCATCAACGCGCAGGCTCAGCCACCGCGTCCTCACCGGCCTCACCGCCTCCACCATCGCCCAGCTGCCAGCGCCCGAGCACACGGTAGTGCGCGCCGCCTGCATTACGCTCCGACGCAACCAGCACGAAGCTCGCCACCGGCCAGCGTAACGGCGCCATCTCGCTTCCCTGCGGCGGACGCAAGGCATTACGCACCAGCGTCACATGTGGATTGAAGGCCCGCGCCTCCAGCTCGAAGTCCGCGGCACGCAAGCCTGCGGCAAGCGCGTCCGCCAAGGCAGGCAGCGCGGCAGGCGGCTGCGCACACCCCGACCACAGGATCCGATTGCCGCGCCAGCTCCCCACCCGGTCGAGCTCGAGGACGAAGCGCTCGCCCCGCACCGACTGCGCCACGGCCCCGAGCGCGGCCAGCCTCGGCACCGCCACATCGCCGAGAAAGGCCAGCGTCAGATGAATCGTGTCGCGCCGCATCGCCCGCCCGCCGCATTCGGCCTGCAGCGCACGCGCCCGCGCATGCAGCGCAGCCGCCGTGGCGGCACCCGGCCACAGCGCGAGAAACACACGCAGCCGCGCCGGCGGCGGTGACGCCGGCGAGTGCTCGGTCATGCAGCGCGCGCAAGCAGCGCGACCACCTGCGCGGCAATGCCCTCGCCGCGCCCGGTGAAGCCGAGCTTCTCGGTGGTCTTGCCCTTGATGTTGATCGCGCCCGGATCCATCGCCAGGTCGGCGGCGATGTTGCGGACCATGGCCGGCGCATGGGGCAACACGCGCGGCGCCTTGCAGATCACGGTGGCGTCGATATTCACCACCTGCCAGCCGGCCGCGCGCACGCGCGCGAAGGCCTCGCGCAGCAGCACGCGGCTGTCGGCGCCGGCATGGGCCGGATTGGTATCCGGAAACAGCCGCCCGATGTCGCCCAGCCCCGCCGCACCGAGCAGCGCATCGGTGACGGCGTGGAGCAGCACGTCGGCGTCGGAATGACCGAGCAGGCCGTGCTCGAAGGGAATGCGCACGCCGCCCACGATCAGCGCTCGCCCCGGAACCAGCGCATGCACGTCGAAGCCCTGGCCGATACGGAACGGGAAGTTCATCAGGTCTGCCCCTGGCGAGATTGAAGGATCCACTCGGCCAGATGCAGGTCGAGCGGATAGGTGACCTTGAGGTTGGTGGCGTCGCCCTGCACCAGGCGCGGGCGCAGGCCGGCGGCCTCGATCGCGCTGGCCTCGTCGGTGACATCCTTGGCGTGCTCGAGCGCGCGGCGCAGCATCACGTAGCGGAACATCTGCGGCGTCTGCGCCTGCCACAGGCTGTCGCGCGGCACGGTCTCGAGCACGTGGCGGCGCTCGTCCGCACGCTTGAGCGTGTCGGCCACCGGCACCGCGAGCAGGCCGCCCACCTCTTCATGGGCGAGCTCACGCACCAGCGTCTCGACATGCCAGCGGGCGAGGCAGGGCCGCGCGGCATCGTGCACCAGCACCCAGTCGCTCTGCGCCACTTCGCCGGCGATCGCGCGCAGGCCGCCGAGCACGCTGTCCGCGCGCGTCGCGCCACCGCAGAACAGCGGACGCAGCTTGGGACCGAGCATGGACCAGTCGTGACGAGACCATTCCGCATCATCCACCGACAGCACGACGAAAACCTGGTCGATCTCGGGCGCGGCACACAGCACCGCCAATGCATGGTGGATCAGGGGCCGCCCGAGGAGCGGCAGATACTGCTTTGGACGCGCGGCGCCCATGCGCGAGCCGCTGCCAGCGGCAGGCACGATGGCAAAGTGGCGGGGCTGGAAGTTCTGCATG
>ERZ795041.559-NODE-559-length-13634-cov-4.447750_pt1 | contig 13634 bp, 11 predicted proteins | sample MGYA00375125_ERZ795041 | MGnify/ENA primary metagenome ERZ795041 (study PRJEB30170, sample SAMN03074214) | activated sludge metagenome | biome: Common Effluent Treatment Plant; feature: Wastewater; material: Activated sludge; isolation source: activated biomass in...
CCGGGCGGATGGGCTGCGCCATCGCCGAGGCGGCCGTGGCATGCGGCGCCGAGGTCGATCTCGTCGCCGGACCGGTGGCCCTGCCGACGCCGGCCGGCGTGCGCCGTCACGACGTGCGCAGCGCGCGCCAGATGCACGCGGCCGTGCTGGCCGCCGCCGCCTCCAGCGACATCTTCGTTTCTGCCGCGGCCGTCGGCGATTTCCGCCCGGCGACGATGGCGACGTCGAAGATCAAGAAGTCCGGTGCGGCGCTCGTGCTGGAACTCGCGCAGAACCCCGACATCCTCGCCGACGTCGGCCAGCTCGCCACCCGCCCGCTGCTGGTCGGGTTCGCCGCGGAAACCGACGACCTCGAGCGGCATGCGCGCGACAAGCTCGAACGCAAGGGCCTCGACCTGATCGCCGCCAACCACGTCGGCGGCGCGCTCGGCTTCGAGAGCGCGGACAACGCCCTGCTGCTGCTCTGGCCGGGCGGCCGCGAGGAACTCGCGCGGGCGGACAAGCGCGTGCTCGCCCGCGCCCTGCTCGAGCGCGTGGCTGCACGCTACCGGGAGACACGCGGATGAATCGCATGAAAGCCGCGGTCGAGGTGCGCATCCTCGATGCGCGCATCGGCAGCGAGTTTCCGCTGCCCGCGCACGCCACCGCCGGCTCGGCCGGCATGGACCTGCGCGCGATGACCGACGCGCCGCTCGAACTGGCCGGCGGCGCCAGCGAACTCGTGCCGACCGGCATCGCCATCCACATCGGCGATGCCGGCGTCTGCGCGGTGGTCCTGCCGCGCTCCGGTCTCGGCCACCGCCACGGCATCGTGCTCGGCAACGGCACCGGCCTGATCGACGCCGACTACCAGGGACCGCTGATGGTTTCGCTCTGGAACCGCAGCGCCGAGGCCTTTACGATCAGCCCCGGGGATCGCATCGCGCAACTGGTGTTCCTGCCGGTCGTCCATGCCGAGCTGGCCGTTGTCGAGGCGTTCGCGCCGAGCGACCGCGGCGAGGGCGGTTTCGGCAGTTCGGGACGGCGTTGAGACTTCGGACGCAAGCGGGGAAACCGGCACTCCTGCCCGGCAGGCGGCGCGCGGGTCGGCTACCCTGCGCCGGATGCGCGATCCGGGTGGACGTCGAGCGGAGACGGTGATGGCAGCGCAACAACCGGCGGGGACGGGAAAGGCCGGGGCGGCAGCGGGCCCGGCACGGGTGTCGCGCGCGCTCGTGCGCATGATTCCGGGCCTGCGCGTGCTGCTGCCGCTGGTGGCGGCGACCTGCCTCATGCTGCTGGCGCTGTTCCTGATCTGGCAGTGCTCGCTGGTGTGGTCGACCAGCGGCGACCTCGGTGCCGCCGAACGCGCGCGCGAACGTCAGGCCGAGGAGCTCGGTCGCCAGATCGACGAGGCGATTGCCCGGTCGGTCGAAGTCACCGGTTCGCCGGCGGTGTTGCAGGCGCTCGCGGTCGGAGACGATGCCGCGCTCGCCGAGGCCGCTGCCGCTGCGCATGCCCTGTGGCCGGAGCTGATCGACATTTCGTTCTACACGCCGAAACTGCTCGAGGTGCTGCGCGAGGACCTGCGCCAACTCGGTTACGCACGCGCGCAGATGCTCATGCAGGCGCAGTCGACCGGAAAACCGGCGCCGGCGCAGATGCGGGTCGAAGGCAGCGAGAAGCGCCTCGTGCTCGCCGTGCCGGTCCGCGACGGTTCCGCCACGCTGTCGTTCGCCTATGTGCAGTTGCCGTTCTCGCCGCTGCTGGACACGTTCCGGCGCCTGTCGAGCGGCAGCGGACGCATCGAACTGCGTCAGGGCGACGGGCGCGGAGACAGCGTCATCGAGGGTTCCGCGACGAGCTCGTCGATGACCGACCTCGGCGTGGCGGTGCCGGGCTCGAAGTTCCGCCTTGGCCTGGTCACCCCGGATGATCCGATTTTCGTCACCCGCAACCTCTGGGTGCTGGTGCCGCTGACGGCGCTGTGCCTGCTGGCCGCGTTCGTCGCCTTGTGGCTGCGCCAGGTCGGCATGCAGCGCGCCATCGAAGTCCTGCGTCCAGGCAACCGTTCCACGACCGGAGAGATCACGTTGGGTGAAGCGATGAAGCAACAATCCGCCGCGGCCGCCGCCGGCGCCCAGGCCGGTGCCGCCGCCAAGCCGGTGCCGGTTGCCGCGGCGCCGGCTGCGAAGCCCCCCGAAGCACCGGTCACCCTCGACCGCAGCATCTTCCGCGCCTACGACATCCGCGGCGTGGTCGGGCAGACGCTGACCACCGGCGTCGCCCGTCTGCTCGGGCGCGCGATCGGCAGCGAGGCGCAGCAGCGCGGCCTGCGCGAGATCGTCGTCGGCCGCGACGGCCGCCTGTCCGGCCCGGAGCTGTCGGCGGCGCTGATCGACGGCCTGCGCGCCTCCGGCTGCGATGTCATCGACATCGGCCTCGCGCCGACGCCGCTGACCTATTTCGCCGCCTACCACCTGCAGACCGGATCCTGCGTGTCGGTGACCGGCAGCCACAACCCGCCCGACTACAACGGCTTCAAGATCGTGCTCGGCGGCGAGACCCTGTCCGAGGACGCGATCCAGAACCTCTACGCACGCATCGCCGAAAGCCGCTTCAGCAGCGGCGCCGGCGGCGTCCAGGTCATGGATGTCAGCGGCGATTACGTCGCCCGCATCAGTGACGACATCCAGGTCGAGCGTCCGCTCAAGGTGGTCGTCGATTGCGGCAACGGCGTCGCCGGCGGCATCGCGCCGACCGTGCTCGAAGCGATCGGTTGCGAAGTCATCCCGCTGTACTGCGAGGTCGATGGCCAGTTCCCGAACCACCACCCGGATCCGTCGGATCCGCACAACCTGCAGGACCTCATCCTGTCGGTGAAGCAGACCGGTGCCGACCTCGGCCTCGCCTTCGACGGCGACGGCGACCGCCTCGGCGTGGTCACGCGCAGCGGCGAGGTGATCTACCCGGACCGCTTGCTGATGCTGTTCGCGATCGACGTGCTGCGCCGAAACCCCGGCGCCACGATCATCTACGACGTCAAGTGCACCGGCCACCTGCAGCCGATCATCCTGCAGCATGGCGGCAGCCCGGTCATGTGGCGCACCGGCCATTCGCTGATCAAGGCGAAGATGCGCGAGACCGATGCGCAACTGGCCGGCGAGATGAGCGGCCACTTCTTCTTCGGCGAACGCTGGTACGGCTTCGACGATGCGATCTACTCGGCGGCACGCCTGCTCGAGATCCTCGCCGGCGACCTCGACGGCCGCAGCCCGGAGGACATCTTCGCCGGATTGCCGAAGGGCGTGTCGACGCCGGAATTGAAGATCCCGCTGCACGAGGGCGAGCACTACCGCTTCATCGAGGCGTTCCGCAAACAGGCCAGCTTCGATGGCGCCCGCCTGACCACGATCGACGGCGTGCGCGCCGACTGGCCGGACGGCTGGGGTCTGGTGCGGGCCTCCAACACGACGCCGGTGCTGGTGCTGCGTTTCGACGCCGACAACGAGGCCGCCCTCGCGCGCATCCAGGAGGTGTTCCGCCAGCAGCTGCGCGCGACCGACAAGGCCCTGCCGCTGCCGTTCTGAGGACTCGCGCCGGCGCGCGCCGGCGCACGGCCTTCTAGTGCGCGGACGTCGAGGTCAGCTTGCGGTAGTGCTCGAGTTCGGCGGCGAAATCGGCTTTCGCCTTCTCGAGTTCGGCAAGCCGGCGATCGACCACGCGGTGCTGCGCCTCGATCTGCTTGCGCGTGGCACCGATCTGGTCGGCGATGCGCTGCGGCACCGGTTTGCCCTCGCGCTCGATGTCGGCGGCCTGGCCGAGCTGTTCGGCCAGGCTGCGTTCCTGGCTCTGCAGGCCGATCTCGGCGCTGCGGATGTTCTGCTGCAGCAATTCGAGTTGCGACGCATGTGCGCGCAGCAGCTCCGCTTCGTTCGGATAGGCCGCCAGCAACTGCTGGTCCTGGCGCAGGCGGGCGTCGGCCGCGTCGCGCTCGGCACGTTCGCGGTCGGCCTGCACCTTGGCGGCGGCCTTCTCCTCTGCCGACTTGGCCGGCTCGACACGGCGCACGACGATGCCCTGGGCGTTGACGACTTCATAGCCGAACTGGTTGGCATTGGCCGGCAGGGCGTCGGAGTAGTGCAGGTTGCCCTCGGCATCGCGCCACTTGTAGCGGTTGCCCTGGGCATCGGCGGTCGGCATGCCGAGACTGCCGGCGATCAGCGCGGCGGCGAGGGAAACGACGATCTTGCGCATGGGAAGGCCTCCTGGCGGCGGAGTATAGGCGAGCGCAGGAAGCCCGCGCAGCGGCCGCGATCACACCCCGTAGCGGCTGCGGTAGTCGAGCAGGGCCGGCCGGTGCCGGTGCAGCTCCGGACGGTCGTCGGCATAGGCCAGCAGGTCGGTCAGGTGGGCGATCGCGATCACCGGGACGCCGCATTCGAGGGCCACCACCTGCGCCGCCGAATGAGGGCCGAGGCCGCGCTCCTCGCGGTCGAGGGCAATCAGCACGCCGGCGGCGTGCGCACCGTGGGCGGCGATGAGGGCGAGCGATTCGCGGATTGCGGTGCCGGCGGTGATGACGTCGTCGACGATCAGCACGCGCCCGGCCAGCGGCGCGCCGACCAGGCTGCCACCTTCGCCGTGGTCCTTGGCCTCCTTGCGGTTGTAGGCGAAGCCGACCTCACGGCCGTGTTCGCGGGCAAGTGCGGCGGCGGTCAGGGCGGCGAGCGGAATGCCCTTGTAGGCCGGGCCGAACACGAGGTCGAAGTCGATCCCGGAAGCGTTCGCAGCCGCGGCATAGGCCGTGCCGAGTGCATCCAGCGCGCTGCCGGAGTCGAACAGCCCGGCGTTGAAGAAGTACGGGCTGATCCGCCCGGACTTCAGGGTGAATTCGCCGAAGCGCAGCACATTGCGGGCAAGGGCGAGGTCGAGGAAGCGTCGCTGGTAGTCGTGCATCGGTCGGACTTCAATCGTCGAGGCGGCATATTAGCGGTGCCGGCCGGTTCCTGCGCCGGCGGTTTCCGCCGGTATCCGCTCAGGCCACTTCGGCCAGGGCGGTCTGCAGGGCCGCTGGCACCACCTCTGCGTCCCCGGCGAAGCGCCCCTCGCGGGCGAGTTCGGCGAACAGGCCGCCCCGCGCGACGAGCTCGTCGAAGCGGCCCTGTTCCACGAGGTGGCCGCGATCGAGGACGAGGATCCGGTCGGCATTGCGCACGGTCGACAGGCGGTGGGCAATGACGAAGGTCGTGCGCCCGCGGGCGAGGTCGGCGAGGGCGCGCTGGATGCGCGCCTCGGTGGCATTGTCGAGCGCGCTGGTGGCCTCGTCGAGGATCAGGATCGGCGCATCCTTCAACAACGCACGCGCGATCGACAGGCGCTGGCGCTCGCCGCCCGACAGCGAGCGGCCACGTTCGGCGACCAGGGTGGCGTAGCCTTCCGCCTTCTCGACGATGAAGTCGTGCGCTTCGGCTGCGCGTGCGGCGGCTTCGACCGCCGCCTCGTCGGCTGCGGGATCGGCGAGGCGCAGATTGTCGAGGATCGAGCGGTAGAACAGCCCGGGTTCCTGAAACACCACGCCGATGTTGCGGCGAAGTGCATCGAGGCGGATGTCGCGGATGTCGATGCCGTCGATGCGGATGCAGCCCCGTTGCGGGTCATGGGCGCGATAGAGCAGCGACAGCGCGGTGGTCTTGCCGGCACCGGTCGGGCCGACCAGGGCCACCGTGCTGCCGGCGGGGACGCTGAAGCCGAGGCCCTCGACCGCGGCACGGCCTTCGCCGTAGCGGAAGCCGACGTCCTCGAACACGACTTCGCCGCGCATGCGCCCCGGATCGACCGCGCCCTCGCGTTCGGCGATCGCCGGCCGCTCGTCGAGCACCGCGAAAAAGTTGCGCAGGGAGTGGGTCTGGAAGAACAGCGAGGAGATGAAGCCGGCGAACTGTTCGAGGCGGCCGATCAGCATCAGCGAGAAGCCGACGAAGCTGACGATGTTGCCGACGCTGACCTCGCCCCTGGCGTGCAGGCTGGCGCCGAGGGCGAAGATGGCGACGACGGTCAGGGTGCTGGCGGTGCGGTTGAGCACCGAGAGGATGGCCCAGCCATTGAGCACCGGATACTGCGCGTCGAGCACGCGCGCCATCATCTGCCGGAGCGCCTGCACCTCTTCGCCGAGGCGGGTGAAGCTCTGCACGACGGTGACGTTGCCGAACACGTCGCCGGCGCGCGCGGCGATGCCGTGGTGGAGCTCTTCGACTTCGGCCTGCGCCTTGTGCGTGCGGCGCACGGTGATCGCGTTGAAGGTCGCGAAGCAGACCATCAGCGTGACCATCAGCAGGGCGAGCTTCCAGTTCATCCACAGCGCCAGCGGCACCATCACGAAGATCGCGAGCAGGGTGGCGAGGTGGTGGCGGAAGAAGCCGAGCCAGAGCCCGAACAGGTTCGACACCCCGGCATTCATGACGCGGCCGAGGCGGCCGGTGTGGTGTTCGCCGTGGAAGGCGAGCGGGAGCGCGGTGGCGTGTTCGAAGAAGCTGGCGATCGCGGCGAGGCGGCGGCGATGGGCGAGGCGATCGGCGTGCAGCGACACCCACACGCCGGCGACGATGCCGGCGAAGCCGACACCGGCCCAGAGCGCGATCAGGCGCGGCGCGCCGGCGCCGCCTTCGCTCGACAGGGCGTCGACGACCTGGCCGAACAGCATCGGTTCGAGGAAGAACACGCCGGCGAGGGCGAGGTTGGCGAAGGCGAGGGTGATCGCCAGCTTCTTCTCGGGCGCCAGCAGCCCGAGCACGCGCAGGTACAGGCGCAGGATGGACAACGGAGGGTGCCCCGGAAGTTCGCGCAATCGCGGCGCGCATTGATGCATCCGCCGGATAAGGGAACGCTGAATGCAGGCCGCCGATCGCAAACAATGCTTGCGCCGCCCGGCGCGGATCGCGCCTTCACCCCGGGAGCGCCATCGATGCCGCCCTTGCGGAACCGGCCGCGGCATTCCTAGGCTGCGGTTTTCCGGCGGCAGGACGGCCTCGCATGCGCATCATCAGTTTCAACGCCAACGGCATCCGCTCGGCGGCCAGCAAGGGCTTCTTCGACTGGCTGCGCCAGCAGGATGCCGATGTCACCTGCATCCAGGAAACCAAGGCGCAGGAGGACCAGCTTGCCGATCCGGTGTTCCGCCCGGACGGCCGCCATTGCTTCTATCGCGACGCGATCACCAGGAAGGGTTACAGCGGCGTGGCGATCTACTCGAAACGCGAGCCCGACGAGGTGCTGACGAAACTCGGCTGGGCGCCGTTCGACGACGAGGGCCGCTACATCGAGGCGCGCTACGGCAACCTCAGCGTGGTCTCGTTCTACATCCCGTCGGGGTCGTCGGGCGACGAGCGCCAGGGCTTCAAGTACGAATGCATGGATTTCCTCGCGCCGATCTTCGCGAAGTGGCTCCGGAGCAAGCGCGATTACGTGCTGTGCGGCGACTGGAACATCGTGCGTGCGCGCAACGACATCCGCAACTGGACTTCGAACCAGAAGAACTCGGGTTGCCTGCCGCGCGAACGCGCCTGGCTCAACGGCATGATCGCCGACGCCTGCGGTGACGGCACGCCGGCACCGGCGCAGGGCTGGGTCGACACGTTCCGCGCGTTGCGGCCCGAGGCCGTCGAATACACCTGGTGGTCGAACCGGGGCGCCGCGCGCGCCAATGACGTCGGCTGGCGGATCGACTACCAGATCGTCACGCCGTCCTTGCGCCCGGCCCTGCGCGACTGCCGCATCACCGCCGTGCCGCGCTTTTCCGATCACGCTCCCTACGCGGTCGACTACGCACTCTGAGCGTCGGCGCCGGCCGCTCCGCCGGCAGCCGCGCGCACGTCTTCCTCGGCGATTGCCGCATCGACCAGGCCGCTGCGCACCAGCCAGGCGAACAGCAGGATGCCCGGCAATGCCGCCAGTGTCGTCAGCAGATAGAAATCGACATAGCCGAGCTGCTCGATCAGGCGCCCGGCGGTGGTGCCGGTCACCAGTCGTCCGATCACCGAGGCCGCGGCCGAAAACAGCGCGAACTGCGTCGCCGTGAACGACAGGTTGCACAGCGCGGAGAGGTAGGCGACCACGACCACGCCGCCGATGCCGCTGGCGAAGTTCTCGAAGCCCATGGTGAAGGCGAGGAAGCCGTTGCTGTGGCCGATCGCGGCGAGCGCGGCGAACGAAAGGTTCGACACCCCCATCAGCACGAGGCTGGTCAGCATCGCGCGCTTCAAGCCGAGGCGCGCATAGACGATGCCGCCGACGAAAATGCCGACCAGGTAGGCGATGAAGCCGAAGCCGACGTCGAAGGTGGCGATCTCCTCGTTGCTGAAAGCGAGGTCATCGAGCAGCAGCCGCACGGTCAGGTTGGCCAGGGTGTCGCCGATCTTGTGCAGCAGGATGAACAGCAGCACGAGCCAGGCGCCGCGGCGGCGGAAGAATTCGGTGAGCGGCGCGACCACCGCGCCGAGCATCTCGCCGAGGCCGCGACTGCGCAGGGGCGGGCGATGGCGCGCCGGTTCGCCGAGCCACACGCCGGCGAAGATCGCCGGCAGGGCGAACACCGTGCAGGCGAGGTAGGCAGTTTGCCAGCCGAGCGGCGCGGCGACGAGCAGGGCCAGCGCACCGGCGCAGACCGAACCGATGCGCCAGCCGTACTGCGACATGCCCGAGCCGACGCCGAGCTGGCGTGGTTCGAGCAGTTCGATGCGGTAGGCGTCGATGACGATGTCGAAGGTCGCGCCGGCGACGCCGACGGCGATCGCCGCCGCGGCCACCCGGGCGAGGCTGGCTTGCGGATCGGCGAAGGCCAGCCAGGCCACCGCTGCCACCACGCCGGCGGCCGACAGCCACAGCCACGAACGCCGGTGACCGAAGCGGGAGAGCAGCGGCAGGCGCACGCGGTCGACCAGCGGCGCCCACAGGAACTTCAGGTTGTAGACGAGAAAGGCGAGCGCGAAGGCGGTGACGCTCTTCTTGTCGATGCCGGCCTGGGCGAGTCGCGTGGTCAGCGTGGCGCCGATCATCGCGTACGGAAACCCCGACGACATGCCGAGCAGCAGGGCGCCGAGCGGTGCCGGTTCGAGGTAGGGACGGAGCAGGCCCAGGGGGCCGCTGCGGACGGGGGAGGTGGCTGGAGTCATGGGCGGCATGCTATCGGAAGGTCGTGGCCGGTACGCGCCGCCGCGCGGCACGCGCTGCAATCGGCGCGGTGAAGCTGCGACAATCCGCCGATGCCGAAATCCGCGCCCGTGCCCCGACTGGTCGTCGACCAGCTCGACGAAGCGACCTGGGATCGCCTCCACGCCGCGGCGGTCGCACAGGGCTGTTCGCCCGGGGACATCGCCGCGCGTGCGCTGCGTTTCGCATTCGGCCTGTCCAGTGAAGACTTCTCTCCGCGCGACCGCCAGGACATCGCCACCTTGCGCGGCGTATGGAACCAGAGCGAGAACGCGGCTTTCCGCGATGCCTTCGAAGCCTTCAAGGACGTCGACTCGGGGCCGACCTTCGAGCCGGCGCCGAAGAAGCGTTGAGCGTCAGCCGCCGGCCGCGTGGACCGCGCCGAGGACGCGCGGACCGCGTGCCGCGGTGACGTCGACGCGATTGCCGGGGCGGCCGGCGAGACGCTCCCGCGCGAGCCAGGCGAACAGCGCGGCTTCGACAAAATCGGGATCGAGGCCGGCGGCTGCGGTGGTCTGCAGCGCGGCCGGAGCAACGGCTTCGGCGATCGCGGCCATCAGCGCCGGATTGTGTACGCCGCCTCCGCAGGCGTAGATCGCGGCGACGGACGGATCTTCGGCGCGCAGGGCGTCGGCGATCGTGCGCGCGCTCAGGGCGAGCAGGGTCGCCTGGACATCCGCGGCGGACAGGGTCGACTCGATCAGCCGGGAATCGAGCCAGGCCAGATGGAAGTGTTCGCGGCCGGAACTCCGCGCCCCGCGCCGGGTGAAGTACGGATCGTCGAGCAGGCGTTCGAGCAGGCCGGAATCGCAACGTCCCGAACGCGCCCAGACACCGCCTTCATCGCGCGCCTGGCCGAGGTGGCGTTCGACCCAGGCATCCATCAGGCAGTTGGCCGGGCCGGTGTCGAAGCCGCGGATGCCGCCGTCGACGGCGAGCAGGGTCAGGTTGGCGATGCCGCCGAGGTTCAGCAGTGCGCAGGGGGCGAGCGTGGCGAACACGGCTGCATGGAACGCCGGCGCCAGTGGCGCGCCCTGGCCGCCGGCGGCGACGTCGGCACGGCGGAAGTCGGCGACGGTGGTGATGCCGGTGCGCTCGGCGATCACCGCGGCATCGCCGATCTGCCAGGAGAACGGGTGCATGCCGTCCGGACGATGGCGAATCGTCTGCCCGTGCGAGCCGATCGCGACGACCGCCGCCGCCCCGATGCCGGTGCGGGCGAGCAGGTCGAGCGCGGCATCGGCAAAGGCGTGGCCGACTTCGACGTCCAGCGCGCCGAGCACATCCAGCGGCACGGCCGCATCGGGTCGGGTGAGTTCGAGCAGGCGCGTGCGCAGCGAGGCCGGGTAGGCCAAGGTCGTCGCCGCGACGACGGTGGGGATCGGCTCGAAACGCAGCAGCGCGGCGTCGACGCCGTCGGCGCTGGTGCCGGAAATCAGGCCGAGGTAGAGACCCTCGTCGAGGCTGCCCATCGGGCGTGGTCAGTCGGCGCGTGCGAGGCGGATCTGGTCGACCAGCTGGAGGCGTGCGAGCAGCGGTTGCGAGCGCGACTGGAAGCGTGCCAGTTCACTCGCCGGCAGCGGCTCTTCCTTCGGCAGGGTGACCGTCAGCGGATCGCGGTGTTTGCCGTCGAGGCGGAACTCGTAGTGCAGGTGGGGTCCGCTGGCCAGGCCGGTCATGCCGATGTAGCCGATCACCTGACCCTGGCTGACGCGTTGGCCGACCTTGGCCGCGGCGAATTTGGACATGTGCCCGTACAGGGTCGTGTACTTGCCGTTGTGCTGGAGGATGACGACATTGCCATAGCCGTTCTGCCAGCCGCGGAAGGTGATCTTGCCGTCACCGGCAGCGCGGATCGGCGTGCCGGTCGGCGCCGCGTAGTCGACCCCGCGATGGGCGCGCATCTTGCCGAGGATCGGATGCATGCGTCCGGCACTGAAGCGGGAAGAGATGCGGGTGAACTCGACCGGCGTGCGCAGGAAGGCCTTGCGCAAGGGACGTCCGTCTTCGGTGTAGAACAGGGTTTCGCCGCGGCTGTCGGTGTAGCGGATGGCGGTGTAGCGACGGCCCTGGTTGATGAAGGTCGCGGCGACGACGTCGCCGGCACGCAGGCGCTCGCCTTCGCGGTAGACCTCGTCGTAGATGACGCTGAAGCGGTCGCCTTCGCGCAGGTCCTGGGCGAAGTCGATGTCGTAGCCGAAGGCGTTGGCGAGCTTGAGCGTCATCAGGTCGCTCATGCCGGCCTGGTCGCCGGCGTCGAACAGCGAACTGTGGATGACGCCGTGGGCGACCTTGACGCGACGTTCGATGGCGCGGTCGGTGACCGACTCGGTGACCCCGTCGCGGCTGAAGTGGAGGACGACGCGGGTGGCATCGTCGCGATCGAAGCGCAGCGCGCGCAGGCGGCCGTCCTCGTCGATGTCGAAGGCGAATTCGTTGCCGGGACGGATGCGGCGCAGGGCGGTGGCGTCGGCTTGGGCGTCGAGCGCGCGCTGCAGGTCGGCCGGGCCGAGTCCGTACTCGCGGAAGATGTCGGACAGGGTCTGGCCGCTGCGCACGGTGGCGATGCGCCAGTCGGGCTCGGACTCCGTCTCTGCCGCGAGCGCATGGATAGAGGCCTCGGCGTCGGCGCCGGCCGGCAGCGCCGGCACGTCGAGCGCAAGCGTGGTGTAGGCGACGCTGGCCGCTTCGTTGCGGGTGGCGCTGGCGAAGGTCGGCATGATCGCGCCGACCAGGATGGTCAACAGGATCGCCGTGCCGCCAAGGACCCAGTGCTCGCGACGCCACGACACCGGCGCGGCGGCGACGTTCTGCAGGAAGGTCCAGGTCTGGTTGCGCAGATAGAAATCGAAATGCTGGCGTTGCGCGCGGCGGCGCAGGGCAAGCCGGCGGGCGACGCGTCGGGATTCGGATGGCGGCAGGCTCGTCTCGGTCACGATCGCGTTCCGGCAACTGGCCACGTACCATAACGGCGTGCTGCGAAACGCGTCAATCTCAATACCGGCGCGGGTTTGCAGAAACTTTCTCGATTAACGAATAATTAACCGTGATGTCTCCGAACGCCCCCGGGTGGGCGTCCGCGGGCTCCTTTCTGACGCATTCCCGATGAGGCCCCCATGTCCGACCTGACCGCAGCGCTCGACCTCATCGGCCGCGGCGCCGAGGAAATCATCAAGCGCGAGGAACTCGAGGCGCGTCTGCGTCTCGGTCGCCCGCTGCGCGTCAAGGCCGGTTTCGACCCGACCGCGCCGGACCTGCATCTCGGCCACACGGTCCTGCTCAACAAGATGCGCCAGTTCCAGGATCTCGGTCACCAGGTCGTCTTCCTGATCGGCGATTTCACCGGAATGATCGGCGACCCGACCGGCAAGAACGTCACCCGCAAGGCGCTGACGCGCGCCGACGTGGAAGCCAATGCGCGCACCTATGCCGAGCAGGTGTTCAAGGTCCTCGACCGCGAGCGCACCGAACTGCGCTTCAACAGCGAGTGGTTCGGGCAGATGTCCGCGGCCGACATGATCAGGCTGGCCGCCCAGCACACCGTCGCGCGCATGCTCGAACGCGACGACTTCGCCAAACGCTACGCCGCGCAGCAGTCGATCGCCATCCACGAGTTCCTCTATCCGCTCGTGCAGGGCTACGACTCCGTCGCCCTGAAGGCCGACGTCGAGCTCGGCGGCACCGACCAGAAGTTCAACCTGCTGATGGGGCGCGGCCTGCAGGAGCACCATGGGCAGCCGCCGCAGATCGTCCTCACCATGCCGCTGCTCGAGGGTCTCGACGGCGTGCAGAAGATGTCGAAGTCGCTCGGCAACTACATCGGCATCGACGAACCCGCCATCGACATCGTCACCAAGACGATGAAGATCGGCGACGATCTCATGTGGCGCTGGATCGAGCTGCTGAGCTTCGACATTCCTGGCGCGGAAACGCGGACGCTGCGGCGCGACATCGAAGCCGGCACCTTGAACCCGCGCGACCTCAAGCTGCGTCTGGCGCGCGAGCTGGCGGCACGCTTCCAGGGCCAGGCCGAGGCGGCGAAGGCGGTCGAGGGCTGGAATGCCGTCGTTCGCGGCGAAGGCGACACCTCCATGCTGCCGCTGGCCGAGATTGCCGCTCCGGCCGAAGGGCTGCGCATCAACGCGCTGCTGGCCGCCGCCGGCCTCGCCTCGAGCAATTCCGAGGCGACGCGCAAGCTCAAGGAGAATGCCGTGCGCATCGATGGCGAGACGGTCAACGACCCCCAGCGCGTCATCCCCAGCGGTTTCGAGGGGGTCCTCCAGGTCGGCAAGCGCAGCTTCGCGCGCGTCCGCCTGGTCGCGGCGGGGTGAACGATTGCCACGGTTCGCGCGAAAGCGCGCTGGTCCCCCTTCCCAGGCGTCGCCGAAGCCGTTAGGATTCGCGCCCCCTCGCAGGAGGGTCCGCACAGGAGGTGCGGGAGGATGGGT
>ERZ795041.560-NODE-560-length-13628-cov-4.504457_pt1 | contig 13628 bp, 8 predicted proteins | sample MGYA00375125_ERZ795041 | MGnify/ENA primary metagenome ERZ795041 (study PRJEB30170, sample SAMN03074214) | activated sludge metagenome | biome: Common Effluent Treatment Plant; feature: Wastewater; material: Activated sludge; isolation source: activated biomass in a...
GCATATCCAGCGTCGCCAGCTTGTGCTCGAAGCAGGCGGCCTCCGGAATCAACGACAGGCCGATCGCCAGTTGAGCCTGGTAACCGGCCGGATCGATGGGGTTGACGATCCGGTAGTTGATCCACTCCTCAACGACCTCGGGCTGTCGCTCGGCAAAACCGGGCGCGCAACTGATGACGATACCCCGCCGCAACCGCTCAATCGGATCGCCCGACATATCGACCAGCACGGCCATCGCTTCGGGTGTGATGGGGACATGACGAGGGCCGCCGAAATTCGTGGCGGAGAGGATCAACCTGTCCACCCGATCTTGATAGTCGATAGCCAGCGCCTGGGCAATGAACCCGCCCATCGAGTGCCCCATGATATGGGCCTTCTCAACCCCCAAGTGATCCAGGACGCCGACGGTATCGGCCGCCAGCATCTGCGCCGTATAGGGTCCGGCGGGTTTGTCGCTCTGCCCCGATCCGCGATTGTCGAATGATATGACCTGAAACTGTTCGGCCAGCCCGGGGATCATCTTGTGCCACATCCAGCCGCCATAACCGAGGCCGGGGATGAGAATCAGGGGCGCTCCGTTGCCATGAATCTCATAGTACAGATTGACGCCGTTTGATTGAAGAAAGGGCATGTGAACCTCCATTGATCAATCACGCTCGGTGATTGATATATTTCTCGCGCAACTCCGCTTTTATCACCTTGCCGTAGGGGGAATAGGGCAACGCTTCGGCGAAGATGACATGTTTCGGCACCTTGTAGCGAGCCAGACGGCCGCGACAAAACCCGATCAGCTCCTCGGCCGTGGCCGCACCACCGGAGCGCAGCACCACTACCATCAGGCCAACTTCGCCCCATTTTTCATCGGCCGCGCCAATCAGCGCCGCCTCATTAACGGCCGGATGCTCAAGGAAGACCGATTCCACCTCGGCGGCATAGACGTTCTCGCCGCCGCTGATGATCATGTCCTTGTACCGTCCGGCCAAATAGTAGTAGCCATCTTCGTCTTGCCGGGCCATATCGCCGGTATGGAACCAGCCGTCCTTAATGGCATGGCGTGTGGCCTCGGGATCGCCCCAGTAGCCGGAGCAGACGTGGGGGCCATAGATAACAAGCTCCCCGGTCTGCCCTCGGGGCACATCGCGGCCATCCTCATCGATGATGCGCATATGACTGTGGAAGATAGGCTTGCCGACCGACCCCATCCGGGTGATGGACTCCTCGTCAGTCATGGTGAAACAGTTCACGCCGACTTCGGTCAGCCCGTATCCCTGATGCAAATAGCCGCCCTTGGCCTCGCGCCAGGCCTTGATCAGGGAGACCGGGCAGGGCGCGCCGCCGCTGATGAAGTAGCGCACATGGCTAAAATCAGCGCCGGCAAAGGCGGGGCTGTTCATCCACATCTGGAACAGCGTGGGCACGCCGAGCACGACCGTGCATCTCCCGGACTGGATGAACTCCAGCGACACCTCGCTATCGAAAGTACGTGCCAACAGTATCTTGCCGCCGACATAGAAGAGCGGGGTCAGGAAAATGAACAGGCCGCCGGCATGAAACATCGGCGTCATGACCGGTGAGATGTCGTGCTCCGTCAGCCCCCAACTGATGGCCGTGTTAATGCTGTTCCACAAGACCTGACGATGGGAGATCATCGCCCCTTTCGGCCGTCCGGTAGTCCCTGACGTGTAAAGGATGCAGGCGATATCCTCACCTGTCAGCGGAGGGCGCTCGGGCTCGGTATCGGCCACGGCGGCCAGACCATCCTCATAAGCGACGAACTGAACTCCGGAAGCGTCATTGGCCGTCGCTCCCTCGATGCCCACGATGACCGGAAAGTCCAGCTCCCGATGCAACGCCTCCACCACATCGATGTACTCGGGGCCGCAGACCATCACCTTGGGGCGGCAATCGCCGGCGATGTAGGTCAACTCATGGGCGGTCAGACGCCAGTTGAGCGGGGCGAAGATCGCGCCGATCTTGCCCAGACCATAGAGCAAATCGACGTAGTGGATGCAATTTTGGGCCAGGATGGAGACCCGGTCGCCCTTCTCAACCCCCAGCGAGCGCATGAAATTGGCCAGCCGGTTGGCCCGCTCGTTGAGCTGCCGGTAGGTGTATTCCTCGCCGGTGTGCAAATCCAGCAAGGCGAGTCTATCAGGGGTCAATTCGGCTCGTCGGCTGAGCAAATCGGCCGCGTGCAATGGATAACGGCTTTCGTAGGCCATCCAGCTATCGTTCCTTATTATTTGGATGCAGGAGATCTAAAAATCAGATCATGTCCCCACGACGATGCCGCCGTCGACGCGCAATACTTCCCCGGTGATGAAATCAGCTTCGTCGGACGCCAGGAACAGGTAGGCATTGGCGATATCGCGAGGCGTACCCAGACGCCCCAGCGGGGTGTGCGATCTCATGCCGTCCAGGATATTTTCGGGCATGGCGGCCACCATCTCAGTGGCCGTAAAGCCCGGCGCGACGGCGTTGACGCGGATGCCCGAACGGCCCAGCTCACGCGCCCATACTTTGGTCATGCCGATGACGGCCGATTTTGTGGCCACATAGTTTGTCTGGCCGAAATTGCCATCCAGCCCAACGATCGAAGACGCATTAAGGATAACGCCGCTCTTCTGGCGGATCATCACGGGGGCGACGGCTTGCGTGCAATTGAAAACGCCCTTGAGGTTGACGGAGATGACCAGATCAAAGTCAGCCTCGGACATTTGCTTCACCAGCTCCCCGTCCTTGACCTTCACCAGCGTGCCGTCGCGCAGCACGCCGGCGTTGTTGACCAGTACATCCACCCGGCCGTAACGCTCCACCACCGCGTCGATAAAGGCCTGGACGGCTTGGCGATCGGCGACGTTGACCTTGAAAAAGGTGGCGCCGATCTCCTCCGCCGTCTGCCGTCCCTGCTCCTCGTTGAGATCGCAAATGACGACTGTCGCGCCTTCCTCGATGAACCGGGCCGCCGTGGCCTTGCCGATACCGGCTGCGCCGCCGGTGACTACACTGACTTTATTGTTTAATCGCATGGTAACTCCTTGTTATCCTGCCAGGAAATTCAACAGAGCCTGAACGAACGCCTCAGGCTTTTCGATGTGCGGGCTGTGGCCGGCGTCGGCAATGACGACTTCCTGGTACACACCGCCATTGGCCTGATAGCGGTCAAGCACGGCACGCGTTTGCGCGATCATGGGCTGCGGCGGGAAGACATCCTCGCCCGGCCAGCCGGGAACAAAGCCGAATTTGCCCAGCGTGCCGAAGTCGAAAAATGAAGTGTCGGAGACGATCTGGTCGCTGTCACCGCGTATCCACAGGATGGGCGGCTTGACAGTGGCATCGGCGATACCGGACAAATTGAAATATTTCGGACTGGTGGCGTTGATGGGACCGTAGACCCCCGGCGCGACATTGGGCCAATTGCCCGAAGGCGCAAAGTCGCCGGGATAGCGGTCGGTGCCCGTCTTTTCCAGCAACAACGAATCGAGCAGCGCCTCTTCCCGTTCGGCGCGGAAGGGCGGCTTGTAATAGAAGGTGTTGATGACGTTGCGCGGGCTGTTGGGGTCCTCATCGCTGTGGTCGCCGATCTGCATGCGACGAATGAACTCAGGGTTGACGCTGCCGCCGCCGCTGCCGGCAAAGTCATCATAGCAGGGTGTTCCCTCGATGTCTTTCGTGCCGCCGAAACCATAGGGGCTGATGGGGGCCACCAGGGTGATCGACTTGACAAGCTGCGGGTAATCCAACGCGAACTGCATCGCCGGCCCGGCCCCCAACGACCAGCCCAGCAAATGAGCCGGCCGGTCACCGAACACATCGGAGAGCGCCTTCAGGTCCTCGGTCCAGTCCTTCACGCCGCGCGTAGCGTCGATCAGCAGATCCTCGGTATCGCCATAGCCGCGCAAGTCAGGCGCGATGGCGTAATAGTTGGCCGGCAAGGCCAGCATGACCTCTTCCCAATAAATGCTGGAAGAGGCGTTGCCGTGAATTAACACCACCGGTTCGCCGCTCTCATCCCCATACGTGAGGACATGGGTGTTGATGCGAGCGGTGGGAACCATCCGCGACGAAATTCCGGGCAAATTAGAAATGGAAGACATCAGTTTCTCCTTTCATCACGATAAATATTGTTCTTTTAATTCTCGCTTCAAAATCTTGCCGGCGGCCGATATCGGCAGACTGCCGACGATGTCGACGCTTTTGGGCACTTTATACCGGGCCAGTCGGGCGGCCATAAACGTCAGCAGCTCTTCCGCGCTCGCCCCGGCGCCTTGCTTCAGGACGACGCAAGCCTTGCCGGCCTCGCCCCATTTTGGATCAGGCAGGCCGATCACGGCGCACATCAGGACGGCCGGATGCTGATAGAGCGCTTTCTCGATCTCTGCCGGATAGACGTTTTCGCCGCCGCTGATGAACATATCCTTCTTACGGTCGACGATGTAGAAATATCCTTCCGCGTCGAAGCGGGCGATGTCGCCGGTGTGGAAGTAGCCCCGTTCGTCCACTGCCTCGGCGCTCGCCGCCGGATCGCCAAAGTAGCCGGAGCAATAGGATGGCCCTTTCAGCACCAGTTCGCCCTCTTCGTCCGGCCCCAGGAAGTTGTTGTCGTCATCGACGATCCGCGCGTCCACGTAGAAGTTGGGGCGACCGATGCTGCCCGCCTTGCGGATGGCGTCCTCAGGAGCCAGGGCGAAGATGCCCGGCCCGAACTCGGTCATGCCGAAGCCCTGCTTGAAGCGGATGCCTTTCTCGCGTGTGTAATGCTCGACCAGCGGCACGGGCAAGGGCGCGCCGCCGGAAGTGCAGAAGCGCAACGAGGACAGATCGGCTTGCGACCAGTTGGCGGCCTGGGCCATCAACTGGTACATGGTGGGTACCGCGCCGAAAATAGTGACCCGCTCGCGCGCAATCAATTCCAGCTCGCGGGCCGGATCGAACTGCCGGACGAGGACCGTCATGCCGCCGAAGATAATCTGCGGCAGGGTGTAGACGAACACCCCGCCGGTGTGGAACATCGGAAAGACGTTGAGGTAGACGTCGTTGTGGGTTACATCATGGATAACCGTATTGAGGGTGTTCCAGCCGATCATGCGATGGGACACCATGGCCGCCTTGGGTTGGCCGGTGGTGCCGCCAGTGAGGATCAGCGCGGCGATGTCCTCGGCTTCGAGATCCTCGGTCGTCACCGGATCGGTCGGGGAGGCGTCGATCACCGTCTCGAAGCGAAGGCTTCCTGGCAGCCCTTCGCCCTCGGTGTGCAGGTAATTGCCGATGGCGTGCGGCTGCCCGTCGATGAGCCTCTGAAGCTCGGCCACTTTCTCGCGCACATCGTCGGAGGAAACCAAAACTTTGGGCGTCATCCGGCGCACGATGTCGGCCAACTCCTGGGGATGGAGCCGCCAGTTCAGAGCGGTGTGGATCGCGCCCAGCTTCCCGCAGGCAAAAAAGGTGTCCAGATGCTCGACGCCATCATGGGCCAGGATGGCCACGCGGTCGCCCTTGCCCACCCCGGCCGAATCTCTCAGCCAGTTGGCCAGACGATTGGCGCGCTCATTCATCTGACGATAGGAAAGCCGCCATTCGGGATCCTTGCCCGCGTCTACAACTGCCGTCCGATCGGGAGAATACAACTCACGTCGAGCGAGGTAATCGCCGATATACATGCTGCCTCATACCCACTGCCAGACGGACGCCGCCATGCTGATCCCGCCACCGCTGGCGCAGAACAGGACACGCTCTCCCGGTTGGGGGCCGCGGCCGTTTTCGATGGCGTCGTCGAGAGCCATGATCACACAGGGAGAGCCGGTGTAACCCCATTTGTCCATCACCCAGTGGGCCTTCTCCAGCGGTTGCCCGATCAACTCCATCATGGCCTCAATGGTGCGCAGGTTAAGCTGGGTGAACAGATAATGATCGATGTCGTCGAAGGTGAGTCCGGCCTTGTCGAGCGCGCCCTGCATTAGCTTGGGCCAATAGTCGGTATTGAAGGTACGCGGAAACTTCTTGACGAACTCGACCTTGGGCGGGCCGTAGAGGGCCACATTCTCGGGCGTGCTGGGCCGGGCCGCGCCGCCACCGTAGATACCTAACGCATCGTAGTACTCCCCCTTGGCCAGGAAGTTACCCGCCAGAAAGCCCGGTTTATCGCTCGCGCCGAGGACGGCCGCGCCCGCGCCATCGGCGAACAGATTGGCTGTCTTCTTGTCGGTCAGGTCGAGGAAACGGCTCATGCCATAACCACCGGCCACGAGGATGTACTTCATGGCCTCATCGGTGGCGATATAGCGCGCGCCCTGATCCAGCGCCGCCACCCAACCCGCGCAGGCGCTATTGACGTCATACGCTCCGGCATTGACCGCGCCCAGTTTGTGTTGCACCACCACAGAGGTGCCGGGTGACGGGAAGTCGGGCGTGTCGGTGGAGACGATGATCAGGTTCAATTGCTCAGGACTGATCCCGGCGTTGTCGAGCGCTTTCCTGGAGGCCTCGACGATCAGGTCGGAGGTGGTCTGGTCGGGCGCCATCCAGCGACGCTCGCGAATGCCTACATTGGCTACCAGCCAGTCACTCGTCGATTCACCAAGGAGCTGATCGATCTCGGCGTTGCTGACAACGCGTTCGGGGACATAACTGCCGGTGGAAAGAATTTGAGCGAATCGTGTCATGAAGTTACCTGTCTGATTATGGGTGTTACAGCCGGGCGACGCCATCGCGCCGGCTGGATGGTTTATGGCTGTTGCGGATCGCCGTTTTGCTCCGGAGAGAGATGAACGTAGCGGCGGATGAATTCGACCGCCTCCTCCCAGTGGCGGAACGAGATCTCCTCGTTGGTTTGCACATTGAGAATCGAACCGCGAAAGGTTGTGTTCTCCGGCGGTCTCGAATGGACAAACCGAACGACGAAGGATGTGATCGCGAGTGAATTGTCTTCCAAATTAAACCACCTCAACGAAGGGTGACGGCTTTTCATTATGGCCAAGGAGTGAAAGCCGGCTCGATTTCGCGACGGATTCCTCTCAGTTGGCATATTCAAGATAGCAGAAAAGGGATACAGGCAGGTTACAAGCGCTGCCAACCGGGGGTCAGCTTGTGAGCTTCAGATAGAGCGCGGTCGTTTCCTCGGCGGGGGTCACATCGAGTTCATCCTGGAGCGTTTGCACGCAACGCTGGTAGACGCGCGCCACCTGGCCGCGATCGCCGAGGCTCTGATAGGCCAACATCAGATGGCGATAGGCTCTCTCCCAGCAATTATCGGCCGCCAGCACCCGATGGCACAATTCAATCGCCTCGTCATAGCGTTCGCCGTCGACGTAAATTTCTGCCAGACGGTCGGCGGCCGAGAGAAACAGAACCTCCAGCCGTTCGCGCTCGCCCGCCGCCCATGTCTCATAGAGCGCTTCCGGCAGGTAGTCTCCCTTATAAAGCGCGATCGCTTCCTCCAATAGTGCGACAGCCTGCTCCGGACGGCGGCTGAAAGCGGCATTGGCCTTGACAACCAGCTCATCAAATGCCTCGCTGTCCAACCAAATATCCGCGCCGGGGCGAATGCCATAGGTGCTGCCGTCCCGATAGATGAGCGCGGATTCCGAACCGGGATCGCGGCCCGGCTCCAGCACATGATAGAGAGAATTGAGCGTCACCTTAAAATTCCGACCGGCGGCCGCCGGATCCATCCCCGGCCAGAGATACTCAAGAATCTGATCGCGGTCCAGCACGCCATGGCGATAAGTCAGCAAGAGCTGGAAAAGCTGTCGCGATTTGGCTCGCCGCCAACTGTTGGGTTGGACAAAGGTTCGGCCGCGATATGTCGCGAAGCCGCCCAACGCATGGACTTTGACACAATAACCGGGATGGTGGGTGATACGCGACAAACCCAGGGTGGACAGCAATCTGGCGGCGTAGGTGTCCTGTCGACGGCGGTCGCGAGCCAGGACAAGCAAGGGCGTAAAGATGCGCTCGTCGGGCGGCCCCAGCAGGGTCGGCCGCGTAAACAGAAAGTCGTAGCCGTTTTCCTCACAGGCCGCCAGCGTCGCGGGCAGGAGTTGATCCAGCACCTCGATCTTGCCTTGTCGCCAATGAACCAGACATAGCCACAAGCGGGTTGCGCACACGCCGAACTGGTCGCTGCATTCCTGGAAGCCTCGCAAGGCGCGACCAAGCCATTCCAGCGCTTCCTCAAAGCGGCCGGCCAGCGCAAAACCGGCTCCCATCGCCACGCGAATCAGGGAGGCGATCCATTCATCTCCGGCAGCGCGGGCGATCTCGATCCCCTCGATGGCCGTCTGTTGCGCCTGGGGCAAGTTGTCGCTGTAGCCGTAGACGCGACACAGCCCCCAACACGCCTCCACCATCAGTCGCTGCACGGAGAGCCGTCGGCTGATCTCGATCGCCATCTCATACTGCCGGCGCGCCAGATCATACCCATCGGGATCATCGAGCAACATGATGGCATGGCCCAGTCGCAGATGGCCGACGGCCGTCATGAACGGCGATTGCAAATCCACCCCCCGGCGAGCACCGATCCGGGCGTACTCATACGCTTCGTTTCCCAATCCCAGCAACGAGTAGACGAGCGACAGGAGCAAATGGGTTTCACGATGGGCGCGCGGGGTCAGGACCGGCTCAAGGCGCTCGGCCTCGGCCCGTTCCTCCAGCTTTCGGCGGGCTTCGTCCAGCCGCCCTGTCCGTAGCAGCACGCGAAACAGCAATTGTGAATCGGATGGGCTGGTGCTGCGCAAGGCCTCGGCCTGGTTTCTCAATGCCTCGGCCTCCTCGATTTGCCCGGCATTGAGTTTATTCTCGGCCAACAGTTCGTAGAGGCGGGCGCGCATCTCCGTGCCCTCCGATCCCTCGCTCAGACGAATCGACTTCTCCAGCAATGCCTCCGCCTGGCTGGGGTTCACCGTATCGAGATAAACACGCGCCTGCCCGCGCAACGCCCGACTGATCCCCCCTGGCTGGCCGCGTTCCCGCCAACCCGCCTCAGCCTGTTGATACCAGCCCAACGCCTCCTGGAACCGGCTGCGCAGCCGGGCCAGTTCGCCCAGGTAGAACAGAAGCTGTGGATGGTGTTGCAGCACCTCCGGCTGGAGACCGCCCAGATATCCGGCCAGCGTATCCAGCCGGCCGGTGGCCAACAGCTGAACGCCATACGTATCGAGCAAGGAGGCCGATCCCTCCCGATCGCTGGCCTTGAACATGTGGTAGAGAGACTCATCCAAATCGCCCCTCGTCTTAAAATAGTTCGCCGCCAAAACATGATTGTTCAGACGTTGTTCCGGCGAAGTCAGCTGCTCCAGGAAGTTGTGGAAAATGTGATGATAGCGCATGCTGCCATCGCCCAGATCGTCGATGAACAGATCGATGCGCCGGAGATAGGCCAGCATGGCGACGCTATGGCCGCCGGTTTGCAGGGCATCGCAGGCCTCGGGGGTGATGACGCGCAAGACTGACGTCACCCGCAGGAACTCCTGGACATCGGCCGGTTGCCCCTCAAAGATCTCCGTCGCCAATAGATGAAACAAGGTGTCGAGCGAGGCGGTCTGGTTCGAGAGCACGTCCTCGACGGAGGCGAGCCGGCCGCTACGCAGGCTTTGCCGGATGAGCTGCAGGGCGATGGCCCAGCCCTCGGTGGCCTCATAGAGCGCGGCCGCCTCATCGGCCGTCAGCGCATAGCCGTAAGCTTCTGAAAACAGGGCGGAGATCTCGGCCGCGTTAAACGCCAGCGCCGAACGCCCGATCGTCATGACCGTCCCCTGCGCCTTCCAGCGCGACAGGTTGGGCAGCGCGACAGGCTGGCGGCCGGTCAGAATGATATGGAGGTCGGCCGGGGCGAGGGCGACGAGGCGGTCGATCAGATGCGCGATCTCCGGGGCGGGCAACACCAGGTGCACGTCGTCCAGCACCAGAAACACCGGCTCGGTGATGGCCGCGCCAATCGCGTTGAGCCATTCATCCAGGACGAGGGTCGAGGGCAATGGGCCGCCGGCCCCGTCCCATGATTCAAAGAGCGAGACAGGATGATCGCCCAGATCGGGAATGGCCGCACGAGCCGCATGGCTCAGATGAAGCAGGAAGACCAGGGGATCGCGGTCCTCCTCCATCATCTGATACCAAATGAGCGGATGGCCCAACCGGGCCAGTGACGCCAAAGCCGTCGTTTTGCCGAAGCCCGCTCCGGCCTGCACCAGCGTCAGACGATGGTTGAGGGAATCAGCCAGGATGCCCATCAGGCGCGGCCGCTCCAGCGTTCGGGAACCCAAACGAGGGGGTGTTATTTTTGTGCGGACAACAGTGACCGGGCGGACCATCACACCTTCATGCGGGGAAACAGGCCCCATTGACGGAAGCGGAAATTATGGCTCAACCCAAGCGATTATAGCCGGGCCTGGGAATTATAAAAGCCCGCACAGGCGGCGAATGTTCATCCGTTCAGCCGCACCGCCGCGACATGATGCGTTGACATTGAACGGTCAAAATAAAAATCCCCGCCCGAAGGCAGGGATTCAAATTTGGCGGAGAGGGTGGGATTCGAACCCACGGTGACCTCACGGCCACAACGCTTTTCGAGAGCGCCCCGATCAACCGCTCCGGCACCTCTCCAAATTGTCATACAAGTATATCAACAACCGGCGAATTCGTGAAGATCATCAAGGTGATTTTAACGATTTTCGCCGCGCAACCGGCGAAAGAACTTCTGCAACAAATCGCCGGCCTCATCCGCCAGCACACCGGGGACGACCTCGACCCGATGATTGAACTCCGGCCGCCCTAACACATCGATGATGGTACCATCGGCCCCGAAGCGCGTATCCTTCGCGCCATATACCAGACGGGGCAGGCGAGCCTGAATCATGGCCCCGGCACACATGGGGCAAGGCTCCAGCGTGCAGTAAAGGGTGACGTCGATCAGCCGCCAGTTATTGAGATACGCGGCCGCCTCGCGCAGCGCGATCATCTCGGCATGGGCCGTCGGGTCCTGGTCGCTCTCCTTGCGATTGAAGCCCGATCCGATGACGCGGCCGTTCAGCACGGCCACCGCCCCGACCGGCACCTCTCCCAACGCCATCACCTGCCGGGCCTGCTCCAGAGCCAGCCGCATCCACTGTTCATGTTCTTCAATCATCGCGATTATTCGTTAGTCGCCGATTGCACAGGAAATCACGCGCGGTGGAAATATTCTTCCGGCTTGATCGAGATGACCTGACTGGAGCTGTCGGGCTGCATGCTGACGCCATAGAGGGTCTGGGCCGCCTGGACAGTGCCTCGATTATGGGTGATCAGGATAAATTGCGTTTGTTGGCCAAGCTCGCGCAAGACGTCCCGGAAGCGGGTGACATTGGCCTCGTCGAGAGCCGCATCAACCTCATCGAGCACGCAGAAGGGTGGCGGCGCGACTTTCAGCAAGGAAAAGATAAGCGCGGCGGCCGTCAATGAACGCTCCCCACCGGATAGCAGCGCCAACCCCTGCTCTCGCCGGTTCGGCAGTCGGGCGATGATCTCCACGCCGCTGCTGGTCGGATCATCGGGATCGGTCATCACCAGCCGCCCTGACCCACCGCCAAACAGTTGCTGAAAGGTGCCGTCAAAGATCTCGTTGACCTGCTCAACCGTTTTGGAGAACGCCTTGGAGGTCAGTTCATCCAGCTCGGCGATGACCCCGCGCAACTGCCCGTCCGTCTCGGTCAGGTCGCCGATCTGTTGCGTCAGGAAGTCAAAGCGTTCCTCGGTGGCGGCCAATTCGGCCGGGGCGTCGGGATTGATCGGTCCCATGCGCTGCATCTGGCCGCGATAGAGATGAATGCTGTCCTCGATATCGGCCGGCAATTCGTTCACCACCGGCAAATCTTCGACCACTTCATGCATGGGCAATGGCGTCGCGCCGGTTTGCTCAGCGTCGAAGTTCAAAGATACCAGTCCCAGATCAGCCCGGATTCGCTCCTGCAATCCCTCGATCTGATTCTCGGACTGCGTCTGGCGGATGCGTGACTGGGTCAATTGGGTTTCCAGGTCGTGGGCTTGGCGCTGCAATCCGGTCGAATCCGCCTGCAAGCGACTGAGGAAGGCGCGATCGGCATTCATCTCGGCCGTCAGCGGAACAAGCGATGCCTCAATATCGGCCAACTCAGCCTCCATGGCGGCCGTCTCGGCATCGTCTTCCTGCTGCCCCAGACTCTCAAGCTGAGCACGCAGGGACGCCAATCGTTGACGTACGCGGCCGAGTTGACCCTCACCTTGATTTAATGTGGAGCGACGGCTGTCGACGACCGCCTGTCGTCCGGCAAGAATCGTCTGGGCCGCGGCCAGCGACTGGCGAAGGCTTTGTTGCTGTTGTTCCACCTCGCCCACAGGCAGTGCCGCCAGCTGTTCCTGTGCTGCTGACAGGTCGCTTTCCAACCCTGTCAAGGCTTCGGTCCTCCGAGCAATAACCGCCTCGGTTTGGGTGATGCGCTCCCGGGCTTGCCCCAGAGCGACGTCGCGTTCCCGGCGACGGCGAGCATCGAAATCCCGCTGCTGGCGCGCTCGCTCCAATTGCCCACGGACGCTATTGAGCGTCTGACTCGCCTCGCCTTCCAGTCGAACCAAACGCCGTTCCTCGTTCGCCCGCTCGTCCACCTTCTCCTGTAAGGCATCGATCTCGGCCTGCCGGCGGTTTGTTTCGGCCTCGCGCTTCTCCTGCGTGGCGCGCATCTCGTCCAGCCGGGCCATTTCATGGCGACGGCGATCCTCCTGAGCCAGGAAGCCACCACCGGCCGCGCCACCGACTTCGACATACCCGCCACCGCGAACGACAAGGCCGTCCGGCGCGACAGCGGTGAAGCCGGGCGGCCAACCGGTAGCCAGCCGATAAGCCGTCCTCGCGTCTTCAACCAGCAATACGTCCCCCAGCAACCGTTTGACCAGCGACGCGGCCGTGCCAGACGTCACGACATCGTCCACCCAGCCGATGACGCCGCGTTCCCCGGCCACATCCGGCCTGTTGGCAACAGTCACCTCCGGCAAATCGAAGGCGGCCAGAGAGAGACGCGCCTCGTTGCCGTCGCGATTTGTCCCGTAACCGGCTACGGCCTGCCACAGGCTTTCGGTATCGTTAACCAGCCAGGCGGACAGACGGTCGCCCAAAGCGGCCGCGATGGCTTGCTCGTATGCTGCCGGAATATTCACCAGCGATGCCAAACGGCCAATGACCCGGTTGGACTCCAGAGGTATCTCGCGTTGCCTCTGCCGCTCCAGCAAGGCCACCCGCTCCTCCTGCCGGGCCAGCTCATTCCGCAGCTTGTTGAGCTGTTGCTCAGCCTCGCGAGCGGCGTGACGCAGTTCCTTGAGCCGTCCGATGTCGGCGCTTCGGGCGCGGTTTTCGTCGTTGCGGGCCGTTTGAAGGCGGATCACCTCATCACGCGCGGCGGCCGTGTTCGAGTCCAGCGCGGCCAGAGCGTCATCCGTCGGCGCGTCCGTCGAGGAAACGCCACCGACCTGATCAGATTCGGTCGTCAACTCCTCCAGGCGCAAGCGTAATTGGGCCAACTGACCCTCGGCCTGCGCCATCGCCGTCCGGCTCTGCCGTCGCTCCGTTTCCGCCCGATCGACCTCCGCTCGCAGTTTCGCTATCCGGGTTTGTTGGCCTTCGAAGG
>ERZ795041.561-NODE-561-length-13608-cov-4.158268_pt1 | contig 13608 bp, 8 predicted proteins | sample MGYA00375125_ERZ795041 | MGnify/ENA primary metagenome ERZ795041 (study PRJEB30170, sample SAMN03074214) | activated sludge metagenome | biome: Common Effluent Treatment Plant; feature: Wastewater; material: Activated sludge; isolation source: activated biomass in a...
AATCGGGCCGGCCTGTCCCGCTCCCTCCGCTGCCGCTCCCCGCCCCGGCCTTCCTCGTCGGCACACCGTCGAACCACCCGCTCTGCTCGAGATCGTCGTACACGTCGCTCTGGTCGCTGAAGGTGACGTGTTCTCTGGGCAACTCGGAAAGGAATCGGCTGGGGATCGTCCGCTCGGCAAAGCCGCGCACCGATCGATACTTCGCCGAAGTGATGTGCAATCGCCGTCGCGCCCGCGTGATGCCCACGAAGCACAGGCGGCGTTCCTCCTCGAGCTCCGCCTCGCTTTCGAACGCACGCGAGTGCGGCAGCGTGCCCTCCTCCAGCCCGACCATCGCGACGCACGAGAACTCGAGCCCCTTGGCCGCGTGGAGCGTCATGAGCGTGACGCTCCCTTGCGAGGGATCCACCGTGTCGGCATCGGCGACGAGCGCGACACGCTCCAGATACGCCCGAAGCATCGCGAGCAGCGGCGGCGTGGAGTTCGACGACACGCTCGCGTTCGTGTCCCCACCACTCGCATCCAACTCAACCAACGATGCCTCGAAGAATGCCGGATCGTCCGCCGGGTCGTACGACCCCTCGAACTCGCGGGCCGAGCCGATGAGTTCGTCGAGGTTGTCGAGTCGTTGCTCGTCGGCGTCGCTCTTGCTCGCCGCGGCTTGTGACTTGTACATCGCCAAAAGGCCCGATTCCTGGACGACGCGCTCGACGAGATCACCCAGCGAGTCTGTCGTGTCGCCGCTTCCAGACCCTTCCGCGAAGAAGGTTCCGTTTCCCGTCCACGAGTCCACCATCGCGACGAACTTCTCGATGCCCGAAGCCGCTCGTGATGAGAGGGCCGCAACTTCCCGCGCCCGCCGAAGCGCCTCGAAGAGCGTCGTCTGTTGCACGCCCGCGAACTGCTGGACGTGCTTCAACGCCGCATCGCCGATGCCGCGTGCTGGCGTGTTCACGATCCGTTGCAGCGAGACATCGTCGGCCTGATTCGCGAGGACTCGCAAGTACGCCAGCACGCTCTTGACCTCCTCTCGCTCATAGAAGGCCGTCCCTCGAGCGATGGTGTAGGGCACGCCCTCGGTGCGGAGCGCCTCCTCGAGCACGCGGCTGAGCGCGTTGGTGCGATAGAAGACCGCCATCTCGTTCCAGGGCAGAACGCTCTCGCCATCGCCCGTGGTGCGCCGGGCCTTGAGCCAATCGACGACGAGCGAGGCCTCGTGACGCTCGTCGCGGCAGAGCACGCACTCGATCCGATCGCCACCGGGACGCGTTGTGAAGAGGTCCTTGTGCTTGCGGCGTTTGTTGTTGCGGATGAGCGCGTCGGCCGCGGCAAGAATCGGAGCCGTCGAGCGGAAGTTCTCGCCCAGCGTGACGACACGTGTGCCAGGGTAGTGCCGCTCAAACTCGAGGATGTTGCTGATGTCAGCCCCGCGCCAGCCATAGATCGCCTGGTCGGGATCTCCCACGACGCAGATGTTGGGCGAGCGCCCCTCGCTCGCGCCGGCCTCGGCGATCGCCGCAGCAATCTCAAACTGTGCAGCGTTCGTGTCCTGATACTCGTCGATCAGGAGATACGTCCATCGTCGCCCGATCTCCTCACGCACCTCGCGATCGTTCTTCAGCATCATCGCGGTCTTGAGGAGGAGATCGTCGAAGTCCACGGCCGCGGCCTTGCGAAGTGCCGCCGCGTACGCCTTGTACACCTTGGCGATGTTCTTCGACGTAAATTCCGTGGCCCTGGCGGCGTAGGCGTTCTCGTCTTGCAATGCGTTTTTCGCCGTACTGATCGCCGAGAGGACCGCGCGGGGCGGGAAGTTGCTTGTCGAGAGTCCAACATCCGCGATCACGCGCTTGCACAGCGTCTGCTGGTCCGATGCGTCGTAGATCGCAAAGTCCGGGGCCAGCCCCGCGCGATCCGCGAATCGCCTCAGGAGTCTCGCCCCCAGCGCGTGGAACGTCGAGACCGTCATGCCACGCATCACACGCGGGTCATCGCCCAGGAGCGCCCGCACGCGCTCACGCATCTCGCCGGCCGCTTTGTTCGTGAACGTCACCGCGAGGATCGACCACGCTGGCACGCCGAGCGACACGAGATACGCGATCCGTCGCGTAATCACACGCGTCTTTCCGCTCCCCGCGGCGGCCAGCACAAGCAACGGCCCCTCGGTGTGCGTCACCGCCGACCGCTGCGCCTCTGTCAGGCCTTCCAGCAACTCCATCCGTGGTTCTGTCACGCCGCAAGCGTACTCACGATGACCGGCGTACGCGGGCGATCTCAAGCGTGGCCGACGTCATCTTCGTTCGTCTCCGACGCGGCCGGTGTGCTCGCCGAATGTGTGGCGTGAACCGGTGCCGACTGGACCTCGTGAGCCATGAGTTTCGTGGCCCGGAGCACCAGCGAGACCTCATCGGGCAGAGTCTCGGCAACCTTGGCGACCACGTCCCCCGACACACGCCGCGCAAAGAGAGTCCGCTGGCTCTTGCCCATGATCAGCGTGTCGCAGCCGTACGTCACCGTGTAATCGAGAATCTCCTCGATCGGGACGAATGGCACGCGGGCCTGCTGGGCGAGGACCGCCACCGTTCCGAGCGACTTTTGTGCCTGAGGATCGCTCTCGACCCGTGGCAACTGTCCGGGAGCGACGTCGATCAGACGCATCGTGCGCACGTAGATCGCGAAGAGCACGCCCCCACGCTTCTTCGCGAGGTCCACGGCGAACTCGGCCTGCTCCTGTCCGCGGGCCGCCAGCATGATCCGCGGCGCGTCCGCGGGCATCTTCGCCGGCGGGGCCTTGATCGCCGCCAGCCACCCGTCCCTGGGCGCCTCGACGGGCACGCCCTCCTTTGGTTTCAGTGACCGCGCGACGAATCGAGCCCCGAGCACGATCGCCACCATCAGGCCCGCAAAGAGCGTCGCCTTCGGCTTGGCCACGATGATTGTCAACTCGACAATCAACATGAACACTCCCATCGACCACAGGCCCGCACGCTCACGCCGAGAGATCGGGAGCTCTTTGTTCGCCGCGCACGACAGGAAGTTGATCATGATCGCGCCGACGACCCCGATCGCGTACATCTCGCCCAGGGCCTTCGCGTCGGACACCACTAGCAGAATCACGCTCGGGAGCGTGACCGCGACGATCAGTCCGATCCAGGGCACCCCAGAGTAGTTGAGCCTCGCAAGTTGTTTCGGGAGTTCGCCGTCCTGCGCGAGCGAGTACTTCACAGACACCATCGCCATGATGGCCGTGTTCACCGCCGAGAGCAGCAGCAATCCGAACACCACTCCCGCCACAACACCAATCGCCCGCCCGGCACCCTCGCCAAACATCGAGCCCGCCGAGTGCTCCGCGAGCATCTTCACCGCGGTGTCGCGGTACTCCCTGATCTCCAGGGGCACATCCTCGGGAGCCACGTGGGCCCGGATCTCCTGGGTCACATAATCCGGAACGTGCGTGCTCGCTCGCGCGGGCATCGCGTTCAGCGCGATCCCGAAGATCATGTTCAACAACACGACTTCGATGAGCACCGGCCAGATCGTGCGCTTCGACGTCTTCGCCACGGGCTTCTTCATCAGGCCCGTCATGTTCGCGACCGCCTCGACGCCGCTCAGCGCCAGGACGATCCGAACCAGCGATTCCCATCGGGCGAAGGGGCTCGTCACGCCGTCCACATGAAACCTCACCGTCTTCAAACCCGACGGCAGCATCGGGAGGCACAAGAGCCCGATCATCGCCGAGGTCGCCACCGCCGCGATCGCGATCAAGAGCGCGAAACGACCCGACCACCGCGCCCCGAGCCAGTTGATCACGCCGATCACGCCGATCGTCGCGATCGAGACCATCACGACCAGCTCTCGTGGGAGCCCGATGTAGTGGAACCCCTCGACCACCGAGAGCGAGGCCGTCACCGCATAATCGCACAAGAGAAGCGTCGCGCCGACCACCGACAGCGTCGGGCTGATTCGCCTCGCCGCGGTGTACAGCCCGCCCCCATCAGGAAAGCACCGACAGACGACCGTATACCCCCACGCGACGATGGCCATGATCACCGACATCGCCAGCAGGTACCACACCGACGCGTGACCGGTGTAGTAGAACGCCAGCCCGATCACGTACAGACGGCTCGTCCCCCAGTCGCCAAAGAGCAGTGGCCCGGCATGGAACCAGGATAGTGCTCTCGGTCGATTCTCAGCCGTCAACATCAACAGGGTTCCGACATCAACGCCTCGGCATGTTCGCACAACCGCGATCCCCAGGCGAGCGGCATGATATGTGCACAGAACCGGCCATTCGAGTTGCCCACCATGCCCGACACGTCCCTCGAATCATCAGCGCGGTTCGGACTCAAGCAGCCTCGCGAACGCCTCGATCATCGAGCCGATCCCCACGAACACACCGTGCGGCCCGCTCTCACACATGTACGCGGGCGTCGTCACCAGCAGGTTCTTCTCGTCCACCAGCGATTCGGTCACATCCTTCACAGTGTTCGTCGCGCCCATCTCTCGGATCGCGCGCGCCGCGTCGCCCTCGGCGCCAACGGTCACGCGGCACCCAGGCCCGCCCGACGCCGTCCCAAGCACGCGAGCCGCGAGAACCGGCGCGATACAGCACATCGCGATCGGCTTCCGCGCGGCGTGGAACTCCTTGAGCACACGCTCGACATCCGGATTGGCGTGGCACTTCGCGCCCTTGATCGCGAAGTCGCACAGATTCTTCGCCGCCCCGAACCCCCCGGGGAAGACAACGCCGGCGATGTCCCGCGCATGCAGTTGGCCGATCGGCTCGATCTCTCCCCGCGCGATACGGGCGGCCTCGACCAACATGTTCCGCTTCGATGTCCCCGGCGGCATGGGTCTGCCGGTGACGTGATCGATCACCTCGGGCTGATCCAGATCCGGCGCGAAGCACCGATACGCGATCCCCAGCCGATCCAGGTGCACCAAAACACTCACGGACTCGTGGATCTCACTCCCATCGGCCCGACCACACCCGGCGAGGATCACGGCGACGAGACACGGTTTATGAATGTTATTATGCATAGTATCACTCTTATTCATAACACACTCTGCTACTTTATGCGAACGCATCTCCACGCACTCGCCCTTGAGTATTCCCACACATCATGACGCATCGCAAGATACACCTGCGGCATCGAGCCGCATCTGGTCATACTCTAGGCTGTCAAGGAGGCACCGCGCATCGCAACTATCTTACACAGCAACCAAGACACAATCCGTCGCGTTCGTGCACGATCTTGAGAATGCAGGACAGGTCATGCGGTTGGACTTTCATCTGGATGGAGATAATAACAACGATGGTTACACCAACTACCAAGCGATTCGCCCAACGGCAGATTCGACGATGGATCGGGAACAGGCACTCCTGACGGAGGCCTCACGATTGACGATCTAATCTACTACGTCGATCTCTACAACAATGGAGATCCCGATGCTGATGTTGACGATGGCACTGGAACGGCCACCAAGGATGGCGGTGTGACGAACGACGACTTCTTGTACTGCTACATTGTGCTTTGGGGCGGGTCTTGCTGATGCCAAGGCGATTTATTCGACGCATGCCTCAAGACTGAGGCATGCATAAGTTCCATTGATTATAATAACTGAAGAATATCTGTAGAATCCATGCAGTTCGCTACTGGACAGACGTCAAGTCGATTTAGCACTATCGAGGCGTCTGGCTCGACATCGGATCTGCAGGACGCAGCGATGTCGCGGCGGTTGGCTGTTGGCCACCCTGCACGTCCTGCAACTGCTTCATGGATTCCTGTTGATGCTGCATCGCCGCCTTGGCTTCTGGAGTCTTAGTTGGATCGACACCAGACGAGCCGCCACCAAAGTACCCCCATAGTTGATACCCTACGAAGATGGCCGCGATCCCAAGGAACGCAACTGCACCTATCGCCTTTGGTGATAGCCTATCCGTCGAAGGGTCTTTGAACACTTCGAGAAAGCTCATTAGAAGTCTCGTCCCTTCACGCCATTGCGAGTTCTCATGAAGTATGCCGGAGTCGCCGGAGCGTCATCGTCGGCAAAATCAACAATCCCGCTTGGGAACAGGAGTGGCTTATCGCTCGTTGGTATCGTAATATTCGGCGCGGCGGTCGACGAGATCACATCGGTCACGTTGACATAGCGGGACGAGCCATCTGCAGCGAGCACCCCTGGTTGACTGCCTGCCACGAACCATGGGAGGAGTGGCTTCGATTTGCGGTTGAAGTCCATGATCTCGAACACGACGACCTTGTTCGAAGTGAAAGTCACGTCGCTGATGCGGTTCCGCCTCAACATGTATTGATTGGTCCCTGCAGCGATAATCGGCGTGCTCCCGGCAAACCGCTCAGGACGCATCCAAGCCGTCGGTGCGTAGTAGTACGAGCACGGGAAGACCGATGTCGACGCTGTGGCTGCAGTAGCCCCCTGGAACATCTGTGCGTAAAGCGGATCCGCCGGGTGGATGAGATTCTTTGCTGCGGTCAACGAGAGGTCGTCGCTTCGCATGAGGTACGACAAGCCGTACACCATAAACAGTTCGCCGACCGCCGCTCCTGCAGGACCGTTTGTGTCGAAGTACCACCCGCCGTTGCCCCAAGGATTGCTCGCCCACATGTAGTTTCTTGTATTCGTCGTGCCGGGCGGCAATGTTGTTGGGAATGGGTTTGCGAACTCGTCTTTGTACGAAGCCGCATACGCCGCAAAGTAGTTTCCGAAGCCCTTGAGGTTCACAAGGCTGTTGAGATTTTGAGCCGTCTTCTTCGCCTTCCCCAACGCCGGCAGCAGCAACCCGATCAGGAGCGCGATGATCGCGATGACCACCAGCAACTCGATCAGCGTGAAGCCAAGGGAGTTGTTCCGTGTGCGGTGTGAGAGGGCCATGCGATTGCGGCGTGTCATGCGATCCATGCCTATCCCCTTGTCCTGAATGCCCGGCGATCGATGCCTCGGGCGAGAGCGGTGGTACGGTCGGTGCCGTGGAGAGCGTTCTCGCCCATCGTTCCCGCCGCGGTGTTGAATGCAAACCTGCCCATCAAACGATCCCGCACCGAGGTCTAGCCCGCACGGATCGACTCCTTGGCCCCAATGAGTCCCACGAGTCCGGCCAGTGTGTGAGCCACCAACCAAAGCCGTGACAGCAAAGATACACAAAATCTTCGTCAAATGCGACCACGAATATTCGCGAATACGGCATTTTGGGTTGCATGCAGCACTCAAGTTCGATCGAATACCGAACGCAATGCAAACCCGGCCGGTTCTCACCAGATTATGGCCGAATCCCTTCGAACCACATCGAGTAGTACTCGTTGATGAACGTGCTCGATGTGCTCCCGGGAAACACAGGTAGATACGACGCGTGCCCGTCCATGAATCCGAGCACGCCGCGGTTGATGTCGTCGAACCCGTTCCTCAACTTGTAGTTGGAGTTGGTGTTATTCACAACGAGGTCGGTGTTCTGGTCATTCAGCCAGACCATTCGAGAGGGGATAAACGAATCCGACTTCTGGAGCACCCGAGCACCGAAGTAGAACGAGTTCATGAACCCACGAGCGCCTTGTGAGGCTCGATATGAGGCAACCTCGGGCTGACTCCACCACTTCGCGTTGAAGTGGTAACTCGAGCCCGTGCAGTAATAGCACGACAGGAACTCATCGCACCCGCGCGGGAACGGCGTGTGCTGCTGGCTCAACTTGTCCCCGGGATCCTTGAAGACTCCCAGACGAAGCGCCGCCCGCTGCGGGTCATTCGCGGCAAAGGCCTGCGGCGTGTGCTGCTGGCTCAACTTGTCCCCGGGATCCTTAAGACTCCCAGACGAAGCGCCGCCCGCTGCGGGTCATTCGCGGCAAAGGCCTGCATATTGGCCGGTGCGTTGAACGACACATCCGGATAGATGTAGGGATTCATCGGGCGATCGGCGGCATGCACGTCGAACGCGCGGGCCGCCTGACCCAGCCAGTATCCGTGCCCGTTTCCTCCTCCGAACGACCACGTGCACCACCCCAGCACGTCGAGGTACTCGTTGGCATCGGTGCGTTGCCGCTTGGTTTGAGGGCGATAGTTGCCCACGACCGGATATGGCCGGTAACTCAAGGTCATCGGCATGAAACCCTTGTAGTCCTCTCGATACGTCATCGCGGCGCCAGTAATCTGCCGCGCGTTGCTCAGCGAGATCAGAATCTGTGCCCGAATCCGTGCCTTCTTGAGCGCCGGCAAAAGCAGCGAGATCAAGAGCGCGATAATCGCGATCACCACGAGCAACTCGATCAGCGTGAAGCCCTTCCGACCTCGACCGCCCCGAGCCACTCGGCTCCGCCAATGGCAAACCGTTCTGTTTCGATCCATCGTGGGGCACCCCTTTGTGAGACGCTGACGCACGCGAATGGTCCGTCACGCCGCCTCAAGAACTCTTCGCCCACCAACGAGATTTGGACTCACAAACCAGACACACCCTAACACCCATATCTCACCCCAAACACGCACCGGCCTCACGATTCGGCCAATGCCCCCCGCCCACTCCACGATTGACTCTAGGCCCATCGCCGATATGAGCGAAACATGAGATGAATCACTCTTGCGGGATTGGAAGCCCATCAAAGATCATGCTGTAGTGCTCGTTCGAGTAACTCAACGCGTCATTTCCCGATCGAATCGGCACGTATCCGACGTGCCCATCGAGGAACCCCAGCACGCCCATGTTGATATCGCCGAACCCGTTCTTCTCCTGGTGATCGGCGGTCGACCAGTTGACCACGATATCCGAAAACTGGTCGTTCAACCACACAAATTTCGAGGGTGAGTACTCGTCGGCCTTTCTCATCCGGAGCATCCCGAAGTCAAACGCCCTCATTAGAGGCCCATTCCCGGTGAACGCTTGGAAGGGCGGGTCGCGGAGTTGCTGGAGCCATTTGAAGTTCGCCTGGTATGACGTGCCCGTGCACTCATAGGCCGTGAACCCGCTGGTGCAGTCCGTGGGATAAGTCAAGTGCTGACGCGAGACGAGCTTGTCCCCGGGGTCACGGAAGACATCCATCTTGAACTCGGATCGTCCCGAATCGTTGGGTCCGAGCGCGGCCCCGTTCGGCGGGGCGGGGAAATCCAGATCTGGGTACACGTACGGATTCAGCAGGCGATCCTTGGCGTTCATGTCGTACGCGCGTTGATTGACCCCGAGCCAATAGCCATGGGCGTTCTTCCCGCCATACAGAAACGACGACCACCCGAGGATGTCCGACACACGCCGGGTTTGATCCGCGGGTCTAGGGAGCGGGCGATAGTTGCCCACGGTCGGAAACGGCTTGTACGAGGGCGTGAGCGGCATGTTGCCCTTGTTGTCCTCGCGATACATGAGGGCCGCCGCCGTGATCTGGCGTTCGTTGCTCATCGAGACCATGAGACGGGCACGTGTCCGGCTCTTCGCGAGCGCGGGCAGGAGCAGCCCAACGAGCAGGGCGATGATGGCGATGACCTCCAGCAACTCAATGAGCGTGAATCCCGGGCGACTCTGGTCGTCATCCCGCCGGACGAGCAACCGAAGGTCGCGCGTGGACAGTTTTTCTCCAGAGAATTCTCTGTCATATTTTCGCGGGGAGACCTGTCCAAGCCAAGAACAATCCATGGCGAGACTCCATAAACCAAGTTTCTATGGATACCGCGCGGACTCCCCACCGCGATACTCAGAACTATACCAGAATCTCGGCAATGGGTTCAATGGAGTTTCATACTTCTGCACAACTTCAGTCATTTCAGCGAAAAATCCACGCACATGATTTTGAATCAATCGCATTTTGTTTGGTATTCCGCAACCCACCGGCATCGCCATTCGTACCGAGAACCGGGCCGAAGTGGGGATTTGTGACAACTGCTCGGGAATGTTCCTCCGCCGACGCCTGGGATTTGACGATTTCTCCTTGAGCCTCTAGGTTCATGCCCCGCGCATCGGTCGCGGTAGCGGCCTGAAGGACTCAGGCCGACCGGCGCTCCCCTCCGGTCGGCATCAAAGCGTGGTGGCGTCGGACATGAGCAACGCGGAACAACATCACGAGCCTCATCGCGACCTCGGGCGCGATCCCGGGAAGACCGCGCCGCTCGATCCTCGCGCCTCGGGCGTCGGGAGCGCTGTCAGCCATGGCTCGACGGGGCCGGTCGTCTCGCCCGAAGAGGTCCAGGCCGAGCTCGCGAAGAACGGCACGAACGTCGACACTCAGCTCGGGCGCCTGGTGATCGACCAGGGCCTCGCGACACCCGAGGAAGTCCAGCACTGTCTCACGCAATCGAAGTCGCTCGCCGAGGAACGCAACCAGCGCTCGCTCGCCGAACTGCTCATCAACAACTCGTACGTCACGCAGCGCCAGATCGATCGGTTGAAGGAGATCCTCGCCGCCGAGCGCAGCGGACAGAAGATCCCCGGGTTCAAGGTCCTCGGGAAACTCGGCGCGGGCGCGATGGCGACGGTCTTCAAGGCCAAGCAACTCAGCCTCGACCGCGAGGTGGCGATCAAGGTCCTGCCGCGGAAGTTCTCGAGCAATCCGCAGTTCATCGAGCGGTTCTACGCCGAGGGACGCTCGGCCGCCCAACTCAACCACCCCAACATCGTTCAGGCCTACGACGTCGGCAAGGCCGGCGATTACCACTACTTCGTGATGGAGTTCGTCGACGGCAACACTGTCTACGACGAGATCGTCAAGTACAAGAAGTACAGTGAGTCCGACGCGATCGACATCGTGATCCAGATCACCGAGGCGCTGCAGCACGCGCACGCCAAGGGCCTCATCCACCGCGACGTCAAGCCTAAGAACATCATGATCACCAAGACGGGCGTCGCGAAACTCGCCGACATGGGCCTCGCCCGGGCCATCTCCGACCGCGAGATGGCCGAGGCCGAGCAGGGCAAGGCCTTCGGCACGCCCTACTACATCAGTCCCGAGCAGATCCGAGGCGAAGTGAACATCGGCCCCCCCGCCGACATCTACTCCCTCGGCGCCACGCTCTACCACATGGTGACCGGCTCGGTCCCCTTCGACGGCAAGAACCCTTCCGCCGTCATGCACAAGCACCTCAAGGCCGACCTCGTCGCCCCCGACCACGTCAATCCACGTCTCTCGGCCGGAATCTCCGAGGTTATCGAGCGGATGATGGCCCGCTCGCCCAAGGCCCGCTACCAGAACTGTGCCGACTTGCTCGTCGATCTCCGGGCGCTGCGCGAGGGAAAGTCACCCCCGATCGCCCATAAGGACTTTGGCGAGGCCGACCTCGCCTCCCTCGCCAAGGCCGAGGCCGCGGCGGCTCCAGGCGAGATCGCCATTGCCGAGCCGGACATCCCCATGGTCCGCCGGTCGCTCGCGATCGCGCTCATCGTTGCCCTGGCCCTCAGTCTGATCGGGAACATCGTGCTGATGTTCCGTTAGATTTCACACGAGAACACCGGGAATTGGCATGGGGAGGCTTGCATTTTGGCTTCTCGCCGGTTAGGCTTTTGACCTGTCGTGTCCCTGCTGGATCAACGTTGTCCACAGGCCGATGAAGACTGCTGGTCTCGCTGTTTGCAATGATCCAACGACGCATGACTCGAATGCATCTCAAACTCGACCCCGTGACGCGTGGTGGCGCATGGTGGTCGTGAGCCGTCGTTGTTCCCTCAACTCGAATCGATGCTCGCCTTGTGGGTTCCCCACATCGCGCGAGTCTCACGTTGTACCCGGATCGTCGGACTCGTCGTCCGCGTTCCAAGCGACCATCGCAATGACCGTTTCTTGAACCCTTTCGGAGATCGAACCATCGCATTCGGACGATTCAGGCGTGAACAGGGCCCGGTGCAGCGCACCCGCGTGAACTTCATGATCCGCATCACACCGATCCGCGTGATCGGACCGGAGAACGAGCAGATCGGCGTCATCGAGACCAACGACGCGATCAAGATGGCGCAGGAGCAGGGACTCGACCTCGTCGAGATCTCTCCCGACGCGCGCCCGCCCGTCTGCAAGATCATGGACTACGGCAAGTTCAAGTATGAACAAGGCCAGAAGGACCGCAAGAACCGCGCGGCAAGCAAGGCGACCGAACTCAAGGAGATCCGCCTGGGCCGGAGCGTCAAGATCGACCCCCATGACATCATGGTCCGCGTGCAGCAGGCGCGCCGGTTCCTTGTCGCGGGGCACAAGGTCCTCTTCACCCAGCGACTCAAGGGGCGCGAGGTCGCGCACAAGTCCCTGGGCATGGACAACCTCAAGCGCGTCCTCGAGGCGCTCCAGGACATCGCCAAGGTCGCGCAGCCACCGCGCGACGTGGGCCGGGCCTGGACGATGATGCTCGCCCCCGACAAACCCAAGGTCGAGGCCTACAAGCGATCCCTCGACAAGGAACGCGCCGAGAAACTCGCCCGCGGCGAGAAGGTCGAGGAAGAGAAGACGATCGAGCAACTCGAGGCCGAACTCCAGGCCCAGAACGCCGCCGACCACGACGAGGATTGATTCACGATTCACCGTGACGCGACAAGTCCCGCCAACGCGGGCACGTTCGCGTATGCGCCGAGGACGCCGCAGATTCGGTGTTGCCACAGGTGGGCCGACGCGATCCTCGCACGCCCGGACCTGCCCATCGCGGCACACGCCGAAGGATCCGCGAGCAGTCCTTCGGCCAAGGTGAACACCCGCTCCGGATCACCTGGGTTGTACAGCACCAATCCCGACGCCTCGGCATCACCGTCTTTCGCGAACTCCCGCCGGAGCACGACTCGATCCTCCGCGATCGTCGCGCACCCGCTCGCCATCGAGAGGAGTGGACGTTCGGTCGTGCTGAGCGAGAACTGCGTCGCGCCCCACGCAACACACACCCGCGCCCGCCTCAGCACGCCGGGCAGTTGGGCGTAGTCCACGGCTCCAAGCCGCACAGTCGTCCCGTCGCACACCTCGTCCCACGCCTCGCCGCCGACAATAGTGACGGGAAGCCCCCGCAGGGCCCGAACGGTCGCCAGTCGCCGCTCTCGGTTGGCGATCGCGATCGCGACGCGCCACACCGCCGCCAACTGGCGCCACTGATCCACGGCAAACAATCCCGGCGGACTCACAAGATCCATCGCCTGCGTGAACGTGACCCCCGGCGATTCAACGATCGCGCGGGCGGCCTCCCTCGCCACGCCCGCAAGCGACGCGGGAAGCGTGCCCACGAGTTCCTCGATCTGCGTCGGCGAATGGATCGACCCAGCAACGACGATCCCCAGATCCCGCCCGCCGTGGGCCGCGTCGCCGTGCGTGTGCGACGACTCGATCTCGTGCTCCTCCGCGAGCGCGGTTGCTGGCACCCCATGCATGCAGGTGAAATGTTTGATCGTGGGGAATCGCAGTCCCAGCAGGTGCCGGTCGTCGATCCCGGTCATGAAGAGGCGGTATGCGGGGAGCGTGCACAGCCGTTCGATCGTGGCGGTTGGCAGGACGAAGGGATGATCGACCACGAGATGCGCGACGCCGCACGCCGGATCCGCCGGCATCGCCCATCGCAGAAACGCGTCGAAGTCGGATGGGAAGTTGAGCGCGAGCACGAGTCGCGGGCCTGGCACCGCCTGCTCCACGATGCGCCATCCACTCGCCGCGCACGCCCCGG
>ERZ795041.563-NODE-563-length-13598-cov-5.402200_pt1 | contig 13598 bp, 13 predicted proteins | sample MGYA00375125_ERZ795041 | MGnify/ENA primary metagenome ERZ795041 (study PRJEB30170, sample SAMN03074214) | activated sludge metagenome | biome: Common Effluent Treatment Plant; feature: Wastewater; material: Activated sludge; isolation source: activated biomass in...
ACGCGGGCATGGGCCGGCTGGTCCGCGCCTATCTGGAGCTCGACGACCTGCTGGCGGTGCGCGATCGCATGATCGGCGTCGGCACCATCGGCGGCAAGGCCCTCGGCATGCTGGTGGCGCGCGCGATCCTGCGCCGCAGCGCGCCCGCGCTGCACGCACGCCTCGAGGCGCACGATTCCTTCTACGTCGGCACCGAGGTCTTCGATACCTTCTTCGTGCACAACGGCCTGTGGTGGATCCGCCGCCAGCAGCGCGAGCCGGCGACCTTCCTGCACGGGCTCGACGAGGCCCACGAGCGGATCATGAACGGCCGCTTCTCCGGCTCGATCCTGCGCCAGTTCGAGGGCATGCTCGATTACTTCGGCGAGTGGCCCTACATCGTCCGCTCGAGTTCGCGCCTGGAGGACCGCTACGGCAACGCCTTCGCCGGCCAGTACGAATCGGTGTTCTGCATGAACCAGGGCACGCGCGAGAAGCGTCGCGCCGAGCTGCTCGACGCGGTGCGCAGGGTGTACGCCAGCACGCTCAGCGAGCAGGCGCTGCGCTACCGCGAGCGGCGCGGCCTGCTCGCCCACAACGAGCAGATGGCGCTGCTGATCATGCGGGTGTCGGGGACCGCCGGCCGGCGCTACTTCCACCCCCACGCGGCAGGCGTGGGGCTGTCCTTCAATCCCTACCCGTGGAACCCGAAGATCGACATGCGCGCCGGCGTCGTGCGCCTGGTCGCCGGTCTCGGCACGCGGGCGGTGGACCGCGCCGACGACGACTACACCCGGCTGGTCGCGCTCAACGCGCCCGAGTTGCGGCCGGAGAACAACTTCGGTGCGATCGCACGCCATTCGCAGCGCCGGATGGACACCCTCGACCTCGAGCAGGACCGGATCGTCAGCGGCCCCTTCCGCGAGTTCGTGATGGGCGAGGCGGACTACCCGCTGGCGCTGTTCACCTCGCGCGAGCAGGACGACGGCCCGGTGTTCCTGACCTTCGACGGCCTGCTCGAGCGCACGCCCTTCGTGGCCGACATGCGCGCGCTGCTCGCCAGCCTGCACGCGGCGTATCGCCATCCGGTCGAGATCGAGTTCGCGCTCAACCTCCGCGCCGACGGCAGCTACCGCATCAATCTGCTGCAGTGCCGGCCGATGCAGGTGCGCAATGCCGACGGCGCGGCGGTCACCGCGCCGCCGGCGTCCGCGCGGCGCCTGCTCGCGGCGCAGGGTGCGGTGATCGGACCGAGCCGCGTGATCCGGCCCGATCGGGTGCTGCTGGTGCGCACCGAGGGCTACGGCCGGCTCGGCCAGGCCGACCGGCTCGCCGTCACCCGGCTCATCGGCCGCATCAATCGGCTCAGCGGCGGGCGCGTGCTGCTCGCGCTGGGCCCCGGGCGCTGGGGCTCGAGCGACCCCTGGCTCGGCATCCCGGTCGCCTTCGCCGAGATCAACCACGTCGCGGCGCTGTGCGAAGTGGTGGCGATGCACGAGCACCTGATCCCGGACGTCTCGCTCGGCACGCATTTCATCAACGAGCTGATCGAGGCTGACACGCTCTACTTCGCGCTCTTTCCGAATCGCGAGCACAACCTGCTCGACGAGGCGGCGCTGCTGCGGCGGCCGAACCGGCTGCTCGAGCTGCTGCCCGAGGCCGGCCGGTGGGCCGGGCTGGTCCACATCGCCGACGTGGCGGCGGGCGAGCTGGTGCTCTACGCCGACGCCGAGCGCCAGACGGTGGTCGTCACCGACGGCGGCTGAGGGCGGGCGCGGCGGGCGGGGCAGGCTGCGCGCGAATGGCCCGATTGGGTTTTTCCATGACTTTTTCGCGCGATTTTCATCGATGATCTGCGATATTTTACGAGCACCGGGCATGAGCCCGGACCGCTTCACAGGGAGAGCATCGTGTTGTCACATCGCATCATCAACCAGCACCACGTCGATTCGCTGAGCAATCTCGAGCAGGTCGGCCAGCTGACCATCGAGTCGATCCGGGCCGCGTCCGACCTGTCGCTGCGCGCGATGCGCAGCCAGGCGCAGGCCGTCCAGGCCTGGTCGAGCGCGTTCGCCACCGGCCGCTTCGAGTTTCCCGCCGGGAACGCCGAGCTCGGCAACCTGGTGCAGGAGTCGGTCAGCCTGTTGACCCAGCACTATGCGCAACTGGTCCAGCTCGCGGAGTCGCAGCTGCACCTGGCGCATCGCAGCGCGCACGCGGCCCTGGGCCAGCTGCAGCATTGGGTGCCGCGCGAGAGCGAGGCGGCGATCGAGGCCTTCGATCTCGCGGTGGACGCGGTCGACCGCTCGGCGGAGAGCTTCGCCGACGCGGTGGCGCGGGCGGCCCATGTGGTGGAGGTGTCGTCCGCCAACGAATGAGTCCGCCCGCGGCCGAGGCCGCCGGACCGATCGCCGCTCCCCGTTCGCCGTGTCGCGGCCGGGGGGCGGTTTTCGCATCGACCTTCAGCGCTCGCCGTCGTGCTTCTTGAGGCGGTAGTTCAGCTGCGGCCGGGTCATGCCGAGCAGGCGGGCGGCCGCGGCCAGGTTGCCGTTGGCGCGCTCGACCGCGCGGCGCAGCAGGGTCTGCTCGAAGTCTTCGAGCGGGATGCCGGCGTCGAGCAGCGCATCGTGCATGGTGCCGTCGGCGGCGACGGCGGCCTGCCCGGCCTGCGGCTCGCGCAGCTTGCCGTCCGCACCGACCCCGGCCTGCGGCGGCATCGCCGGCGGGGCGCCGATGAACAGGTGCTCGACCTCGATCCAGCCGTTGGTCGGGGCGAGGATCACGCCGCGTTCGAGCACGTTCTGCAGCTCGCGCACGTTGCCCGGCCAGTGCTGGGCCTTGAGCGCGCTCATCGCCTTGTCGGTGATGCCGGCCACCCGCTTGTCGTGCAGGGTGCAGAAGCGCGCGATCATGCCCTCGACCAGGGTCGGGATGTCGGTGATGCGCTCGCGCAGCGGCGGGATCGTGACCGGATAGACGTTCAGGCGGTAGAAGAGGTCGCGGCGGAAGCGGCCTTCCTCGACCGCGTCGTGCAGGTCGACGTTGGTCGCCGCGACCAGGCGCACGTTGATCTTGCGCGTCTGCTCGCCGCCGAGCCGCTCGATCTCGCCCTCCTGCAGCACCCGCAGCAGCTTGGCCTGGGCCGGCAGCGGCAGTTCGCCCACCTCGTCGAGGAACAGCGTGCCGCCGTCGGCGCGCTCGAACTTGCCCGCGCGGGCGGCGTGGGCGCCGGTGAAGGCGCCTTTCTCGACGCCGAACAGCTCCGACTCGATCAGCTCGTCGGGGAGGGCGGCGCAATTGACCGCGACGAAGGGGGCGTCGCGGCGCGGGCTGAGGTCGTGCAGCGCGTGGGCGAAGCGCTCCTTGCCGACCCCGGTTTCGCCCAGCAGCAGCACGGTGACCTTGGTGGAGGCGGCCTTCACCACGAGGTCGTAGGCGTGCTGGAAGCCGGTGGAGCTGCCGATGAGGTCGGGGATGCGGCGCCGGCAGGCGAGGCTCTGGCGCATCGCCTCGACCTGCTCGCGCAGCTCGAGCAGGCGGCCCACGATCGAGTCGGCCTCGAAGTAGGGGGTGAACTCGTGGGCGTCGGGCCACTCCTCGACCGGCTTGCCGACGATGCGGCAGCGTTCGGCGCCGGCGGCGGCGCACTCGACCTCGCGGAAGGGAATGAAGCGGCCCATGAAGTAGCTGGTGAAGCCGGAGGCGTAGCCGACCTGCATCCAGCACACGGGGTGCTCGGCCTGGCCGAACTCCTGCAGGTGTACTTCGGCCTCCCACGCGTGGCTCCACAGGAATTCGCCATAGAAGCGGCCGCTGTCGACGTCGACCTCGAGCCGCACCGGCTCGGTGTGCACACAGCCCTCGAGCGTGTGCAGCTGGGGGCCGACCAGGAATGAGTCGATCGTGGTGGCGTCGCCGCGCAGCTTGCGCGCCAGCTCGGCGTCGCGCTGGCCCGAGGCGAAGCCCATGCGGGTGAGGATGCGGCGCGCCTGCTCCATGCCGACCGATTCGATCAGCTCCTTGCGCAAGGCCGACAGGGCGGCGGTGTGAAGCAGCACCATGCGCTGCTCGCCTAGCCAGATCAGGCCGTCGTCGGGGGAGAAGCGCAGCATCTCGCGCAGGTCCGTACTCGGCGGGTAATGAATGCTGCTCAAGACCGATCTCCTCCGTATCCCGTCTATGTGCGGGTTGTCAGGGTGTCTGGATGCGGTCGCACGCGAACCGACGACGCGCGTGCGGCCCCCGCATCCTACCGTCCGGCACGGACTTGTGGCGAACCGTGCCGGACCGCAATAATATCGAGATTTTTAATCGATAGTCGAACCGTGCTTGATTCTCTTTCGGGAGCGCGGCACAGTCACCGGCTGACGGGCCTCCCGCGGGGGAGCGGCCAAAACCACGAGAACAACGCACATGGATAAGCGGTTTTCCGTCCTGATCGAGAACACAGGGGAAAGGTTCAACTGCAGCAGCAACCAGAATCTACTGCGCGGCATGGAGGTGCTCGGCCGCAAGGGGATACCCGTGGGCTGCCGCGGCGGCGGCTGCGGCGTGTGCAAGGTGCACATCCTGAGCGGCGAGTACCACACCCAGCGCATGAGCCGTTCGTGCCTGTCGGTCGAGGAGGAGGCCGAAGGCATCGTGCTCGCCTGCAAGGCCTTCCCCGACAGCGACGTCACCCTGAGGGTGATCGGCAAGATGTGCAAGGCGGTCGACAACGTCGCCGCCTGAACGCCGCCCTCGAACTGGCCGAAAGGGCCGCTCCCGGGAGACCGGAGCGGCCCTTTTTTCGTCTTTTCGATCGCCTGCCCGTGCTGCAGCGCAATAAATCGAAGTGATCAAATGATCAGCCGGATTTTGGCATTGATCATTTGATCACCTTATGAATCTATAAGGTTTCGAATAAATCTCGATAGAAAAGCCGGATCTTCGAGTTAACAGGCGCTTATCGAAACTGGCACGGGATTCGCTTTATAGGACGCGGCGACAGACCTCGCTGAACCAATTGGATGGAGTTCTGCAAATGGAGAATGACAAGCCCGCCCTGGATACCAGCCGCAAGTTCGTGCGGCTCATCGAGCGTCGGCCGGATGGCTTCGTCGAGTTCGAGTTCGCGATCGGCGAACCCGAGCTGTACGCGGAGATGCTGCTGCCGGCCGAGGCGTACGAGGCGTTCTGCGAGGCCAATCACGTGACCCTGCTCGAGCCCCGCGTCGAGGATCCGGAAGGACACGACGAGGGTCTCGACTGGAACCTGCACCAGGCAACCCATCAGCGTTTCCGCTGAGAGCAACCCGTCTCAAGAGGAGGAGAACTCATGCAAATCGATTTGCGCACGGTATCGATCAAGCCGATCCGTAACACCTTCGACAACATCGCCCGCCGCATCGGCGCCGACAAGCCGGCCTCGCGCTACCAGGAAGGCACGCTGGACATGCAGCAGACGGCGAACTTCCACTACCGTCCGACCTGGGACCCCGAGCACGACATCTACGACGCCTCGCGCAGCGCGATCAAGATGGCCGACTGGTACGCGTTCAAGGATCCGCGCCAGTTCTATTACGGCGCCTACTGCCTGGCGCGCGCCAAGCAGCAGGAGACCGCCGAGGCGAACTTCGACTTCGTCGAGAACCGCGGCCTGGCGGGAACGCTGCCGGAGTCGGTGCGCGACACCGTGCTGAAGCTGCTGGTGCCGCTGCGCCACGTGGCCTGGGGCTCGAACATGAACAACGCGAGCGTCTGCGCCTACAGCTACGGCACCGGCTTCTCGCAGCCGCACATCTACCACTCGATGGACCAGCTGGGCATCGCCCAGTACATCACCCGCGTCGGCCTGCTGCTCGGCGACGTGGACACGCTCGACGAAGGCAAGCGCGCGTGGATGGAAGACGACGCCTGGCAGGGCCTGCGCCGCTTCGTCGAGGACTCCTTCGTCCTCAAGGATCCGTTCGAGCTCTTCGTGGTGCAGAACGTCGTCCTCGACGGCCTGCTGTACCCGCTGGTGTACGAGACCATCATCGATGACGTGCTCTCCAGCCAGGGCGGCACGCCGGTCGCCATGCTGACCCAGTTCATGACCGACTGGTACGCCGAAACCAAGAAGTGGGCCGACGCCACGGTGAAGATCGCTGCGGCCGAGTCGCCCGAGAACAAGGCCATCCTGACCAAGTGGCTGACCGACTGGCGCGACCGTGCCGCCGCCGCGCTGCTGCCGGTGGGTCGCATCGCGCTCGGCGAGCGTTCCGACGAAGTCATGGGCGAAGTCGTCCAGCAATTCAATGCCCGCATGGCGAAAGCCGGCGTGGCGATCTAAGGAGACATCCGGATGTCGACCGTTTTCCTCGCGCTGCAAACCAACGAAGACACCCGCCCGATCATCGAGGCGATCCTGCAGGACAACCCGGGCGCGGTCTGCGACGAGCAGCCGGCGATGGTGAAGATCAACGCCGACGGCAAGCTGGTCGTCCGTCGCGAGACGATCGAGGAGATCATCGGCCGCGACTACGACCTGCAGGAGCTGCAGGTCAACATGATCACGATGTCGGGCAACCTCGATCAGACCGACGACGAGATGACCCTGTTCTGGAAAAGCTGATTCCCCGAGGAGACGAAATCATGGATATGCAAGTTGCCAAGAAGAAGCTCGGCCTGAAGGAGCGTTACGCGGTGATGACGCGCGGTCTGGACTGGACGCCGTCGTACCAGAAGATGGAGGACATCTATCCTTACATCGCCTACGAAGGCATCAAGATCCACGACTGGGACAAGTGGGAAGACCCGTTCCGCCTGACGATGGATGCCTACTGGAAGTATCAGGCTGAAAAGGAACGCAAGCTCTATTCGGTACTCGATGCCTACACCCAGAACAACGGCCACCTCAATGTGACCGACGCGCGCTACCTGAACACCGTCAAGCTGTTCCTGAGCGGCATCAGCCCGCTCGAGTACATGGCGCACCGCGGGTTCGCTCACGCCGGCCGTCAGTTCCCCGGTCCCGGCCCGCGCGTTGCCTGCCTGATGCAGTCTCTCGACGAGATCCGTCACGCGCAGACCCAGGTGCACGCGGTTTCGAACTACAACAAGTACTACAACGGCATGCACGACTTCCATCATGCGCACGACCGCGTATGGTTCCTGTCGGTGCCGAAGTCGTTCTTCGACGATGCGATCACGGCCGGCCCGTTCGAGTTCATGGTTTCGATCGGCTTCTCGTTCGAATACGTGCTGACGAACCTGCTGTTCGTGCCTTTCGTGTCGGGCGCGGCTTACAACGGCGACATGGCGGCGATGACCTTCGGCTTCTCGGCGCAGTCCGACGAGGCGCGTCATATGACGCTGGGTCTGGAAGTCATCAAGTTCATCCTCGAACAGGATCCGGACAACGCGCCCATCGTCCAGCGCTGGATCGACAAGTGGACCTGGCGCGGTTATCGCGTGCTGACGCTGGTCGCGATGATGATGGATTACATGCTGCCCAAGCGCACGATGAGCTGGAAGGAGTCGTGGGAGATCTACTTCGAGGAGAACGGCGGCGCGTTGTTCAAGGATCTCGCCCGCTACGGCATCAAGATGCCCAAGTGTGCCGAGCAGATCGCCCTCGAGAAGGATCACCTGTCGCACCAGGCCTGGAGCACCTTCTACAACTTAGCCGCGGCCGCAAACTTCCACACCTGGATGCCGGACGATGACGAGATGGAGTGGCTGTCGGCGAAGTACCCGAACAGCTTCGACAAGCACTACCGTCCGCGTTATGAGTTCTGGCGCGAACAGGCCGCGAAGGGCAACCGTTTCTACAACAAGACGCTGCCGATGCTGTGCCAGACCTGCCAGATCCCGATGATCTTCACCGAGCCGGGTGACCCGACCAAGATCTGCTACCGCGAAGTCGATTACAAGAACGAGAAGTATCACTTCTGCTCCGACCACTGCAAGGAGATCTTCGAGCACGAGCCCGAGAAGTACGTCCAGGCCTGGCTGCCGGTGCACCAGATCTACCAGGGCAACTGCTTCCCCGAGGGCACCGACCCGACCGTGGAAGGCTTCGATCCGCTCGCCGCGGTGCTGAAGTACTACCACCTCGAGCACGGCCGCGACAACCTCGACTTCGAGGGCTCGGAAGACCAGAAGAACTTCGCCGAATGGCGTGGTCAGGCGACCAAGAACATCTGATCGGCTCGCCGCGGGCGCCAGCCGCGCCCGCGGCCACCTCAAGCAAGCAAGGAGACATGACATGGCTGTTGCCGCCGTCACCAAGTACGAATTCGAACCGAAGGACAAGCTCGAGAATTTCCATGGTAACCAGCTGCTGTACATCGGCTGGGAGGACCATCTGCTGTTCTGCTCGCCCTTCGCTTTCCCCTTCCCGCCGACGATGCGTTTCGGCGACATCATCGACAACGTGCTGCCGGGCGCCTTCGGCTACCACCCCGATTTCGCCAAGATCGACTGGAGCCAGGCCTACTGGTTCAAGTCGGGCAAGCCCTGGACGCCCGACTTCGACAAGTCGCTGGCGGACAACGGCCTCAAGCACAAGGACGTGATCCGCTTCCACACCCCTGGCCTGCAGGGCATCAAGGGCTCGTGCAACTGAGCGTCTTCTCCGACGGCGGCCGGCGTCAGCCGGTCGCCGCGTTCCGCACGAGACCGAGAACCGAGACAACGGACAACAAGCATGAGCTATGAACTGACCATTGAGCCGATCGGCCAGACGATCGAGGTCGAAGACGACCAGACCATCCTCGACGCGGCCCTGCGTGCCGGCATCTGGCTGCCGCACGCGTGCTGCCACGGGCTGTGCGCGACCTGCAAGGTCGTCGTGGTCGACGGCGAAGTCGATCACGGCGAGGCCTCCAGCTTCGCCCTGATGGATTTCGAGCGTGACGAGGGCAAGACGCTGGCCTGCTGCGCCACGCTGCAGAGCGACGTCACCATCGAGGCCGAGATCGAGGAGGAGCCCGACGCCGAATCGATCCCGGTGCGCGACTTCGAAGGCACGGTCACCCGGGTGGAGGACCTGACGCCGACGATCAAGGGCATCTTCATCGAGCTCGACGAGCCGATCCATTTCCAGGCCGGCCAGTACGTCGATTTCGGCATCGAAGGCGGCGCCTACAGCCGGGCCTTCTCGCTCGCCAACCAGCCTTCGACCGGCCGCGAAATCGAGCTCAACATCCGCGTCGTGCCGGGCGGCAAGGGCACGACCTGGGTGCACGAGCACCAGAAGGCGGGCGACCGCGTGAAGCTTGCAGGCCCCTACGGCCGCTTCTTCGTGCGCAAGTCGGCCCCGGAGAACATGATCTTCATGGCGGGCGGTTCCGGCCTGTCGAGCCCGCGCTCGATGATCCTCGACCTGCTCGAGCAGGGCGAGACGCGCCAGATCACCCTCGTCTATGGCCAGCGCAACCGCGCCGAGCTGTACTACCACGACGAGTTCCTCGCCCTGGCCGAGAAGTACCCGAACTTCAGCTATGTGCCGGCGCTCTCGGACGAGCCGGCCGACTCCGACTGGAGCGGCTTCCGCGGTTACGTGCATGACGCCGCCAAGGCTCACTTCGACAACGACTTCCGCGGCAACAAGGCCTACCTGTGCGGCCCGCCGTTGATGATCGACGCCTGCATCACCACCCTGATGCAGGGTCGCCTGTTCGAGCGCGACATCTTCACCGAGAAGTTCTTCTCGGCGGCCGACGTGCAGCAGGTGCGCAGCCCCCTGTTCAGGAACATTTGAGCTGGGTCAACAAATATCGAGATTACAGAGCCGGGTCGAGCGGGCATGGCTATGATTCTTGCGGCTTCGAGCTGACCCATCGACTCGTTTCTTTCCGACCGGCCCGACGGCCGGCGGACCCATCATCTGGAGGAGATCAACATGGCAATGACTGGCGTTCTGCGTCCCGGGCACATCTCGCTGCGGGTCCTCGACCTCGAGCAGGGCATCAACCACTACAAGAACGTGCTCGGCCTGGTCGAGACCGGCCGCGACACCCAGGGCCGCGTCTACTTCAAGGCCTGGGACGAGCGTGACCACAACAGCGTGCTGATCCGCGAGGCCGAAGAGGCGGGCGTCGATTTCTTCGCCTTCAAGGTCGCCGACAAGGCCACCCTGGAGAAGCTGGACGCGGATCTCAAGGCCTTCGGCCTGACCACCGAGCGCATCCCGGCGGGCGAGATGCTCGAGACCGGCGAGCGGGTGCGCTTCCAGATCCCGTCGGGCCACGCCATCGAGCTCTACGCCGAGAAGACCGACGTCGGCAACGGCCAGCCCTACGTCAACCCCGATCCGTGGATCCCCGATGCCGAGCGCGGCATCGCGCCGACCCGCATGGACCACTGCCTGCTGTACGGGCCGGACATCGAGAAGGTGCAGGAGATCTTCGAGAAGGTGCTGGGCTTCTTCCTCGTCGAGCACGTGGTGATGGAAGACGGCAAGACCGACCTCGCGATCTGGCTGTCGTGCTCGACCAAGGCGCACGACATCGCCTTCGTGCGCCATCCCGAGCCGAACAAGCTGCACCACATCGCGTTCAAGCTGGACAGCTGGGAGAAGGTGCTGCGCGCGGCCGACATCATGTCGATGAACCGGGTGTCGATCGATATCGGCCCGACCCGCCACGGCATCACCCGCGGCACCACGATCTACGCCTTCGACCCGTCGGGCAACCGCTTCGAGACCTTCTGCGGCGGCTACGACTGCTACCCGGACGGCAAGCCGATCAAGTGGACCTGGGACGAAGTCGGCGCCGGCATCTTCTACCACGACCGCGCGCTGAACGAGCGTTTCCTCACCGTCGTGTCCTGAGGCCGCAAAACGAAAGGCGGTGCCGAGAGGCACCGCCTTTTTTTGCGGCGGAATGCGCTCAGTGGGTGGCCGGCTTGCCGTTGAGAACGTCGATCGGCATGCGCTTGACGGCGTCGAGGGTGCGCAGGATGTGTTCGGTCAGGATCGAGGTCGCGCGCGTGGTGTCGCGCGCGAGCACGGCGTCGAACAAGGCCTGGTGTTCCGCATGGACGTCGCGCGCAACCGGCTGACGGAACAGGCTGAGGCGGCGGTAGCGCTCCGACTGCTGGTACAGGATGTTCTGGAAATGTCGGATCCAGCGCGACGGACAGGCGGCGATCAAGGCTTCGTGGAACGCGCGGTTGCGGCGCTCCCACTCCTCGGTGGTGTCGAGGTCGCCCTCGGAGAGCTTCTGCTCGGCCCGCGAGAGGCGGTGGAAAGCCGCCACCAGCGACGCTTCCCAGGCCTCGTCCCCGCGCGCGAGCGACTGGCGCAGGGCCTCGGTTTCGAGCAGAACGCGGGTACGGGTGATATCCTCGAAGTCGGCGATCGAGATCGGAGCGACACGGAAGCCGCGCTGGCCCTGGGCCACCACCAGGGCGTCGGTCACCAGCAGCTGCAGGGCCTCGCGCAAGGTGCCGGCGCCGACCTCGTACTGGTCCTTGAGATGTTCCACCCGCAGCTTTTCACCCGGCGGATGCATGCCCTCGATGATGTCGCGGCGCAGTCGCTTGTAGGCCGCCTCGACCAGGGTCTTGGGTTCGTACGGGTCGGTGGTTTCGGTGGCGGAGGCGATCTCGTTCATTGGGGCGTCGTGCTGCGTGATGGAAGCAACGGAAGTATAGCTGAGCGCGGAGTGTAGGGGGTTTCCCGAAATCTCGAGAATTGTTATTGACGACGAGATTCAACAGGTCTATCTTCGCCCGAACTTCAAGTCATCTATAAGACCCACGCAAGGCGCACGCCGCGCCGAGGAGAGCCGACATGAACATTGCCGTTCCGCAAGCCACCGTTTCCTGGGAAGCCGCCCACGCCGCAGTCGAGGCCGCGGTTCGCCACGCCGAGTCGCTGGGTGTGCTGATCAACGTCGGCGTGACCGACGTCGGCGGCAACCTGATCGCCTTCCTGCGCATGCCGGGGGCCTTCCCGCAGTCGATCCAGTTCGCGATCGACAAGGCCTATACCGCGGGCGGCTTCGGCTTCCCGACCTCGCAGTGGATGTCGGTCTTCGGCGAGAACGAGGGCATGAAGTTCGGTTTCTCGGCCCAGCCGCGGCTGATCGTGTTCGGCGGCGGTCTGCCGATCCGCGTCAATGGCCAGCTCGTCGGTGGCATCGGCGTGTCCGGCGCCTCCGAGGAGCAGGATGCCGAGTGCGCGCTCGCCGGCCTGCGTGCGATCGGCGCCGACGAAGTCGCGATCTGACCCCGTTCGAGGATTCCAGCATGAGCGCAGCCAGCCCGGAGATCGCCCGCAGCATCGTCGCCGCGGGCATTCGAACCAATTACCACGACCTGGGCGAAGGCTTTCCGGTCCTGATGATCCACGGTTCGGGGCCGGGCGTGTCGGCCTGGGCCAACTGGCGTCTGGTGATGCCCGAGCTGGCCCGGCGTGCGCGGGTGATCGCGCCCGACATGGTGGGCTTCGGTTTCACCGATCGGCCCGCGGGCCAGCAGTACGACATGGACGTGTGGGTGGAGCAGGCGGTCGGTCTGCTCGATGCGCTTGGCCTGGAGCAGGCCGACCTCGTCGGCAACTCCTTCGGCGGCGCGCTCGCGATCGCGATGGCGATCCGTCATCCGCGGCGCGTGCGTCGCCTGGTGCTGATGGGCAGCGTCGGCGTGCCCTTCGAGATCACCGAGGGGCTGGACAAGGTGTGGGGTTATCAGCCGTCCTTCGAGTCGATGCTCGAACTGCTCGACTTCTTCGCCTGGGACCGCGCCCTGGTCAATGAGGAGCTCGCGCGCCTGCGCTACGAGGCGAGCATCCGCCCCGGCTTCCAGGAGTCCTTCTCGGCGATGTTCCCCGCCCCGCGCCAGCGCTGGGTCGATGCGATGGCCAGCCCCGAGGCCGACATCCGCGCGATCCCGCACGAGACCCTGGTGATCCACGGTCGCGAGGACAAGGTGATCCCGCTGTCGAACTCGCTGACGCTCGCCGACTGGATCGCGCGCGTGCAGTTGCACGTCTATGGCCATTGTGGTCACTGGACCCAGATCGAGCACGCCGGGCGCTTCGCCAGGCTGGTAGGGGATTTTCTCGCCGAGGCGGGGCCGGACGAGCCGCGCCCGCTCGAGAGCTGAGTTGCGATTGCAGGCGCGCGGCGGGGGATCCCGTGTCCCCTCTCCCTCCCCGCTGCGCGCCCTGCGATCCGATGGCGGTGCGAGCTGAGGCACTGCACCGATTTTCGCTGCCGGCAGCGACCCGCGCCGCACCCCGGCCGGCATTCATGGACCAGGCGACCGCGACCCGCTCCGGACGCAGGCCACAACACAGAAGGAACGACGACTGATGAGCAACAAGATCAAGTGTGCCCTTATCGGCCCCGGCAACATCGGCACCGATCTGCTTTACAAACTCAAGCGCAGCCCGGTGCTCGAGCCGGTGTGGATGGTCGGCATCGACGCCACCTCCGAAGGCCTTTCCCGCGCGCGTGAGCTCGGCCTCAAGACCACCGCCGAGGGCGTCGATGGCCTGCTGCCGCACGTCAAGGCCGATGGCGTGCAGATCGCCTTCGACGCCACCAGCGCCTACGTCCATGCCGAGAACAGCCGCAAGCTCAATGAGCTGGGCGTGCTGATGATCGACCTCACCCCGGCCGCGATCGGCCCCTTCTGCGTGCCGC
>ERZ795041.566-NODE-566-length-13554-cov-3.389140_pt1 | contig 13554 bp, 14 predicted proteins | sample MGYA00375125_ERZ795041 | MGnify/ENA primary metagenome ERZ795041 (study PRJEB30170, sample SAMN03074214) | activated sludge metagenome | biome: Common Effluent Treatment Plant; feature: Wastewater; material: Activated sludge; isolation source: activated biomass in...
TGCCTCCTTCTGGCCAGCTTGCCAGCTGGCCAGCGCCCCAGCTGGCCATTCCACTCTCATCTCATCGCCTCGCTCCACGCCGAGCTTCTCTTCGCGCTCAGCTCGCCATTCCTGGCGATCACGTACATCACCGCAATGCCTTCGCGCTCCGCAAGCTCGATGCCGGCGTCGGGGCCGAGGACGTTGAGCACCGTCGCCCATGCGTCGATGACGAGCGATGAGTCGCCGAAGATGCACACCGAGCCGTAGCTTTCGATCGGATGGCCGCTGCGCGGGTCGATCGTGTGCGAGTAACGCACGCCGTCACGCTCGAAGTAATGGCGATACTCTCCGGACGTGGTCACGGAGGCGTTGTCCAGCTGGATGACTTCGAAAGGTGCGGGTATGTCATCGATCGGGCGTTCCACTGCAATGCGCCACACCTCGCCGCGCGCATTGCGGCCGCGTGCAAGCACTTCACCGCCGATATCGATCATGAAATCCCTCACACCGAGCGCAAGAAAGCGCTCGGCGAGCACATCGACGGCATAGCCTGGCGCGACGCCGTTGACGTCGATCGTCAACTCCGGATGGCGCTTGCGCAGGGCCGGCGGCGCGAGGCGAACGTCGAGCAATTCGTACCCCATGCGCTCGCGCAATGCCGCGATCTCGGCTTCCCCCGGCAACGACGCCGGCTCGCCCGACGGCCCGAAACCCCACGCGGCGATCAGCGGCGCAATCGTGATATCGAACGCACCGCCGCTGCGCTCGCTGATTTCCCGTGACACCGCGACGACCTTCGCGAGGCTGGCGGGGACTTCGATCCAATCCGTGGATGCGGCCGCATTGAACCGGGAGATGGCCGAATCGGACCGATACGTCGACATCTCGATATCCGTGCTCGCGAGCACCGCATCGATCTCGCGCCGGATCGCATCCGCATCGATCGTCGCAGGCGTACCAGCGACTTTCACGGTATACGTCGTACCCATCGTCGGGCCCGAGAGCACGAGCTCCCGCGGCATCCGCGAACAGGACATCAACAACGGAAACAGAGTAACGAACAGGATCAGCGCGCGCATCGGCGCATGATAAGAGATTGCCCGGAGATTGCCGGAGGGGTTGGCGGTGAGCGGCCGGCGCTTCCGCCATCCGCTATCGTCTTCTCTCCTGCGCCGGCTTGCCGGCGGCATCGCACGACGTACTTCGATCGACACCCCGGCCTGCTACGAATTTCAGCGGCTCCTCATCGCCAGAGCATTGGCCGCGTCCGCTGGTCTGGGTGCCGCTGCCAACCATCGAGCTCACCGGAACGACGATCGGCGCCGCGGTGCGTTTTGCATAACCGTTGAGTAGGAGGGCGAGCAGAACGCTGATCCCGACCAACACCCCGCCAATCACCGCGCCCCGCTCCATATTCGCCCCATGCCTCGAAAATCCCAGCGCTGCCTCGCGCTGCTGGGGACGACTCTAGGGGCGGCGAGAACTTTCCGGACACGTCCTTAGGGGCGGCATGCCCGTTTGGGCATATGGCTCAGTTGCGCATGGCGTTTTCCATGTGCGCATGCCGGGCGGCGAGATTGATGAGCACATCGGAACTTTCGCCGCCATGATGCGCGTGAGGCGATCGCGCAATCTGCAGGCGGCGGAGCGTGTCGCCGACGCGCTTGGGCGTGCCGAGATCGCTCCAGCGGCAGGCAGGCACTTGCACCACGCGCAGGCTCGCCTCGCGGCCTTCCAGAACATGTCGGGAAAAATCGACTTCGGGCAAACGCTCGTACATTTCGGTGATCGCGGCCCAGCCGGCGGCCTGCGGCAAACCGGCGCTGGCGGCGCGGTTCATGATGACCCGCATCTCCATGACGATCGGCGCGAACCGTTGCATGCATAGATTGAGAAGCGACCGCGCGCAGGCGGCGATGATGAAGGTATTCCACAATCCGCCGGCGGCGATGATTTGCTCCGCGACGTGCACGGGCGGCTTTTCGATGAAGCGTCCGACGCGACGCCCGCCAAGCGGATCGACCTCGCCGGGAAGGATGTAGCCCAGGTCGGCATCGACTTCGTCGGGCTCGAGCCCGAGCAGCATCGGCGTCGACGGATCTCGTTCGAGGCGCGAGAGCGCGATGCGCAGCGACCGACGCAGCACGGCTTCCTCGCGCACGTAGTGATCGGCAGGCAGCAGGAGCAGCTTCGCCTCGGGATCGCGCGCCAGCACTTGCAGGATCGAGAACAGCACGCCGATCGCAGTGCCGCGATTACGTGGCTGCACGAAGACGTTCTGCATCGGCATGCCTTCGAGCGCCGACGGCCACCATTCGCGATGCTGCTGTGCGACGATCGCGCACACGCGCGCTCTGTCGACGACACCAGCCGCGCGGTCGACGGCGTCCTCGAGCAGCGTGCGACCACCTTGGAACGAACAAAATTGCTTCGGTACCGCCGTCCCGCACGGCCGAGTCGTCAGCGCGCGCAATCGAGCGCCTTCGCCACCTGCCAAAACGCCCGACCACACATTACCGGCGCTTTCCATGGGATCACTCCAGCGACTCGACCGTTGCGACGGGAATTGAGCTTGCGGCGAGGGCGTCTCATTCCTGCATCCGCATTGCATGTTCGCTACGAATGTCTGGACGTTGCGACTGGTTCCATCGAAACGACCGGCTGGCGTGCTGGCCAGCGGGAACTGCTGGCAAGATGAAGAGAGCTCAACGAGGTTCCACGCACCCCACGTGACAGCGGGTCGGTCTATGCGATCCGCCAACCGCTATCCGTCTCTTTCTAAAAAATTCCCATGAACTTTTTCCGCGCCACGTTCTTCCGGCGCGGGTCGATGAAATCCTTCACGTCTGCGTCGAGCAGCGCCTCGAACAGATGATTCACGCCTCTCGCCTCCTTCAGCTCGAGCTCCTCCTTATACAAGGGCAACACGCTGAAGAACGCGATCGAGCGGGCCGCCGTCTTGAGCTCGTAGAAGTCTTGAGGCACGAGCAGCGAAGGCACGATGACCGCGCCGCACAATTTCGTGCTCGGTCCGAGCGGTCGTGGCGGATTGTCCGCGATGGTCTCGCCCCAACCGATCCAGCGCTGCGACGTCGTCGGCAGCGATGCGATCGCCCGCAACTGCTTCAGCGACCAACTCCATCGCGGGTCGTGCCGCGCCTTCTCGTCGAACGGCCAGGTGCGCGGCAACGTCACCATCAGCTCGATGTAAGGCGGCGCGTTCTTGCCCGACGGCACGTTCATCGCACGGTCGCTCATACCGCAGGTTACGAGCGTACGCACCGGGCGCGTGTCCTGCGGGGGCACATGCAATATCTCGATTTCCGATGGATCGGAGGTCTCACGCAGATCTTCGCGGATCGGGCCGAGATGCCGGGTCACATGAGCGCGAATTTCGTCACGGTAGTTGGAGGAGCTGGAGACAATGTTTGCCACGATCGATCGGCCCTCGGGTGATCGTCCGAGTATAAGCGCTCGAATGGGAAGCACCTCCTCCCATCCCAGCCTGCCCCCGCGACGCGGGGGCAGGCTGGAAATACGTGTGGCAGCGGCAAACCGCCCACCGCTTCGTCACTGAAGCAGTCGCTCCGCGATCTGGACTGCGTTCAACGCCGCGCCTTTGAGCAGCTGATCGCCGGCGATGAACAGGGAGATCGAGCGATTCGAGGGATCGCTCACGTCCTGGCGGATGCGACCGACGAGAAGCTCATCACGGCCCGAGGCGTCCTTGGGCATCGGGAAGTAGTTGCGCTCGACGTCATCGACGAGCTTCACGCCCGGCGCCTTCTCGATGATTTCGCGCACCTGCTGCGGCGTGATGCGATTTTCGCATTCGAAGTTGACCGACATGCAGTGTGCGCGCAACACCGGCACACGCCCGCAGGTCGCCGTGATACGCAGCGCCGGGTCATTGAAGATCTTGCGCGCCTCCTCCATGACCTTCGTCTCTTCTTCGTTGTAACCCGTCGCCGGATCGATGCGGGTGTTGTGACTGAACACATTGAACGCGTAGGGATGCGGCAGCACCTTCGGCGCATAGTCCTCGCCGGCAAGATGGGCGCGCGTGCTCTCGCGCAGCTCCTGCATCGCCGCGGCGCCCGCGCCCGATGCCGCTTGATACGTGGAGATGATCAGCCGCTTGAGCGGATTCGCCCGATGAATCGGCCACAGCGGCGTGATGCTGAGGATCGCCGCACAATTCGGGTTCGCGATGATGCCGCGGTGGGACCGAATCGCATCCGCATTGATCTCGGGAACGACCAGCGGCACGCCCGGGTCCATGCGAAACGCGGACGAGTTGTCGACGACGATCGTGCCGCGTTCGGCAAGCAACGGCCCGAAGCGCTTCGAGATCGAGCTGCCTGCCGAGAACAGCGCGATATCGATGCCGTCGAGCGCATCCTCACGCAGCTCTTTGATGGTGAGATTCCGGCCATTGAAGCTGGCGTGCTGGCCTGCAGAGCGCGCGGAGGCGAACAAGCGCAGCGATTGCAGCGGAAACTTGCGCCGCTGCAGGCATTCGACCATCTCGACGCCGACGGCGCCGGTGGCACCGACCACCGCGACGACGGGCGACCTCAGATCGGGACGACGCAAACCGGACCCGGCTGCGCCTGAAGAGGCGACGACTGCTGCACACATTTACTTGCTTCCTCGAATGAATGAAGCCGGCAGACGGGCACCCAAACGAAAAAGGCCCCGTCGTTTCCGGCGGGGCCTTTGAACCGTTCGTTCGCTCTTATCTCACGCGCGCAAACAGCACAGCCGCCCCGCAGGGAGCTGTTTCGTTTTGATCGTGCGTTTAATGGAGCGCAGCATGGGCGCGCAAGCTACCCAGGCAGGTGAGAAAAGTAAAGAGTACGGGGTGGTATCCGTTTTATGCTCGCACCAGGCGCAGCACACACTCATTTCCGGCCGCCTTTCCGGCCATTTTTCGGCCCTTCGGAGCCTTCGTGACCCCATCGGATCTCTATCGCGAGCGACTGCAGGCGCGCGAGCAGCGCCTCGCGGAGCTCGACCGCGCCTTGAATCGATTCGGATCGCTGCGGGTCGTGCTGTTCTTCGTCGCGATGGCCGCGACGTGGTGGCTGTTGAACGAAACCACCGTCTCGGCATGGTGGCTCGCCGTTCCAATCGGCGCATTCTTCGCAGCCGTCATCCGACATGGACAGCTCAAGCAAGCGAAAACCCTCGCCGAACGCGCGGCCGCGTTCTATCGCGCCGGCATCGCGCGCCTGGAAGATCGATGGGAGGGCACCGGACACACGGGCGAGCGTTTCGACGATCCGCATCACGTCTATGCATCGGATCTCGATTTGTTCGGACGTGGCGGATTCTTCGAGCTGCTGTTCACCGGCCGCACACGCATGGGAGAAGAGTGTCTCGCACGATGGCTGCTCACACCCGCGAACGTCGCAACGATTCTCGAACGCCAAACCGCCATCGAGGAGCTGCGCGCACGAACCGACTTACGCGAAGACATCGCCGTGCTCGGCGCGGAGGCGGGAATCGGCGTACAACCCGAAGCGCTCGCACGATGGGCCGAATCGCTCAATCGACTCACGCGACCGTGGCTCCTCTGGGCAGGTTACTTACTACCCCTACTGGTCGTTGCCGCCGTGTTCGCGTGGAGCGAATGGGGATTGCTTTCGCCGCTCGTGCTCGTATTGCTGATCGAATTCGGCGTTCTGCGGCAAATCAAAGCAGAGCTGCAGGAGACATTGCAGGGTACGGAGCAGGCGTTCGAAGACCTGAAGCTGCTCGCCGGATTGCTGGAACGCATCGAACGTGAACCGCTGCAAAGCCCGCGCCTGAGCACGCTCAGGATGAGCCTGGCCTCGCACCAGCGTCGCGCGGCGAGCACGATGGCGCGACTGGCGACGATCGTGCAGTGGATCGAGTCGCGTAGAAATCCGCTGCTGCAATTCCTTTCACTGCCACTGATGTATCCGCTGCATGTCGCGCGCGCCGCGGAGCGATGGCGCAGCGACCATGGAAACGTCGTGCGCGCATGGCTCGACGCCATCGGTGAAATCGAAGCATTGCTCTCGCTCGCTGCCTACGGCTTCGAGCATCCGGACGATGTATTCCCAACCTTCATCGAGGGCGAGTCGCGATTCATGGGCATCGCGCTCGGCCATCCGCTGATCCCCGAGTCACGCTGCGTGCGCAACGACGTCGTCGTCGCCACGCCGGCACGGGTGTTGTTGATCAGCGGCTCGAACATGTCGGGCAAGAGCACGCTGCTGCGAACGGTGGGCATCAACACCGTGCTGGCAATGGCCGGGGCGCCGGTGCGCGCGAAGGCGCTCGAGCTCACGCCGCTGCAGGTGGGCGCGAGCATTCGCATCAACGATTCGTTGCACGAGGGCAGCTCGCGCTTCTATGCCGAGATCACCCGGCTCAGGCAGCTGCTCGATCTGACCGAGCATCGCCCGCCGCTGCTGTTCCTGCTCGATGAGCTCATGCAAGGAACGAATTCGCGGGACCGGCGCGTCGGCGCGGAAGGCGTGCTGCGCGCTTTTCTGGAGCGCGGCGCCGTCGGCCTGATCAGCACGCACGATCTCGCGCTCACCGACATCGATTCACCGGAATCGAACCGGCTTCGCAACATGCATCTTCAGGACGAAATCGTGAACGGCGAGATCCGCTTCGACTTCAAGCTGCGCGAGGGCGTGGTCACGAAAAGCAATGGCGTCGAGCTGATGCGCTCGATCGGATTGAGCGTCTAGCGACAGGTCGCAGGGACTTCTCCGAATCGGAAGCTCGATGCGGTGATCCCGCCGAACAAACCCTCTTCGTGATACACGAGCGCGCCCGGTTCTCGTTCGGCCGCGCCGACAGCGACCATCAACGGCATCAGGTGATCTTCGCTCGGATGCGCCTGCCGGGCGGCCGGTGCGTTCGCCCAGTCGAGCAGATGCTGAGTGCGCGCCTGCGGTGTCGAATGCACCAGCGTTCGCTGCAGCCAATCGTCGAAGGTCTGCGATGCACGCTCGCCCGCGGGGCCCATTGCACGCATGTTGTGATACGACAGGCCGCTGCCGACGATGAGCACGTTCTCATCTCGTAAGGATGCGATCGCGCGGCCGATCGCGAGATGCTCCGCGGGCTCGTACCCCGCCTTGAGCGAGAGCTGAATCACGGGCACGTTCGCGTCCGGATACATGATCACGAGCGGCGCGAACGTGCCGTGATCGAAACCGCGCGCCGGATCGAGCGAGGCGCTGAACCCTGCATCGCATAGCAATTGCTGAGTTCTTGCCGCGAGCCGCGGATCGCCGGGCGCCGGATATTGCACCTGATATGTGTACGGCGGAAAGCCGCTGTAGTCGTAAACCATCGGCGGGCGTGGATGGGACGTGATCACCGGATCGCGCTGCGTCCAATGACCCGAGACCACGAGTACCGCGCGGGGCTCTTCGCATAGATCGTGGACGATACCGATTAGCGATGCTTCGAGATAACGAAACATCCAGCGCATCTCAGGGATGTACGGCCACGGCCCGCCACCGTGGGAAATGAAGTACGTGGGCAAGATATGGGCGCTGTTCATGGCGACACTTTCCGCCCCTCATGCACCCTTTCCAAGTCGTGCCGCGGAATAACATCCATTCCCGCCTGCATCCGGGAACCGCCCCAGCCGCGGTTCGTTGCCTGATTTTAGGGAGTGATCACATGCCCAAGGCGGTTGCGACCCAGCACAACAAGTACGAACTTCATTACTGGCCCACGATTCCGGGACGCGGCGAATTCGTGCGCCTGGCGCTCGAATACGTGGACGTCGCGCGCGGACCAACCGATGCCGGCGGCGGCGAAGAAGCGCTGCTCGAAACCTTGCGGACGGCGGACAAGCACCATCCGCCATTTGCGCCTCCGTATTTGAAGACCGTCGACATGGTCATCGCTCAAACGGCGAACATCCTCTTGTTTCTGGGCAATCGTCATGCACTTGCACCGCTCGACGAGGCCGGCTGGCTGTGGACGCATCAATTGCAATTGACGATCGCCGACTTCGTCGTCGAAGCGCACGACACGCATCACCCGCTCGGCGTCACGTTGTACTACGAAGATCAGAAGACCGAAGCGAAACGCCGCACTGCTGAATTCCTGCAATACCGCGTCCCGAAATTCTTCGGCTATTTCGCCGACGTCATCGAATGCAATCCCGCCAAAAGCGAATGGATGGTCGGCAATGAAACGACCTACGTCGATCTATCGATGTTTCAAGTGATCGAAGGCATGCGCTACGCCTTCCCGCGTGCCATGGAGCGACTGGAGCCGAGCTATCCGCGCTTGATCGCGCTGCACGACCGCATCGCCGGCTTGCCGCGCATCACCTCGTATCTTTCCTCGCCGCGACGCATCGCCTTCAATGAAGATGGGCTGTTCAGAAGATATCCGGAGCTGGATCAGAATCTCCCCCGCCACGCAGGGAAGGGTTAGGGGACTCTCGGCTTGACACTTATCGACCGTCGTTCGCTTTCCGGCCCAGCCGCTTCGCTGGTGCGCCGACGCCCATATGGGATACTAGCGGCCCGTCTCAACCATTAGAACTCACCTCGGGAGGAACTCGTCCATGTCGATTCGCCTCAGCATCGTGCTCGTCGCATGTGCTCTTCCATTCGTCGCCGCGGCCCAGCAGGGGCCGGCGCCGCTCGCCGTGCCAAATCCCAATTACGTCACGATTCCCCTGGAGATCACGATCAACAAACCCGTCGCGGACGTGTGGCAGCGTATCGGCAAGTATTGCGCCATCGCCGAATGGCTGCCGCTGCCTTCGGGTTGCACGATCACTTCGGGCAAAGAGGATGAAGTCGGCGCCGTACGTTCGGTCGCGGACGAAATCATGGTCGCCAAGACTGAGTATTCGTACACGTACACGCAGCCGGTTCGCGAAGGCCGGCCGTACAACATGTATCACGGCACGATGGAAGCGCGTCCGATCGATGCGAAGACGACGAAGCTGATCTACACGCTGATATATGACAACTCCCTGATTCCCGGCGGCGATGAGGCCAAGCAGACGGACATCGAGCGTCGCCGCGCAATGTTCACGCGCGCGCTCAACAACATGAAGATCCTGGCGGAAGGCGGCACGTTGCCGGCGCCCCCCGCACGATGATCGACGCGGCGCCTCGAAGCCGCGACAATCGGCATCGAGGCGCCATTCCATGGATTCTTCACTCGCGGATTTCTCACTCGCGACGATCGTCAGTATCGCGCTGGGCATCGGCCTGGCGGCGGCGACCGGATTTCGCATCTTCGTGCCGCTGCTGATCGCCGGCATCGCCGCACGCCTCGATTTCATCCCGCTCAATGACGGCTTCGCCTGGCTCGAAAGCACGCCGGCGCTGATCACGCTCGGCACGGCCGCCGTCTTCGAAACGCTGGCCTACTACGTTCCCGGCGTGGATCACGTACTCGACGTCATTGCCGGCCCCGCGGCAGTCGTTGCAGGCGTCGTCGCGAGCGCATCGGTCATGACGGACCTGTCGCCGAGCCTCATGTGGCCGCTGGCCATCATCGCCGGTGGCGGCGCAGCGGGCATCACCAAGGCTGGCAGCGCATTACTTCGGGCACAAACCGGCGTGGCGACGGCCGGTATCGGCAACCCTGTCGTCAGCACGGCCGAAACGGCAGGCGCAACGATACTGTCCATCCTCGTGCTGCTGATCCCCCTCCTCAGCGTACTGCTCGTCATCGCGATTCTGGTGTGGGCGGTACGGCGCATCGCGCGTTTCCTGCGCAGCTGATGTCATCTCTCGATTGACCATTGACGTCATCCCGACGCAAGTCGGGATCTCGCGACATGACACGTCATGGATACTCGGCGCACACGGGCAAGCGCGTACGAGGAGCGTCACTCTGATACGCTGGCGTCGTTTGACACCACGATTCGAACCCTGGGATGCGAGGCGGCGCCTCGCCCGAGCGCATAGACGATCAACGAAGAGGGGCATCATGAATAAGCACACCTTGCTTTTGACCATCGCCAGTGCAATGGGCCTCACCGCATCCGCGCTCGCACAATCGCCACCGCCCGTGGACCCCGCACCCGGTGCGAATTTGACTGCGGTCGCCACCATGCCGGGGAAAGAGAAGCTCACGGTCACGACGCCCGGCTGGAAGGACGGCGAAGACATTCCATTTCAGTACACGCAATATCAGGGCAACAATTTCCCGGGACTGGAATGGAGCAAGGGCCCCGCAGCAACGAAGTCCTACGCGATCATCATGCACGACAGCTCCTTCGTGATGCGCGGCTCGCCGATCCTGCATTGGTCGATCGTGAACATTCCGGCCGATGTCACCAGGTTGCCGGCCGGCATGCAGCCCGATGAAAAGCCTGCGGGCTCGATCTACGGTCCGAATTACCAGGGCGCTGGCAAGCCCTATCTCGGACCGCGCACGCCGCCGGGCCCGAAGCATCGTTATCACCTGCAGGTGTTCGCGCTCGATACCGTGCTGCCGAGCGACTTCGCACCGACGAGCTATGACGAGCTGATCGCGCCGCTCAAGGATCACGTCCTGGCGTCAGGCGAAGTGGTCGGACTCGGTCAAGTCGATCCATCCGCACCGCCGCCCGCGCCGCGTCCTCGCCCGACGAATTGATCACCTTCCAACCACGCGATCTGCGACGAACGGTTTGCTGCGGCGCTCATCGCCGAACGTCGATGTGGGACCGTGTCCCGGCACGAACGTGACGTCATCGCCGAGCGGAAACAGACGCTCGCGAATCGAACGGATCAACGTGTCGTGATCGCCGCCCGGAAAATCCGATCGGCCGACCGAACCGGCGAACAGCACATCCCCGACCCAGGCGACGCGCGCGCCGCGATGAAAGAAAACGACATGCCCAGGTGTATGACCGGGGCAATGCAGCACTTCCAGCGTTTCGCCGCCGATGCTCACGGTATCGCCATGGTGCAGCCAGCGATCCGGCTCGAAAGTCTCCGCGGGTGGAAATCCGTAGCGGCGCGTCGCTTCGGGCAGGCCTTCGATCCAGAATCGATCGCCTTCGTGCGGACCCTCGATGGGCACGTTTTTCAGCTTCGCCAGCTCGGCCGTCCCCGCCGCATGATCCAGATGCGCATGCGTGAGCAGGATCTTTTCGAGCGTCAGCCCTTGCTTGTCGAGCTGCGCGAGAATCCGGTCGAGATCACCGCCCGGATCGACGACGGCGGCATGTTGATTGGTCTCGTTCCATACGATGGAGCAATTCTGCTGGAAGGGCGTGACGGGAATGATGATGGCGCGCATTCGGCTGGCGGAGACCTCGGCAGTGGATCAAGCGGGATCGTAAGCGATGAACAGATCGCTGGACTGGGGATTCAGCATCACCATCACGGCAGGATCTGCCGCTGATTTCAGGGTGACGTATTTCACTTCCCGCCCCGGGGCGAACCAAGGAGTCTGCGATCCTTGTACGTACGAGCGGACAGTGGCCGCTTCCAGATCCGGCCAACGCTGGCGAACCAGATCCATTGCACCGGGTCCGCTCAGATGCAGTCTCCACATCGCTTCGCTGATGACGAAAAAGCGGCGTCGTTCGAGCCGGTAACCGTGCAGCGCTTCGACGCCGGACGGCGGCGCCTGCCCGAATGCGCTCTCGAAAATCCGTGCCGGATCCGAATCGGTGCTCGAACAGGCGCTCAGGAACAACAAGGACGCCAGAAGAATCGCGAATTTCCGCACTTCGCACCTCGCTCGGAAAGAGGGTGAGTAGGATAACGGAATGTCTGCGATATCGAAGCCGTTCCCTCACCGCTCGCGCCTCACCCTGGAGGATGAGGAGCGCTACACTGCCGCACGCTTTTCTCGCAAGGCGCCCTCATGCACCGCACAACGCTTCGCCGGCTCGGCATCACCGCAACCGCATCGATCGCTCTGCTCGCAGCGGCATGTTCTCGAAACACGCCGTCCGGCAGCGATCATTCGGCCGCACAACCGGCGCCGCCGGTGGCGGCGGCTCGCCCGCACGAAGTGTCCTCGCCGAACGGAGCGCGCCAGGATGAGTTCTACTGGCTGCGCGACGACACGCGTACCAACGAAGAGATGCTCGCGTACCTGAAAGCCGAGAACGCGTATGCCGACGCGATGCTCGCCCACACCAAACCGCTCCAGAACCAGATCTACGAGGAGATCGTCGGCCGCATCAAGCAGGACGACGCCACCGTACCCTACCGCAAGGACGGCTATTGGTATTACCGGCGGTTCGAGACGGGTAAGGAATATCCGATATGGGCACGCAAGGCGGGCTCGCTCGACGCCCCCGAGCAGGTGATGCTCGACGTCAACCAGATGGCCGAAGGCCGCAACTTCTTTCAGGTGGCGGACTGGAAAGTAAGTCCGAACGGCAAGCTGCTCGCCTGGGCCGAGGATGATGTCGGCCGCCGCCAATACACGATTCGCGTAAAGGATCTCGAAACCGGTACGGTGCTCGAGGACACGATCACGAACGCCGAAGCCGCAATCGCATGGGGCGCGGACGATCGCACTCTGTTCTACATCTCGAAAGACCCCACGACGCTGCTCGGGGACAAGGTAAAGAAACACGCGCTCGGCACCGACCCCGCGAAGGACCCGCTGGTCTACGAAGAACGGGACAAGTCGTACTACACCCAGGTCGGCACGACCAAGGACGGCAAATACATCGTCATCTATTCGAGCAGCACCGTGGCGACGCAAATGCAGGTCGCCCGCAGCGATGATCCGCGCTTCCACTTCAACGTACTGATTCCGCGCGAACGCGATCACGAATACCGCGCCGAGCATATCGGCGAGCGCTGGATCATTCTCACGAACTGGCAGGCAAAGAACTTCAGAATCGTTTCCGCGCCGCAAGCCCATGTGGCGGATCGCACGAAATGGCGTGACGTGATCGCCCACCGCTGCGATGCCTTCATCGACGATTTCGACGTATTCGACACTTTCCTCGCCGTTCAGGAACATTCGAACGGCTTGAGCAACGTGCGCATCGTGCCCTGGGACGGCAAGGATGAGCGCGTCATCGCCTCGGACGAAGCGGCGTATACGGCGACGCTGGCGATGAATGCAGAAATGGACTCGCCCTTGCTGCGCTACTCGTACACCTCGCTCGCCACGCCGGCGATCACCTACGACTACGACACGCGCACCAACGAAAGAAGGCTGCTGAAACAGGAGCCCGTGCTCGGCGGCTTCGATCAGAGCCTCTATGCAACGGAACACCTCTGGGCGACGGCTCGTGACGGCGTGAAGGTTCCGGTCTCGCTGGTGTATCGCAAGACGACGCAGAGAAATGCGCCGATCCGCGGCGGGTATTCGCGGAAGGCGGCAGCGCGGGAGGATTGCTCGTCGGCGCGGTCGCCAATCTGGCGCCGGAGCTGTATCGCGGCATCGCCGCCGCGGTGCCGTTCGTCGACGTGGTGACGACGATGCTCGACGAGAGCATCCCGCTCACGACGAATGAGTTCGACGAATGGGGCAATCCCAAACAACAGCCCTACTACGATTACATGCTCTCGTATTCGCCATACGACAACGTCAAGGCACAGCGCTACCCGGCGTTCTACGTCTCCACCGGTCTAT
>ERZ795041.567-NODE-567-length-13520-cov-3.823691_pt1 | contig 13520 bp, 13 predicted proteins | sample MGYA00375125_ERZ795041 | MGnify/ENA primary metagenome ERZ795041 (study PRJEB30170, sample SAMN03074214) | activated sludge metagenome | biome: Common Effluent Treatment Plant; feature: Wastewater; material: Activated sludge; isolation source: activated biomass in...
AAGCTGTACGGCTTTCCGCCGGGGTACTGGGAGCAGTATCCAAAATACATCGATGCAGTGACGAAGGAAGACGTCGCGCGCGTCGCGACCAAATACTTCGATCCCTCGCGGATGCAGATCGTCGCCGTCGGCGAAGCCGCGAAAATCCACGACACGATGGCGAAATTCGGTGCAGTGCAGGAGGCACGCGGCGAAGTGGCGGAGTAGCATAAGAAAGGAGGGGGGAATCCATGCCAGTCGGATGCTATCGATTGCTTACCGTCGCGTTGATGTCCTTCGTGGCAACCAATGTGAGCGCGGCAGTCATGAAATACGTTCGCTACGAGAGTGAGGGGCGCGCCGCCTATGGCGTGCTCGATGGAGAAACGGTGCGCGAGCTTTCCTCGGCGCCGTGGGCGCAGGGCAAGGCGACCGGCAAGACGGTGAAGCTGAGCGAGGTCAAGCTGCTCGCGCCTGCCGAGCCTGCGAAGATTCTTTGCGCCGGCCTCAACTATAAGAGCCACATCGGTCAGCAACAGGTCGCGGAGTACGTCGGTCTGTTCTCGAAGTTTCCCACCTCCATCGTCGGGCCCGAAGCGAACATCGTGTATCCCGCCGATGCGACGAACCTGCATTACGAAGGTGAGCTCGTCGTCGTCATCGGCAAGCAGGCGCACAACGTTCCCCGCGAGCAGGCGCTCGACCATGTCTTCGGCGTGACCGTCGGCAACGACATAAGCGAGCGCGCATGGCAGCGCGCGGACTTGCAATGGCTGCGTGCGAAGGGCGCCGATACATTCGGCCCGCTCGGTCCGTGGATCGTCACTGGCATCGATTATCAGGATGTCCTGCTCGAGACCCGCCTGAACGGCAAGACGGTGCAGTCGCAACGGACCAAGGATTTGATTTTCGATATCCCCTATCTCGTCAGCTACATCAGCAAGTACGTGACCTTGATGCCTGGCGATGTGATCTACACCGGCACCCCCGGCACGACGAGCGCAATGAAGCCCGGCGACGTGGTGGAAGTGGAAATCGAAGGCATTGGCGTGTTGCGGAACAGAGTCGTTGCTCAATGAGCCAGCGAACAATCCTTTGGTGATTCAGTGATCAAGCGATCAGGTGATCGGGTGATCAGGTGATCAGGTGATCATGGTCAGAGAAGAAGAATCGACTTCTGCCGGCGGCTTGACCGAGATCACCCGATCACCCGATCACCCGATCACTTCGCGAAGCGCCAAGGAGAGCATCTGCAGATGCTCTCGACGCTGACGTCATGCCCCGTCGAAGAAGTGAAGCGGGTTCGCGAAGTATTTCCCGGCAAGCTGCTGCTGAAGGGCATCGTCACCCGCGAGGATGGCGAATTGGCGGTGCGACATGGCCTCGACGGCATCGTGGTATCGAATCACGGCGGCCGGGCCGAAGAGAGCAATATCGGCACGATCGAATCGCTGCGCGAGGTGATCGAGGGCACGCGGCGCAGGATTCCGGTGCTGATCGACAGCGGTTTCAGGTGCGGCACCGACATTTTCAAAGCGCTCGCGCTCGGCGCCACCGCGGTGGGCGTCGGGCGGCCGTACGCGTGCGTCGATGATTATGAGGCCAGCTGGCTATCCGGCCGGCTGGCCAGCTGGCCAGAGCTTTCCGGCACTCGTCACTGGACCGATGCTCGTCACCCCGACGAAAGTCGGGGTCCCTGGCAGATCCCGAGATCCCGACTTTCGTCGGAGTGACGATGTGTTCGGAATGACGGTGTATCAGGATGACGTTCGTATCGGAATGACATCGGTGTTGAGATGACGTTGGTTTGGCTGCGACAGTTCTCTGATTGGCCAGCTGGCCAGCCGGCCGGATTGCCAGCTGGCCATCTTGAAGGGGGTTTTTGAATGAACGGTGCCGAAAGCCTCGTCCGGACGCTGGTGGGATCGGGCGTCGATGTGTGTTTCACGAATCCCGGAACCTCCGAGATGCATTTCGTCGCAGCGCTCGATCGCGTCGACGGCATGCGGTGTGTGCTCGGGTTGTTCGAAGGTGTCGTCACCGGCGCGGCCGACGGCTACTACCGCATCGCCGGCAAGCCCGCATCGACGCTGCTGCATCTCGGGCCAGGTCTGGGCAATGGGCTCGCGAATCTGCACAACGCGCGCCGCGCGAGGTCGGGGATCGTCAACATCATTGGCGATCATGCGACCTATCACATCCAGCACGATGCGCCGCTGACGTCCGATATCGAAGGCATCGCACGCCCGATGTCGAATTGGGTGAAAACATCGCAAAGCGCCACGACGCTCGCGGCGGATGCCGCGCAAGCGATCACAATCGCCCGTACCCCGCCCGGCAACATAGCGACGCTCATTGTGCCCGCGGACAATCAGTGGGGCGAGGCGCCGGCAGTTGCCGTCGCGCAAGCGCCGCACGCTCGCGAGCGCGTGACCAGCGAGGCGGTCGTGAACGCCGCGAAGGCGCTTCGCGCAGGCGGAAAGTCGGCGCTGCTGTTGCTCGGCGGCGTTGCGTTGACCGGCCGCGCGCTGGAGCTCGCGGGCCGCATCGCCGCGAAAACGGGCTGTGCATTGTCCGCCGAATATGCGAATGCGCGTGAGGAGCGCGGCGCGGGGCGGGTATCCCTGCCGCGGATTCCCTATGTCGTGGATATCGCGACGAAGACGCTGCAGGACGTGCGCCAGCTGGTGCTCGTCGGCGCGGATGTCCCGGTGGCGTTTTTCGCCTATCCGAACAAGCCGAGCGTGCTCACGCCGCCCGATTGCGCGATCACGAAGCTGGCATCCGTCGAGCAGGATCTGGAGCACGCGCTCGCCGCGCTCGCGGCGGAGCTCGATGCGTCGAACACGCCGCCCGCGCGCGTCGCGCCGCCGCTGCGACCGGAGATTCCACGTGGCCGGATGACGCAGGAGGGCATCGCGGCGATTCTTGGCGCGTACATTCCGGAGAATGCGATCGTCGTCGACGAAGCGATCACGACCGGCCGCAGCTTCGCGAGTTTCACTGCGGGCGCGCCGCCGCACGATTGGCTAGCCATCGTCGGCGGCTCAATCGGTTTCGCGCTGCCGTGCTCGGTCGGTGCCGCGATCGCCGCGCCAGATCGCAAGGTCGTCACGCTCGAAGGCGACGGCAGCGCGATGTACACGCTGCAAGCGCTATGGACGATGGCGCGCGAATCGCTCGACGTCACGATCCTGGTGTTCGCGAATCGCTCATATCAAATCCTGCGCGGCGAGCTCGCAGGCGTCGGCGCTGGTGAGCCGGGCAAACGAGCGGTGGATATGCTGACGATCGATCGCCCCGATCTCGACTGGGTCGGCCTCGCCAAAGCGCAAGGCGTGGAAGCTGGCAGGGCGGAAACACTCGAAGAGCTCGAAGTGCAGTTCAAGCGCGGACTTGCGAGCAACGGGCCGTATTTGATCGAGGTGGTGCTGTAGCTGCATGGATTTTCGCGCCCTCTCGATCTTCCCGTCTCAGTCGAGTCCGGCCTTGCCTGCAATCCAATAGGTCTTGGTTTTGAGGTTGCGCACACCACGCGCGCGAAGCGCGCTGCGCATGGCCACCACGAGCGAGGAGCCGCCGGTCAGCGCGACGATGGCGCCGGGCATCTCCGCCTGCCTGGCGACTACGGCGTTCACGGCGCCTGCATTGTCGTCTCTCGTTGCGACATGGACCGAGCTCAGGCCGGCGGCGTGGGCGGCTTCGCGGGCGGCATCGGGCGATTCCACGAGAAAGACGCCGTGGACCTGCTGCGGACGCTCGATCTCGAAGGATGCAGCGGTCGCGATGCTCGTCTCATCGCCGACCAGAATGACGGGACCCGGGTCGAGCGACAGCGAGCGCTGCGGTCCCATGAATTGCAGCTCTTCGCCGGTCTTCACTTCCGATAGCCAGCGCGTGCCCGGTCCGCTTGCATGTTTCCAGCAGAGCAGGACGATGCCCTGCCTCGATGCGACCGGCGTGTAGGTCCGCATGTCGTCGGAGGGCAGAAGGATCTGCACCTTCATGCCCGCAGTGGGCTTGGGTGCGTCGCTCTCGATCACCAATCGCCGAAAGCCCGGCGCGACGTCATCGACCTGCGCGATACGCCCGCGCTGGAGAAATGCATTACCGAAAAGTCGAGCGAGCTTGCCCTTGGCTGACATGACTATTTATCTGGGTTACCTATCTGGGCTATCTATCCAAGTAAGTCGTCCAGAGCCGGATCACAGCGTCGTCTCCCGCTCCATCAGTTCCTCGATCGTCACGCCGACCTCCGGCACGCCGCCGAACACCGTGCCGAGCCGTCGCTCCTGCAAGTGTTGCAGCGCAACCTGCGTGACGGATTGCGGTAGCGAGATGAAACCGACTTCGTTGACGAGCTCGCGCCCTTCGTTCAAGTAGTACTCGATGAAGCTCTGGACTTCGGGGCGTTCGACCGCGCGATCGCTGACGTAGATGAACAGCGGTCGCGACAGCGGCGTGTATGAGCCGTCGACGACGGCGTCGAGCGTGGGCGACACCGCATTGCCGTTGGGTGCTTCGATCGGCACCACGCGCATCTTGTTGCGGTGCGCGCTGTAGTAGGCGAAGCCGAAATAACCGAGCGCATTCTTGTTGTTCTCGCCGCCTTGCACGAGCACGTTGTCGTCTTCGCTCGCGGTGTAGTCGCCGCGGCTCGCTTTCGCCTTGTGGGTGACCGCTTCGGTGAAGTAATCGAAGGTGCCGGAATCGGCGCCCGGCCCGAACAGCATCAGGCGCGTGTCGGGGAACTCGGGCCTGACCTGGTTCCAGGTGAGCACCTTTGCCTGCGCCGCCGGCTCCCAGATCTTTTTCAGTTCGTCGACCGTGAGCGAAGTGACCCAATCGTTCTTCGGATTGACGACGACCGTGATCGCGTCGAAGGCGACGGGCAGCTCCAGGTAGCTGATGCCGGCCGCGCGGCATTTCTCCATCTCCTCGGCGAGGATGGGGCGCGAGGCGTTTGCCACGTCGATCTCCCCGCGACACAGCTTCTTGAATCCGCCGCCCGTCCCCGACAATCCGACGGTGACCCGCACGCGATGACCGGCGCGCTGAAATTCCTCGGCGACGGCTTCCGCGATCGGGAAGACCGTACTGGAGCCGTCGATCTTGATGACGGGCGCATTGCGAATGTCCGCGGCCATTCGGGCACCCTCGCCGCAGCCGGCCAGGACCAGGGTGCCCGCGGCAAGCGCGCCGACCAGGTGGGTGTTCACTCGATGATCCCTCGATGGCTCAGAGCTGAAGACGGGCCGCAACCTTAGAGAACGCCGGCAATGTCGTCCACCCTGTCGGCTGCGTCGCATCCGGAGCGTCTTACAGGAGAAGCTGGCAACCACGGGAACCCTCGATGCAGTACGCGATTCTTTGTTATGACTCCGAAGCCGTCGTTGGCAGCTGGAGCAAGGAGCGGGACGATGCCGTGATGGCGCAGAGCCTGGCGGTGAAGACGGCGCTGGCCGCGGAGGGCAGGATGGGCCCGACATTGCGTCTGATGCCGACGACGACGGCGACGACCGTGAGGGTCGGAGCGCAACCCGTCGTGCTGGACGGACCGTTCGCGGAGACCAAGGAACAGTTGCTCGGGTTTTATGTCGTGGAGTGCAACGATTTGAACGAGGCGATCGACATCGCGAAACGATTGCTCCATGGCTCGGGCGCGATGGAGATACGACCGATCAAGGCCCTTTGGAACGTACCCGCGCCCGATTCCACCGCTTCCGACTGACACCGTGACCGACAACAGCTGGATCGCGACCACCCTGGCTTGCGTGCGACCTCAGGCGATGAGTGCGCTGCTGCGCTATTTCCGCGATCTCGATACCGCGGAAGAAGCGTTCCAGGAAGCGAGCCTGCGTGCGATCAAGAACTGGGCGACGAATGGGCCGCCGCGCGATCCAGCTGCATGGCTGATTCTCGTCGGCCGCAACTTCGCGCTCGACGAGGCGCGCCGCAAGAGCCGTACGCAACCGTTTGCGGACGAGGAGGCCGTCGCGAGCATCGAAGATCCCGAGCCGGATCTGGCCGATCGTCTCGACGATTCGCACTACCGCGACGACGTTCTGCGGCTCATGTTCATCTGCTGTCATCCCGATCTTCCGGCCACGCAACAGATCGCGCTCGCGCTGCGCATGGTGTCCGGCCTGACCGTGAAAGAGATCGCGCGGGCGTTTCTCGTCGGCGAGAGCGCGATGGAGCAACGCATCACCCGCGCGAAGCGGCGTGTCATGGCGGCGAACGTACCGTTCGAGGCGCCGGGCGCGGCGGAGCGCTCCGAGCGGCTGTCGGCGGTGGCGGCGATGATTTATCTGTCCTTCAACGAAGGCTATGCGGCGAGCGGCGGTGAAGTGCATGTGCGAGCGTCGCTGTGCGAGGAGGCGATCCGGCTGGCGCGCCTGCTGCTGCGCTTGTTTCAAAGCGAGCCGGAGATCATGGGTCTGCTCGCGCTGCTGTTGCTGCAGCATGCGCGTGCGCCGGCGCGCCTCGATGCGGACGGCAACCTCGTGCTGCTGGAAGATCAGGATCGAAGCCTCTGGGATCGCGATGCGATCGCGGAAGGGCTCGTGCTCGTCGACAAGGCGCTGCGCCACCGGCGGCCCGGTCCGTACCAGCTGCAAGCCGCGATCGCGGCAGTACATGCGCATGCGGCGCGCGCCGAAGACACCGATTGGGCCGAGATCAACGCGCTCTACCGGATTCTCGAACGGCTCCAGCCCTCGCCCGTGGTCACGCTCAATCGCGCCGTCGCGGTGTCGAAAGTCGACGGTCCCGCCGCTGCGCTCGAACTGGTGGAGCCGCTGAGCGACAGGCTTGCGGGTTATTTCCACTTCCATGGCGTGAAAGGGGCGCTGCTGTTGCAGCTCGGCCGCGAGCGCGAAGCGCAGGAAGCCTTCGACCGCGCCATCTCGCTGGCGAACACGGCCGCGGAGGCGGCGCATATTCGAATGCATTTGGACCGGATGAAATGATTGTCGACACCGAAGCGTCCAGCCGATTGCGAATCGTGATCAACGCACGGCCACGATGCCTGCCGGAAATCCACTACAGGCCCGACCGGAACCAACCTGCGCGGCCCGCCATTGTCTCTGCGAGCGCACATTCGGCAGTCTCAGGAGGGCTCTATGGGTGTCATCATCTGGTTGATCGTCGGCGGTGTCGTCGGCTGGCTCGCAAGCATCATCATGCGCACCGATGCGCAGCAGGGCATTCTGCTCAATGTCGTCGTGGGCATCGTGGGCGCATTGCTTGCGGGCTTCGTGGTCTCGCCGCTCATAGGCGTCGGCACCATCAACGACGGTATCAGTATCGCCACGATCCTCGTCTCGCTCGTCGGGGCCGTCATCCTGCTGGCCATCGTCAATCTGTTTCGTCGAGGCTCGGTACGCTAGGGAGACTCTGATTTACTTCTTGTTCGTCATCCGATCTTGTCCGTCATCCCGACGCAAGTCGGGATCCATGCCTTTCAAGAAGATAGATTCCGACTTTCGTCGGAATGACGGACAGATTCAGAGCTTCCCGAACGGCAAATCAGAGCTTCTGCAAACCGTGATCGAAGCTACCGCAGCGCCTTGTGTTCCTGGCCGATTTCGGGGTCGTCAAAAACAGGATGTTTTTGAACGAAGCCTACATGGACGTATTTACGGCGTCCCCAAAATCGGCCAGGAACACAAAGCGCTGCGGCGACGGCCTTCGACGTACTTGCAGGGAGCATCTCTGAAAAACAGATCCCGACTTTCGTCGGGATGACGGGTATAGACGTCGGGATGATAGGCAAGTCAGGGCTTCTCAAAGTCTTCCCTCTCTCTTGACCACCTGATACCGGTTCACCAGCTCGATGCCGAGGCGTTGCGGTTCGGCGTCTACCATCATCGAATCCTTGAGCGAGTCCTTGGTGGCGATGCGATTGAAGGCGTCGCGGCGCGCCTGTTCGTACAGATGGGCGCTGCCTACCTCGATGGCGTCGTCGTTCGAGGCAAGCGGTTGGTTCATCAGTTCGCCGACGACGGTTTCGCGCAGGCTTGCCGTCATCACCAGATGCCGGGAGCGCAGCAGCGTGAGCGCCTGGCCGAGCTCGCTGGAATCTTCGTCACGGAAGTTCGTGATGACGATCACCAGCGCTCGCTTGCGCTGATGGCGCAGCAGATCCTGCGCTTCGCTCAAGTATTCCGATAGGGTCGGCTTGGGTTTTACGTCGAACAGCTCGCCCATGAGGGCGTTGAGGGTGATGGCGCCTTTGCGGGGCGCGAACCAGCGCCGCTCGTCCGGGGGCGTGCCGAACGTCATCGCGCCGACCGCGTCGCCGTGTTTGAGCGCGACGTAGGTGAGCAGCATCACGGCATTCAACACCTGGTCGAAGTGTGCCGCGCCCATGCCGGCTTGCCGGTCGTCCGCGCGCATGCGACGCCCGCAATCGACCATCAGCATCACGCATTGATCGCGCTCGTTCTGGAATTTTCTCACGATGGGTTTTTCGAACCGCAGCGTGGCCTTCCAGTCGATGCGACGCACCGGATCGCCGGCGCCGTATTCGGCGAGCTGATCGAAATCGGTGCCTTCGCCGCGCTGTCGATAGGTCTTGATGCCGATCTCGGCGAGACGCCGATCGCCTGCGAGCCAGGCGTAGCGCGCGATTTGTGCGAAATCCGGATAGACCCGGCGCGATTCCGCGACGCCGATGCGACCGAAGACGTCGAGCAGGCCAAGTCGCGAGCGTGCGCTGAAATCGGCCGGGGCGAATTCGACGTGCCCGCGGCGCGAGGGCGTTACCGTGTACGTGAGCTGCGTCACCGAGCCGCCGCGAACCGTGAAGTGGCGCGGCATGCCTTCCGTCACCAGTGTCGCGTCTGTGTGATCGTGGAGCTTGATTTTCCAGGCTCGCAGTCCACCCAGCACGAGCTCGAGATGGATCGGCTGCGTGACGCCGATGGCGAAGGCGGCGGGCATGCGCCGCGTGAGCGTTGCCGCGGCGTTGCGCCAGTCGCGGCGCGTGAGATGGAAGTCGATGGCGCAGGCCGCCGCAAGCGCCACGACCATCGCGAGGGCGAGCGCGCTTGCACGGGGACGCGGCATTCCCAGGATCAGAAGACACAGCACGGCGGCCGCGGCCACCGTCAATGCCGCGATCGCGAACCGGCTCGGCATGGCGCGCAGGCGCATGTCAGGCCCGCGGCGCCGCCACGCTTTCCACGACCGCACTCAATACGTCGTCGGGCTTGCGGCCTTCGAGCAAGGCGTCGGGCGCCATCGCGACGCGATGCCGCAAGGCCGGCAATGCGATGCGCTTGATGTCGTCCGGAATGACGAAGTCGCGGCCCGCGATGAGCGCGGCCACGCGAGCGGCGCGCACCAGCGCGATGGCGCCGCGCGATCCGGCGCCGATCGCAAGACCGGGCCATTCGCGAGTCGCGCGTGCGATGCGTACGGCGTAGTCCACGACGCCTTCGTCCACGCGCTGCCGCGCGGCGATCTGCTGCAGCGTGAGCACGGCGCGCTCATTGAGCACGGGCTTGACGCTGTCGAGCGGCAGGCGATCGCCCGTTTGATTCTTCGTCGTGCGAACGACCACCGCGACTTCTTCCGCGACGGACGGATAGCCGATCTCGATCTTCAGCAGGAAGCGGTCGAGCTGCGCTTCGGGCAGCGGATAGGTGCCCTCGGTCTCGATCGGGTTCTGCGTCGCCAGGACGAAGAACGGCTGCGGCAGCGGCAGCGTCTGGCCTTCGAGCGTGACCTGGTATTCCTGCATCACTTCGAGCAGCGCGCTCTGCGTCTTGGCGGGCGCACGATTGATTTCGTCCGCGAGCAGGATCTGGGTGAAGACCGGACCCTTCACGATGCGCAGCTCGCGCGTCTCTCGATCGAGCACCGCGTGGCCGGTGATGTCCGAAGGCATCATGTCGGGGGTGAACTGCACGCGTGCCTGTTGCAGCGACATGGCCTGCGACAGGGCTCTCACCAGCAGCGTCTTGCCCAGCCCAGGCACGCCCTCGATCAGCGCATGGCCCGATGCGACCAGCGTGACGATGACCTGCTCGACGACGTCGCTCTGGCCGACGAGCGCCTGGCCGATGGCCTGACGCAGCTTGTCGAGCAGCTCGGCGGCGCGTGTGATCGTCGAGGTTTCGGCTTGCATGGAATCTCCCGGCTGGTGTTCGTGTGTGTTTTGGCGCCCGCTCATTCGAGAATTCTGCGGCGCGCATTTTCGAGCAGCGCAATCGTGTGCGCCAGCTCGGTCGTGCGCCGAGGAACGGTAGCGTTGACCGCGCTCGCGAGCGTTGCCGCATCGATGCCGCTTCTCGCCGCGACGGCGGCGATGCGATCGGCTTCTGACAACGCAGCGTAGCGGGGAATGCGCTGTTGAGCCGCTTCCCGAAGGCCGCGCACGGTGGCCGCGTGCAATGCCTTGCCGTCGCCGAGTCGGATCGCGAAGCGGCCGGTGCCGCGAATCTGATCCGCGAGCGAGCGGCGCGCCGTGTCGGTCGCGGGGATCAGCGGCCCGAAGCGCACCCCCGTTCGCCATAGCATCAGCGCGATCGACAGCGCGAGCAGCACGATGACGGGCGCACCGTACATCCACATCAGCGCCAGCAACGAGGCATGCTCGGTTTCCGATAGGAAGGCGATGCGGGTGCCGGTGCGCAACTGCGTCGCCGCGACGAACAACTCGCCGTGATCGGCTTCGGTGAGATCGCGATTGCCGAAGGAACTGAAGTTCAGGACCGTGACGCTGCCCTCGCCGACGTCGACGCGAACGACCTGCAAGGGGCGCTCGTTCTCGACGCCGACGAGTCCCCACGCGATGTCGCGCCCGGCTTCGAGAAAGCTGTAGCCGTCGAGCTTGCAGACCGAGAACGCACGCGGGTATTCGCGGGATCGATCGGCCGGGACGGCTTCTTCGAGAAAGTCGCACGAGCCCGTTCCCGCGGCTGCGTAGCTCACTGTTTCGACGTCGGTATCGACATCGGGGGCTTCGGTCTCCTCCTCATCGAATGAGGAGTACCCCCACTCGACACCGGACCATTCCGAGAACGCCTGGGTGCCGATCAGCGTGTTGTCGACGATCAACCGGCCGCCGTTCTCCACCCAGCGCTCGATGAGACGGCGGCGATCTTCGATGAGACTCCAATGCCAGTTCGTCAGGACCAGCACATCCGTGGCATCGTCGAGCGTGCCAAGCACCCGTCGCCTTTCGGTCGTTGCGCCGAGCTCGGTCGCCAGCTTCTCCGCGGCGTAAAACGGATTGGTGACCGCCTCGCCGCGCAGTGGAGAGGGGATCGTCACTTCCTTCCACTCCGTCCGGCGCACGATGAAGACGACGGCGATGCCGAGGACGGCCGCGATCAGCGCACGCATGAGCCACTGTGCTTTCATGGGGCCGTGTCTGCCGTGGTGTGCGCGGCCGGTGACAGCGCGGCATCGAAACCGGCGCACAACGACTGCACGTCGTTCGCATCGGGCTCGTGCCCGCCATAGGTTGCGTGCTGCCACACGTCGATCAAGCGAGCGACGTAGCCGCGCCGCTCGGCGCTCAGGTGTTTCGAGGCGAGCGCCAGGCAATCGCCTTCGGTCGTCGAATCGCGAATGGGCAGTCGATGGACGTGAGCGAGTCGCGACAGCAGGCCGCGATAGAGCAGAGCGAGCGCCGCGCGATGCGCGCCTTGCTGCCACAGCGCCAGCGCCGCGGCGCCGATGTCGTCGGGCAGGCTCTCGGGGCGAATGTCCAGATCGCGAACGTGCGTCGGCGCCTGCGTGCGATGCGGCGTGTGAGTTCGGCCGAGGCTGCCGAACAGCCGCACGAGCAGCCGTACGAGCACGAGCGCCAGCATCCCACCGACGACCCAGACCAGCGCGCGGCTCAATTGCCCGAGCCAGCTGAAGAATTCCCTGATCCAGCGCGCGAAGTCGCCCGGCCGTTGCGGCTTGGCCTCGTTTCGCGACCAGCTCAGGGTTCGCGTGGTGCGCTCCTTGCTCAGGTTCGGATCGGCGCGCAGCTTCTGCATCGCATCGAGCACTTGGGTTTCGGTCGGCGCGTCGCCTTCGGTTTGCGCCATCGCGGACAGCGCAACGAGCGAGCACGCCAGCAGCGCGGCGAGCATGCCCGCGATGCCGGCGCGCGCGAATCGCCGCTCAGTGCGCGAACGCACGGCGAAACTCCTGTTCGATGTCCCACGCCTCGAGCTCGACGCGTCGATTCAGATACATCGTGAATCCCGAGGCGACATAGAACGGTTCGAGCGTGCATACCGCCACGGTGTATGCGATCGCGGTCGCAAGCTCCGCGGTCTGTTCGCCTGCGTCCGTGAACAACAGCGACGGATTCGGTGCATAGCCTTCGGGCGCAAACCAGAACGCCAGCGACAACAGCGCGATGCCGAGCGCGAAAGTGGCGAAGGCGTAACAACTCGTGAGCAGCAGTGCCGCACCGGCCTTGCCGGAACGTACCTGTCGGATGCGTCGGCGGCGCATCGCAAACGGCACGCCTTCGAGCTGGTACACCGGCTGGGTGAACGAGCGCCACGGCGACAGCCGGCGCTGCGTCAGCGTGAGCAGCAGTTGGCTGCCCCACACCTGCCGCTTCGCGTGCCATAGATCGGCAAGCGATGTGCTCTGGCCGAAGGCGGCGCGCGAGAGCACGAACAGAATCGTGCGATCGAGCCACGGCTTCCACCACCACAACAGCACCGGCGGCAGCCATGCGGAGATTTCGAAGCAGGCGAGCGCGATCGCGGCGACGGGAATGGCCGCTGCGAGATAGCAGGTGTACGCGCTGCGCGCGGCGCTCTGGCACAGCCGCACGCCGAGGTCCGCCGCCTCCATGTCGCTGCGCCGTCGCAGGCGCAGGGCGATTGCATCAACTTGCACGGCGGCCCTGCAAAATCAGATAGGCGATGACGGCGATCCAGCACACTGCCGCCGCCGAGTACTTGATCGCATCCGGGATCCATCGCGACGACGACCAGAAAGCTTCGACGCCTGCGGCGATCAGCAGCATCGCGATGACGCCATACACGATGACGATGGCTTCGCGCGAGGCGACGACGAGGGCCGCCATGCGCGTGCGCCGGCCGGGCGCGAGCGTCGCATGGCCGATGCGCAGCCCCGCGGCGCCGGACAGCACGATGGCGGTGAGCTCGAACGAGGCATGGGTGGCGACGAACGAATAGAACGTCGAGGAAAGACCGCGCTCGGTGAGATAGCCGGCGATCGCACCGCCGAACGCGCCGTTGAAGGCGAGGAAGAACAAGCTGCCGACGCCGGCGAACAAGCCGCTCGCGAAACATTGAAAGGCGACGCCGATATTGTTGCGAATGTAGAAGCCGAACATGGCCCAATCGCTGTCGGCGCTGCGGACGCGTCCGATCGCATCGCCGTCTTTGGCGTACATCTCTTCGAATTGCGCCGCCATGTCCGGGCTCACCACCGACAGGATGAGCTCCGGGCGGTGATAGACGAGCTCCCCGAGCACGATCGTCTGCAGGCCTAATGCGATGTCGGCGATCCAGACGATGGCCATGGCAGCCAGCAGCACGACCGGGCCG
>ERZ795041.569-NODE-569-length-13511-cov-8.069783_pt1 | contig 13511 bp, 8 predicted proteins | sample MGYA00375125_ERZ795041 | MGnify/ENA primary metagenome ERZ795041 (study PRJEB30170, sample SAMN03074214) | activated sludge metagenome | biome: Common Effluent Treatment Plant; feature: Wastewater; material: Activated sludge; isolation source: activated biomass in a...
ATGAAGGTCAGCTGACCGACGAAGGGGTCGGTCATCAGCTTGAACGCGAGCGCCGAGAACTTCTCGTCGTCCTTCGCGTAGCGGACCACTTCCTTCTCGTCGTCGTCGATGCCGGCGACCGGCGGAATGTCGACCGGCGAGGGCAGGTACTGGATGACCGCGTCGAGCATGCGCTGCACACCCTTGTTCTTGAACGCGGTGCCACACAGCATCGGCTGGATCTCGCAGGCGAGGGTGCGCGCGCGCAGACCGGCGATGATCTCTTCCTTGGAGAGGTCGCCCTCCTCCAGGTACTTGTTCATCAGCTCTTCATTGGCCTCGGCGGCGGCCTCGACCATGTTCGAGCGCCACTCCTCGACGACGTCGGCGAGCTCGGCGGGGATCCCGCCGTACTCGAACTTCATGCCCTGCGAGGCCTCGTCCCACAGGATCGCCTTCATCTCGAGCAGGTCGACGACGCCGGTGAACTTCTCCTCCGCGCCGATCGGCACCACCACCGGGACGGGGTTGGCCTTCAGGCGGGTCTTCATCTGGTCGACGACCTTGAAGAAGTTCGCACCCGAGCGGTCCATCTTGTTCACGAAGGCGAGCCGCGGGACCTTGTACTTGGTGGCCTGGCGCCACACGGTCTCGGACTGCGGCTGAACGCCGCCCACCGCGCAATAGACCATGCACGCGCCGTCGAGCACGCGCATCGAGCGCTCGACCTCGATGGTGAAGTCGACGTGCCCCGGGGTGTCGATGATGTTGAAGCGGTGCTCCGGATAGGACTGATCCATGCCCTTCCAGAAGCAGGTGACCGCCGCGGAGGTGATCGTGATGCCACGCTCCTGCTCCTGCGCCATCCAGTCGGTCGTCGCCGCGCCATCGTGCACTTCGCCGAGCTTGTGGCTCATGCCGGTGTAGAAAAGGATGCGCTCGGTCGTAGTCGTCTTGCCGGCGTCGATGTGAGCGGAGATACCGATGTTGCGGTAACGCTCGATGGGAGTCTTGCGAGCCACGTTGTACCTGCCTTCAGTCGTTCCCGCCTATGCAGCAGGAATAAGAAATTTGCATTGGGAAAACAAACGAGCCCTTCGCAGGGCTCGATGTACCACCGTTTCGGAAGATCAGAAACGGTAGTGCGAGAACGCCTTGTTGGCCTCCGCCATCCGGTGCACTTCCTCGCGCTTCTTCATCGCGGAACCGCGACCCTCGGCGGCCTCGAGCAGCTCGCCGGCGAGGCGCTGGGCCATCGACTTCTCGGCGCGCTTGCGGGCCGCTTCGCGCAGCCAGCGCATCGACAGGGCCATCCGGCGCGACGGACGCACCTCGACCGGCACCTGGTAGTTGGCGCCACCGACGCGGCGGCTCTTGACCTCGACCACCGGCTTCACGTTGGCGATCGCAGCCGAGAAGACCTCGAGCGGATCCTTGTTGGCCTTGGTCGTGATATGGGAGAACGCACCATAGACGATGCGCTCGGCGACGGACTTCTTGCCCGCCTGCATGATCACGTTGATGAACTTGGAAACGTCCTGCGAACCGAACTTCGGATCCGGCAGGACTTCGCGCTTGGGTACTTCACGACGACGCGGCATAACAACCTCTCGCTAATATTCTGGGGCCGACAATCAGGCTTTCTTCGGACGCTTCGCGCCGTACTTGGAGCGCGACTGCTTGCGGTTCTTGACGCCCTGAAGGTCGAGCGAGCCGCGGACGATGTGGTAACGCACACCCGGCAGATCCTTCACACGGCCACCGCGAATCAGGACGACGGAGTGCTCCTGCAGGTTGTGGCCTTCGCCACCGATGTAGGAAATGACCTCGAAGCCGTTGGTCAGGCGCACCTTGGCGACCTTCCGCAGCGCGGAGTTCGGCTTCTTCGGGGTGGTCGTATACACGCGGGTGCAAACGCCACGCTTCTGCGGGCAAGCTTCCAGGGCGGGCACGTTGTTCTTGACGGCTTCACTCTGGCGCGGCTTGCGGACAAGCTGATTGATTGTTGGCATGCTTGAGAATTTCCCAAAAAACCGAGGCAGCCCGCCATGGGCCGCCTCGGGCGGTTTATTCCGGCTGCGACCGACTGCGATTGGTCAGTCTACAAAAAGAGGCCGGAGTTTAGTCCGAGAGCGACGGAGAAGTCAACTCGCTTCGATGTCCTGCTGCGACTCCACGGTCTCCACCGGGGCCCAGGCATGGCCCGCGCCCAGATCCTCGCCGGCGGCCTGCGCGCGCCGGCTGCGGTGGTAGGCCAGACCGGTGCCAGCCGGGATCAGGCGACCGACGATGACGTTTTCCTTGAGCCCGCGCAGCTCGTCGCGCTTGCCCATGATCGCCGCCTCGGTCAGCACCCGGGTGGTCTCCTGGAAGGAGGCCGCCGAGATGAACGAGTCGGTCGACAGCGAGGCCTTGGTGATGCCGAGCAGCACGTTCTCGTACTGCGCCGGCAGCTTGCCTTCGGCTTCGATGCGGTCGTTCTCGTCGAGCACCTCGGAGCGTTCCACCTGTTCCTCGCGGATGAAGCGGGTGTTGCCCGAGTCGGTGATCACCACGCGGCGCAGCATCTGGCGGACGATCACCTCGATGTGCTTGTCGTTGATCTTCACGCCCTGCAGGCGATAGACGTCCTGCACCTCGTCGATGATGTACTGGGCGAGCGCGCTGACGCCCTGCAGACGCAGGATGTCGTGCGGATCGGCCGGACCGTCGACGATCAGCTCGCCCTTGTTCACCACCTGCCCGTCGTGCACCATCAGGTGCTTGTCCTTCGGGATCAGGAATTCGTGCGCGGTGCCGTCGGGCTCGGTGATCACCAGGCGCTGCTTGCCCTTGGTCTCCTTGCCGAAGGACACCGTCCCGGTGTACTCGGCGAGCATGCCAGCGTCCTTGGGCGAACGGGCCTCGAAGAGCTCCGCCACCCGCGGCAGGCCGCCGGTGATGTCGCGGGTCTTGGCCGACTCCTGCGGAATGCGCGCGAGCACATCGCCGACGCCGACCTGCTGGCCGTCCTTCACGGTGATCAGCGAGCCGACCTGGAAGGTGATCGCCACCGCGTGGTCGGTGCCCGGGATCTTGACCTCCTCACCGCTGTCGTCGAGCAGCTTGACCTGCGGGCGAACGCCCTTGGTCGTGCCGGTCGCGCCGCGGCGCTTGGAGTCGATCACCACCAGGGTCGACAGGCCGGTGACCTCGTCGATCTGCTTGGCGACGGTCACGCCCTCTTCCACGTTCTCGAACTTCACCGTGCCGCCGTACTCGACCACGATCGGGCGGGTGTGCGGATCCCACGCGGCGAGCTTCGTGCCCGCCTTGATCGCGGCGCCGTCGTCGACCAGCACGGTCGCGCCGTACGGCACCTTGTGGCGCTCGCGCTCGCGACCCAGATCGTCGGCGACGACCAGCTCGGCCGAGCGCGCGATGACCACCTTCTCGCCCTTGCCGTTCGAGACGTAGCGCATGTTGCCGGCGAAGCGGATGGTCCCGGCCGACTTGGCCTCCACCCCGCTCGCGGCCGCCGCGCGCGACGCCGCGCCGCCGACGTGGAAGGTCCGCATCGTCAGCTGGGTGCCCGGCTCGCCGATCGACTGCGCGGCGATCACGCCGACCGCCTCGCCGACGTTGACCATCGAGCCGCGGCCGAGGTCGCGGCCGTAGCACTTCGCGCACAGGCCGTACCGGGTCTCGCAGGTCAGCGGGGTGCGCACCTTGACTTCGTCCACGCCCAGGCTCTCGATCAGCTCGACGGTGTCCTCGTCGAGCAGCGTGCCGGCCTCGATGGCGGTCTCCTGGGTCTCGGGATTGACGACGTCCTCGGCACAGACGCGGCCGAGGATGCGGTCGCGCAGCGGCTCGATGACCTCGCCACCCTCGATCAGGGCCTTCATCGAGAAGCCGTCGCGGGTGCCGCAGTCGTCCTCGATGACCACCAGGTCCTGCGTCACGTCCACCAGGCGGCGGGTGAGGTAGCCGGAGTTCGCGGTCTTCAGCGCGGTGTCGGCCAGACCCTTGCGGGCGCCGTGGGTCGAGATGAAGTACTGGAGGACGTTCAGGCCCTCACGGAAGTTGGTGGTGATCGGCGTCTCGATGATCGAGCCGTCCGGCTTCGCCATCAGGCCGCGCATGCCGGCCAGCTGGCGGATCTGCGCCGCGGAACCGCGCGCGCCCGAGTCGGCCATCATGTAGATCGAGTTGAAGGATTCCTGGCGGACGGTCTTGCCCTCACGGTCGACCACCTCCTCGGAGCCGAGCTGCTCCATCATCGCCTTCGCCACCTGGTCGCCGCAGCGGCCCCAGATGTCGACGACCTTGTTGTAGCGCTCGCCGTCGGTCACCAGGCCCGAGGTGTACTGCTGAGCGATCTCCTTGACCTCGGCCTCGGCGGCGCGGATCAGGTCGTGCTTGGCGTCCGGCACCAGCATGTCCTTGACCGCGATCGAGATGCCGGCGCGGGTCGCCAGGCGATAACCGAACTGCATCAGCCGGTCGGCGAAGATCACCGTCGCGCGCAGGCCGCAGCGCCGGTAGCAGGTGTTGATGAGCCTGGAGATCTCCTTCTTCTTCAGCGCCTTGTCGATCACGCTGAAGGGCAGGCCGGTGGGCAGGATCTCCGACAGGATGGCGCGGCCGGCGGTGGTCTCGTAGCGGGTCAGCTTCTCGCAGCGCTCGCCGTCCGGGCCGAACTCGCCCTCGCGGATCCGCACCGTGATGCGCGCGTGGAGCGCGATCTGGCCCGACTCGTAGGCGCGCTTGACCTCGGCCACGTCGGCGAACAGCATGCCCTCGCCCGGTACGTTGACCCCCTCGCGGGTGGCGTAGTACAGGCCGAGCACGATGTCCTGCGAGGGGACGATGATCGGCTCGCCGTTGGCGGGCGACAGCACGTTGTTGGAGGCCAGCATCAGGGTGCGGGCTTCCATCTGCGCCTCGAGCGACAGCGGCACGTGGACGGCCATCTGGTCGCCGTCGAAGTCGGCGTTGAATGCCACGCAGACGAGCGGGTGGAGCTGGATCGCCTTGCCTTCGATCAGCACCGGCTCGAAGGCCTGGATGCCGAGGCGGTGCAGGGTCGGCGCGCGGTTGAGCAGCACCGGATGCTCGCGGATGACCTCCTCGAGGATGTCCCACACCACCGGCTCATGCGACTCCACCATCTTCTTCGCCTGCTTGATGGTCGTCGCCAGGCCCATCAGCTCGAGCTTGTTGAAGATGAAGGGCTTGAACAGCTCGAGCGCCATCAGCTTGGGCAGGCCGCACTGGTGCAGCTTGAGCTGCGGGCCCACGGTGATGACCGAACGGCCCGAGTAGTCGACCCGCTTGCCGAGCAGGTTCTGGCGGAAACGGCCACCCTTGCCCTTGATCATGTCGGCGAGCGACTTCAGCGGGCGCTTGTTGGCGCCGGTCATCGCCTTGCCGCGACGGCCGTTGTCGAGCAGGGAGTCGACCGACTCCTGCAGCATGCGCTTTTCGTTGCGCACGATGATGTCCGGCGCCTTGAGCTCGAGCAGGCGCTTCAGCCGGTTGTTGCGGTTGATGACGCGACGGTAGAGGTCGTTGAGGTCCGAGGTCGCGAAGCGGCCGCCGTCGAGCGGCACCAGCGGGCGCAGGTCGGGCGGCAGCACCGGCAGCACCTCGAGGATCATCCACTCGGGCTTGATGCCCGACTGCTGGAAGGCCTCGAGCACCTTCAGGCGCTTGGAGAACTTCTTGATCTTGGCTTCCGAACCGGTGGTCTCGAGGTCGCCGCGCAGCTTCTCGATCTCGAGGTTCACATCGAGCGTGCGCAGCAGCTCGCGGATGCCCTCGGCGCCCATCACGGCGTCGAAGTCGTCACCGTACTCCTCGACCTTGCCGAGGTAGTCGTCCTCGGTCAGCAGCTGGCCGCGGTTGAGCGGGGTCAGGCCCGGCTCGACGACGACGAAGGCCTCGAAGTAGAGCACGCGCTCGATGTCGCGCAGGGTCATGTCGAGCACCATGCCGAGACGGCTCGGCAGGCTCTTCAGGAACCAGATGTGGGCGACCGGCGAGGCGAGCTCGATGTGGCCCATGCGCTCGCGGCGCACCTTGGACAGGGTCACCTCGACGCCGCACTTCTCGCAGATCACGCCGCGGTGCTTGAGGCGCTTGTACTTGCCGCACAGGCACTCGTAGTCCTTCACCGGGCCGAAGATCTTGGCGCAGAACAGGCCGTCGCGCTCGGGCTTGAAGGTGCGGTAGTTGATGGTCTCCGGCTTCTTGACTTCGCCGTACGACCAGGTCCGGATCTTGTCCGGGGACGCGAGGCCGATGGTGATCGCGTCGAATTCTTCCTCGGACGGCAGGGTTTGCTTGAACAGGTCAGCGAGCAGGCTCTTCATGTATCACTCCATCGGGGACGCAGCGGCGGACGCTGCGTCCCTGGATTCAATCGCGGGCAGGGTCAGGGGGTCCGGTTCAGTCGCGGTCGAGATCGATGTCGATCGCGAGGGAGCGGATCTCCTTCACCAGCACGTTGAAGGACTCCGGCATGCCGGAATCGATCTTGTGCTCGCCCTTGACGATGTTTTCGTACACCTTGGTCCGGCCGGTCACGTCGTCGGACTTGACCGTCAGCATCTCCTGCAGCGTGTAGGCCGCGCCGTAGGCTTCCAGCGCCCACACTTCCATCTCGCCGAAACGCTGGCCGCCGAACTGCGCCTTGCCGCCCAGCGGCTGCTGGGTGACGAGCGAGTACGGGCCGGTCGAACGGGCGTGCATCTTGTCGTCGACCAGGTGGTGCAGCTTCAGCACATGCTTGTAGCCCACCGTGACCGAGCGCTCGAAGGCCTCGCCGGTGCGGCCGTCGTAGAGGGTGACCTGGCCACCCACCGGCAGGCCGGCGAGCTCGAGCATCTGCCGGATCTCGGCCTCCTTCGCGCCGTCGAACACCGGGGTGGCGAAGGGCACGCCCTTCTTCAGGTTGGACGCCAGGTCGACGATCTCGCCATCGCTCAGGCCGGCGATGTCTTCCGCCTGGCCGCTACCGTTGTAGATCTGGTCGAGGAAGCCGCGCAGCTCGTCGGTCGAGGCCTTCGCCTGCATCATGCGGTCGATCTTCTGGCCGAGGCCCTTCGCCGCCCAGCCGAGGTGGGTCTCGAGGATCTGGCCGATGTTCATCCGCGACGGCACACCGAGCGGGTTCAGCACGATGTCGAGCGGCGTGCCGTCTTCCATGTAGGGCATGTCCTCGACCGGCACGATCTTCGACACCACGCCCTTGTTGCCGTGGCGGCCGGCCATCTTGTCGCCCGGCTGCAGGCGACGCTTGACGGCCAGATACACCTTGACCATCTTCTGCACGCCCGGCGGCAGCTCGTCGCCCTGGGTGAGCTTCTTCTTCTTGATCTCGAAGGCCTGCTCGAAGTCCTTGCGGGTGGTCTCGAGACCCTCGCGCACCGCCTCCAGCTGCGAGGCCAGCGCCTCGTCGGCCATGCGGACGTCGAACCAGTGGTAGAACTCGAGGCCGTCGAGGTATTCGCCGGTGATCTCGCTGCCCTTGGCCAGCCGCTTCGGACCGCCGTTGGCCTTCTGGCCGACGATCATGCGACGGATACGGGCGAAGGCGTCGCGCTCGACGATCCGCATCTGGTCGGCGAGGTCGGTCTTGAAGCTGCGCAGCTGGTCGTCGATGATCGACTGCGCGCGCTTGTCGCGCTCGATGCCTTCACGGGTGAAGACCTGCACGTCGATGACAGTGCCGACCATGCCCGAGGGCACGCGCAGCGAGGTGTCCTTCACGTCGGACGCCTTCTCGCCGAAGATCGCGCGCAGCAGCTTCTCTTCCGGGGTGAGCTGGGTCTCGCCCTTGGGCGTGACCTTGCCCACCAGCACGTCGCCCGCTTCGACCTCGGCGCCGATGTACACGATGCCCGACTCGTCCAGGCGCGACAGCTGCGCCTCGCCGAGCGAGGCGATGTCGCGGGTGATCTCCTCGGCGCCGAGCTTGGTGTCGCGCGCGACCACCGTCAGCTCCTCGATGTGCACCGAGGTGAAGCGGTCTTCGGCCACGACCCGCTCCGAGATCAGGATCGAGTCCTCGAAGTTGTAGCCGTTCCACGGCATGAAGCCGACCAGCATGTTCTGGCCGAGGGCGAGCTCGCCGAGGTCGGTGGAGGCGCCGTCGGCCACCACGTCGCCGCGGGCGATGATGTCGCCCACCTTCACCACCGGACGCTGGTTGATGTTGGTGTTCTGGTTCGAGCGGGTGTACTTGATCAGGTTGTAGATGTCGACGCCGACCTCGCCCGCGGCCGCCTCGTCGTCATGCACCCGCACGACGATGCGGCTGGAATCCACGTAGTCGACCACGCCGCCCCGGTGCGCCTTCACCGCGGTGCCCGAGTCGACCGCCACGCGGCGCTCGATGCCGGTGCCGACCAGCGGCTTCTCCGGACGCAGGCAGGGCACGGCCTGGCGCTGCATGTTGGCGCCCATCAGCGCGCGGTTGGCGTCGTCGTGCTCGAGGAAGGGGATCAGCGAGGCCGCGACCGACACGATCTGGCCCGGCGCCACGTCCATGTACTGCACCATGTCCGAGGTGGCGAGCAGGAACTCGCCCTTGTGGCGGCAGGACACCAGGTCGCCGGCGAGCATGCCCGCGTCGTCGACTTCGGCGTTCGCCTGCGCGATCACGTACTGGCCTTCCTCGATCGCCGACAGGAAATCGACCTGATCGGTGACCTTGCCGTTCTCCACCCTGCGGTACGGCGTCTCGAGGAAGCCGTGGCGATTGGTGCGCGCGTACACGGCGAGCGAGTTGATGAGGCCGATGTTCGGGCCTTCCGGCGTCTCGATCGGGCAGACGCGGCCGTAGTGGGTCGGGTGCACGTCGCGCACCTCGAAGCCGGCGCGCTCGCGGGTCAGGCCGCCCGGGCCCAGCGCGGAGACGCGACGCTTGTGCGTGATCTCCGACAGCGGGTTGGTCTGGTCCATGAACTGCGACAGCTGGCTGGAGCCGAAGAACTCCTTGATCGCCGCCGAAATCGGCTTGGCGTTGATCAGGTCGTGCGGCATCAGGTTGTCGGATTCGGCCTGCGACAGGCGCTCCTTGACCGCCCGCTCGACCCGCACCAGGCCGGCGCGGAACTGGTTCTCGGCCAGTTCGCCGACCGAACGCACGCGGCGGTTGCCGAGGTGGTCGATGTCGTCGATCTCGCCGCGGCCGTTGCGCAGCTCGACCAGCACGCCGACCACCGCGAGGATGTCCTCGTTGGTCAGCACGCCGGGGCCTTCCTCGCCGCGCGGGCCCACGGTCTCGTAGAAGCGCTTGAGCCAATCCGGCGACTTGTCGTCGATCTTTTCCGGATAGGCGCGGCGGTTGAACTTCATGCGGCCGACCGAGGACAGGTCGTAGCGCTCTTCGGCGTAGAACAGGCCGTTGAAGAGGCCTTCGACGGCGTCCTCGGTGGGCGGCTCGCCCGGACGCATCATGCGGTAGATCGCGACCTTGGCCGCCCACTGGTCGGCGGTCTCGTCGATGCGCAGGGTCTGCGAGATGTAGCCGCCGCGGTCGAGGTCGTTGATGTAGAGCGTGGTCAGCTCGGTGACCCCGGCGTCGCGCAGCTTGCCGAGCAGGTCCTCGGTGATCTCGTCGTTCGCGCGCGCGAGCAGCTCGCCGGTCTCGGGGTCGGCGACATTCTTGGCGATGACGCGGCCGAGGACGAAATCATCGGGCACGCCGATCGTGGTCACGCCGGCCTGGTCGAGCTCGCGGATGTGCTTGGAGGTGATGCGCTTGTCGCGCGCGACGATCAGGCGGCCGTCGGCGGTGGTCATGTCGAAGCGGGCGACCTCGCCGCGCAGGCGGTCCGGCACGAGCGCGAACTGGGCGCCTTCCGACTGCAGGTGGAAGGTGTCGGTGTCGTGGAAGACCGCGAGGATCTCCTCGGGCGTCAGGCCGATCGCGCGCAGCAGGATCGTGACCGGCATCTTGCGCCGGCGGTCGACGCGGAAGTAGAGGTAGTCCTTCGGATCGAACTCGAAGTCGAGCCACGAGCCGCGATAGGGAATGATGCGCGCCGAGAACAGCAGCTTGCCCGAGGAATGGGTCTTGCCGCGGTCGTGCTCGAAGAACACGCCCGGCGAGCGGTGCAGCTGGGAGACGATGACGCGCTCGGTGCCATTGATGACGAAGGAACCGGTCGAGGTCATGAGCGGGATCTCGCCCATGTACACTTCCTGCTCCTTCACCTCCTTGATGGTCTCCTTCGGCGCTTCGCGATCCATGATCACCAGGCGCACCCGGGCGCGCAGTGGCGCCGCGAAGGTGAGGCCGCGCTGCTGGCATTCCTTCACGTCGAACGCGGGCTCGCCGAGCATGTACTGGACGAACTCGAGACGGGCGTTGCCGCTGTGGCTGACGATCGGGAAGATCGAGTTGAAGGCCGCCTGCAGACCCTGGACGCGGCGCCCTTCGGGCAGCGTGTCGGCCTGCAGGAACTCGGCGAACGATTCGATCTGGGTGGCGAGCAGGAAAGGCGCATCGAGCACGGCCGCGCTCTTGGCGAAGCTCTTGCGGATACGCTTTTTCTCAGTGTAGGAATACGCCATGGATGCTCCGGCTAGGGGTCGAACGTCGGAAAGACAGAACACAGCGCCCGGAACGGGGACTTCCATCCCCTTGCGCACGGGCACTCTGGTCTGGCCTTCCTGCAGCAGCAGAAAGCACGAAAGGGCTGGCGCTCATGCGAGCGCCAGCCCCGCCGGGAAAGCGAGAATTACTTGATCTCGACCTTCGCGCCAGCCTCTTCCAGTTGCTTCTTCAGCGCTTCGGCGTCGGCCTTGTTCGCGCCTTCCTTCACCGCCTTCGGCGCGCCGTCGACCAGGTCCTTGGCTTCTTTCAGGCCCAGGCCGGTGACCGCACGGACGACCTTGATGACCTCGACCTTCTTCTCGCCAGCGGCGAGCAGGACGACGTCGAACTCGGTCTTCTCTTCAGCGGCCGGAGCGGCGGCGCCACCGGCAGCCGGAGCGGCCACGGCAACCGCGGCAGCGGCGGACACGCCGAACTTCTCTTCCATGTCCTTGATGAGCTGGGACAGCTCGAGGACGGTCATGTTGCCAATCGCTTCCAGAATGTCTTCTTTCGACACAGCCATTTTCTACTCCTGAATCATGTGATGCATCCCGACCGGGATGCGGTCGAGGGAATTACGCGGTCTCTTTCGAATCACGCAGCGCAGCAACGGTGCGGACGAACTTGCCCGGCACTTCGTTGAGGGTCTGCACGAACTTGGCCACCGGGGCCTGCATCGTCCCGAGCAGGGTGGCAAGCAGCTCTTCGCGGCTCGGCATCGACGCCAACGCCTTGACGCCAGCGGCGTCCATGACGTAGTTCGGCATCGCGCCGCCCTTGATCACCAGCTTGTCGTTGGTCTTGGCGAACTCGTTGAGCACCTTGGCCGGGGCCACCGGATCTGCGGAAATACCGTAGATCAGCGGACCGACCAGGGTCGAGGCCAGACCTTCGAACGGCGTGCCTTCGACGGCACGTCGCACCAGGGTGTTCTTCAGGACACGCAGGTAGACACCCTGCTGGCGGGCTTGCGCACGCAGCGTGGTGATCTTCCCGACTTCGAGACCGCGGTACTCAGCGACGATCACCGCCTGAGCGTTCGCCAGTTCGGCAGACACTTCGGCGACAACTGCCTTCTTGTCGTCAAGATTGAGACCCAAGGTCATCTCCCACTAGTAAAACGTCCTTCGGACCGGCGCGAACCGGCCCTGGGACAACCAGGCGACCTGTCTTCAGGAGCGGCGGACGTCTCACGACGCCCGGAATTCCAAATCCTGTTTCGGGTAACGCCATCTGCGTTGGGCGCAGCGGATGCCGCAAATTAAGGCTCGCCCGGAAATCCGGGCTCGCCCCCAACGGTCTTTGACAACCTGCCGTCCGTTACCGGACGACAGCCCAAAGTTCATGGGCGGAAACCCCGCCCGCAACGCCTCAGGCGGCGTTGATGCTGCTCGGCTCGACGCGCACGCCGGCACCCATGGTGCTCGACAGCGCGACGCGACGGACGTAGATGCCCTTCGCGGCCGCCGGACGCGCCTTGATCAGCGCGCCGACGAAGGCGTTCAGGTTCTGCTCGAGCGCCTCGACGCCGAACGACGCACGACCGATGGTGGCGTGCACCAGGCCCGCCTTGTCGGTGCGGTACTGGACCTGCCCGGCCTTGGCGTTCTTCACCGCGGTGGTGACGTCCATGGTCACGGTGCCGACCTTCGGGTTCGGCATCAGGCCGCGCGGACCGAGGATCTGGCCCAGCTGACCGACCACGCGCATCGCGTCAGGAGTGGCGATGCAGACGTCGAAGTCGAGATTGCCGGCCTTGACCTGCTCGGCCAGATCGTCGAAGCCGACCACTTCCGCACCGGCGGCGCGGGCGGCCTCGGCCTTCTCGCCCTGGGCGAAGACGGCGACGCGCACGCTCTTGCCGGTGCCGGCGGGCAGCACGACCGAGCCGCGGACGACCTGGTCCGACTTGCGCGGATCGACGCCGAGATTGACGGCGACGTCGATCGACTCGTCGAACTTGGCGGTGGCGCACTCCTTCACCAGGCCGAGCGCCTCGGCGGCGGTGTAGACGCGGTTACGGTCGACCTTGGCGCGCAGCGCCTGAACACGCTTGGAAATCTTCGCCATGATCAGAGGCCCTCCACGTTGACGCCCATGCTGCGCGCGGAGCCGGCGATGGTGCGCACGGCGGCCTCGAGATCGGCAGCGGTCAGATCCTTCATCTTGGTCTTGGCGATTTCCTCGACCTGGGCGCGGCTGATGGTGGCGACCTTGTCGGTGTTCGGCTTCGCCGAGCCACTCTTCAGGCCGGCGGCCTTCTTGATCAGCACCGCCGCCGGCGGCGTCTTCATAATGAAGGTGAAGCTCTTGTCGGCGAAGGCGGTGATCACCACCGGAATCGGCAGGCCCGGCTCCATGCCCTGGGTCTGGGCATTGAAGGCCTTGCAGAATTCCATGATGTTCAGGCCGCGCTGGCCGAGCGCCGGACCGATCGGGGGGCTGGGGTTGGCCTTGCCGGCCGGCACCTGCAGCTTGATGTAGCCAATGATTTTCTTTGCCATCTAGGCTTGCTCCTGTGGAGTGCTAACGCACCGGGATCTCCGGCGCTCCTCGTGCGCCCGCGTGAACGGGCGATGGCAGGCGCATCGCGCCCGCCGCACGCTCAGGTCTTTTCGACCTGGGCGAAATCCAGTTCGACCGGGGTCGCTCGACCGAAGATGGTCACCGAGACCCGCAGCTTGTTCTTGTCGTAGTTGGCGTCCTCGACCGAGCCGTGGAAGTCGGTGAACGGCCCCTCCTTCACGCGAACGACCTCGCCGATCTCGAACAGAACCTTCGGACGAGGCTTCTCCACCCCCTCCTGCATCTGCTGCATGATCTTGTCGACTTCCTTATCGGAAATCGGCGCCGGCTTGTGCGCGGTGCCGCCGACGAAGCCGGTGACCTTCGGCGTCGACTTCACCAGGTGCCAGGACTCGTCGTTCATTTCCATCTCGAC
>ERZ795041.571-NODE-571-length-13479-cov-3.109058_pt1 | contig 13479 bp, 12 predicted proteins | sample MGYA00375125_ERZ795041 | MGnify/ENA primary metagenome ERZ795041 (study PRJEB30170, sample SAMN03074214) | activated sludge metagenome | biome: Common Effluent Treatment Plant; feature: Wastewater; material: Activated sludge; isolation source: activated biomass in...
GTGCAGCTCAGTGCAGGCACCGTCGAGGTGGACGGGACGCCACTCGCGGCACTGGGGTCGTTCGGGCTGGCTCGACGGATCGCCGTCGTGGAGCAGAACCCGGTCCTGCCCGCCGGTTTCACCGTGAGAGACGTCGTCGCCATGGGCCGCACCCCGCACCAAGGGCTCTTCGGCGCCGCCACGACGGAGAGCGAGGCGGCGATTCGCCAGGCACTGGCGCGGACAGGTACGGCCGAGCTCGCGACTCGCAGCGTCGACACGTTGTCAGGGGGCGAGAGCCAGCGCGTGGTGCTGGCGCGGGCACTGGCGCAGGCGGCCGACCACCTCCTCCTCGACGAACCGACCAACCACCTCGACCTGCGCCACCAGCTGGAGGTGCTGTCGTTCGCGCGCCAGGCCGCCGCGGCGGGCGCCGCCGTCCTCCTGGTGCTTCACGACCTCAACCTCGCAGCCCGCGTCAGCGACCGGGTGGTGATGCTCGCTCACGGGCAGGTCGTCGCCGACGGCCCTCCGGCCGAGGTGCTGACGGCCAGGACCGTCTCGGACGTGTACGGGACGCCTGTACGTGTGCTCAGCGACGACGGTGTGCCTGTCGTCCTCCCACGCCTGTGCACTTAGGAGCGTCATGGCGGGTACGAGGGCGCGCTCGCGGGAGTAACGCTCCCGCCCGCTCTCTCAGTAGCGACTCGGTGGGTCGTACCGGCGGTGTACGCGGATGGCCGTTCGGTAGTTGTCGAACAGGGCCTCCGTCGCCGAGCGCCAGCCGTGTGGCTCCATGTCTGCGCGCGCGCGTGAACCGAGGCGCCGACGGAACTCTGCGTCGGTCACGAGCGTGGTCACCTGGTCGGTCAGGTCGTCGAGGTCGCCAGGCGTGAACATGAGGCCGTTGACGCCGTGGTCGATGACGTCGGGGATGCCGCCCGCGCGCGCGCCGATGGCCGGCACGCCGCTGGCCATCGACTCCATAGCGACGAAGCCGAGGGTCTCCGTGTCGGACGGGAACAGGAACATGTCGGCGCTGGCGTACGCCGCTGCCAGGTCCGCGCCCGACAGGTAGCCGGTGAAGGTCGTCGCCGTGCCAGCGAACCGCTCCTTGAGCTCGGTCTCCGCAGGCCCAGACCCGACCAGCGCGAGCCGCAGCCCTGGGACGCGCGTGACAGGAGCGTGGAGCCAGTCGATGCGCTTCTCGTAGCTGAGCCTGCCGACGTAGATGGCCAGCGGCGCGTCCGGATGGCCGCCGCTCAGGCGCTCGCGCATCTCGCGCGTCTTGCGGTCGGGATGGAAGAGGTCCGTGTCGACGGCCTTCGGCCAGAGCCTCACGCGCTTGATGCCCAGCTCGCGGGCCGCGTCCATCATCGGGTTGCTGGTGACGAGGTTGACGTGTGCCTGGTTGTGGACGTCGCGCACGAAGCGCAGACCCGGCGTCAGTAGGGGCGTACTGCGCCAGGTCCGTGTGGTAGCTGGCGAGCAGCGGTCGGTTGCGCTGCTTGGCGATGGCCGTCCCCCACAGACCGAGCACGACCGGGTTGACGACGTGCACGATGTGCGGGTCGAAGCGGTCGAGCTCGCGGCCGAGCTGCGGTCGCGGCAGCCCGAGGAACAGCTCCGGGTACCACGGACGGAACGGCAGCGCCGGAACCCCGACGATCCTGTGCCCGGCGTACTCGGGTGGTGGGTCGTGTGGCGCGAAGATCAGCGCTTCGTGCCCCAGGGCCGCGAACTGGTCGAGCGACCGAGCCAGGCGTGTGACGATGCCGTCGATCTTCGGCAGGAACGTCTCGGTGAAGAACGCTACGCGCATGAGGCCAGGCCTGCGTGGTTGCGAGAGCGCCGCCCTGCGGAGCGGGCTCTCAGGCCCTCTCGACCTTCTCCCGTTCCTGTACCAGCGCGGGGTCGCCCGGTCGGTTGTCGCGGGTCCAGGTACTGGTGCTGGGGATCTTCTCCGTGACGGCCCGGTTCGCGTACTTGCGGGCGATCTCCGTCACCTCGACGAGCAGGCCGTCCGCGAGCTTCGTCGGCGCCAGACCGAGGCCGAGGAAGGTGTCGTTGCGCACGTGGAGGTCGTTCTCCGCGTCCTCCTTGCGCGGGTTGGGGACGTAGGCGATCTCCGCGCCGGTCAGGCGGGCGATGAGCTTCGCGAGGTCGCGCACCCTGTGCGTCTCGGTCATCTGGTTGATGATCCTCACCCGGTCCCCGCGCTTCGGAGGGTTCTCGAGAGCCAGCTGCACGCAGCGCACGGTGTCCTTGATGTGGATGAACGCGCGCGTCTGACCGCCGGTGCCGTGCACCGTGAGCGGGAACCCGACGGCGGCCTCCATCAGGAAGCGGTTGAGCACCGTGCCGTAGTCGCCGTCGTAGTCGAAGCGGTTGATGAGGCGTTCGTCGAGGTTCGTCTCGTCGGTGTTGGTACCCCAGACGATCCCCTGGTGCAGGTCCGTGATGCGCAGCCTGTCGTTCTTCGCGTAGTAGAAGAACAGCAGCTGATCGAGCGTCTTCGTCATGTGGTAGACGCTGCCTGGGTTGGTCGGGTAGAGGATCTCCTGCTCGACGGAGCGTCCGTCGTCGGTCTTGACCTCGACCTTCAGGTAGCCCTCGGGGATCTTCATGCCTGCCGTGCCGTAGCCGTACACACCCATGGTGCCGAGGTGCGCGAGGTGGACGTCGAGACCGCTCTCGACGATGGCCGCCAGCACGTTGTGCGTCGCGTTGGTGTTGTTGTCGACCGTGTACCGCTTGTGGGCGCTCGACTTCATCGAGTACGGCGCAGCGCGCTGCTCGGCGAAGTGGACGATGGCGTCGGGCTTCTCGGTGACGATCAGCTCGAGGAGCCGCTCGTAGTCCTGCGCGACGTCGACCTGCTCGAACCGCATGGTCTTGCCCGTCAACGCCTGCCAGGCGTCGATGCGCTCACCAGGTGTCCGGATGGGTGTGAGGCTGCCGACCCCGAGCTCGTCGTCGATGGCGCGCCGCGACAGGTTGTCCACGATCACGACGTCGTGCCCCAGGTTGCTCAGGTGAAGGCTGGTGGGCCATCCGCAGAAACCGTCACCGCCGAGTACGAAGACTTTCATCTGTCCTCCAGAACGACTGAACATACCACCGAACCGCGTGGCACGCCTGACCGGTCCCACGCCACCCTCACGGTCGCCGGCCTGCTCTGGGCGTGGGTCACGCGTCGATGTTCCCGCGCGGCGCGAGCGACCGCACCAGCAGGCGCCAGCGGCGGCGCATGAGGCTGCGACGGTAGTCGACGGCCCCCGCCCGCCAGTCGCCCGGCGCGAGCCACGACCAGATGACGGCCGTCGCGATGACGAACGGGTGGAGGAGCGCCCACACGATCGCGACCCCGCCTCCGAGGTCACGTCTGCCGAGTTGGCGTGCCCCGACGTTCATGCCGAGGACGTGCGCGGTCGTCTGGGCGAGGTAGACGAGGAGCGTGGCGAGCCGGAGGTCGGGCACGAACGGCGCCGCCAGGAGGGCGACGCTCAGACCGATGCTCTCGAACCCCAGCACGCTCAGACCGGCGAGGAACGTGGGCCGGTAGTGGACCATGTGGCGGTAGCGCGACACCCACCGGCTGCGTTGCCTGAGGAAGGCGACGAGGCTGCCTGCCGAGCTGGTCGTGACACGGGCGGACGGTTGGTCCGCGAAGGCGACCCTGTGGCCAGGCAGCGCCCCGAGCCGCTGCGCCAGCAGGTCCTCGTCGCCGCTCGGCGCCCGCGCACCTGCTCCGAACCCTCCAGCCGCGTCGAACGCGCTGCGGAGGTAGGCCTGGTTGTTCGCGGAGGACGCGTACGCCCTGCCGAACCTCAGCATCGAGCGCGACACGAGCATCAGGGAGAACCAGTCGGCCGCCTCGATCCACGCCCACCCCGGGACAGGGCCTTGCCGCCGCGCACGGGTCGGGGCCGTCTCGACGTAGCCGCTCACCATGGCGACACCGGGTTCGAACGCCGAGACCATGGCGTTGAGCCAGCCAGGTCGGTAGACGCAATCGGCGTCGCTCGTGACGATCACCTCGCCGCTCGACGCGAGGATCCCCTCGCGCACCGCGTTGACCTTCGGAGCGAGCCGCTTGCTCGGTTCGTCGATGACGACGACCTTGACGCGAGGGTCCGTCCGCGCAGCCTGCTGCATGATGGCGCGCGTCGCGTCGCTGGAGCGGTCGTCGACGAGGACCACCTCCCACGGGCCGGGGTACTCGACGGCCGAGAGGCTCGCGAGCGTCGCGGGCAGCCGCGCCGCCTCGTCGTGCGCAGGGATGATGACCGAGACGCTCGGCCACGACCGAGGTCCGGTGATGGCGCGCCTGTCGGTGCGCGCGGGGTGCTGGCGGAACATGCCGACGATGATCCACACCTGGGCCGCGACCAGCGGGATGGCCAGCGACACGAGGAGGACCGTGAAGACGAGCGTGAGCACTCAGAGACCTTCCGGAGCCGATCCCGACCCAGCGCGATCGACCACTCAGCGAGTCTAATTCACGACACGACAGGGCGGTCCGCCGCGGGCACGGTACGCTCCCACCGGTGGACGAGGGACAGAGCTTTCACTCCTTCTTGACGAGCCTCCCCGACAGGGTCGACCAGGTGGCGTCGTTCCACTTCTTCCCTCCGCGCCGCGCAACGGCCGTTCCCGACTACGACGGACCGTACGCCGATCATCTGCGGACGCTCGGTCTCGTGCCGTACCGTCATCAGGCTCTGGCGTTCGAGGTCATCGCGGGCGGCTCCGACCTCGTCGTCGCGACACCGACGGCGTCGGGAAAGTCGCTGGTGTTCCAGCTGCCCGTCATCGATGCATCCCTGTCGGGCGGTACGAGCGTCATGCTCTACCCGACGAAGGCGCTGGCGCAGGACCAACTCGGCAGGCTGAGAGACGTGGCCGCGGCCCTCGCGGTTGACGGCGGCGCCGGTCACGGCGCGTCTGCGATCGACACGTACGACGGCGACACCCCGGCCGAACTCCGCGTGCGGGTGCGCGAAGGGACACGGTGCGTGCTGACGAACCCGGACATGCTCCACTACGGGATCCTGCCGTATCACGAACGGTGGGCGGGCTTCCTCGGTCGCCTCACGTTCCTCGTGATCGACGAACTGCACGCCTACAGGGGGGTGCTGGGCTCGCACGTCGCCAACGTCGTCAGGCGGCTCCTGCGCATGGCTCGTCGCTACGGGGCGGACCCGGTCGTGATCGCCGCCAGCGCGACCGTCGGCAACCCGGGCGAGCACGGTACGAGGCTGACGGGCCGTCCCAACGTCGTGGTCTCCGAGGACGACGCACCGAGCGGACCACGGGAGTTCATCGTGTGGCGCCCCCCGCTCCTCGACGGTGGCGAACGGCGCAGGAGCGCGAACGCGGAGGCCGCTGGTCTGGCGGCGGAGTTCACGCGCGCCGGTCTTCGCAGCATCTTCTTCTGCAACTCCCGCAAGAGCGCCGAGCTGGTGAGGCGCTACGCCAGCCAACAGCTCGATCCGGTCGAGCAACTGCGGATCCAGAGCTACCGGGCAGGGTACACGGCAGAGGACAGGCGCCTGCTGGAGAGCGGCTTCAAGAACGGCGACATCACCACGCTCACGGCCACCAGTGCGCTCGAGCTCGGCATGGACATCGGAGGCGTCGACGCCGTCGTGATGGTCGGCTACCCGGGGTCGAAGATGGCCCTGTGGCAGCGGGCCGGGCGCGCCGGTCGGTCGGGCAGGCGCTCGCTGGCGCTGCTCGTGCCCGCGGCCGACCCTCTCGACGAGTACTACCTCAACCATCCCGACCTGCTGGTGGACGGCCCCGTCGAGAGCGCCGTTGCCGACCCGTTCAACAGCGTCATCCATCCACTGCACCTGGCGTGTGCTGCCGCCGAGGCGCCACTGGCGCGAGACGAGGGCCTCATCGCGCCCTGGGTCGACCTCGAGGCCGTGCCAGGACTCGTCGAGACCCGCCACGGCTTCGAGCACCGCGGACGCTACCCCCATCGTCGCGTGAGCATCCGGGGGACGGGCGGCACGACCGTCAGGCTCAAGGACGGGACGGGTACGACGCTGGGGACATCCGACTTCGCCGCCGCCCTGCGCGACCTCCACCCCGGGGCCGTCTACCTGCACAAGGGGGAGACGTACGTCGTCGCCGATCTCGATCTCGAGCGCGGCATCGCGCGACTGCTGCCCCACATCGAGGACTACTACACCCAACCGCGCTCGGAGACCGACATCGAGGTCATCGCGGTCGGCGGGCCGCCCTCGAGGGCGCTCGCAGACGGCGTCATGAGCGAACCGCCCGCCGGGGTGCACGTCGGGACGGTGCTGGTCAGGCACACCGTGACCGGCTACGTGAGGAAGCGCTACTTCACGGAGGCCGTGCTCGAGGAGCGGTTCCTCGACCTGCCGGAGGTGAGCTACCAGACGCAGGCGCTGTGGTTCGAGCCTCACGACCTCGACGGCGGTCCGCCACTGGCCGACATGCCGGGCGCCCTGCACGCCCTCGAGCACACGCTCATCCAGCTCCTGCCTGCGTTCGTGCTGTGCGAGCGCGCCGACATCGGAGGCGTGTCGTACCCCTCCTACCCCGCGACGGGATCGTCCGCGGTGTTCATCTACGACGGCTACCCAGGGGGCGTCGGGTACGCCCGCGCTGGCGCCGCCGTCTTCGACGCGTGGCTGCGGGCTGCGCGCGACCTCCTAGCGCGCTGTCCATGCACGGCCGGTTGCCCGCGCTGCGTGCTCTCGCCGAAGTGCGGCAACGGCAACCAGACGCTCGACAAGGCCGCAGCCCTCGTCCTCGCCACCGCCTTTGCCACGCGGCTCGCGGCCGGGTCCCCTGGCCGACTGAGCGCCTGAGCGGGCTTCGGACCCCGTGATAGACTCGGCCCCCGTGCGGGTCGGCTTCGTGACGCAACTGCTGTTCGAGAGGTACGGGGCCTTCTGGCGAGGGCTCGTCACAGGGGCGGGCGCCAGCGTCGTGCTACCGACGCGGGCAGGCGTCGTGGCTCCAGTCGACGACGTCGATACCGACCAGGCGCAGGGACTGTGGTTCCGGCTCGCCGCCGTCCAGGCCTCGAGCCTCGCCGACTGTGACCTCATCGTCGTGCCCGAGCTGAACCCCGAGACAGAGGACGTTCGCGGCAGCGCACAGGACCGGTGGGTCGCCGACCTCACGGGTGCCCTCCAGGACGCCGTCGCCGGTCTGCCTCCCCTCGTCACGGTAGCGGCCTACCCCGATGCAGGCATCGAGTCACGAGCCGTGGCCCTGCTCCACGCGCTGCTCCACGACGCCGCAGCCGTCACGCGTGTCTGGGCACGCCACAGGGCCGAGGCGGCCAAGCTCGCTCGGGCCGCTGGGCACAGGACCGAGGGCGCCACGACCGGACCCGCCGCGCTCCCGCCACACGCGCTCGTCGGTCAGCCGTGGGCCGTGACGCGGGCCGTCACGCGGGCTGCGACGGCCGCCGGCCTCACCGGCCTGTCTCAACGTGCGCTTGACACCCAACGCTCGAGGGAAGAGGGTTGGAGCTTCGACGAGCGCCTCATCCCGACCGCCGCGGAGGTCATCGGAGCCGCGCGCGTCCTGGGCAGGAGGGCGGGCGTCGCTGGCCTGAGGTTCCTGCTCGACGAGGAAGCTGGCAGCGACGCGTGGCTGTTCCGGCGCGTCAAGCAGGCGGTGCACAAGCCCGTCGAACCTCTCCCGTGGCGTGACGTCGTCGCGAGCGACGATGGGCTGAGCGTCTTCCTGAGCGTACCGGTAGACTGAACCGTGCACGTCGTCGTGACGATCATGACGGTCGTCCTCGCTGCCGTGAACGTCTTCGGGGCGTGGGCGGTGGTGCGTCGCAGGGGGTTCGTCGCCCGCCTGTTCATGCTCGCGGCAGCGGTGCTCGTCGTCGCGGCGGTCGCCTACTCCTTCCGTTTCACGGGCAGTTTCTGGATCCTCCTGACGGGGACGCTCGTCGCGTACCTCGCGTCGTTCCTCAACGCACGCGTCGTCATCGGCGTCGTCGAGTGGCCGAACCACGCGGCGCGGGCAGTCGTGTTCGCCGCCTACCTCGCGCTGGCGTGGTTGTCGGTCGGCTGACGCGCGAGGGGGCCCGTTCGGCCGCGCGTCGCGGCCTGACATCAGTGGCCGGGGTCCGGCGTCCTAGAACGCGTTGAGACCCGTGATCTCGCGGCCGAGCACCAGCGTGTGTACCGTGTCCGTGCCCTCGTACGTCGCGACGGTCTCGAGGTTGAGCATGTGCCTGATGGCGCCGTACTCGGTCGTGATGCCGTTGCCGCCCAGCAGGTCGCGTGAGCGCCGTGCGACGTCGAGCGCCGAGCGCACGTTGTCGCGCTTTGCGAGCGAGACCCGCGCCGGTCGGTCCTTGCCCTCCTCCTTGAGCCTGCCGAGCCGGTAGGCGAGGAGGCCACCCTTGGTGATCTCGGCGAGCATGTCGGCGAGGTGGGACTGCACGAGCTGCTTGCTGGCGAGCGGCTGGCCGAACACGGGCCGGTCGGCGACGTACGCGACCGCCTCGTCGAAGCAGGCCTGAGCCGCGCCGAGCACCCCGAAGGCGATCCCGAAGCGAGCCTGGTTGAGGCACGAGAGCGCCCCCTTGAGTCCGACGACGTCCAACCGGTTCGCGGCGGGCACCACCACCTCGTCCAGGTAGAGCTCGGAGGTGACCGACGCGCGCATGGAGGCCTTCGTCTTGATGTCGACGGCCGAGAAGCCCTCGCGGTCCGTCTCGACGACGAAGCCGAGGATGTCGCCGGACTCCTCCTCCTTCGCCCACACGATGGCGACGTGCGCCCGCGAACCGGAGGTGATCCAGCGCTTCACGCCCGTGATGACGTAGTCCGTACCGACCTTGCGGCACCGGGTCCGCATGGCGCCGGGGTCGGAGCCGGCGTCCGGCTCGGTCAACCCGAAGCACCCGACGGCTTCGCCGACCGCCAGCCGCGGCAACCACTCGCGCTTCATGGCGTCGGAGGCGTACGTGAAGATCGGGTACATGACGAGGCTCGACTGCACGCTGACGAACGACCTCAGCCCAGAGTCCGCGTACTCGAGCTCGCGGCAGATCAGCCCGTACGCGCTGTAGGAGGCTGCTGCCCCGCCGAACTCCTCAGGCAGCGTCACGCCGAGCGCGCCGATGGCTCCGAACTTGGTGGCGAGGTCGGCGGGGAAGACCCCCTCGAGCCACCACTCACCGACGTGCGGCAGCATCTCCGACCGGACGAACTCGCGGACGCTGTCGCGGATCATGCGCTCGTCTTGCGAGTAGAGGGCATCGACTTCGTAGAAGTCGCTGATGGACGTGTTCACGGTACGAGCTCCAGTCCGGGTGGGATCAACCGTCCCCGAAGAGTTTCTTCAGCGCGTCTTCCTTCGAGGTGCGCTTGGCTGGATGGTACCGTTCCCCGTCAACTGTGATGCGGGCTGTCTCGATGAGCTTGGCGATCGATGCCTCGATGGTGTCGATGGCGAGCTCCTCGAAGTGCTTCTCGTCGATCGACATCTGAACCTCGCGAACGGTGGCGCCCTTCGACCCTGCCGACTCCACCGCTTCGAAGACCCACTCGTCAACCGTCATGAGCCATCTTATGCGCAGGAGACGCACGAAGACAGTGACGGTGGGTGCTGAACCGTCGCTCCCGGCGAGCCGTCGACCGTGGCTGGGAACGGCCAAGGGTCACCGGTGGTACGAGCCTTCCGAACGCCGTTCCGGATCCGAACGGTACGCTTCGACCCTGCCGCCGGTCAGTTCGCCGTAGGTGACCGAGTCGTCCATGGTGATGACCTTGACCGGGCAGGCTGCGACGCACGCATCGCAGCCGACGCAGCGCTCCGGGTCGAGGAGGAGCGCGCCGCCGTCATGCTCGAGCACGCGTGTGAACGCGTCCGTCGGGCAGGCCCTTGTACAGATGGGGCAGAGGATGCAGCCGTCCGCGACGCGCGGCAGCCGGTACGGAACCGCCGTGTCCTGCGCAACGTTACCGATCTCGAGAAGCCGCAGCTCGCGCAGGTGTTCGACGGCAGGCTCGACCTGGGCGCCAGCGACGGACGGCTCCGCCTGGGGCAGGACCCGCTCCAACGGTGCGAGAGCGTCGCCTGCTGCCTGCTTGACGCTCCTGAGGCCGCCACCGAGCAGGGAGCGTCTGCTGAGCCTGTCGCCCGCGTCGCGCTGATCGAGGCTGGTGACCTGTTCGATGGCGACGTCGAGCGTGCGGCCCGCCACGGTCGTGAGGAGCTGCGCTCGTGCCGCAGTCTGCGCCACGACCGTCGGGACGTCCGCGCTGCCGATCGGACAGGAATCGCACTCGCCGTGCCCGAGCGTCACGCTGCCCTTCGAGCCGGCCAGCCGCGCGATGTCGGTGGCTTGGAGCTTGGCGAGGCACTGCACGCTCTGCGCCGAACCGGAGACCCGCGAGCAGCGGACGTTGCCCCCTGGGGCGATGGAGAGGCGTGGCTCGAGGGCGCCCGACGGGCACGCCTGCACGCACAGCCCGCAGCCGGTGCATTCGACGGGGTCGATCGCGACCCGCGACGTGATCCGCACGGCGTCGTGTGGGCAGACGTCGAGGCAGGCCGTGCATGCACCGGTCGAGCGCGTCACGACGAGGCAGCGCGCCTCCTCGTAGGTGGGCGTCACGTCGACGGCGCGCAGGACGAAGTTGAGCAGAGCGTCCATACTCGACCTGCCGGGTTCGGCGCCCTACCTGACGCCGAACCCGGCCACCTCCAGCCTCTTCTCGGTCAACCGTTGGTGGTAACCGACCTCGCCGAGGTACTCGTCGAACTGGTCGAAGTCGACCTGCTGCTTCTGGTCGGAGAGGGCGACGGCCGGGTTGGGGTGCACCTCGATCATGATCCCGTCGGCGCCGACCGCGAGGCCCGCCTTCGTCAGGGCCACCAGCAGATCGCGGCGGCCGCCGGAGTGGGTCACGTCGACGAGCACGGGCAGGTGCGTCTCGAGCTTCGCGAGCGCGACGGCCGACACGTCGAGCGTGTTGCGGGTGTAGCGCTCGAAGGTCCTGATGCCCCGCTCGCACAAGATGACGTTGGCGTTGCCCTCCGCCATCAGGTACTCGGCGGCCATGACCCACTCCTCGATCGTTGCGGACAGGCCCCGTTTGAGGAGCACGGGTTTGCTGCTGCGCCCCGCTGCACGCAGCAGCGTGAAGTTCTGCATGTTGCGAGCGCCGATCTGGATGAGGTCGACGTACTTCTCGAACGACGGCAGGTCGACGCTGCTCACCAGCTCGGAGACGAAGGCGAGGCCGTGCTCGTCGCAGGCCTCGCGCGCGAGGCGCAGGCCCTCCTCGCCGAGCCCCTGGAAGCTGTACGGGTCGGTGCGCGGCTTGTAGGCCCCGCCGCGGAACAGCTTCACGCCGTGGGAGGCGACGTGGCGCGCGACGGCGCGCACCTGTTCGCGCGATTCGATGGCGCACGGGCCCGCGACGAGGACCGCTGGCTGGCCCTTGCCGACGAGCACGCCTGCGACGTCGACGACGCTGTCGTGGGACGCGCTGCCGCGCGACGTGAGGTAACTGCGCTTCTCCTCCGTCTTCCCGACCTGCATGCTGGCCTGGAAGATCTGCTTGAAGATGCTCTTGACGGTGGCGGCATCGAACGGCCCCGCGTTGGCTGCGACGAGCGCCTCGAGCATCTGCTGCTCGCGCGAGGGGTCGTACTGCGACATCCCGAGCGCGGCCTGTTCGGCCCCGGTGTCGGAGGCGATGGCTGCTCGTTCGGACAGCACTCGCAACAGGGTGAGGTTCAGCTCATCGATACGAGCTCGAAGGTTCTGGATCTTCTCTGACATGGCTCAGTCTACGTTGCGACACTTTGACCACGACGATCGTCAGCTCGAACAGCACCAACAGGGGCGCGGCGACGAGAGCGAGGTTGAACGGGTCGCCCGTCGGCGTGAGGACGGCGGCCGCGACGACCCCGATGACGATGGCCCAGCGCCGGTTCCTCACCAGTGGTTCGGCGCGGACCATGCCGATGCGGGCGAAGAGGAAGCCGAGCACGGGCATCTCGAACATCAGACCGAACACGCCCATGAGCATCAGCAAGGTCGAGATGTAGCGGCCGATCGACAGCAGACCCTGGGCCTCGTCGCCCAGGAACCCGAGTAGGATGGGGATGGTGACGGGCAGGACGACGTAGTACGCGAACGCGACGCCAGCTGCGAAGGCGAGGGCGGCGAAGAAGATGAACGGGACGGCGTAGCGCCGCTCCTCGCGGTACAGGCCCGGAGCGACGAACCCCCACACCTGGCCGACGATGACGGGCGCGGCGAGGACCAGACCGAAGAACGAGGACACCTGCATCGAGACGGTGAAGGGCTCGAGCACCGCGAAGAAGCTCAGGGTCATCCCCGGCGGCAGCGGCTCACGCAGCCACTCGAGGATGCGGAACCGGAAGACGAACGCGACCCCAGACGCGACGAGCCAGGCGCACAACGCGATGAAGAGCCGCGTGCGCAGCTCTTCGAAGTGCTCGATGAGCGTCATGAGATGGCCTGCTTCTCCGGTCGCAGGAGAGCCCGACGTCATGCCTGACTACCGCGTGTGGCACGGCGACCTGGTGGTTTCCTGGCGTGCCTCTTCGGATGGTGCGTCCGCAACAGGAGCCGCGGAAGACTGCACCGGGGTGGGCTGGGCCGCTGCAGGTTGAGTCATGACGGTGGGTGACGGCGCGGCGGCCGCCGCTGCGTGCGCGACCTTCGTTCCTTCGTCCGCTGCCTCGTCCTCGAAGTCCTTGCGCATGTCCCGGAGCCCCTTCCGGAACTCGCGGACGGACTGACCCAGCCCCTTCGCCATGTCCGGCAGACGCCGGGGTCCGAAGATCAACAACACGACCAGAAGGATGATCAGGAGTTCGGGTATGCCGATCGGCCCGAGCTTGGGCATGTCTTCGCCTCCAACGATCCGTATCGTAGCAGGGCGAGGTGAGGTCGGAGTGACGCTGGGAGCGTACCGCCGCCCGCCGCCAGCGAGATCTGGCAAGAAGCGCGTCCTGGACGCGTGTTGACACCCTTCACCAAGGCATGCTAGCTTTACTATTCGGGTCTGCGGCTCGGCTGCCACCCTAGCTCAATCGGTAGAGCATCCGATTTGTAATCGGAAGGTTATCGGTTCGATTCCGATGGGTGGCTCCACGCTTGACCGGTGCGTCGGATGTTCCGTCTGACGCCGTCTGCCCGACACCGTCGGTCAGATGCAGGGTCCGACGAGGTCGGACCGACCGGTGAGCGAGGGGCTTGGGTAGGTGCCCGAGTGGTTAAAGGGGACGGACTGTAAATCCGTTGGCTTACGCCTACGCTGGTTCGAATCCAGCCCTGCCCACCACTAGTCGCGCCGGGTCCGCTGGCCCGGCTGAACGCGCAAGCGTTCAGCCAGCAGGGAGCGCGTCAGCTCTCCCCAAGCTGAACGCGCAAGCGTTCAGCCGTGCGGGAGTAGCTCAGTCTGTAGAGCGTCAGCTTCCCAAGCTGAATGTCGCGGG
>ERZ795041.572-NODE-572-length-13478-cov-3.624972_pt1 | contig 13478 bp, 7 predicted proteins | sample MGYA00375125_ERZ795041 | MGnify/ENA primary metagenome ERZ795041 (study PRJEB30170, sample SAMN03074214) | activated sludge metagenome | biome: Common Effluent Treatment Plant; feature: Wastewater; material: Activated sludge; isolation source: activated biomass in a...
TGCTGGCAGGTCACGACATCGAAGACCCGCGCCGCGCGGGCCCCGGCGGCGAGGACGCCTACCAGAAGCTGCGCGAGATGGCGCGAAGGGCGATCTGACTCGAAGCCGTGCGACTGCTCGGCGCACCTGTGCGGCGCAGCTACTCGGCGCGCCTGCACGACGCACCTGACCGGCACACCTTCGCGGCGCGACCGTTGACCGGTCAATACTGCCGCATGACAACACCGCTCTTCACTACCCCGCGCCTCGTGGCGCGCCAGTGGCGCGACTCCGATCACGCACCGCTCCTCGCCGTCTACGGCGACGAGGACGCGATGCGCTGGGTGGGCGACGGCAGCCCCCTCACCCCGGAAGAGGCGACGCGGTGGCTCGAGGTCACCCGCGCCAACTACGCGACACGCGGCTACGGCATGTTCGCCCTCGAGAGCGTGTCGACACGCGAGGTCATCGGTTTCATCGGCATCGTCCACCCTGGTGGGCAGCCGGAAGCCGAGGTGAAGTACGCGTTCGCCCGCGAGCACTGGGGCAAGGGTCTCGCGACTGAGGCCCTGCGCGCGACCGTGGAGCACGGCGCGGTGACGCACGGCCTCACGCGGATGATCGCGACGACGGCACCCGAGAACGTCGCCTCTCACCGCGTGCTGCTCAAGAGCGGGTTCGTGCGTGGGGAGTTGAGGGACGCCGGGGACGGATCGTTCACTCAGGTGTTCGAGTGGCGGGCGGGAACCTAGCTGCTCTACTCCACGACCCGGAACACCTCGCGCCGACCCTCCATCACCAACGGCACGAAGCGGGCGTTGAGGTCGCGCATGCGGTCACGCGCGAACTCCTCCGTCATGGAGTTCTCGAACGCAGCGAGGCTCGGGTACTCCATCTCCATGACGAGCGTGTAGTAGCGACCGACCGCGTCGGTGAGGAGTCGCGGTTGGCTGCCAGACATGGAGGGGCTGGCAGCGATCATCTCCTTCGCAAGCGCGATCGCTTCTCGGGCCTTGCCGTAGTGCAGTTGGAACACCTCGCGGACGACGATCATCGTGATCAACCTCCAACGAACGCGACTCGAGCACGGCGCAGAGCAGGTGGGCGCTGAGTATATGGCCTACGTGCGGTGCCCCGCGTTCGCACTGCGCCGAAGTTGACGTTCACGTCGTCCGGCACCGCGCTTGTACACTCGCCACATGACCCACCTCGAACCCGGATCCGCTCCCCTCGGCGAAGGCGGGCTGGTCGAACTCCCGACCGGCGGGTACCTCGTCTCGTTCGAGCGCCACTACGCCCGCTCGGTCGTCGACGTGTGGGACGCGATCTCCTCTCCCGAGGGGCTGGACGCCTGGTACCCGACCAAGCTGCGGCACGAGGGCGTCGTCGGCACCGCCATCACGGAGACGTTCGAGTGGCCGGACGGCACACCACCCGAACCGGCCGCCCCCGGCGTCCTCACCGCGTACGACCCTCCGCACCTCTTCGCGGTCACCGTCCACGGTCCGGATGAGTCCGAGTACCCGGGCGAGCTCGGCACACAGGTGATCAGGATGCGGGTCGACGCTGGCGCGTCACCGGCTGAGTGCATGTTGCGCTTCGAGCACGAGGTCGAGACGACGCCCACGGCCGTCGCCGTCCTCCCCGGCTGGCACTGGTGCCTCGAGGCGCTGGCGATCCATCTCGGCGCTCCCGGGAACGTGTCGAAGGAGTTCCACGACCAGGTACGCGACTGGTACCACCTGAAGCACTCGTAGCCGCCGGCTGCCCGCCGAGCGCCCGCGTCCGGCCCGCTTCCCGATCATCGGGTGAAGGCACCGTCCGCCCCTGTCAGAGGATCACGTACCACCGCAGCGTCACGTAGTCGGTACCGACGTTCCCGAGGCTGTCGGTGACGTTGAGCCTGACCTCGACGTTCCAGGCCCCCTCCGTGTTGAACAGGTACGTGTCGCGCGGCTTCCATTGGATGGACGCGCTGTTCCCGATGACGATGGGCGTACCACCGTTGAGTGCCACCGTCCATTGGTAGGTGAGCGGGTTGTTGCCTTCCGGATCCGTGGCGACGCTCGTCAGCGCGAGGGTCTGATCGACGTTGGGGGCCGACCCATCGGTCGGCGCGCTGACGTACACGGTCGGGGGAAGGTTCTCCGGGGCCTCGATCACGTCGATGACGATGCTGGCGGAGTCGCTGACACCGTAGTCGTCCGTGCCGGTGAGGGTGATGGTCCGCTCGCCCACGGTGGCGAAGGTCGCCGGGAGCACGCAGCCGGAGTCGGGGAACGCGTCGCCCGCGACGCTCGACGTCCACACCATGCTGCTGCAGGGCAGCGCCCCGCCGTCCTCGTTGGGGTCGACGCTGTTGCCGCGCAACGTGATGCCGGCGCCTTCGAACACGTCGGCGCCGGTCGCCGGTGTGCCGATGGTGACCTCGGGCGGGTCGTTGACGACGGTGAGGACGATGGTGGCAACGGTGGAGGCGCCGTCCGAGTCGGTGACCGTGACCGTGATGGTCCGCGGACCCAGCGTCGTGAACGTGTGATCGAGCTGGTACCCGGAGGGGAACGCCCCGTCGACGTCCGAGCTCCAGGTGACGGTGCAGCATGGGAACGGGTCCTCGAAGTCGGTGACGGTCGCCTGGATCGACACGGGCACGTTCACGGACACGTTGCCGCTCGGAGGCAGGGTGAGGCTGGGCGGGATGTTGCCTAGGACCGCTTGGACTGCGCCCAGCGCGTTCACGTGCCGCTTCACTCGGCTGTCATCGTTGTCGTGGGCCGTGTTCATGAGCAACGACTCGACCTCGCCCGCCCCGAGGCTCGGGTCGGCGGCCCAGATCAGCGCGGCAACGCCTGCCGCGAACGGAGAGGAGAAGCTGGTCCCGCTGATGGCCCTTGCGACGTTGCCTGGGTTGGCAGGGTCGGGACCCAACCACAGTGTGAACGGAGCGAAGATGTCGACCTGATCGGCGCCGTAGTTCGAGTTCGGAGCCTTGGTGGTCTTACCGCCTGCCATGCCACCCACACAGATGACGCCGCTGTTCTCGCACGGTGTGTGCCAGGTGCGTTCCCAGCACACCCCGAACGTGCATCCCTCCGAATCGACGTCCTTGCCCTCGTTGCCTGACGCCGCGAAGATGAGCATGCCCATGGCCCGGAAGGCAGCGGTAGCGCCCTCGAACGGCACCACGCTCCAGCCCAGGTACCAGGGTACGGGCGCGGAGTAGCTCATGTTCGCGATGCGAGCACCGGCGATGCGCGCCTCCCCCAGCGCCGTGATGGAGGTGAAGAAGTCGTAGAGCGTGTACACGAGGATCGGTTGCGCGATCGGGCCGGCCGAGCCTGCCCCGCCGAAGTCGTTGTCGGCCAGGGCCATCGAGGCGCTCACCACGTTCTGTCCGTGCCACGGGCAGTCGTTGCCGCCACCACACCAGAGGAGGTTCTCGGTCCCGGTCGGGGAGGTCAACGGCACGTTCGAGATGCCGATCCACCCTGCCGGTGTGTCGTCGTCCGGTTCGAAGCCCATGTCGAGCACTGCGATCTTCACGCGGTTGCCGAGCTTGCCCGCGAGGTCGAGAGCGCGCCACGCCTGGGCGACCCCGATCTCCTGCTCGGCGGAGGCAGCATGTGAGGGCCACGAGAACGCGTCAGGTGTGTACGCGATGCCCGCGATCGGCTGACCGGTCGGAGCTTCCAGGGAGGTGAGATCCGTGAAGGGACCGGCGCCGGAGCCGACCCAGTTGATGCCGACGTCGCGACCTGCCGCCGCCTCCTGGCTGGTGGCACCGAGAAGGTCGAGACCCTGCTGGCTCGACACGCCGTGGGTGCCGGTGGCGTGGGGGTCGAGCGTTCGCAGGTCGGCAGCCAGCGTGGCGGCTGGGTCTGCGACCGCCGCCGTGTCGATGCGCACGAGGTACTGCGGGTTCATGTCCGTGAGGGTGTAGTCGGCCGGGTCGAACGTGCTCAGCACGGTGCCGTTCCAGCGGGCGAGGAAGGCGTCGAGCTCTGCGGTGTCGGCCGTCGACAGCCACACCTCGTTGGCGACGAAGTCTGCCACCAGCCCGTCCTCGGTAGCGACGGCGGCAAGGGGTCGCGGCTCGCCGTCCTCGAAGCCGGGCATGGCTGGCGCCGACGGCTCGATCATGGGGTCCACGACGACGACGATGGCCGGCAGGGGCGCCTGTGGCTGCCCGCAGGCAGCGAGTGTGGCGAGCACCACGCTGGCCAGTGCGACGCCGACGGCGCGCGTACGACGCCGTACCGACGACATGCCGCTGAGGCTGATCAGGAACGACGGGCGCCGCGCACTCATGGATACCTCTTCCGGACGACGGACGGCAACCAGCGAGTAGACAGGCTGCCAGCGGTCGCTGGCGCATCGGGCCGTCAGGCCGTCGGGCCGCGGTGATTCTCGTGAGCAAGTATGCATCCGAGACACCCGTTTGGCAAACAGCGCCAGGGCCCTCACGAATGTGAAGGATGCGGCGTTGGCGCCGACGACCCACGCTGCATCCTTGCGTGAGACACGCACATGCTCCTCGGAGCTCACGTGCAAGGACTCGCCCGCCGCCTGCGCCTCGAGGCGGCCCAAGGAGGACGTCATCGTGAAGCGAACGCGACAGACGAGTGCATGCGGTACCCCGGCACGGCTCGATGGTGCCGGCAGCGAGGCACGACCAGGGCTGGTCAGGCGGCGCGGCGCGCTCGTGGCGGGTCTCGTAGCCGCCATCGTCCTGCTTCTCGCGGCCTGCGGACAGACGCCCAGCATCACCATCGCGCTGGACGCGACGAGCGCGCAGGTCCTGCGCGGCAGCAACGTCCAGATCGAGGTCACGTTGACGAGGTTGGGCGGCGCGAGCGCCGATGTCACGCTCGCCGTGACGGGGCTGCCCGCGAACGTCGATGCCAGCTTCTCCCCCGCCGTCCTCGACGGTGGGACGCTCACCAGCACCCTCACCCTCAGCGCGACAGCGGCGGCAACGGAAGGCGACCTCGACGTCAGCATCACCGGTGCGGGAACGGGACTGAGCGCAACGGCTCAACTCACGGTCGAGGTCGTCAGCCTGACCGTGACGGGACGCGTAGTCACGCTCTTCGACTTCCCCGTCGCGCACGTGGCCGTCGGCAGCCAAGGCGACACGGACCTCACCGATGCCGATGGCACCTTCAGCCTAACGGGGCTGTCCGTTCCGTACGACCTGAGCGTCTGGAGCGTCGTTGACGAATGGCTGCACGTCTACGAAGGCTTCACAACGGACCACGCGGTCGTTTCGCCCTTCTCGCTCTTGGTGGCGCCCACCATCACGATGACGACGACCATCACAGGCACCCTCTCCGGCGGCGTCATCCCCGTCGGTCCCAACCAGCAGGTCATGGTCTGCGTCGAGGGTCTCGACGGCGCGGTGGTGGGCTGCGACGCCGTCGCACCCACTGAGACCTCGTACTCGATCGCCGCGCAGTGGGGCGGGAGCGCCACGCGCCAGGTCAGGCTGCACGCGTTGCAGGTCGAGCGTGACGTCGCCGGCTATCCCGTCAGCTACCCGGGATACGCCACCATGACCGCGACGCTGACCGATTCCGTGCCCACGGTTGCGAACCTCGACCTTGGCACGGCGCTTCCGACGACAACGGTCGACGTCGGCATCGATGCATCCGCCGCAGTCACGGCGACGCTCGGAGCCGTGCAGCTCGGGCCCAACCTGAGCATCCCTGTGATGATGGTCAGCAGCGCCGCAACATCGCACGTTGCGCTCATGCCCGAGTTGCACGGCGCCCGCTTCCAACACCTCGGCTGGGAGGCCGACGTCACCGGCACGACGGCCACCGTAGCCTTTCCAGCACTGCCTACACTGGTCTCCCCGGCGAGCGGCGCCACCGGTATCACGAACACGACAGCCTTCACGGCTTCGAACCCGACCGATGGCCCACTCACGTTCACCTGGGAGATCACGGGCGGCCCGAAACTCGCCGTGACCACCATGGCGACGAGCCACTCGATGCCCGACCCCACGCCGTTCGGCCTGGCGATCCCTGCATCGGCGGCCGGCTCGTGGATGGTGGACGGGAGTTCAGGACCGAGCCCAGAGCACGGAGCTCGTGGGGTCGCCGCCCCGTACAACGTGTTCTACATGGTCCTCCTTGGCGGGTCGCCTGGTCTCGAAGGCTCCGGCACGTTCGCGCAGTCTGACGTCTGGACCTACACGACAGCCCCGTAACGACCGACATCCCCGGCCACGCCCGCGTACCTCCGGGCGTGGCCGCACCCACGTGATGCGCTCGCGCGGCGGGGGCCGTGCAGCAGCCGTGTGCCACCGACCGCGCTCCCACTGAGCTGAACATGAGAGCGACGGGACCGCTGCTAGGGTCCGAGCATGCCCGGGTACCTTGGGTTCGTCCTCGTCACAGGCTTCGTGACCGTGCTCATGCTCGTCGGGCCGCGGCGACCACGCGTGCTCGGCAACCTCTCCTACCTCGTCGCGCCGTCGTACAACGAGCTCCCGCTGCACTTCCTCGCGCTCACGCTCGCCTCCGCCGTACCCGAGTACTGGCGGTCCAGGCAGCTCAGGTCGCTCGACTGGCTCACGCTCGGCCTGGCTGCACTGCTCGCAGCCGGCCTGGTGGTGCTCGCGGTGCGCGGCGCCCTGGCGCGACCGGCGTTGAGGCACGCGCTCGACAAGGGGCTCGGTGAGCGGTGGCGGGAGAGCGTCGAACCGCGCCTGCTGGCGAAGCTCGACGGCGGCCCCAACTGGTGGCGCGTCCTCGTCGGCTTCTGTCTCGCCGGGAGACGCGACGTCGAACGGATCCCCGACCTCAGGTACGGTCCACACGGGCGCGAGAACACGCTCGACCTGTACCGGCTCAAGGGCGAGCGGCGCGAGAAGGTGGGACCAGCCGCAGCCCCGATCCTCATCTACCTCCATGCCGGCGGCTACTTCTCCGGCAGCAAGCGCCTCGGTTCGGCGGAGCTGGTGCGGCGGCTCGCCGGTCATGGCTGGGTGACCATCAGCGCCAACTACCGCCTGCGACCTCGCGCCGGGTTCCTCGAGCACATGACGGACGCGAAACGGGTCATCGCGTGGGCGCGTGACCACGCCGCCGAGTTCGGTGCCGACCCGCGGACGATCGTGGTGGCGGGGGGCTCGGCTGGCGCCCACCTCGCCACCATGTCTGCCCTGACCCAGCGCGACCCCGCCTACCAACAGGGCTTCGAGGACGCGGACACCAGCGTGACGGCCGTCGTCGGTCTCTACGGCTGGTACGGCGGCTACTACGGCATCGGTGGGGCGGGCTCACGAGCGGGACCGTTGGGTCACGACGCGCGCGACGCGCCCCCGTTCCTCATCGCGCACGGCGAACTTGACACGCTGGCAGGCATCGAGACCGCTGAGCGGCTCGCGACCCATCTGCAGACCGGCTCGAGCAACCCTGTCGTGTACGCGCCCCTCCCTGGGGGCCACCACGGCTTCGACCTCTTCACCTCTCTGCGGTACGAGGCTGTGGTCGACGCCGTGGAGGCCTTCCTCGGCTGGGTCAGGGCACGACCCTGATCAGCCCCATCTCCCTGGTCGTGCCGTTCATGATCGTCCCCGCCACGAGGACCTTGCCGTCCGGCTGGATGGTGACGGCGGTGGCCGCATCGATGCCTGCGTAGAAGTCGACGGCGACGATACCTGCGTCACCGAACCCGGAGTCACGCGTTCCATCGGCGTTCAGGCCCATCACGAGGAAGTCGTAGTCACCCGGGTTGATGGGCAAGGCGGAGCCCACCAGCACGTACGAGCCGTCCGCCCGCGTCGCCAGCGCCCGGATCGTCTCGAGCCCGTCGACGAGCACCCGACCACCGCTGCCGAACCTGGCATCTCGCTCGCCGTCCGCGGTGTACATGGTCAGTGCGCCGATGGGTCCACCGGCGGCGGGGAGGCGGTTCACGGGGCCCGCGACGAGGAGCCTGCCGTCGTCGAGCAGGAGGAGGTCGAAGGGCTCGTCCCACTCGCCCGTCTGGTCGCGCACGACGCCCTGGTCGCCGAAGCTCGCATCGAGGTCGCCGTCGGCCCCGTAGCGCAGCATGCCGATGTCGGGGTCGCTGCCGCCACTGGGAGCAACGCGACCAGCCACGACGATCGCGCCGTCTGACCGCACCGCAAGGGACCGTCCGATGTCCGAGCTCCCGCCGATGTCGGTCGACGCCGCGACGCCTCCTGCAGCGAAGCTCCCGTCGAGCACACCGTCCGCGGTGAGGCGGATGACCACGAGGTCCGACCCTTGGTTGAAGCGGTTGACGGACCCTCCCACGACGATCCTGCCGTCGGCCTGGATGGCGACGTCCGCCAGTGATTCGTGGAACGGGCTGCCCACCGTCGAGCCGAGGTCGCCGACGATCGCGCCCGTACCCGATCCGCCGAACGAGCCGTCGAAGACTCCCAGGGTGGTGAAGCGTGCCACCGCCCAGTCGTGGCCGTTGGGGTCGTTGACGCTGACGCGCGTCTCGCCTGCGACGACGATCTTGCCGTCGGCCTGCAACGCCATGGCGTGAGCGAGGTCGTAGTTGGTGCCGAGGAAGTCGACCTCGACGGACCCACCCGTCCCGAACGTCGGATCCGGGGCGCCGCTGGCCGTGAACCGCGACAGCTTGGCGTGGTCGAGCACGAGGACCTTGCCGTCTGCCTGGACGAGCACGGCGACGACCTCGTCGCCGATGCCGAGCGGACCGCTGACCGTGCCGGCGGTCCCGAAGGCGGCGTCGAGGAACGGGTTGGTGTCGTCCGGCGGAGCGCACGTCACCAGGACGTCGGTCACGTCGGCGTACTGCAGTGCCCCGGACGCGTTGATCACGGCGCACGCCTGCGCGGGACCGGTCGGCTGCTGTCTGACGGCGACGTCGTACCGGACGCCGGTCGGCCACTTCTGCGGGAACGTGAACGGTCCGTCCGCGTCGACGACCACGTCGAGGTCCCCGAAGCCCGTCAAGACGAGGCCGCTGCCTTCGAGCCCGGTGACCGTGCCGCCCACGCCGTAGAGCCCTGCGTTCGGATCGACGGGGGTGTCGTTGTCGTAGATGTCGATCGTGGCGACGCTCGGCGACCCCAGGCCCACGCAGCCGCGCGGGTCACTGAGGCGCAGCGTCATCGTCTCCACGGCCTCGGGCACGTCGTCGGCGACGAGGGGCAGCTCGATGGCGCGAGGCTCCGCATCGCCGTCTGCGAAGTACACGACCTGGCTCACGCCGATGAAGTCCTCGCCCTCCAGCGCGCTGCCGGCGTGGGACCCGATCCGCACGCTGACGTCGCCACTCGAGCCGCCCTCGCGCGTGACGGTGACGCGCTCGAGGCCGACGGGCAGCTCCATCAGGTCGTAGCTCGACGCGGAGAACTGGATGGTGCCTGCAGCCGGGTCGACGGCCGTGGTGCACACCTCGGCCTCCACGTCGTCCGGCGGCGGCTCGTACACGGCGACGGGCGTGAGGCCGGTGTACTCGATGTCGCCGCCCTCGAGCGAGAGGGGATCGCGGAAGAAGCCGGCGATGTACGTCTCGCCCTGGACCTGGTTCAGCGTCTCGATCTCGACCTGGAAATCGATGATCACGGTGTCGCCGACCGCGACGTCGGTCAGGTCGACCTCGACCGTGATGGGTCGCGCCAGCCTCACGGAGCCGTCGCGCGACTCGAGCTCCTGCACGAAGTCGCTGTCGAGGTCCCACAACGGGGCGCCGTGCCTGCTCGACGTGCTGGCATGCCAGATCGGCGCTCCGGGCGTGACCTGCACCGCATCGCTCGACAGCGACACCTGACTGCTCCTGCTCAGGAGGACGCGTCTGCTGGCGCCAGTCGTCCACGACCTGGCAGTGAACGTGACCGTGCCGAAGAACTCGAGGTCGCACACGTCGCTGCCGACGCACTGGTAGGGGATGATGTCGATGCCTCCGAAGTGCTTGCCTGCGAGGTCGAGGGCCGTGATGGTGAACCGCAGGGTGGCGTCGCCTCGCTCCTTCCTGAACGACTGGCCCTGGGTGTAGATGACCCTGTTGCCTCCGAGGAGGTCGGGCTCGTCGTCGCCTGGACCCTCGGCGTAGACCCAGTACGTCTTGCCGTCTGCCGTCGAGGTGACCTCGGCGTCGGCGATGTCGTCGTGGAAGTCGGCGGGTAGAGGCCCGAACTCGTGGAGCACGTGCACCTCGCCGTCCACCTGCTGCGTCGGTGGCGGCACGACGAGCGTCACGTCACCGCCGTCGTAGGGGACCGCCCAGAAGTACCAGGAGCGGAACAGGCCCTCTTCGTTCATGTCGCGCTTGGCCGTAGCCGTCGTGATGTGCGAGAAGGAGGTGGTCTGGCCGGTGATCGAGTCACCCTCCGACGTGGTCGCCACCGTCGAACCGCTGAGCTCGTACCAGTCCCCCTGCGAGTTGGTCTTGAGCAGCCTCGGGACCTGCCCGGCGATCAGCGCCGTGTTCAGCGGCAGCGAGACGGTCACGGGTTCCAGGAACGTCGTGCCGTGTGGCGTCAGTGCGTAGACGGCTCCCCCACTCGCATGGTCGGCGGGCAGGTCCGGAGCCCCGCTGCTCGTCAACGTGATGGCGATGGGCACCGGGCCGGTCAACGCGCCGGGCGGCACGGTGACCGTCGCCCCGTCGGCTGCCGTGGCCGTGCCTCCGCTCGGCCCGATGGTCGGTTGCGGGTCGGGTGGGGTGCACGACGCAAGTGCGAGGATGACGGCGACGAACGGCGCCGCGCGGCTGATCGGTCTCATGGGTATCTCCCTTCGCTGGGGAGATGGTCTCACGTGGTCGTGTCAACAACGTTTCAGGCGGTGCGCCCGGCCGATACGCCTCGGCGACGCATCACGACCGCCGTCTACAATCCGGTGTGGAACGCCGGCTGCGACTGTTGGGCTCACCTCAGGTCGAGGTGAACGGCGAGGTCCGCGACCTCCCGGTGGACAAGCCTGCGTCGCTCGTGTACTACCTCGCGCTGCGGGCCGACTGGGTCAGCCGCAGCGAGCTCGCCTACCTCTACCGGCCCGACGCCCCCGAGGAGGTCGCGCTGGGGAACGTCAGGGTCCTCCTGCACAGGGCGAAGGCGACGTTCACCCCGACGGGGCTCGAGGTCGAGAAGTCGCGCGTCAGGCTCCTCGTCGCGACGGACGTGGCTGACTTCCACCGGCTCGCCAGGTCTGGCGACCCGGCGGCGCTGCGCCTCTACCGCGGCCCGTTCCTCAACGGCGTGAGCGTGTCGGAGTCGCCCGGTTACGACACGTGGCTCGACCTCGAGCGCTCGCACATCGACCAGACGTGGCGACACGCTGCCCTCGTCGAGAGCGAGCGTCTGGAGCGCTCGGGCGAGCTGGCACCGGCCGCGGAGCTGACGGGGGCGCTGGTGGCCGCCGATCCGCTGGACGAGGAGGCCCTGCAGGCTCACCTGCGGGTCCTGCATGGCGCCGGTCGCACGGTCGAGGCGCGGGCGGCGTACGACGCCCTCGTTCGGGCGCTGCGCGCCGAACTGGACGCGGAGCCGCTGGACAGCACCCGCGCCCTGTTCCGTGAGCTGAGCTCGAGGGCGAGCGCGTCGGTGACGCTCCCAGGCGTCGGATCGCTGGCGGCCAGTCACGCCACGATGCCCAGGCCGCCCGCGCCCCAACACAACCTCCCCACACAGTCGACACGCTTCGTCGGACGACGGCGCGAAGCCGAGGCCCTCGACGCGGTGCTCTCCCGAGGGGACACGCGGCTCGTGACCATCACCGGCCTCGGCGGCGTCGGCAAGTCCCGCCTGTCGTTGGAGGTGGCCACCCACCGCCTGCCGAAGCATGCCGACGGCGTGTGGTTCGTCGAGCTGGCGGCAACGGGCGCACCCGAGCTGCTGCCGACCGCGATCGCGACGGCTCTGCGACTCGATCTCTCGGCGTCCCGCGGTGCCCACGCGGCCCTCGTCGACCACCTGCGTGACAAGCACCTACTGCTCGTGCTCGACAACTTCGAGCACCTGGTCCACGGAGCGGGCGTCCTTGACGGGCTCCTCGCGGCGGCCCCCGGTCTGGTGATGCTCGCGACGTCGCGCGTCGCACTGGCGCTCCGAACGGAGACGGTCTTCGAGCTCGACGGGCTCAGCGTACCGCCACCCGGCACTGCGAACGACTTGCTGAGCTTCGACGCTGTCGCACTGTTCGTCGACAGGGCCGAGCGCCTGTCCACCGGCTTCGTCGCGTCGGGGGCGACCCTGGCCGCCGTGGCCGAGCTGGCACGTCGGGTCGAGGGCATGCCGCTCGCGCTGGAGCTGGCTGCGAGCTGGTCCCGCACGCTCAGCGCGCCGGAGCTGGTGACGGAGCTCGAGGGGAACCTCGACCTGCTCTCCGCGAGCCTTCGCGACCTGCCGCAACGGCACCGCAGCATCCGCACGGTCGTCGACTTCAGCTGGGGGCTGCTCACGGACGCGGAGCGGCGGGCGCTGGAGCGGTTGTCGGTCTTCCGCGGCGGGTTCACCCGGGCCGCGGCGGAGCAGGTGGCGGAGGTGCATCTCGCCCTGCTCCTCGGCCTCGCCTCCCACTCGCTCATCAAGCGCACGCAGGGCGGCCGCTTCCACATGCACGAGCTGGTCAGGCTGTTCGCGGGCGAGAAGCTGGCCGAGCGCGACGAGGGACGACGGACCTCGGACCCGGCTCCGACCAGCGACTCGCGGCGGCCCGCTCGAACCGACCTGCACGCGTCGCTGAGCGACTACTACCTCTCGCTGCTGGTGGAGCGCTCACCGCTGTTCCGCACCCCTAAGCGAGCGGCGGTGCTCGACGACCTGTTCGAGGACCTCGACAACGTACGGCTGGCGTTCGCGGACGCGGTCTCGCGGTTCGACGAAGAGCGGCTGGCGACCGCTCTCCCCCAGCTGTTCACCCTCTACCTCGAAGCCGGCGCGCTCCACGAGTTCACGGCCCGACTGCACGACCTCGCCGAAGAGGTGTTGGCTCGAGGCAGCCCGCACGGTCGGCTCTGGGTCGAGGTCATGCTGCAGCTCGGCAGGGCCCACATGAGCCACGGCGAGTTCGGGGCGGCCAGGGTCGAGCTCGAGCCCGTCGCACGGCACCTCCGCCTCACCGCTGGCCCTGACGCCGACGCCACGCTGGCACGCGTGCTCGACTGGCTCGGCTCATGCGCACGGATCATGGGAGATCGCGAGGCCGCGGAGGATCACGTGACCGAGGCGCTGCGTCTGGCGGACGGGTTGCCAGGTCGACTGGCGGACGAGGCGCTGGCCCTTCAGTCCGACCTCACCTACAACCTCGCGTCGCTGCGCCAGGTGCAGGGTCGCTCGGAGGAGGCGCTTCAGCTCTACGAGAGGAGCCTCGATCTCTGCCTCCGAGCCGGAGCCGACGTCAGCGCGGCGCCGAGGCGGGTGCCGCTGGACGGCTTGATCGTCCCGATGTTGCGCAGACCGACCGTGCCGCTGCCGGTGAACGGCGTGCCTGTGTGGCAGCTCGCGCAGTTGAGGGTGCGGAACACGGTCGAGCCGGCCGTGCCTT
>ERZ795041.575-NODE-575-length-13391-cov-3.455234_pt1 | contig 13391 bp, 10 predicted proteins | sample MGYA00375125_ERZ795041 | MGnify/ENA primary metagenome ERZ795041 (study PRJEB30170, sample SAMN03074214) | activated sludge metagenome | biome: Common Effluent Treatment Plant; feature: Wastewater; material: Activated sludge; isolation source: activated biomass in...
CGGACTTCGCGGGCGCCTTCGGCATCCGCGGCAGGTTCGGGTCCGGCATGACCTATGACGTGAGCGCGAGCGCCGGCCGCAGCAAGATCTCGTTCTTCGCCGGCAACGTGCCGAACCCGAGCATGGGCTCGCAGTCGCCCACGTTCTTCGGTCGCGTCGGCGACCGCATCCAGCTCGGCATGCGTGATGTCGCCCGGGGGGCGCGTCGGCGCCTTGAGCGAAATGAACGCGGCGCGATAGCCCGGCACCTTGTGGCGTCTGGTATTGCGCTGATACCAGGTGCGGAACTCGTTCGGCCGCCCGGACAGCACGTCTTCATCCTGTAGCTGCTCGTACGCAGGCGGCGCGAAGAACGCCTGGATGCGCGCGAATTCCTTGGCATCGAAATTCGGAGCGGCGTCGCGTCCAGCGGCGTATTCCGCCTCGACCATCTCGCGAAACTTCTGCGGGCCGACGGCTTTGACGAGGATCTTGATGCGCGCTTTGTGAATGTTGTCGCGGCGGCCTTCGAGGTTGTAGACGCGCAGGATGGCTTCGAGATACGCGAGCAGCTCCTGCTTGGGCAGGAATTCGCGGATCACGTGGCCGATCATCGGCGCCCGGCCGAGACCGCCGCCGACGAGCACTTCGAAACCGACTTCGCCCTGCTCGTTGCGGACGAGGTGCAAACCGATGTCGTGGACTTTCGATACCGCGCGATCCTGCGGCGAGCCGGTGACGGCGATCTTGAACTTGCGCGGCAGATACGAGAATTCGGGATGGAGCGTCGCCCACTGGCGGATGTATTCGCACCAGGGCCGCGGATCTTCGAGCTCATCGGGCGCGACGCCCGCGAGATGATCGGCCGTGACGTTGCGAATGCAATTGCCGCTGGTCTGAATGGCATGCATCTGCACGCTCGCGAGCAGCTCGAGAATGTCGGGGACGGTTTCGAGCTTCGGCCAGTTGTATTGCAGGTTCTGGCGCGTCGTGAAGTGCCCGTAGCCCTTGTCGAATTCACGCGCGATGCGCGCGAACATGCGCAATTGCCGGCTCGCCAGCAGCCCGTAAGGCACCGAAATGCGCAACATCGGGGCGAAGCGTTGGATATACAGGCCGTTGCGCAACCGCAGGGAACGGAAGTCGTCCTCGGACAACTGCCCCGCCAGGAACCGCGTCGTCTGGTCGCGAAACTGCGCAACCCGTTGATTCACGAGCCGCTGGTCGATGTGATCGTATTGATACATGCCGGCGACTTTAGCGCCCGGCCGAGACCGTCCTAAATATGGTTTGGGTATGAGCTGATGCCGAGCGGGCTGGCAAGAAAGCTCCTCCCCAGCGCGTAGGCGGATTGCCCCCTCCCCAACCCTCCCCCGCTATCGCGGGGGGAGGGGAAGATAAAGGTTCTGTATTTGGCCAGCAGGCCAGCTGGCCGGATCCCCAGCCGGCCCTCTCTTTCTCAGCGCCTGCGAATCAACCCTTCCTGCGCCGTCGATGCCACCAGGCGGCCGTCCTGGCTGTAGATCTTGCCGAGCGCGAAGCCGCGCGAGCTGGAGGCCGTGGGGCTGTCGAGCACATACAAGAGCCACTCATCGACCCGGAACGGGCGGTGGAACCACATCGCATGGTCGATGCTCGCCATCTGCAGCTTGCTGCGATCGACGGTGAGGCGCACATCCAGCCCCGCCGTTCCCAGCAGGTAGTAGTCCGAGGCGTAGGCCAGCAGGCTGCGGTGCAGCACCTCGTCATCGGGAAGCGGGTCGAACGCCTTGAACCAGATTTTCATATGCGGCTCACTCGGCACCTCGCCGTCCGGGTCCGGCAACGAGGCCGGGCGAAACTCGAACGGACGGCGTTCGTCGAGGAATGGCCGCGGACGCTCCGGTGCCCTGCGCTTCAGTTCGGCGATGGCCTCCGACATCTCCGGCACGGTGTCCGGCATCGGCGCCATGGGCATCGGGCCCTGGCGATCCACGCCTCCCTCCTCGATCTGAAACGACGCCGACATGTGAAAGATCTGCTCGCCGTGTTGAATGGCGACGACACGCCGGCTCGTGAAGCTCTTGCCGTCGCGGCTGCGATCGACCTCGTACACGATCGGATGATCGGGATCGCCCGCGCGCAGGAAATAGGCGTGCAGCGAATGCACCGAGCGATTCTCGATGGTGGCATATGCCGCCGCGACCGCTTGCCCGAGCACCTGGCCGCCGAACACGCGGCGATGGCCCGGGTCGCGGCTTTCACCTTCGAAGCGGTCGGCATCGAGTCGCTGCAGCTTGAGAACTTTGAGAACGTCGGCGAGAAGAGGATTCATAGGAAAAATTATCAGGCTCAGTCCGGCACACCGAGCCGCTTATGCATGATCGGGCTCGTCGTAGTGTACTGCAGCGGGACCTTCTTCGCGGGGTTGAGGTGCGCGGCGACGGCGAATGCGGCCAGTGCGGCTTCGTGGAAGCCCGACAGAATCAGCTTCTTCTTTCCCGGATACGTGTTGATGTCGCCCACCGCGAAGACGCCGGGAATGTTGGTCTGGAATTTCTCGGTATCGACGACGATCGCGCGCTTGTCGATGTTCAAACCCCACTCGGCGATCGGGCCGAGCTTCGGATGCAGGCCGAAGAACGTGAGCACGTGATCGGCATCGAGATCTTCCAGCGTTCCGTCGGATTTTTTGATGCGCACACCCTTGAATGCATCGCCGTCGGTCACCAGCGACTGCGCGATCGCTTCGACGTAGCGAATGCTGCCGCTGCCCGCAAGATCCTGCATCTTCGCGACCGACGCGGGCGCTGCGCGAAACTCGGGACGGCGATGCACCAGTGTGATGCTGCGCGCCTTGCCTGCGAATTCGAGCGTCCAATCCAGCGCCGAATCGCCGCCGCCGAAGATCACCAGCCGCTTGTCGACGAAGTCCGCTGCGCTCTTCACTTTGTAATGCACGTGGCGCCCTTCGAAGGCCTCGACACCCTCGCAACCCAAACGGCGCGGCTGAAACGAGCCGAGGCCTGCGGCGATGATGACGGTCTTCGTGTGGAAGCGAGTGTCGAGCGAGGTGCGCAGGAGAAACGTACGATCCTCGAGCATCGTCAGGCCGGTCACTTCCTGGCCGAGATGGAATTGGGCATTGAAGGGTTTGACCTGCTGCAAGAGCCGGTCGACCAACTCTTGCGCGCCACACACAGGCAGCGCTGGAATGTCATAGATGGGCTTTTCCGGATAGAGCTCGCTGCACTGGCCGCCGGGATGCTTCAGCGAGTCGACGATATGCGCATGAATGCCGAGCAAGCCAAGCTCGAAAATCTGAAACAAACCGCACGGCCCTGCGCCGATGATGACGGCGTCGGCCTGGATCGCACCTTCGACGGCGCTGCTCGCCCTCTCACTCAAAATGTCGCTCAAAACACGAATCCTCATTGATGCGCCGCACTAGCGTACGACGGGGCGGGATTCTATACGTTGACGCTCCGAGGCGGACCTCCAGGGGTGGACGTCCGGGACGGCTGGCAACGAATCAGGCGGGGGAAAGGGCTGCGCCAGGCCGACGCCCATGAATCCGTCGTTGTGGGCACACAGTGACCGTGGAACAATCATGACGATCTTTCAGTATCTCCGTTTTGGCAGCCCTTCATCCCTCACCTTTTCCTGCTTCGCCAGGGATAAGGAAGTCGGTTGAAATCTTTTTTCTAGAAAGAGAGCCACCATGCGCCTTACCGTCAACGGCAAAGAACACGTCCTCGACGATCTCGATGAAAGCACGCCGCTGTTGTGGGTGTTGAGAGATCATCTGGGCCTCGTCGGCACGAAATACGGTTGTGGCATCGCTCAATGCGGTGCGTGCACCGTGCACGTGAACGGCGCTCCCGTGCGCTCCTGCTCGCTGCCCGTGGCTGCCGCCGCGGATCAACAGATCACGACGATCGAGGGGCTCGCCAGCAAGAACGGCAAGCTGCATCCGCTGCAGCAGGCATGGATCGATCACGACGTCCCGCAATGCGGCTATTGCCAGGCCGGGCAGATCATGTCGGCCGCTGCGCTGCTGAAACAGAAACCGAAGCCGACCGACGCCGATATCGATACGGCGATGAACGGCAACTTGTGCCGCTGCGGCACGTATCCGCGCATTCGCCAGGCCATCCATACCGCTGCGAAATCGGCCGGAGAGTGAGCAATGAGCGCTGTGGAAACCACTGTCATCGCCCGCGATGACTACGCGAGTGAGATTCTGCGGCTCGCCGAAGGCCAATCGCTTGCCCGGATCGTGCAGGCGAAACTGAGCCGCCGTTCATTTCTGAAAGTCACCGGCGTTGCCGGCGCGGGTCTCGTGCTCGCATTCCATGCCGGCGATAAAGCAGTCGCGCAAACCGCTTCGGGCAAATCGCTGGCACCGAATGCATTCGTGAACATCGCAACCGACGGCACGATCACCATCATGGCGAAGTGCCCCGAGATCGGCCAAGGCGTGAAGACGGCGCTGCCGATGATTCTCGCCGAGGAGCTCGACGCCGATTGGTCCCATGTGCACGTCGCGCAAGCTCCAGTCGATGCACAATTGTTCGGTCGACAAAGCGCGGGCGGCTCGCGCTCGATTCCAACGAATTGGGATACGCTGCGCCAGGCCGGCGCCGCGGCGCGCGCCATGCTGGTCAGCGCGGCCGCGCAGCAATGGCGCGTTCCGGAAAGCGAAATCACCACTGCAAAGAGCGTGGTCACGCACGCCGCGAGCGGCAAGAGCGCAACGTACGGCGAGCTGGCCGCCAACGCCGCGGCACTGCCGGTTCCCGATCCGCAAACGGTCAAGCTCAAGGATCGCAAGGACTACACGCTGCTCGGCCGGCGCATCACCGGCGTCGACAATCGTGCGATCGTCATGGGCGAGCCCTTGTTCGGCGTCGACCAGGTGATTCCGAACATGCACTACGCCGCGTTCGAAAAATGCCCCGCCGTCGGCGGCAAGGTGAAGAGCGCGAACCTCGATGAGATCAAGCGCCTGCCGGGCGTAACCGATGCCTTCGTCGTCGAAAGCACGGGCAAGCCGACGGAAGTCATGCCGGGTGTCGCCATCATCGCCAAGTCCACCTGGGCCGCGCTCAGCGCCAAACGCCGGCTGAAGATCGAATGGGATGAGTCCGAGGCCGCGAAGGACAGCTGGAGCCACTCGGTCGCCAGAGCCCAGGAGCTTGCCAAACAGTCGCAAGGCAGGAACGAGATCACGCTGATCGGCAAATTCGACGCGGCGATCGCCGGCGCCAAGACGGTCGAAGGTTTCTATACCTATCCATTCATCTCGCATGCTCCGCTCGAGCCGCAAAACACAACGGCGCATTGGAAGGGCGACTCGGTCGAGATCTGGTCGCCGACACAGATGCCGGACGTGGCGATGCGCATGCTGCCGGGCATATTCAATCTCCCGCCCGAGAAGATCACGATTCATCAAACGCGCGTCGGCGGCGGCTTCCTCCTCCGCCTCGGTAACCGCAAAAAGAAGGAGGGCCTGCAGAAAGCCCAGCCAGCCGGCGTGGCGATCAAGCAGCAATTGGCGCGCGAGGGCGACCAGAAGCACGACTTCTACCGTCCCGGCGGCTTCCATGCGTTCAAGGGCGCGCTCGACGATGACGGCAAGCTCGTCGCGTTCGCGGATCACTTCATCACGTTCTCATCCGACGGCCAGAGGCCGGTGAGCTCAGCGGACATTTCTCCCAATGAATTTCCGGCGCAGCTCGTACCGAACGTAAAGCTCACGCAATCGCTGCTGCCCTGGCAGATTCCGACCGGACCATGGCGCGCGCCGCGCTCGAATTCGGTGGCCTTCGCCGTGCAGAGCTTCCTGCACGAATTGTCTGCATCGGCCGGCATAGATCATCTGCAGTTCCTGCTGGACCTGATGGGCGAGCCGCGTCATCTGCCGCCCGCCACCGAATTCGGGTTGAACACGGGCCGTGCCGCCGCGGTGATCGAACTGGCGGCTGAAAAAGCGGGTTGGAGCAAGTCGCTGCCGCCCGGCCGCGGCATGGGCCTGGCATTCCATTTCAGCCACGCCGGCCATTTCGCCGAAGTGGCGGAAGTCAGCGTCGATGCAAGCCGCAAGCTCACGATTCACAAAATTACCGTCGCCGGCGACATCGGGCCTATCGTGAACATGAGCGGCGCCGAGAATCAGGTCGTGGGCTCGGTCATCGACGGCTTCAGCACCATGCTCGGCCTCGAGCTCTCGATCGAGAACGGCCGGATCCAGGAAACGAATCTGGACCGCTACCCCATCCTGCGCATCGCGCACACACCGCTGGTCGAGGCGCATTTCATCCAGAGCGACATCCCGCCGACGGGCGCCGGGGAGCCCGCACTGCCGCCGCTCGCACCAGCCATCTGCAATGCGATCTTCGCCGCCTCGGGCCATCGCGTGCGCACGCTGCCGCTGAAACGCGAGGGATTCACCGTTTAAGCGAGAAAGTCCCGTCGAGCCTATTCCTTCAGCGCAATGTCATTGCGAACGTCCTGAACGCCCCGAACGGCGCTGGCGACGTCCGCGGCGCGATTCTTCACCTCCGCATCCGCGACGTATCCGCTCAGCTGCACGACGCCGTCGCTGACGGCGACGTTGATGTCCTGCGCGCTCTCGCTCACCTTCGCTTCGATTTGTCTGCGCACCTGCGCCGCGATGATGGTGTCGTCGAGCGCCTGTCCCACGGTCGAACGAGAATCGCGCACGACCAGATCGTTGCGCACCGTCGCGACACCACGCACGGCGCGCGCCGCCTGCAGCGCCTTCTCCTGATCCTCTGCGGATTCCACGAAGCCGCTGAGCTGTACAGAGACATCCTACGAAACAACTTCTATCTGCTCCACGTTCGCAACTTGCGCCGAACGAAGCGCCATGCGCCCGCGCGTTACGAGCGACTCTGTCTGTGGGGACGATGTGGAGTCCTGGGCGCCAGCGGCACCCACCACGGCGAGCATCAGGGTAAGCACTACGGAATGAATGGACTGGCGCATGGCGGCACCTCGCTCTCGCAGCTTCGTATACGCAACCCGAGCCATGGCCATCGTGTTCCCCCGCCGCATATCGGCGCTTTCCCACAAATCGCGAGTGACCTACCATCGCGGCCTTCGCAAGCGTCGACGAACTTCATGAGCGAATCTCATCCGGACGGAGCCCTGCACGTCGTACGGGCCGGCATCGATACCTATCAGGAACACGTCGTCTACATGCGCGCCGACTGCGCCGTCTGCCGTTCCGAAGGCTTCGAGGCGCAGGCACGCGTCGAGGTCACCATCGAAGATCGCTCGATCATCGCCACCCTGAACGTCGTGCATGGCGATTGGCTCGCGCCGCATCAGGCCGCGCTGTCGGAATCGGCGTGGCAGAAGCTGCAACCCTCCCCCAACGCGCTCGCCACCATGAGCCACCCCGAGCCGGTGAGCTCGATGAAACACGTGCGAGCGAAAATCTACGGCGAACGCCTCAGTCGCGCCGATTATCACGAGATCATGCGCGACTGCGTCGAGGGAAAACTGACGGACATCGAGCTGGCGGCATTTCTCACCGCCTGCGCGACGCGCGAGCTCGGTCTCGACGAGACCGTCGCCTTGACCGGCGCCATGGTCGACGTGGGCACGCGGCTCGATTGGGGCAGCGGCCTGGTGCTCGACAAGCATTGCGTCGGCGGCCTGCCCGGCAATCGCACCACGCCGATCGTGGTCGCGATCGTCGCTGCGTGCGGCTACCGCATTCCGAAGACATCCTCACGCGCGATCACTTCGCCATCGGGCACGGCCGACACGATGGAGACGCTCACGCCCGTCGCGCTCGATTTACCGCAGATGCGCCGCGTCGTCGAGCAGGAAGGCGGCTGCATCGTCTGGGGCGGCTCCGTAGCGTTGAGTCCCGCCGACGATGTGCTGATTCGCGTCGAGCGCCCGCTTGATTTCGACAGCGAAGCGCAGCTCGTCGCGAGCGTGCTCTCGAAAAAAGTCGCCGCGGGCGCAACGCACGTGCTGCTGGACATGCCCGTCGGTCCGTCAGCGAAAATCCGCTCGGCCGACGTCGGACGCCATCTTGGCGAACGCATCAAGAGCACTGCGGCGCAGTTCGGCTTGCAGGCCATGGTGTTCGCTTCGGACGGATCGCAGCCGGTGGGGCGCGGCATCGGTCCGGCTCTCGAAGCACACGATGTACTGGCGGTGTTGCAAGGCGCCGCGGACGCGCCGCCCGATCTGCGCGCACGGGCCCTCGATCTGGCCGGTGAGCTGCTCGATCTCGCCGGCGCCAAGAACGGACGTGCGCTCGCGCAAGCGACGCTCGAGGGCGGCAAAGCCTATGCAAAATTCGCAGCGATATGCCATGCGCAAGGCGGGCTCACGGCACCGCCGCGCGCGGCGTATACGACGCCCACGATATCGAGCGTCGATGGCATCGTGCGCAGCATCGACAATCGCGCGCTGTCGCGGCTGGCCAAGCTCGCCGGTGCACCCACCGCGCCGGCGGCCGGCGTGGAATTACACGTGCGCCTGAACGATCGCATCGTGCGCGGCCAGCCGCTGTTCACCATTCACGCAGAAACGCCAGGCGAGCTGGACTACGCGCTCGAATATCAGGGTCATCACTCCCGCCTGGTGCAGGTAGACGCCGCATGAACCCGATCGTATTTCCCTTTCCCGACGACGAACCCATGGCCGCAGCGCTGCTGCCGCGGCTGAGCGCGCAGGCGGGCAGGATCGAATGGCATCGCTTTCCGGACCGCGAATCGCTGATCACGCTGCACGGCGATTGCTCGAACCGCGACGTGATTCTGGTGTGCACGCTGACCGATCCGGACACGAAGTTTCTGCCGCTGTATTTCTGCGCGGCGACGGCTCGCGACCTGGGCGCCAAGCGCGTGGGATTGATCGCCCCCTATCTTGCCTACATGCGCCAGGATCGCCGGTTTCGCGACGGCCAGTCGCTCAGCGCACACTCGTTCGCGCGGCTTTTGTCGTCGAGCTTCGACTGGCTGGTGACCGTCGATCCTCATCTGCATCGCATCGCGAGCCTCGATGAGATATTCACGATCCCCGCGACGGCGGTGAGCGCCATGCCTGCCGTGAGCGAGTGGATCGCCGCCAATGTCGCCAGCCCAGTGCTCATCGGCCCCGATCGCGAAAGCGCGCAATGGGCGGAGCGCGTCGCGCGCTCGCTCGATGCGCCGTCGCTGATTCTCGAAAAGATTCGCGCGGGCGATTGCGACGTGAAAGTGAGCGCCGTCGATACGGGCATCGTGCGCGGACGCCGTCCCATCATCGTCGATGACATCGCATCCTCGGGTCACACTCTCGCGGAAGCGCTGCGGGGATTCGCCCCGCTCGGCATCGTGGACGTCACGTGCATCGTCGTACACGCACTGTTCGCCGACGGCGCCGTCAAGATGCTGCGCGAAGCCGGCGCACGACGCATCGTCTCGACCAACACCGTACCCCATGCGACGAATACCATCGACGTCGCCCCGTCGATCGCGGCGCAGGTTCGAGCGTATTTAGTCAAAACCACGCCTTGATGCCGGCGACGAAAACGACCTCGCTCGGATCGCCTCCCGCGACGCTCAGCAGATCCGCCGTCGCGCCGAACGCGCGCTCCCATTGCACGCCGACGTAGGGCGCGATCTCGCGAACGCTCTCGTAACGCAACCGCAGTCCCAGCTCGAGGCTCGCCACGCCCGAGCCGATACCGTTCGTGCGATCGTCCTTTCCGTAGGCATCGATTTCGAGCTTCGGCTGCAATATCAGCCGCTGCGTGAGTAGCCAATCGGTCTGCGCCTCGATACGCGCCGCCGTGCGCCCGCCTTCGCCGACATACAGCATCGCCTCGACCGCAACGAAATACGGCGCCAGCCCCTGCACACCGAACGCCGCCCAGGTTCGCGACGGCCCGGCGAGGGCATCGTGCCGCACGCCGGCTTGCAGGCTCCACCATGGACTCACGATTCGATCCCACCGCAGCTCGGCGCGCATCTGCGTCTCGCCGTCGCGGTGTTTGCCGGCGGATTTCAGTCGCAGCTTGTGATAGTCGGTGCCGAGCCAGACGCCCGCATCCCAACCGATGATCTGCTCTCCCTCGCGCCGGAAGGTTTCGATCTCATCGAATTGCACCGACCAGAACGACGCGTCGTCGTCCATTTGCATGAGCTCGATCATGCGCTCGTTCGTCATGTGCTCCAGCACCAGCGTCGGCGGATCGGGCGGCACGTGTCGAGGCCCATCGTCTTCCGCCGCGGCGGTCACAGCCCACCACGCGAGCGCGAATGCGAGACAGCGCGCGCTCATCCGCGATGATGTCCGTGATCGTGATGTTGGCCATCGTCATCGACATGCTCATGATCATGCTCTTCGTGGCCGTGGTCATGTCCACGGTCGTGCCGGTCCGCGGGCGCGACATGGACTTCGCGAAACATGCCCGCTTCCATGTGGTACAGCAGATGGCAGTGATAGGCCCAGCGCCCCAGCGCATCCGCGGTCACGGCGTAGCTGATGCGCTGCGCGGGATTCACCATCACCGTGTGCTTGCGAACCTGGAATGCGCCGTGCTCGTTCTCGATTTCGCTCCACATGCCGTGCAGGTGGATCGGATGCGTCATCATCGTGTCGTTGACGAGCGTGATGCGCAGCCGCTCGCCGTAATCGAAGTGCAGCGGCTCGGCTTCCGAGAATTTCTGGCCATTGAACGACCAGATGTAGCGCTCCATGTGGCCGGTGAGATGCAGCTCGATCTCGCGGCCGGGCTCACGCCGATCGATGGGACCGCCGATCGTGTGCAAATCCGCGTAGCTCAATACGCGCCGGCCGTTGTCGCGCAAACCCACCCCCGGATCGGCGAGCGAAGTCGACGCCTGCGCGATGCGCATGTCGACCGTCGGTCCGAACTCCGCGGGTGCGTGATGCAGCGGCGGCGGCACGCCGGGGCCGGCGTGTTGCGCACCATCGTGAGTGTGAGCATGAGAATGATCCTGCCCGTCCCTGTGGTGCTGCATGCCCATGTCGCGCATCGTGAGCAGCGGGCGCGGATCGAGCGGCGGAATCTCGGCCGTCATCCCCGCGCGAGGCGCGAGCGTGCCGCAGGCGAAGCCGGAACGATCCAATGCCTGCGCGAAGATGGTGTAGGCGCGATCCTCGGCCGGCTCGACGATCACATCGTAGGTCTCGGCGGTCGCGATGCGAAACTCATCGACGGTCACGGGATCGACATCCTGGCCGTCCGCCGCGACGACCGTGAGCGGCAATCCCGGTATGCGCAGGTCGAAAATGCTCATGGCCGAGCCGTTGATGATGCGCAGGCGAATCCGCTCGCCGCGCGCGAACAGGCCGGTCCAATTGCCCGCGGGCGTCACGCCATTCATCAAATAGGTGTACGCATAGCCGGACACGTCAGCCAGATCGGTCGGGTCCATGCGCATCCCGCCCCACATGCGGCGCTCGGCCAGCGTTTCGCGAAAGCCGCGCGCGCGTACGTCGGCGAAGAAATCGCCGACGGTGCGCTTGCCGAAGTTGTAGTAGTCGCTGTGCTTTTTCAGCGTCGCGAAGATGCGCTCGGGATCGATATCGGTCCAATCGGACAACAGGAGGACGTATTCGCGATCGGCAGATTGCCGCTCACCGCCGCGACGCTCGATCACGATCGGCCCATACAGACCCGTCTGTTCCTGGAAGCGCGAATGCGCGTGATACCAATACGTGCCGTGTTGATTCACCTTGAATCGATAGACGTATTCGCCGCCGCTCGGAATGCCCGCGAAGCTCACGCCAGGCACGCCATCCATGTCCGCCGGCAGAATCATGCCGTGCCAATGAATCGAGCTGCTCACGCGCAGGCGATTCGCGACGCGCAATGTCACCGTTTCGCCCTCGCGCCAGCGCAGCAACGGCGCCGGCAGTTCTCCGTTCACTACCGTGCCGATGCGCCGCTTGCCTGTGAAATTCACCGGCATCTCGCCGATCTGCAGGCGAAAGTCGTTGCCCGTGAGGACGGTTTGCCGCGCGGATTGCGCTCGCGCCAGCTCGCGGCCCGAGCCGAGCACGAACAGCCCCGCTCCGAGCGCACCGTGCATCACGGCGCGACGCGTGAGACTCATGCCTGACTTCGGGCTTCTCGTCGTCGTTGTCACAAATCGATCTTGCGCAAGTGCAATGCGCTAGCGACGGCGGATACGGAGCTCGCCATCCGAACTGCGTGGCGTTCGACCTTCCATCGCTGCCTCGCCGGCAGCGATTGCTCGCGGTCTCACTCCGAGAACATCGCCACGACGCGACTCCATCCCGCCGAAGCGCCTTTGATCTTCACCGGGAAACACAGGACGTCATAGCCGAACGGCGGCAAGCTCGCGAGATTGGTCAGCTTCTCCATCTGCCAATAGGGAATTTCGCGGCCTGCTTTGTGCCCTTCCCAGATGATCTTCGGATCACGCTGGGCCGCCCATCGTTTGGCCGTGTGACTGAACGGCGCATCCCAGCTCCACGCGTCCGTGCCGACGATCTTCACGCCGCGCTCGGTCAGATACAGCGTCGCTTCCCGCCCCATGCCGCAACCGGCATGGATGAATTCGGGCTTGCCGAACACTTCACCGGCCCGCGTGTTCACGAGCACGATGTCGCCGGGCTTCAAGGCGTAGCCGATGCGCTTGAGCTCCGCTTCGATATCTTCCGGCTGCGCGACATAGCCATCCGGCTTCGCACGAAAGTCGAGCTTGACGCCCGGTGCAAAGCACATGTCGAGCGGCGTCTCGTCGATGGTAGGCGCAGGCCGCTTGCCGTAGTCCGTGGTCGAGTGAAAGTGATAAGGCGCGTCCATGTGCGTGCCATTGTGAGTGGACAGCGTCACTTGTTCGGCGGCCCAGCCTTCACCGTCAGGCATGTCTTCTGGCGTAAGGCCAGGGAAATGTCCCGCCATCACGGCCACCGAATCCTTGTGCTTCGTATATTGGATCACTGGTTCCATGCCGGGCGGATCGCACGGCACGCCCATCTCGATCGCAATCGAAAGATCGACGAAACGTCTGGTCATGAAAGCTCCTCAGCTGAGGATGCGCGCCCTTCGCTGCGTTGTCGCAGGGCGCGCACCCCTTGGTGCGTCTACTTCCCTTTCAAATACTTATCGAACCATTCGATCGCCATGCGAATCACCGTCGCGCGCTCGGTCGAATAGACCGCGTAGTGCGTGACGCCGGGCAGTATTTCCAGCTTCTTGGGTCCTTTGAGATTTTCATACGCCACCTGAGCCACGGGATTGCCACCGTACTCTTCGTTCTCGACCAGAATGATGATGGTGGGCGCGGTCACCTTCACGGCTTCGTCGACAGGCGCATAGCGCGCGCCTTTGTGGCCGATGGGCGAACCGATCAATCCGGCGAACGGCGATGCACGAGGCGCCGGGTAGCCGATCTCGCCCCGTG
>ERZ795041.576-NODE-576-length-13375-cov-5.758183_pt1 | contig 13375 bp, 12 predicted proteins | sample MGYA00375125_ERZ795041 | MGnify/ENA primary metagenome ERZ795041 (study PRJEB30170, sample SAMN03074214) | activated sludge metagenome | biome: Common Effluent Treatment Plant; feature: Wastewater; material: Activated sludge; isolation source: activated biomass in...
GGGCCCGCGTGCAGGTCTCTGCGGCCGGGTCCCGGACCGGCCTTAGCCCCACAGCGCTTTCCCCTTGCCCGGCGGTCGAAATCCCGTATAAGTCGCGCCGTCACGCGCTTCGGTTGGAGGCTGAACGGGGCCGCGGAGCTGTAAGTCCAGCTCGGCGGCAAGGCGGTTTGGGGCTTGTCCCGCCCGTCTGTCCCCCGGTGTCTCCGCTCTTTGGGTGCCTTTGGGCCTTTCAGGGTCCACAGGGGCTTTGCGCCGAAGGCTGGCCCGGCAAGCCGTTGCTCGCCGGAAACATCAACCGGAAAGGCCACACATGCCCCTTTACGAGCATGTCTTCCTGGCGCGCCAGGACGTCAGCCAGCAGCAGGTCGAAGCGCTGACGAAAGAATATACCGACGTCATCACCGAGGGCGGCGGCAAGATCACCAAGACCGAATACTGGGGCCTCAAGGGCCTCGCATTCAAGATGAAGAAGAGCCGCAAGGCGCACTACTCGCTGCTCAACATCGACGCCCCCGCATCGGCGGTCGCGGAGATGGAGCGGCGCATGGGCCTTTCGACCGACGTCATCCGCTTCCTGACGCTGCGCGTCGAGACGCTCGAGAGCGAGCCGTCGGTGATGATGCGCAAGCAGGACCGCGACGAGCGCGGCGGAGACCGGGGCGGTTTCCGTGGTGGCGATCGCGGCGGCTTCCGTGGCGGAGACCGCGGCGGGTTCCGCGGCGGCGCCGAGGGCGGCTCCACGTTCCGGTCGCGCCCGCCGCGCGAAGGGGATTCGCGTCCGCCGCGTGACGGCGACCGTGGTCCGCGTCCGCCGCGTCCGGCGTTCAACAAGACCGAGCAGGAGGGCTGATCATGGCCGAGATTCAGGAGATCGCCGCCCGCCGGCCGTTCCACCGCCGCCGCAAGACCTGCCCGTTCTCGGGCGATCAGGCGCCGAAGATCGACTACAAGGACGTGCGAACGCTCGGCCGCTACATTTCCGAGCGCGGCAAGATCGTGCCGTCGCGGATCACGGCCGTGTCGGCCAAGAAGCAGAGGGAGCTGGCCCGCGCCATCAAGCGCGCCCGCTTCCTCGGCCTTTTGCCCTACGTGCTGAAGTAACGGACTTCCCCTCCCCGTTATGGCGAAGCCAAATGGGTGGAGACGTGAAAGTTAGGTTGGATGAGCGGGGCCAGGATCTGGCTCCCTCACCCTAACCGCATCGGATGCGGGACAGCTGAGGCGATGAGAACGAGCCATCTGGCAGGTGTCGGTCTGGGCCTGGTTGCGGCGGTGGTATTCGCCTCCGCTACCACGGGGCCGATGTTTGCCCGCTTCCTCCTGATGTTCTTCACGCCGCTGCCGATCGCGCTCGCCGGGCTCGGCTGGGGCTGGCGCACGGCCGTTCTCGCCAGCGCCGTCGGCGGCGCCGCGATCCTGGCGTTCACAAGCCCCGCGGTGGCGTCGGCCTTCGTCGTCACGCAAGCCGCGCCCATGGTGCTCCTGACCTATCTCGCGCTCCTGAACCGCCCGCTCGGCGAGAGCGGCGGTGCGTCCCCGAACGACGACGGGACGGCGGTCGAATGGTATCCGGTGGGCCGGCTCGTGCTCTGGTCGGCCGCGCTCGCCGGGCTGATGTCCATTGCCATGCTGGTCCTCATCGGCGGCGATCTCGAAACGCTGCGCAAGACGCTCGGCGATTTCATCAAGACGGCGCTCGAAACGGGATTGGCGCAAGGGGACGGGGCGGTGCAGCTCAGCGAGGCCGAGATCGCGGCCATCTCGGAGATTGCGCTCGGCATTCTGCCCGCCGCCTCCGCCATATCGTGGATGGGAAGCCTGCTCGGCAACCTCTGGGTGGCTGGCCGCGTGACGCGCGCCTCCGGCCAGCTCGGCCGGCCGTGGCCCGACCTCGCCGCCCTCACCTATCCCGCGGGCACGCCATTCGCCTTCGGCACCGCGCTGCTCGCCAGCATGCTTAGCGGCTATCCGGGCCTGGTCGCCTCGGCGCTCACGGGCGGGCTGTTCCTGGCCTATCTGCTGCTCGGCCTCGCCATCCTGCACTACACGACGCGCGGCAGGCCGTGGCGTCCCATCGCGCTCTGGGTGCTCTACGGCACGCTTCTCGTCGTCAACATCTGGATCGCGATCATCGTCGTCGTGCTCGGCCTTGCCGAAACCGTCCTTCACCTTCGGGCGCGCGTCTCGGCGGCGTCGCGTCCTCCTCCCTCCCACCCCAACACCTGACAGCCGTCACAGGAGATCACGAACCATGCAAGTCATTCTGCTTCAGCGTATCGGCCGGCTCGGCCAGATGGGCGATGTCGTCAACGTCAAGGACGGCTATGCCCGCAATTTCCTCCTGCCGCAGAACAAGGCGCTGCGCGCCACCAAGGACAACCTCGCCCACTTCGAGACCCAGCGCGCGCAGCTCGAGGCCACCAACCTCGAGCAGAAGGCGGAGGCCGAGGCCGTCGCGACGAAGCTCGGCGGCAAGGTGTTCACGGCCATCCGCTCGGCCGGCGACACCGGCCAGCTCTACGGCTCCGTCTCGACGCGCGATATCGCGGATGCGATCACGGCCGGCGGCTTCACCATCGACCGGCGCCAGGTCGTGCTCGACCGGCCGATCAAGACGCTCGGCCTGCACGAGATCAGTGCGCAGCTCCATCCGGAGGTGGTCGTCAAAGTGACGCTCAACGTCGCCCGTTCCGAGGAAGAGGCCGAGAAGCAGGCCCGCGGCGAGGACGTGACCGTGATCAAGGACGAGGCGATCGAGCTCGAGACGTTCGATCCGGACGCCGTGTTCGAGGAGGGCGTGGCCCCGGCCGCCGAGGGCGACGAGGCGACAGAGTAAAGATCCGTAGTCAGATAGTCTGCGTTGTATCCGCCAACATGAACAGCGGTCGCGGCGGCGGGGAGCGGAGGCTCTTCGCCGCTTTTTTCGTTCTTGGAACTCGCAATCGCGGACCGCTGTTTCTATAATTTAGAGGAAGGGGGGAAGGTCCCGGCCCCGGGCGGGCCCGACGTCGAGGTGCGCAGATGCTGAAACCCTTGTCTCTTCTCCTCAAGACAATCATCCGCGAGGGCGACCTCTCCGTCGTCGATCCCAACCATGTGGTGCATCGGTTCGGCGATGGCAGCGGTCAGCCCGTCCGCATCGAGATCGCGGACCGGCGTTTCGAGTGGCACCTCCTCCTCGACCCCGAGATGGCGGCGGGCGAAGGCTACATGAGCGGACGGCTCCGCGTCGTCGAGGGCAACGTCTACGACTTCATCGCGCTCACGATGAAGAACATGGCGGAGCGGCCGCTTCCGGTCTACGCGCAGGTGCTGGCCAAAGTGCGCAACCGGATGCGCTCCCTCGCCCAGTTCAATCCGATGCAGCGCGCCCGGCGCAATGTGCGCCACCACTACGACATCGATCCGAGGATCTACGCCTTGTTCCTCGATCCGGACCGCCAGTACTCGTGTGCCTATTTCGACGGGCCGGGGGTCAGCCTCGCCGACGCGCAAGCCGCCAAGAAGCGGCATATCGCGGCGAAGCTCGAGATCGCGCCCGGCCAGCGGGTGCTCGACATCGGCTGCGGCTGGGGCGGCCTCGCGCTCTACCTCGCGCGGGCGACGGGTGCCCGCGTGACGGGCATCACGCTCTCCGACGAACAGATCAAGATCGCGCGCGAGCGGGCGGCGGCCGAGGCGCCGGAGCGCGCCCCGCGCTTCGAGCTCTGTGACTACCGCGCCGTCGAGGGGCCGTTCGATCGCATCGTGTCGGTCGGCATGTTCGAGCACGTGGGCTTGCCGCACTACCACACCTTCTTCGCAACCGTCGCCCGGCTGCTGGCGCCCGGCGGCACCGCGGTGCTGCACACGATCGGGCGCACGGACCGGCCGGCCGGTACCAATCCGTTCATTGCGCGCTACATCTTCCCGGGCGGCTACATTCCGGCCCTCAGCGAGATCATGAAAGCGGTGGAGGCGTCGAGCCTCATCGTGTCCGACGTCGAGGTTCTGCGGCTTCACTATGCCGAGACGCTGCTCGCCTGGCGGCGGCGCTTCCTCGCCAACCGGCCGGCGGCCGTCGACATCGCCGGCGAGGAGTTCTGCCGCATGTGGGAATTCTATCTTGCCGGCTCGGAGGCTGCGTTCCGCTTCCAGAACTTCGTCGTATTCCAGGTCCAGCTCACCCGCAGGATCGACACGCTGCCCATGACGCGCGACTACATGGCGACGGCGGAGCATGCCCTGCCGCTGGCCCGGCCCGACGGCGAGCGCCCGCAAGGGATCGCGGCGGGGCGGTGAGGTCCGGGAGGATCCGGCGTCGCTTTCCTTGCGACGTGTCTGGATCCCGGCCTGCGCCGGGATGACGGAATGCTGAGGATCCGTCCGCGCGCAGTTCAAACGTCGGTCCGGCGTCATTGCGAAGCTATGACCCGCATGGACGGCCGGGGTTAGACACGTTGAATGCGGCCAACTTGTGCGGCCGACGCGGCAATTTCCGCAAGCGCATCGCCATGACCTCACAGGTTGTAGCGGCCGCACAAGGCCGCCCGTACGATTCGCCGCAGGCAAGGGGCAAGTTCTGCGCATGTGGGTAACGGGGGAAGATCGGCGGGCGCCCCGGTTGCGGCTCCCTCGACTCGGGAGGCGGGGATAGGGTGCGGTCATGACCCAGACCGCCCTCCTCCAGACCGATGCCCTGCGCGAAGCGGCCGCCGCCGCCGAGCCGATGCAGTTCCGCGAAGCCCCGCACAATATCGAGGCCGAGCAGCAATTGCTCGGCGCCATCCTCATCAACAACGAGGCCATGGACCGCGTCTCCGCGTTCCTCGAGCCCTTGCACTTCTTCGACCCCCTGCACGGGCAGATCTACGAGATCGCCGGCAAGATGATCCAGGCCGGCAAGCAGGCGACGCCGATCACGCTCAAGACGTTCTTCGATGCCGCCGAGCCCATCGACCCGCACCTCACCGTGCCCCAGTACCTCGGCCGGCTCGCCGCCAACGCGACGACGATCATCAACGCCGAGGACTACGGACGCACCGTCTACGACCTCGCCGTGCGCCGCCAGCTCATCGTGCTCGGCGAGGACATGGTCAACTCCGCCTATGACGCGCCGATCGACTTTCCGCCCGAGAGCCAGATCCAGGAGGCGGAGACGCGCCTCTACGACCTCGCCGAGCGCGGCAAGTACGGCCAGGGCTTCATGAGCTTCGGCAACGCGCTGACGCATGCCATCGACATGGCGGCCGCAGCCTACGAGCGCGACGGCCACCTGTCCGGCCTCTCCACCGGTCTCAACGACCTCGACAACAAGATGGGCGGGCTGCAGGCGTCGGACCTCATCATCCTCGCCGGGCGCCCGTCGATGGGCAAGACGGCCCTCGCCACAAACATCGCCTATAACATCGCCAGGGCCTATCGCTCGGAGAAGCAGCCGGACGGCACCGACAAGACGATCGGGGGCGGGCGCGTCGGCTTCTTCTCGCTCGAAATGAGCGCCGAGCAGCTCGCCACGCGCATCCTCTCGGAGCAGGCCGAGATCGCGTCGGAGAAGATCCGGCGCGGCATGATCAACGAGGACGAGTTCCGCAAGCTCTCGGCGGTCGCCAAGGAGATGAGCGCAGCGCCCCTCTTCATCGACCAGACGGGCGGCATCTCGATCGCCCAGCTCGCCGCCCGCGCGCGCAAGCTCAAGCGCCAGAAGGGGCTCGATCTGCTCGTCGTCGACTATCTGCAGCTGCTCTCCGGCTCGTCCAAGCGCGGCGACAACCGCGTGCAGGAAATTACGGAAATCACCACGGGTCTCAAGGCCCTGGCCAAGGAGCTGGCGGTGCCGATCGTGGCGCTCTCCCAGCTCTCGCGCCAGGTCGAGGCGCGCGAGGACAAGCGGCCGCAGCTCTCGGACCTGCGCGAATCCGGCTCGATCGAGCAGGACGCGGACGTTGTCATGTTCGTCTTCCGCGAGGAATACTACATCGAGCGGCAGAAGCCCCGGGAAGGCACGGCGGAGTTCAACGATTGGCAGACGCAGATGATGGCGGTCAGCGGCAAGGCCGAGGTGATCATCGGCAAGCAGCGCCACGGGCCTGTCGGCACCGTGCAGCTCTCCTTCGAGAGCCAGTTCACGCGCTTCGGCAACCTCGCGCGCGAGTACCAGCTCCCCGAGCGGTTCGAGTGAGCACGGGCTCGTGGGTTGGAGGAGCGTCCTGCGAGGGATCGCGGCGTGCTCCTTTCACACGTGTCTGGACCCCGACCTTCGGCGGGGTGACGCTGAATTCGGGGGGACGTTTGCCCACCCAAGCCGTCATCCCGGCGCAGGCCGGGATCCAGACACGCAAGGGTCCGGGCTGCGCCTGGCGTCCAACGTTCGGGGCACGCCATGGCGCATGAGCTGCCGCCCGACGCAACGGGGCTGATCACCATCGATCTCGATGCCGTGCAGGCCAACTGGCGCGCGCTCGCGGCGCTCGTGGCGCCGGCCGAATGCGCGGCCGTGGTCAAGGCCGACGCCTATGGGCTCGGCGCGGCAAAGATCGTCCCGGGGCTGGCGCGCGCGGGGTGCCGCACGTTTTTCGTCGCGACGCCCGAGGAAGGCCATGCCGCGCGCCTGCTGGTCCCCGAGGCGCGCCTCTTCGCGCTCGACGGGCTCTTTCCCGGCGCCGCGCCCCTGCTGCTTGGGGCCGATGTGGCCCCGGTTCTCTCCAGTCTCGCGGAGGTCGAGGACTGGGCGCGCGAGGCAGCGCGCGTCGGACGCCCCTTGCCTGCGGCGCTCCAGATCGACAGCGGACTCAACCGTCTCGGCCTCCCGGAGTCCGAGGTGCAGGCGCTCGCCGCTCAGCCGGCGCTGCTCGGAGCGCTGGATCTCCGCCTCGTGATGAGCCACCTCGCCTCGGCCGACGATCCCGCCGACCCGAACAACGAAGCCCAGCGCGCGGCGTTCGAGCGGCGGCGGGCGCTGCTTCCCCCCGCGCCGGCGAGCCTCGCTGCCTCCGACGGCCTGATGCTCGGGCCGGACTATCATTTCGATCTCGTGCGGCCGGGATACGCGCTCTACGGCGGACAGGCATTTCGCGGCGGGGCGACGCCGGTGTCGCCGGTCGTCACCGTCCGCGCGCGCGTTCTCCAGGTGCGCACTCTGGAGACGGGCAGCAGCGTCGGGTACTCGGCGACGTGGCGGGCGCGGCGGCCGACCCGGATCGCCGTGATCGCGGCCGGCTATGCGGACGGCATCGCGCGCGCCCTCAGCGCGCCCTCGGACACGGCGGCCGCCATGGTGGTGGTGGCCGGTCAACGGGCGCCCATCGTCGGGCGGGTTTCCATGGACCTGATCACGGTCGACGTGACGGATGTCGCGGGCGAGATCCGGCGCGGCGATCTGGCGACGCTGATCGGGCCGGGGCTCACGATCGAGGCCATGGGCACGGCGGCCGGGACTATCGGCTACGAGGTGCTGACGCGGCTCGGCCCGCGTTTCGTGCGGCAGTACACGGGCGGGGGGCGCCTCGCATGAGCAAGGCCGCCAAATCCAGCTTCGTCTGCCAGAGCTGCGGGGCGGTGTCGGCGCGCTGGGCGGGGAAGTGCGTCTCCTGCGGCGACTGGAACACCATCGTCGAGGAGATCGCCGCATCGCCCCCGCCGCCCGGCTCGGGCCTGGCGCGTGCTACCAAGGGCCGCGCGCTCCCGCTCGAAAGCCTCTCGGGCACCTCCGAGGAGGCGCCCCGCTTCTCGACCGGCATGCCCGAGCTCGACCGCGTGACGGGCGGCGGCATCGTGCCGGGCTCCGTGCTGCTGATCGCGGGAGAGCCCGGCATCGGCAAATCGACGCTGCTCCTGCAGCTCGCCGCCGCCCTCGCCCGGGCCGGGCGGCGGGCGGTCTATTTCTCCGGCGAGGAGGCGGCCGCGCAGGTGCGGCTGCGCGCGGCTCGGCTCGGGCTCGCCGATGCGCCGGTCGCGCTCGCCGCCGAGACGAGCCTCACCAACATCCTCGCGACGCTCGCCGGGGAGACGCGCGCCGATCTCGTCGTCATCGATTCCATCCAGACGCTGTGGACCGACGCGCTCGAGGCGGCGCCGGGCTCGGTGAGCCAGGTGCGGGCGGTCACGCAGTCGCTCGTGCGCTACGCGAAGTCCGCCGGCCCCGCGCTGCTGCTCGTCGGGCATGTGACGAAGGACGGCCAGATCGCCGGGCCGAAGGCTGTCGAGCACGTGGTGGATACCGTGCTCTCGTTCGAGGGCGACCGCGGCCATACCTACCGCATCCTGCGCGCGACCAAGAACCGGTTCGGCGCGACCGACGAGATCGGCGTGTTCGAGATGGTCGAGACGGGGCTGCGCGAGGTCGCCAACCCGTCGGAGCTGTTCCTCGGCGAGCGCGACACGAACGCGCCCGGCACGGCGGTGTTCGCCGGCATGGAGGGGACGCGGCCGATCCTGGTCGAGATCCAGGCGCTCGTCGCCGCCTCGGGTCTCGGGGTTCCGCGCCGGGCGGTCGTCGGCTGGGAGCAGAGCCGGCTCGCCATGCTGATCGCCGTGCTCGAGGCGCGCTGCGGCGTCTCCTTCGCGCACCACGACGTCTATCTCAACGTCGCGGGCGGCCTCAGGATCGTGGAGCCGGCAGCCGATCTCGCCGCGGCGGCCGCGTTGCTCGCCTCCCTCTCGAACCAGGCGCTCGACCCCAAGCAGATCCATTTCGGCGAGATCTCGCTCTCGGGCGCGGTGCGCGCCTCGCCCCACATGGGGCTCAGGCTCAAGGAGGCGGCGAAGCTCGGCTTCACGAGCGCCGTCATCCCGGCCGGCGGAGAGCTGCCCAAGGAGCTTCAGGGCACGCGCGCCAGGCTCGATCTCCACCGCATTTCCCATCTCAGGGATCTTGCGGCGGGTCTCGCCCCGTGCGACTGAACAAGCGGGGACACCACGAAGCTCGCCTGCCAACCGGTGACGGGGCCGATGATTTGCGCCTCGGGCCCGAACAGGTTCCGGAGCGATCGCTGTTCAGACCAGAGGAGCCGTGACCCATGATCGGGCCGCTGACCTATCTCGACGCCGCGGTGCTCGCGGTCTGCTTCATCTCGGCACTGCTCGCCATGTACCGGGGGCTGACGCGCGAGCTGCTCTCCATCCTGTCGTGGATCGCGGCCGCCGGCGCGACGCTCTATTTCGTCTTGAACTACAAGAAGGTCGCCGAGGATATGGCGGCCCAGATGGGCACCCAGGCGGCGGTGGCCCAGATCGCCATCGGCGCCGTCATCTTTCTCATCGTGCTCATCATCGTGCACCTGATCACGGCGCGCATCTCGGACGTGATCCTGGATTCGCGCGTCGGCATGATCGACCGCATCCTGGGCTTCGTGTTCGGCCTCGCGCGCGGGTTCCTGCTGGTCGTCATCCCCTACATGTTCTACGCCTCGTTCGTGCCGGACGAGCAGAACCATCTGCCGTGGGTGCGGGACGGATTGTCCACGCCCTATATCCGCGACACCGGCCACGTGATCCGCGGCATCCTCGAAACCTATATGCCGACGTCGCTCTCGCAGCCGTCGGCGGCTCCGGATGCGCCGCCCGCGCAGTGATCTCAGCCGTCGCCCTGCACGAGTTGCAGGGCGGCGTATGCGCCTTTCGTACAATAAGCCGCGACAGATCTGCAGCAGTTGCAACAAAGCTCTTTAACGGTCCGGCGTTTGGCATATATTCCGCGCATGCAGCGGCCGAGGGGAGCGCCCCTCGGGAGCGCAGAGCGCCCGTTGCGTTGACATTGCGTTAGTTCTTGCGGCGGATGCTTGAGCGGGAGGCAGCCATGGCGCAGCACGATCACGCACCCGGTGTCGGGGGCGATGCCTTTCCGGATTTCGGCCTGTCCAAGATGGGCGATGACAGACTCCGCGAGGAATGCGGGGTCTTTGGTGTTTTTGGGCACCCTGAAGCGGCGGCGATCACGGCCCTCGGCCTTCACGCCCTCCAGCATCGCGGCCAGGAAGCGGCCGGTATCGTCAGCTACGACGGCAAGTTCCATTCCGAGCGCCGGCTCGGCCTCGTCGGCGACAACTTCAACGAGGCGAACGTCATCCATCGCCTCAAGGGCTCGATGGCGATCGGGCACAATCGCTACTCGACGACCGGCGAGCCCGCGCTCAAGAACGTCCAACCCCTCTATGCGGACATCGATACCGGCGGCTTCGCAGTCGCCCACAACGGCAACCTCACCAACGCGCTGACGCTCCGCCAGGAGCTGATCAACTCGGGTGCCATCTTCCCCTCGACCTCGGACACCGAGGTCATCCTCCACCTCCTCTCCCGCTCCAAGAAACGGCGCATGGTCGAGCGCTTCATCGAGGCGATCCGCCAGATCGAAGGCGCCTGGGCGCTGGTCGGCCTCACCAACGACATGCTGATCGGCGCACGCGATCCCGTCGGCATCCGTCCGCTCGTGATCGGCCGCCTGGGCGACGCCTACGTGCTGACGTCGGAGACCTGTGCGCTCGATATCGTCGGCGCCGAGTTCGTGCGCGAGGTGGAGAACGGCGAGGTGGTCGTCATCACGGCCGAGGGTCTCGAGAGCCATCGCCCCTTCCCGCGCCGGCCCGCCCGGCCCTGCATCTTCGAGTACATCTACTTCGCGCGGCCCGACAGCGTGATCGGCGGGCGCTCGGTCTACGACGTGCGCCAGCAGATGGGCGTGCAGCTCGCACGCGAGGCGCCGGCCGATGCCGACGTCATCGTTCCGATCCCCGACTCGGGCGTGCCGGCGGCCATCGGATATGCGCGCGAGTCCGTGCTGCCGTTCGAGCTCGGCATCATCCGCAACCACTACGTGGGCCGCACCTTCATCGAGCCCGAGCAGCGCATCCGCCAGCTCGGCGTCAAGCTCAAGCATTCGGCGAACGCGGGTGTCATCCGCGGCAAGCGCATCGTGCTCATCGACGACAGCGTCGTGCGCGGCACCACGTCGAAGAAGATCGTGCAGCTCATGTACGAAGCGGGCGCACGCGAGGTGCACATGCGCATCTCCTCGCCGCCGATCACGAATTCCGACTATTACGGCATCGACACGCCGAGCAAGACGGCCCTCCTCGCGGCCAACTACGACCTCGAGGGCATGCGCGCCTTCATGGGTGCCGACAGCCTGGCGTTCCTGTCGGTGGACGGCATCTACCGCGCCGTGGGCTACGACGGACGCGACGACAACAGCCCGCAGTTCACCGATCATTGCTTCACGGGCGAGTATCCGACGGAGCTCACCGACCGGAACGGGCAGGCCGGCACCCGCCAGCTCTCGCTGCTGGCCGAGGTCGGCTGAACGCCTCCGGCTGCCTACCGGACCACGCGGGCCGTTGGGACGACCCGGCGGCACGTGGCGACTTGCATATCAACTCGACCGCTTGCCTCTCGGAAACCAAGCGGCGGGGAACGCCTTTTCTCGGAGGCCCATCCGCGCGTACACTGCGGCCTCACAAGCCTCTGCCCAGATTCCTCCCACCATAGGCGCCCATGACACCCCGCTCCCGCTTCAAGGACCGTATTGCCCTCGTCACCGGCGCCTCGCGCGGCCTCGGGCGTGCCTTCGCGCTGGCGCTTGCCCGCGAGGGCGCCCAGGTGATCATCTGCGCCCGGAGCGCGGGCGCCCTCGAGGAGTTGGACGACGAGATCCGCGCGAGCGGCGGGCGCGCGACCATCCTGCGGCTGGATCTCCGGGCGCACGATCGCATCGATCAGATCGGGCCGGTGCTCTACCAGCGCTGGGGGAAGATCGACGTCCTGGTCGCCGCCGGCGGCATCCTCGGTCCGCTGTCTCCGCTGGCCCACATTGCCGCCGACGCGTGGGACAGCGTGCTCGACACCAACCTCACCGCCAACTGGCGGCTGATCCGCACGCTCGACCCGCTGCTCAAGCGGTCGGAGGCGGGACGCGCGCTGTTCGTCACGTCGAGCGTGGCGGCCGGCGATCTCGCGTACTGGGGTCCCTACGCCGTTTCGAAGGCCGGGCTCGACGCGCTGGCGCGCAGCTATGCGGACGAGCTCGTCAACACGAACGTGCGGGTCTCGCTGCTCGATCCTGGGCCGATGCGGACGGGGCTGCGCGCCAAGGCGTTCCCCGGCGAGGACAAGGCCAAGCTCGCGGAGCCGGCGGAGGTCGCGGCCTTCGCGCTGCCGCTGCTGCTGCCGTCCGCCACCGCGAACGGCGAGCTCGTGCGCTTCAAGCCGAGCACCAAGCCCGTGTTCGCCGTCGGCAACGACGCCTAGAGCTTGTTCAGATCTTATGGGCTCGAAACATCGTTCCCCTCCCCCCTTGTGGGGAGGGGTCAGGGGTGGGGGGAACCCCTATGGCTGATGGTCTGCAATCCCCCCTCCTAGCCTCCCCCACAAGGGGGGAGGAACAAGGGCGATCAAGTACGCCAACCGCGTCCGTATGATCTGAACAAGCTCTAGGCAAAAAAACTTGTGATTGACGGCGGGAGTCTTGCGCCGTGGTCTCGCGTCGCGGCGAAAGCGTGCTCTCCTCAGATCTCGATCACCATGTTGTCGTAGGCGGGCTCGACGTGGGGGGGCAGCTCGCGTTTCAACGCGTCATAGTCGAGGTCGCCGGTCATGTGCGTCAGCACGGCGCGCCGGGCCCGGAGCCTGGCGATATGCTCCAGCGCCTCCTTGACCGAGAAGTGGCTCGAGTGCGGCGTGTAGCGGAGCGCGTCGACGATCCAGAGATCGAGGTCTTCCAGTAGCGGAACGGACTCGAGCGGCAGCGCGGAGACGTCCGGCGAATAGGCCGTTTTGCCGAAGCGGAAGGCGAGGCTTTCGATGTCGCCGTGGTGCTGGCGGATCGGGAGCGCCTCGATCGGCCCGCCCGCCCCTTCGATCCGCACGGGCTCGCCGGGGACCAGACGCTCCGCGGTCAGGATCGGCGGATAGACCGAGCCTGAGGGCTGCACGAAGCAATAGGCGAAGCGGCCGACGATGCTCGCCTGCGTCACGGCATCGAAGTAGCACGGCACGCGCTGCTTCATCGCATAGGCGATCATGCGCAGGTCGTCGATGCCGTGCGTGTGGTCGGCGTGGTCGTGCGTGAAGAGAACGGCGTCGATCGCGTTCGCGCGCACCGACAGCAGTTGCTCGCGCAGATCGGGCGGCGTGTCGATCAGGACGCTCGTCGTGCCGCGCGGCCCGCGGCGCTCGACCAGCATCGCGCAGCGGCGGCGGCGGTTCCTGGGGTTTTCGGAATCGCACTTGCCCCATCCGGCGCCGATGCGCGGCACGCCGCCGGAGGATCCGCAGCCGAGGATCGTGAAGCGCAGCGTCATTCGGCGACGGCCTCCGTAGGTGCCGGCGGGCGCGCCCTGGTATAGAGGCGGAAGAAATTTGCCGTCGTCGCTCGCGCGATCTCGCCCTCGGTGAGATCGCGGAT
>ERZ795041.577-NODE-577-length-13361-cov-4.918082_pt1 | contig 13361 bp, 9 predicted proteins | sample MGYA00375125_ERZ795041 | MGnify/ENA primary metagenome ERZ795041 (study PRJEB30170, sample SAMN03074214) | activated sludge metagenome | biome: Common Effluent Treatment Plant; feature: Wastewater; material: Activated sludge; isolation source: activated biomass in a...
TTTTCTCGGTCGAAGCCTTGGCCAGCGACGTGTAGAGCAGGGAGCGCATAAACGCGTTGCGCGTGGCCGCCGTCTTGCCGCCGAACACCGCGCCGATGATGTGCTTGCCGTCGGCGTGGACCGACGACACCAGGTTGAAGCCCGAGACGCGCGTGTAGCCGGTCTTGATGCCGTCCATGCCTGGAAAGCCCAGCATCAGCGTGTTGTGCGTCTTGTACGTTTTGCCGCCGAGTGTGAAAGAGGCGAGCGAGAACAGGCGGTAGTGCTGCGGAAAGTCGTCCTGCAGCCGCAGGCCGAGGGTCACCATGTCCCTTGCCGTCGTCTTTTGCTCGGGGTTCGGCAGCCCGGACGCATTGCGGAACGTCGTCGACGCCATTCCGATCTGGCGTGCACGCTCCGTCATGAGGCGCGCGAAACGGTATTCGCTGCCGCCGATCGCCTCGGCCACGGCGACGGCCACGTCGTTGGCGGACTTGACCACCAGCGCCTTGATGGCATCGAGCACAGTGAGGGTGTCGCCAGCCTTGAGGCCGAGCTTCGAGGGAGCGACCTTGGTCGCCTTTTCGGTGAACGTGATCCGGCTGTCGTAGGTGAGCCGGCCCTGCTCGATCTCGCCGAACAGGATGTAGAGCGTCATCATTTTGGTGAGCGAGGCGGGGAAACGTGGCTCGTCGGCCGATTGCGCGTGCAACACCTTGCCGGTATTGGCATCGACGACGATCGAAGCCTGCTTCGCGGTCTCGGCGCGCGCGGGCTGGCCGGGCGCGAGCACGACCGCGCCGAGCAGAAGCAGCAGGACCATCCATCGCGTGGCGAAAATCGGCAAAGCCCCCTCTTTCGCTGGTGCGTGTCGCGTGTGTCCGCGCCGCCCATCCCGCCCGGTCGTCAACATATCCGAGCCGGGTTTGAGTGCCTATGCTTCGCGGCCACTTTGCGGCCGTAGAACCTTGCCCGTGGCAGCAAAACCCGGGGTGACGCGGTCGGAAGGCAACGCTAGCGGTCCGATGCTGCGATTTTGTTAACGCCTCGGTCACGGTTTGCTCGCGTCCCGGAATAATGCTGCGACGCAATATCACCCTTGAAGAAATGGTGCAGTGCGGCTAAATACGGGGCCAAGGCCCCGACGCCGATCCACGATCCTCCCACCCGACAGCAGCAGGCAGACATTCAAATGATGAACAATTTTCAGGATTTTCAGAAGCTCGGTCAATCCAACGTCGACAACGCGCTGAAGTTCTTCGGCGACTGGAACAAGGGCTGGCAGGCTATCGCCGCCGAGATGACCGACTACTCGAAGCGCGCCTTCGAGGACGGCACCGCGACCTTCGAGAAGCTCGCCTCGGCCAAGTCGCTCGAGCAGGCGTTTGAGATCCAGTCGAGCTTCGCCAAGCGGGCCTACGAGGATTACATGCAGCAGCTGACCAAGATCGGCGGCATGTACTCGAGCCTGGCCAAGGACGCCTACAAGCCCGTGGAAAAGGCCTTTCAGGGCCGGTAGCCGCCGCAACGCGTCGAGCCCCCGGCTCCGCAGGAACGACGAAATGAGGCTCGGGCACGGCGCCCGGGCCTTTTTTATCTCCGGAGCAACACCACTTTCATTTGGCCCGATTGGTCTGGTGGCCTGAGCCAAAGAGGGGAGGAGTGCGTTTAAGGGCATTGCTGGCGCAAGCCAGCTGCGCGAACATACTGGAACAGAGCGGGCGCCCTCCCGGGGGCGGCGCGGGTAAGTGACGACGGGCAAGATGAGTCTGGGACTGAGAATGGCCGGCAAGAACGGAGCCGGAAACGACCGGGGCGGCGGTGAAGAGGGCAAGACCGGCCTCGTCACCAAGACGCGTCCGAAGACCAAGAAGCCATCGCTCTACAAAGTGCTGCTTCTGAATGACGACTACACGCCGATGGAGTTCGTGGTCCTGGTGCTGGAGAAGTATTTCAGCAAGGGCCGCGAGGAAGCGACGCGGATCATGCTGCACGTGCACCACAAGGGCGTGGGCGTGTGCGGAGTCTTCACCTACGAGGTCGCCGAGACGAAGGTGACGCAGGTGATGGATTTTTCGCGTCAGCATGGCCATCCTTTACAATGCACCATGGAGAAAGAGTAGGTCGAACGTGCCATCCTTCTCGAAAAGCCTGGAATCCTCGCTGCATCGCGCGCTCGAGTTCGCCAACGAGCGTAATCATGAATTTGCGACCCTCGAGCATCTGCTCGCCGCCCTGATCGACGACCGCGACGCGGCCGCCGTCATGCGCGCCTGCAACGTGGACCTCGACCAGCTCCGGGTGCGCGTTGGCGAGTACCTCGATACCGAGCTCGGCAACCTCGTGCACAAGGGCACCGCCGAAGCCCAGCCCACGACCGGCTTCCAGCGCGTCATCCACCGCGCCGTGGTGCACGTCCAGTCCTCGGGCCGCGAGGAGGTGACGGGCGCCAACGTGCTCGTCGCCATCTTCGCCGAGCGCGAGAGCCATGCGGCGTTCTTCCTGCAGGAGCAGGAGATGACGCGCTTCGACGCGGTTCAGTACATCAGCCACGGCATTGCCAAGCGGGCGGGCATGTCGGAGCCCAGGGGAGTGCGCGGCGTGGACGACGAGCAGGCGAGCGAGACCGGCGAGGAGAAGAAACCCGGCCAGGACGCGCTCAACACCTACTGCGTGAACCTCAACAAGAAGGCGCGCGAGGGCCGCATCGATCCGCTGATCGGCCGCGAGGCTGAGGTGATGCGCACCATCCAGGTGCTCTGCCGCCGCCAGAAGAACAACCCGCTGTTCGTCGGCGATCCCGGCGTCGGCAAGACCGCCATCGCCGAGGGCCTGGCGCGCAAGATCCTGCGCGGCGAGGTGCCCGAGGTCTTGAAGCACGCCACCATCTTCGCCCTCGACATGGGCGCGCTTCTCGCCGGCACCCGCTACCGCGGCGACTTCGAGGAGCGGCTCAAGGCGGTGATGAAGGAGATCGAGAACTATCCGGGCGCGATCCTGTTCATCGACGAGATCCACACCGTGATCGGCGCCGGCGCCACCTCGGGCGGCGCCATGGACGCCTCGAACCTGCTGAAGCCCGCGCTGCAGTCGGGCACGGTGCGCTGCATCGGCTCCACGACCTACAAGGAGTACCGCCAGCACTTCGAGAAGGACCGCGCGCTCGTGCGCCGCTTCCAGAAGATCGACGTCAAGGAGCCGACGGTCGAAGACTCAATCGCGATCCTCAAGGGCCTGAAGCCCTACTTCGAGGAGTTCCACAAGCTCAAGTACACGGGCGAGGCCATCAAGGCCGCCGTGGAGCTCTCGGCGAAGTACATCCACGACCGCAAGCTGCCCGACAAGGCGATCGACGTGATCGACGAGACGGGCGCCTCGCAGATGCTGGTGCCGGAAGGCAAGCGCAAGAAGAAGATCACGGTGAAGGAGGTCGAGGCCACCGTCGCCACCATGGCCCGCATCCCGCCGAAGACCGTCACCAAGTCCGACGCCGATGTGCTCTCCAACCTGGAGAAGGACCTGAAGCGGCTGGTGTTCGGCCAGAACAAGGCCATCGAGGCGCTCTCCGCCGCGATCAAGCTCGCGCGTGCGGGCCTGCGCGAGCCGGAGAAGCCGATCGGCTGCTACCTGTTCTCGGGTCCGACCGGCGTCGGCAAGACCGAGGTCGCAAAGCAGCTCGCGGCCCTCATGGGCATCGAGCTCCTGCGGTTCGATATGTCGGAGTACATGGAGAAGCACACGGTCTCGCGCCTGATCGGCGCGCCTCCGGGCTATGTCGGCTTCGACCAGGGCGGCCTGCTCACCGACGGCATCGACCAGCATCCGCACAGCGTGCTGCTCCTGGACGAAATCGAGAAGGCGCACCCGGACCTGTTCAACATCCTGCTGCAGGTGATGGATCACGGCAAGCTCACGGATCACAACGGCAAGTCGGTCGATTTCCGCAACGTCATCCTGATCATGACGACCAACGCGGGCGCGAGCGACATGGCGCGTCCGCCGATGGGCTTCAACCGCGAGAAGCGCGAGGGCGAGGATACCGAGGCCGTGAACCGCATGTTCACGCCGGAGTTCCGCAACCGTCTCGACGCGGTCATCCCCTTCGCCGGCCTGCCGCCGGAGGTCATCACCAAGGTGGTCGAGAAGTTCATCTTCCAGCTCGAGGCCCAGCTCGCCGACCGCGGCGTGACCATCGAGCTGTCGGAAGGCGCCGAGAAGTGGATCGGCGAGAAGGGCTACGACGAGAAGTTCGGCGCCCGGCCGCTCGCACGCATCATCCAGGAGTACATCAAGAAACCGCTGGCTGACGAGCTCCTGTTCGGCAGGCTCGAGAACGGCGGCACGGTGAAGGTTCTGGTCCAGGGCAAGGGCGAGGATAGCAAGCTCACCTTCGAGATCATCCCCGCCGATCCGTCGAAGAAGCCGCGCGAGGCGCTGGCCCCGGTCTTCGAGGGCTTCGCGGCCGACGACGACGGCGCGGAAGCTGCCCTCGTTGAGGCCACGCCGCCGCGCAAGGCCCTTCCGGGCCCAAAGGAGAAGAAGGAAAAGCTGCCCGGGCGCTCCGGCGGCGCCGTCCCGAGCGTTCCGAGGAAGAAGGAGGAGTGAGCCCTTCGAGCCTCCAGCGTATCGACAACAGAACGCCGCGAAGCCTACGCTTCGCGGCGTTTTCCTTTCGATCAGGGGACGTCGGCGCCGGTTGCGCGCCGCAGGCTTTCCAGCATGGGCGAGGAGAACTCGCGCCGGTAGAGCACCACCGTCACGACCAGCGTGACGCCGAGGAACATCAGGGGCCCGACGAACCAGGCCAGCAGCGCGATGGCGAAATAGTAGGCGCGGATGCCTCTGTTGTAGCTGTCGCCGGCCAGCCCGGCGATGTGAGCGGCGTTCTCGGCATAGCTGGCAAGTGCGTCCGGCTCGGTGTCCGCGGCCCGCGGCGTCCCCCCGACGATGATCGAAAGCACGTTGTACTGCCAGGCCGACCACGTGAACTTGAAGAACGCGTAGACGAAGACCGCGATCAGCACCAGCGCCTTGAGTTCCAGCACCCAGGGGTCGACGGGCGCGGAGTAGGGGAGCCGCGCGATCACGTCGCCCATCGCCGGACCCAGCAGCGCGATGAGACCGCCGAGGATGAAGATCGTGGTCGAAGCGAAGAACAACGCGCCGCGCAGCAGGTTTCCGAGCAGCGCCGCGTCGGCGATGTGGGAGTCGCGCTGGCAGATCCGCTGCATCCAGCGCGTGCGGAACGCGTTGACCGACGAGATCAGGCTCGGCTTTCTCTTGCCGAGCCAGCGCGCCGTGGCGCCGAACCCGCCCCAGCATAATAGGAAGCACGCGAGCGCAATGGCGTCCTCGGGCGGCAAGGTGAGAAGCGTCATCGTGGGCTAGATCTCCACGCAGATTTTGCCGAAGTGGTCGGCCTGCTCCTGGTAGCGGAAGGCCTCGGCCAGGCCCGCAAGCGCAAACGTCTTGTCGATGACAGGCTTGATCCCGGTTGCCTCGAGCCCGCGCACCATGTCGCACTGATGCGCGCGGCTGCCGACGATGATGCCCTTGAGCTTGATCTGCTTGGCCATGAGCGCCATCGTCGGCACCTCACCCTTGAGCCCCGTGAGGATGCCGATGAGCGAGATATGCCCGCCGATGCGCACGGCCTGGATCGATTGCGCGAGCGTGCCGGGCCCGCCGATCTCGAGCACGTGGTCGACGCCGCGCTTGCCGGTCAGCTGGCGCACCGCGTTGCCCCAGTCGGGATCAGCCTTGTAGTTGACGGTGGCGTCGGCTCCCATGGCCCGCGCCCGCTCGAGCTTGGCGTCCGACGATGAGGTGACGATCGCCGTCGCCCCCATGGCCTTGGCGAACTGGAGCGCGAACACCGCGACGCCGCCCGTGCCGAGGATGAGCACGCTGTCGCCGGCTTTGATCTGCCCCTCGACCACGAGCGCCCGCCACGCCGTCAGCGCCGCGCACGGCAGCGTTGCGGCTTCGAGGTGGCTCCATCCCTTCGGCGCGTGCGTGAACCACGTGGCCGGCGTGACGACCGTCTCCAGCGCGTACCCGTCGAGCCCGTCACCCGGCACATGGCTGAAATTGCCGTGCGGAGCTTCGCCGTTCTGCCAGTACGGGAAGAAGCACGACACGACGGCATCGCCCACGGCGAATTCCGTGACATCCGCGCCCACCGCCTCGACGACGCCCGCGCCGTCCGACATCAGGATGCGTCCGTTGGACGTCGGAATGGCGCCGACCGCCACCGCGTAGTCATGATAGTTGAGCGAATTGGCTTTGAGCGCGACGCGGATCTGGCCCGGACCCGGTGCGCCCGGATCATCGACCTCCGCAAGCTCGAGTTTGTCGAGCCCGCCTGGCCGCACAAGCTTGATGGCTTTCATGTCGCGTCATTCCCCGCTCGGCTGATTATCCCTTCGAGTTAGATGATCAGCGCTCAGATTGCTAGCCGACGAAAGACGGAAAGTGCGCCTGAAAGGCCGAACGCCGCGAAGCGAGGCTCCGCGGCGTTCTTGTAACGGACACAGCGCCCGATGAGGCCGCCCGCGCCTCTCGACTATTTGAGCGACGCCGTCGTCTCCCGGTGCCCGAACTTGAAGTTGATGCCGGCGCGCACGACGTCGACATCGTCAATCGCGACTTCCCGGTCGTTGGATTTCGGCCCGAGATTGTGCGTCTCGGTGCCGAAATCCAGGCGAAGGGATTCGGCTAAGAGACTGACGTTGTCGGCAATCTGCATTTCGACGCCGCCGCCGTAAGCCCAACCCCACCGCGTGAAGTCGTCGGTCTCACTGTAAGCGCCGACCCTTGAGCAATGGCCGAATTGCGCGTTGGGCGGGCAGTCCTCGGTCGTGGATCCGTTGACCCAAGCACCACCGCCGGTGGCATAAGCAAGGATGTGACCGAACGAGTAGCCGAGACGGCCACGCAGCGTGCCGAAAGCATCGAGATCGCTGTGGACCATGATCGTCCCGCCGTCGGTGATCGGATTGTTGTCGAGATTACCGATCGACACGTCGGCTACGGCGCCGAGGACGATGTTGCTGGGAAATTGATAATCGTAGCCGATCTGAAGACCGCCGAACGCGCCGTCGATCGACTGCGTGGGAGACGTCGGATCGTCTGGCCGGGCCAGGCTCCAATCGCTCCATCCGCCATGTGCTCCGACGTAAGGACCCGTCCAGTCTCCCGCATGCCCCACTGTGGAAAAGATAGATGACGACAAAAACGCTAATGCAACCAACGATTTACGCATAACTACCCCCATACGCACACTGAACGCTCCACCTGATGATTAACAGGTTATTAACCGGCAGGAGTAGAGGGCGTTAGCCCGACGCCGGACGATATGCGTGGGGGTGTTGCAACTGAAACACGTATCCCGTCGCGGGTTCGCGCTGCCCGGCGGAGGGGAAAATCAGACTGATGAATGGGTTGGCGGGAGACGGAGCGGCGGGCGCCGCAAAATGCCGGCAACGATTATTCCCGTCGCAAGAAAAAAAAACAGAAGCGCATCCTGGCGCGCGGACGCCAGGACGCAACGTGCGCGGAACCGGGGCTGCGGCCTACTCCGCCGCTGCCTTCGTGTACCCGTACTTCTCGTTGAGTTTATTGATGAGGTCGGCTGCGGCTTTGGGGATGTTCGTGCCCGGCCCGAAGATCGCCTCCGCGCCCGCCGCGTAGAGCGCCTCGTAGTCGTGCGGCGGGATCACGCCGCCGACCACCACCATGATGTCCTCGCGGCCGTCCTTGGCGAGCGACGCCTTGAGGTCCGGCACCAGCGTCAGGTGCCCCGCCGTCATGGTCGAGACGCCGATCACATGCACGTCGTTCTCGACCGCCTGCCGCGCGGCTTCGTCCGGGGTCGCGAAGAGCGGCCCGATGTCGACGTCGAAGCCGAGGTCGGCGAACGCCGATGCGATCACCTTCTGCCCGCGGTCGTGGCCGTCCTGGCCCATCTTGGCGATCAGGATGCGCGGGCGCCGCCCGTCCATCTTCTCGAACGCGGCCGCCATCTGGATGACGGTTCCCACATCGTCGTTCATGGCGCCGGCCTCCGACCTGTAGACACCCGAGATGGCGCGCACCTCCGCCCGGTGGCGCGTGAACACCTTCTCCATCGCTTCCGACATCTCGCCGACGGTCGCCATCGCGCGCGCGGCCTTGACGCCAAGGTCGAGCAGGTTGGCGCCGCCCCTGGCGCCCTCGGTTAGCGCCGCGAGCGCCGCCTGCACCTCCGCCTCGTTGCGCTCGGCTCTGAGCCGCTTGAGCTTCGCGATCTGCTGCTCGCGCACCGACGCGTTGTCGACCTTGAGGAAGTTGATCGCGAGGTCGTCCTTGCTCAAGAGCTTGTTGACGCCGACAATGGTCTGCTTGCCGGAATCGATGCGCGCCTGCGTGCGGGCAGCGGCTTCCTCGATGCGGATCTTCGGGATGCCGGCCGCGATCGCTTTCGCCATGCCGCCGAGCTTCTCCACCTCGTCGATGTGCGCCTTCGCCTTGAGCGCCAGCTCGTAGGTGAGCCGCTCGATGAAGTGGCTGCCGCCCCACGGATCGATCGGACGTGTGGTTCCGCTTTCCTGCTGCAGGACAAGCTGCGTGTTGCGCGCGATACGGGCCGAGAAGTCGGTCGGCAGCGCGATCGCCTCGTCGATGCCGTTGGTGTGAAGGGACTGCGTATGCCCCTGCGTGGCCGCCATGGCCTCGATGCAGGTGCGCGTTGCGTTGTTGAAGATGTCCTGCGCGGTGAGGCTCCAGCCCGAAGTCTGGCTGTGCGTCCGGAGCGACAGCGAGCGCACGTCCTTCGGCTTGAATTCCTTTTTGATGAGCTCGGCCCAGAGGAGCCGCGCGGCCCGCATCTTGGCGATCTCCATGAAATAGTTCATGCCGATCGCCCAGAAGAACGAGAGGCGCGGCGCAAACTTGTCGATGTCGAGGCCGCCGGCCACGCCCGCGCGCGCATACTCGATGCCGTCGGCGATGGTGTAGGCGAGCTCGAGGTCCGCCGTCGCGCCCGCTTCCTGCATGTGGTAGCCGGAGATCGAGATCGAGTTGAACTTCGGCATGTTGGCGGACGTATAGCCGAAGATGTCCGACACGATCCGCATCGAAGGCTCGGGCGGATAGATATACGTGTTGCGGACCATGAACTCCTTGAGGATGTCGTTCTGGATGGTGCCCGCGAGCTTCGCGGCCGGCACGCCCTGCTCCTCGCCCGCGACGATGAAGAGCGCCAGGATCGGCAGCACGGCGCCGTTCATGGTCATGGAGACGGTCATCTGCTCGAGCGGGATGCCGTCGAACAGGGTCCGCATGTCGTAGATGGAATCGATGGCGACGCCCGCCATGCCGACGTCGCCACGCACCCGCGGATGATCGGAATCGTAGCCGCGGTGCGTGGCGAGGTCGAACGCGACCGAGAGACCCTTCTGCCCCGCCGCGATGTTGCGCCTGTAGAACGCGTTGCTGTCCTCCGCCGTCGAGAAGCCGGCATACTGGCGGATCGTCCACGGCTGGGTGACGTACATGGTCGGATAGGGACCGCGCACATAGGGCGCGATGCCGGGCCAGGTGTCGAGGAAGTCGAGGCCGACGGTGTCGGCATTGGTATAGATCGGCTTCACCGGAATGCCTTCCGGCGTCGTGAACACCTCGTCGTCCTTGGGCACGGGCGCCTCATGCGCCACGCCGTTGGGCTTGCGCGCGCCCTCGAGGTCGAGTGTGGTGAAATCCGGAATGCTGGTCATGCCTTGAGCCGTTTCCTGACGGGCGAAGCGCCCGGAATGCGAGATCGTCCGGCCGGATCGCCGTAGCTTACGAAATTCCAAGCTTTGCCTGAAGACCCTTGAGCGTCGCCACCGCGTCCGCGCCCTGGAACAGGAACTGGTCCACCCCAGCCGCCGTGAGGGCGGCCTCCTGCGCGCCGGGCCGCCCGGCCATCAGGACGAGCCGCGCCCCGGCCGTCTTGAGGGCTCTGGCGGTCGCCTCCGCGTGCTCGGCATAGAGCGCATCCGACGATGAGAGGCAGGCAGCCGTTGCCCCGGACGTTTGGAACGCCTTCGCGGCCTCCTCGGCCGACGCGTAGCCGTCGGAGGAGAGGACCGCGATCCCCCCGGCCGCGAGGTAGTTCTTGACCCACGTCGAGCGTGTCGTGTGCTCGATCACGGGGCCGAGGCTTGCGAGGAAGACCTTAGGCTCCTGGCCGGTCTTTGCGGCATGGGCGTCGGCCGCGTCGCGGAGCGCCTCGAACGGCTCGGCCAGCCGGTGCGGCACGAGCGGGCGCACCATCTGCGTGCCGCCGACGGGCGGCGCCGTGCGGGGAGGCGCCACCGTGACGCCGTCGTCGCCGAGCAGCGGGAATGCGGAGACGCCGGTCAGGCTCTGGCGGCCGGTGGCGATCGCCTTGGCGCGCGCCGCAGCGTCGGCCGCGACCTTCTCCTGCACAAAGCCTTGATCGAGCGCCGCCAGGATGCCGCCCTTCGCTTCGATCTCCTGCATCAGCTTCCAGGCCGCCTTCGCCGTCTCGTCGGTCAGCACCTCGATGTACCAGGAGCCGCCCATCGGGTCGACCACGCGGCCGAGCCAGGATTCCTCCTGCAGCACGATCTGGATGTTGCGCGCCATGCGCCGTGCGATGTCGTCGGCTTCGCCGAGCGCTGCCGTGAACGGCAGCACGGTGATCGCGTCCGCCCCGCCGAGCACGCCGCCTGCGCAGGCGAGCGTCGAGCGCAGCATGTTGGTCCAGGGATCGCGCTTGGCGAGCATGCGGAAGGAGGCATGGGCCGAGAGGTGCAGGCTCGAGGCCGCCTCGCCCGCGCCCGACGCGTCGGCGATGCGCCAGATGAGGCGGCGCGCCGCGCGCAGCTTGGCGACGGTGGCGAACAGGTCCGTGTCCGACGACAGCCGGAACGAGATCTGGGCGAGCGCCTCGCGCGGCCGGATGCCGGCCGCCTCGAACATGCGCAGGTAGGCGATCAGCGTCGCCCCGAGGGCGGCGAGCTCGAACGCGTCCGTCGCGCCGGCCTCGTGATAGAGCGTGGCGTCGACCTTGAGCGTGCGCGCCAGCGGCGCTGCGTCATGGGCTTCGCCGGCGAGTGCGATGGTCTCCACGAGCACCTGCTGCACCGGGGCCGGCAGCGTGCCCCACCGGGCGAGCGATCCGATCGGGTCGAGGCCGAGGAAGACCTGCGCCGATTTCGCCGGGATGCCGAGGCCGGCGAGCGCCGAGATGAGCTGGGCGGCCGCGTCCGCCGCGCCGAGGCCGGCGTCGAGCTCGACCGGCGCCAGGTCGAGCCGCATGCCGGCGAGCGCCGCGGCCATGTCGGCTGCGCTCGCGATGCGGCAGCCGGTCTTTCCCGGAGCCTCGATGTCGAGCAGGATGCCGTTGCTGCCGCCGTCGAGCTCGGTCAGGATCTGTCGGTTGGCGGTCCCGGCGTCACTTGCGCCGATGCGCTGGCGGATTTCCCAGCCGAGCCCCTTGACGGCGCTGTGCGTCCCGCGCGTGAACGGCGCGTGTCCCGGTACCGCGGCCTGGAGCGCCGGTACGCTGGTCTCGCGCACGTAGACCGGCTCGACGCGGATGCCGTCGGCCGTGCGCGTGACGAGCTTCTTCTCGAAATCGGCGCCCTTGATCGCCTTGTCGACGAGCGCCAGCCACTGGTCGCGGGTCGCCGCCTCGAAATCCGCCGCGAGCGGTGTTGCGGAAACGTCTTGAGGTCTGCCAGCGGCGGTCATTGAGCGAAAGATCCCGTTGCTCGGAGTGTGGTCGTCGAGGGAAGGGGCAGAGCCCCGCATCTGCCGTGTTCTATAGGGAAAAGTGTCGGATTGCGCACGCGGAAATCGCGCGCTGCGACAGGCGGGGCATGCGGAGCCAGCCTTTGCTCCGGGCGAGGAGGCCTCGAGCAGCGCACCGCCGACATTTCCCCAGCTTGACGGAGAGGCTCATGCAACTGAATTTGCATTTGCCGCCAGCCTCATGCAATGAGGGCCTGGAGTCGAACGCGACCCGAGTCGGCGGTTCCTGCGGCGGGCTCAGGGATTGCGCGGCCGGGCTCGCGGAGCGAGCCGGCCGGTGTCAATTCGGAGAGCCTAATGAGCCAATCGGTCCTTGAGGACGGCAAGATCTTCATCGGCAAGAGCGTGAAGCCCGAGTATCTCGAGCTGCGCTTCGCGAACCGCCACGGCCTCATCACCGGCGCCACGGGAACCGGCAAGACGGTGACGCTGCAGGTGCTGGCGGAAGGCTTCTCGGCGGCCGGCGTTCCGGTTTTCGCAGCCGATATCAAGGGCGACCTGTCGGGTCTCGCGGCCGTGGGCGAGGCCCGCGACTTCATCGTCAAGCGCGCGGCCGAGGTCGGCATCGCGGACGATTGGAAGGCGCGCGCCTATCCGACCATTTTCTGGGACGTGTTCGGCAAGGAAGGCCATCCGATCCGCGCCACCGTGCTCGACATGGGGCCGCTGCTGCTCTCGCGCATGCTGGAGCTCAACGAGGTGCAGGAAGGGGTGTTGAACATCGCCTTCCGCGTCGCCGCGGACGAGAAGATCCCGGTTCTCGATCTCAAGGACCTGCGCGCCATCATCGCCAACGTGGCGGAGCGCTCCAAGGAGCTGGCGCAGAAGTACGGCAACGTGGCGACGACCTCGGTCGGCGCCATCCAGCGCCGCCTGCTGGTGCTCGAGGAGCAGGGGGCCGGTCAGTTCTTCGGCGAACCCTCTCTCGACATCGCTGACTTCATGCGCATCGCTCCCGACGGGCGCGGCGTGGTCTCCATCCTCGCCGCCGACAAGCTGATGGAGAAGCCGCGCCTCTACACCACCTTCCTGCTCTGGATGCTGACCAGGATCTGGCAGACGCTGCCCGAGGCGGGCGACCTGCCGAAGCCCAAGCTCGTCTTCTTCTTCGACGAGGCGCACCTGCTGTTCAACGAGGCGCCGAAAGCGCTGCTCGAGCGCATCGAGCAGATCGCGCGCCTCATTCGCTCCAAGGGCGTCGGCGTCTATTTCATCTCCCAGAACCCGCTCGACGTGCCGAACTCGGTCTCGGCCCAGCTCGGCAACCGCGTGCAGCACGCGCTGCGCGCCTTCACGCCCCAGGAGCAGCGGGCCGTCAAGGCGGCGGCGGAGACGTTCCGCAAGAATCCCGATCTCGACACCGCGCGCGTCATCCTCGAGCTCAAGGTCGGCGAGGCGCTCGTCTCGACGCTCGAGAACAAGGGCGAGCCGTCGATCGTGCAACGCACCCTGATCCGCCCGCCGGAGGGCCGCGTCGGACCCGTGTCCGACGACGAGCGCCGGAGCGTCATCGAGTACAGCCCGGTCTACGGCAAGTACGAGCAGGCGGTCGATCGCGAGAGCGCCCACGAGATCCTGTC
>ERZ795041.578-NODE-578-length-13323-cov-4.893202_pt1 | contig 13323 bp, 15 predicted proteins | sample MGYA00375125_ERZ795041 | MGnify/ENA primary metagenome ERZ795041 (study PRJEB30170, sample SAMN03074214) | activated sludge metagenome | biome: Common Effluent Treatment Plant; feature: Wastewater; material: Activated sludge; isolation source: activated biomass in...
CCTGCGACTCGACAAAGACGATGGAAACACCCCCACGGGCGTGGGGAAGACCGCCTGTCTTCTCCTCTTCGGCGAGGGTGCGAGGAAACACCCCCACGGGCGTGGGGAAGACGCTGCCATCGGCACGTACTTCGGCGCCAAGATGGAAACACCCCCACGGGCGTGGGGAAGACACCAACAGATTGTTAATAAACCCAGCTAAAGATACAAGATGTGCCAATTACGTCGATGGAAGGGTTTCGATAACCAGTTGCAGCCCAGAGATGCTGGTCATCGGCTTTCGGGGCGGGCCGATGGTTCTGATCTCGTACCCGGGAGGCTGTGCCAGTGAGCGGAACATCACCAGCCCTGACTCGGGCGGGCAATGCTTGTACAGGTACTCGATGACCGTGGTGGCCACCGAGTCCTTGACTCCGGAGACGAACACATTGGGCCGCGGCTCGATAAACCAGAGCTTCATCCGGCCCCGCACGGCGGGCGGCAGGTCATTTGCGACGACGACGAGCATTGGTCCCTCCGAACATGTCCTGAATGTCTTCCCCGACCCTGGTGAGCAGTTCCATGTCGATCACCCGCTGACGGAATGCGGCCGAGACCTTGTGCTTGTCGTAACGTCCGGCCTCATCCCGTGTCTGGGCGAACGCCAGATCGATACACAGTGACTCCTTGTAGAGGTCGGCCAAGTCGTAGATGAACGGCAGCGGACTGCCGGAATGGATGAAGCCGATATGCGGCGAGTAGCCCATGCTGTGCACCGCCGAGCAGAGGATGCCGTACAGCGCCGCATTCGTGGACGTCAGAACCTGGTTGGTCACGTCGCCCAACTCAAACTTGCCCGGCGTGAACTGGCGCCCCTTCCAGCCGACCTGATATTCATCGGCCTTCTGCTGGTACAGGGCGCGCACCCGGTAGCCTTCCATGCCCATCATTTCCTGCAAGCCCTTGCCCTGCAACTCGGCGTCGGGAAAGCGCCGGCCAAACATCCGCCTCGCTACCTCAATCGACCTCTGCGCGTCCGAAGCAAGCTCGATCTGCTGCTTCAGGTTGCGCGTATCGGCCGTCGGCAGAAAACCCGCCGCGTAGAACAGCAGGCTGTCCTCCCCCACCCAGCAGATTGAGCAGTTGGCCGACACTGCGGTCTTGACCGCATCGTGGGTAACAGTCGTGCCCGGCCCGAGCAGCAGCGCATTGAGCGTCGCCACCGGCAGGGGTACCACGTTGTTGTCGGCATCGATCCACTTGATGCTGCTGTCGTCGATCTCCAGACGACCGTGCTCCAGGTACAGGAACGGATACTTGTCTTTAACCTGGGGCAGGGAGTCGCGGGTGACCTTGACGAACAGGCGTTGCCCGGCGGCCATCTCAGTCCTCCCGCTTCTGCACGGTCACCTGGCGATCCCGGTACTTCTTGTGCGGGCCGAACTGCAGGGGCACGTCGTTGAGGGTCAACACCTCGCCTGCGTACTCGCCTTGCAGCACGCGCAGCGCGAACGCGCGCCGCTTTTCCGCCGCCAGCGCTGCACCGGCCTCTGCCGCCTCTTCGGAACTGTCAAAACACCCCTGGTAGATGAACTCGGTGGGAATACAGTTCTTGCGCCCCAAGTACAGATCCCAGGCCGGATTGATCAGCGCCTCGCGTATCGCTTCAACTTCCTCGGCCGGGGCTTGCAGGAGCACGGAATAGGCCATGTCCTGCAGGTAGTAGCGGTAGGTCATCTTGGTGCCACCGCCGACCGCTTTCTTGCCCTCGCTGGTTTTCGGGATGAGTAGGATTTGCCAGGGGTCCTGGTCGTCATATCCGCTGCCGACCATCTGGAAATCGCGCAGCAACGGCTGGCGCGGCACCGGCTGGCCGCGCCGATCCTGAGGTACGTAGCCCACCACCTGCATGTCCAGATCGGCCCAGGCCGCCAGCCAGTCGTGCTCCTCGCCGCCAGCGCCGCGGGCGCAGCACAGCAGCCCGAGCACGCCGGACTTGGTAGGAAAGTCCAGACTGTCGCGCCGGCCGAAGCGGGAGTCATGCCCCCAGGACTGCAGCGGCGCTTCCAGCCACAGCAACAGATAGGGATCGCTCATCGCCCACCTCACTGCACATGGCTTTGCAACTTGGCGATCAGATTGTCGATGCTGAATTCCTCGTCATCGCCCCAGTCGTAACTAGCCTGTTTGCCGAACAGCGAGCCGGAGAGTTTTTCCTTCTTGTCCAGATAGCCCTTCAGCGCCTCGATGCTCGGCTGCAGATAGCCGCCCTCGCGCCCCTTCTGCACCGGGGTCTCGAAAGGCACCTGCAGGCGCTGTCCATTGCGCACCAGCACGCGGGCGAACTCCCAGGGGCTGGCGCCGGACTGGGTGGTCTGCCGGGCGTTCGGCACCGCGACGAACAACGCCTGGGTGAACGCGGCAATCGCCTTCTTCAGGTTCTCCTCGCCGAGGGTCTGCGCCAGTTGACCAAGATCCAGGCTGACGTAGCGGTAGTAGGTCGCCGAGTTGAACTCGAGGCTGCCCATGTGCGCCGAACCCGGCTCGGTCTGCAGGTCATCCAGCGCGGTGAAGAACTCCACTTCGTTGCTGACCCGGTGGGTCGAGATGGCATGCGCGAAGGACGCCGCCGCCTCGACGTTCATGTCGGCGGCCTTGGCTACCATGCGACCGAACAGGGCGATGTCAACCGCATTGACTGCCTCTTCAGGTTTGCCGATGAGCTTGGCCAGTTCTGCGGCCTGTTTCTTCTGATCCGTCGCAGTGATTACGCCTGCGGAAGAAAAGCCATTCTTCTGGAATGCACCGGCAATGATTTCAACTTCATGCGGGCTCAGAAACAGCAGTGTGTCGTTGTCATCGTCATTCGCAACGATCTCTTCAACCTCCTGATCCTTCTTCTTGCCTTTGGCTTTCTTGACCTCCTTGATGAAGACCTTCTCGATGACTTGGCCACATGCCTCGGCCTGCTCGGCAGAGGCACCAAGCTCCTTGCACTGGCGTGCGATCAACAGGCCAATGAGCTTGGTACGAGTGCCCATCGGCAGGCCAAGCTCTTTCATGGCCAGTCGCACCTGCCGTTTCCAGCACTGCGAGCTGACCCGGGCACGGGTCACACCGCCGACCACGGCGGTTTTCGGTGCGCCGACATCGTCGCGGTTCAGGCAGGTCACCGGGAAAGACTGCAGGATGTGGTACTCGATACGGGTATTGGTGTAGGCCTTAAGCATGGCGAAGATCCTTTTCAGGCGAAGGGGTTGTCGTGAAGGGGTATGACCTGCAGCAGGCCACAGCCGAAGGTGCGGGCACGGCCGATGCCCCGAGCGAAACTGTTGTGGAAACGTGCGCGGTCGGTGACTTCCAGCTGGCCCTGGACATGGGCTTGGGCGAGGGTGACCGGGTGTTGCTGCTTGTCCTTGAAGCGCAGCACATCGACCCGGTCTACCTGCAGGTGCTCGCGGGATACCCGGAAGCCCCAGCTCTGCACGGCGCGTTCGCAAAACCAGGCGGCGATGGCCTCCCGCCCCTTGACGGGCAGCAGCTTGCGGCTAGCGCTATCGCGCCGGGTCGGGTTGACGATCACCTTGAAGCGATAGCGATCATGGTCCAGAAAGCTCTCGGCAATCGGCTTGCTCTGCACTTGGCCATGCTGGCCCTCGACGCGCTCGACCGGCATGCGGTCGGCGAGCAGTAGGATCCGCCGGCTTTGGAAGTCACCGCCCTGATCGGCATAGAGGATGCGGCTGGTCTGGCTGGCATTCTTTTCCTCGGCGCTACGCACATCCTCGTAGAGGCTGTAGACGACCCGGTGCAGCGAGTAGGGGTCGGTGATCCTCAATGCCTTGCTGGCCTGGCGGTCGAGGTGCAGCACGCTGGCGATCAGGCCCATACGCCCTCCTCCCCAGCGTTCGCAGCCTGCCCATAGAATTCCTGCGCCCACTGCGCCCTGACCTGCTGGGCGTTGACCGGAAAACGTCGCAGCTGCTTGAGCAGGCGGATGTAGTCCAGTGGCTGACCGACCTTGCTGTCGACCAGCGAAAGCAGCGGGCGCAGGATGCGGCACAGCTCGGCCAGATCGTCGCAGGCCAGCAGCCGGCGCAGACGTGTCTTGGCCTGATCGCTGGCATTGCCGCTCTCGTAGCAGGCCGCAATGGCGCGTCCCAGCCGAAGGCTGCCGTTGCACTGGGCCTTGGCCTTGGCGATGGCCGCCGCCACGCTGACGAAGGGAAGGCGCTCGCGCTCATGCTCAAGGTCGATGCCGTAGGCCGCGAGCAGCTCCCAACTCTGATATTCGGTCGCCGGGTTGTCGGCCCGGCGCAGACGGGCGGCCATGCCCTTGTTCTCGGCGCAGAGCTTGAGCACTCCAGCGACGAATCGCTCCTCGCGGCTGGGCAGGGCTTGTTCCGGCTGTTGTTGCTGGGATTGCATAGGCTCCATCCCCTTACGCCTCCTGACGCAGATATTTGCTGTTGTTCGGTCGACACTTGGCCCAGGCATCCAGCTGGCGCGCGGTTTCCTTCGGGCAGAAGCGGTCGTAGGCCTGCTGGACGTAGCCGGCGAAGGTCAGCCGCAACTGACGACGCTGCTCGGTGCCCTGCTCTTCCGGCTCACAGGCCTCCACCAGTTGCTGGAAATGGCGCTCGCAGAGCTGCCAGAACAGGGTCGAGGCCTGGGCGGCCAGCTTGGCGCCATCCACCTTCTGCTCCTTGAAGAAAGCCATGACCCGGCCATACAGCCCCTTGGCCAGATCCCCCAGTGCATCCATTTCGTTCTTGAGCTGGACAAACCACAGCTCGCCGAGCATGGTGCTGTGCAGCCAGACCTGGGACTCGACGAAATCGTCGCTGCCGGAAGCGTACTGCTCCCCGGCATTGCTGCTGACCCGCAGCCCACCCGACCAGATGGCGAAGACCTCGGTAACGTCGCGAGCGCGGTCCAGCCCGGCGCGCACTTGCAGACTCTGGAAGCCTTGCTCGCCGCTCTGCTCGATGAAGCCGAGCAGCGAGGTCAGCTCGCGCCAAGGACGCTTGTCCGGATCGACCCACAGCGCCTTCGGCTCCTTGCCGGAGTGATCGACCGCCACGCTGGGGTCGCAGACGCCTTCCTTGTAGCCGGCATGCGCCAGCCCCTCCGAGTAGTGCAAGCCATCCTCGGCCAACAGACAGAAGCGGCACAGGGGCAGCAGGCGGCCCATCAGTGACTGGCGTAGCTCCTGAGCCGCCCGGCAGTCCTCGCCCTCCGGCATGCACTCCCAGGGCGCCGTGCCCACCCCCTGGGGGAAGATCATCGCCTGCTCAACCTGCCGGGTGGTCAGCAGGTTGAGCCAAAGGGTTTCCTGCAGGTTGCTGCCGATCAGGAAGCTGTGCAGCAGTCCCATGTGCGCCACTGCTGGCCCCGGCTTGCTGGACGAAGGCTTGCCCTTGTCGTTGCGCTTGCCTGAATAGCCGGGCGTCAATACCACGCTGTTGTCGGTCTTCTTGCCCGACAGGGCAAAGCCCATCAGGCTGACGAGCAGCAGTGCTTTTTCCCCGTCGTCGAGCCGACGCTCGAGCTGTCCGTGATTGAGCACGGTAGTATTGCCGGTGGAAACCTCCGGCAGCACCGCGCCGTAGCGCTGCAGGGTCGCCGCACCAATTGCCGGCATCTGCAGGAACGGGCGCTCGCCATACAGGAAGAAGCGTTCATGCCAGCGATCCAGATAGGCCAGGCAACTGCGCGCCAGCCCTTCGGCACCGAGCGTTCGCCAAGCCTGCTCGTCGGCTGGCGTGGCCGCCGCCTGGGCGATGGCCAGCAGCAGCTTCATCAGGGCGATCCGCTGTACCGGGGTGCCGCCGAGGCTGCGGTACTGCGAATTCTCGAAGACCTGCCAGAGACTGACGCGCCCGACACCGGCCACCGGTATCCAGGGCTCGTCGATCAGGTTGAAGCGGTTTTCCATGTTGCTCATCCATGCTCCTTGATCACCCGGTAACCCAGGTCATCGCGATATTCCAGGGTGAATTTCTGATGCACCTGGGCTCCCTGCAGTCCGCGCAGCCTGCCGGTTTCGTCGACCAGCGCCACACGCAGAACGGCCTCGTCATAAGCCGGATCGCCCAGGTAGAAACAGTGCTGCAGGTAGAACTTCTTTAGCGTGTCGATGGGCAGGGACTCGGGCGCATCCTGCACGCGCACCGGCACGGTCTGGCGCATCAGGCTGGCGCTGAGTTCGCGCCAGCCGCGCTTGTCCCGCTGGTGGCGCTCCTTGGGCAACAGCAGCTGCTGGCCGTCGAGCAGGCTCAGCCGGGTCGCCTTCTGCTCCGGCAACTGCACGGCGGCGCGCAGCAGCAGCACCTCGTGACTATCTAGCTCGCTGTAGCGGGTTTGCGCCTTGCTTTCTGGCAGGGTGTTTCCATCCTCCGCCAGGGTCACCCGCGCCAACTGGGCCAGCGCCTTCCGGCCCTTGCGTCGCGCTGTGCCGTTCTCCAACTCGTGCAGCCACTGCGCCATGGCCCCGTCTTCCTGACGCTGGACGTAGGTCTGCTCAATCAGCGCGCGGATATCCTGCGGCAGTTGCAGCGACTCCCGTCCCTGCCACACCTGCAGGCTGCGGCACAGCACATAGGGGCTGTAGACGTGGGCGCTACTGCCGAACGCGGAGAGCGGCGTATCAATTGCCCGCTCCAGATCGGGAGCCAGTATCCAGGCTTCGCAACGGGCCGCCGACTCGCGCGGCGTTCCGGCATGCCGCCACAGGCGGCCGAGACGCTGCAGCAGCATGTCGGTCGGCGCGAAGCGACTGACCAGGAAATCTGCGTCGATATCCAGCGACTGTTCGAGAATCTGCGTACCGACCAGAATCCGCCCCTGTTTAGTCCTCTCCTGCCAGCCCCCTTTGCCGAACAGGCTGACCCAGCGATCCTCGATGCGCTGGCGATCTTCGGCGGTAAAGCGCGAGTGCAGCAGGCCGCAGGCGACGCCCAACTCGGTGGCGCGGGCAGCCAGATCGAGATAGCGCTCCTGCGCCTCGACCACGGTGTTCTCGATCCACAGCACCTGCTGGCCGCGATTGGCCCGCTCCAGGGCCTCGGCCAGGGCGGCGGGCGGATCGCCGAGCAGACGGACAGTCACTGCATGAGCATCCCCGGGCGGAACCGGCCACTCGCTGGCGGCCTGCAGGCGTGGGGCGCCGGAAATCAATGGATAGGCCTCCTCGCGAACGGCTGCGCCCAGCAGTTGTTGGCGCCGCTCGCGATTCAGCGTCGCGCTGAGGATGATCACGGTGCAGTGCAGCTCGCGCAGCAGCTCGACCAGCGCGGTCAGCAGGGTGCTGGTATAGGCGTCGTAGGTATGCACCTCATCGAGGATCACCACTTTGCCAGCTAGACCGAAGGCGCGGACGAAGCCGTGCTTGACGTTCATTGCCGCCATCAATGCCTGGTCGATGGTACCGACCGCGAAGGGCGCCAGCAGGCCGCGCTTGGTATGGTTGAACCAAGCGCCACCCGGTCGGCCTTCCTCGCCCATCTCGGTATCCAACAGCCAGGCCTTGCCATGCAGCAGCAGGGAGCGATGGCGACAATCCGGCGCGAGGATGCCCTTCAGGAACTCGTTGAAGCGCTCGTAGATCTTGTTGGAGGTCAGCTGGGTCGGCAGTGCGAAATAGATGCCGCAGGCCTTGCCCGCGGTCAGCAGGCAATAGGCGACATACAGTGCCGCCTCTGTCTTGCCCAGGCCCATGGGCGCTTCCAGCACATAGACGCCGGTATCAGCGATCGCATCGATCAATTGCTGTTGGGCGGGTCGCGGCGCAAAGCCGAAGACCTGCTCAAATGAAAGATCTGCGCGATAGTCCGGACGAATGAATCCGGCATCGTCTAATGCAGGCTTGATGTGCCCTTTCCAAGGTTGTGCCGGATCTTCGAAGAAGCTCCCAGAGCCGATCCAGTCCGCCACCGAGGTCAGCCCGGCCAGCAGACGCGCCTGGGGCACCGACGTCACCTGCGGCCAGTCGCTATCGAGCAGGGCTTTCAACGCCGCTATGAGGTCGGCGCGTTCCTGTTGCCACGGAGGTCCGCCGAAAACGTCATCGTCTGCCCTCAGACCTGCCACGGGCGGCGAGAAACCATGATGCTGGCCGAGAATCTCCGCAACATATTTAGGTGCGTCGAGAGCCTTCGCTGTGACTTGGCTGACGCCTGCATGTCCTCCCCACGAGCTTTCCAAGTTGGGGTTAACGTTGGTTAGCGGAAGGAGGAAGGACCGGCCGTCAGAACAGGCCTGACGTAGCTTCTCATAAAAGCAGGGGCTGACTTTGCCGACGTCATGGCCGGCTGCAGCCATCTCTGAACCCTTAGGAAACAGAGCTGTACCGAGGCTGTCCGGGTAGCGCGCTATGAGCTCCCGCGCCACCTCGCCGACGATCTGGCAATGCTCGCTTACCGGTCGTCCTATCACGACTTTCCCGTCCGGTCGCTGGAAGGTCTTTGCCGGGCAGATCAGGTATGGCGGAGCGGAAGGTGGTGACGCACTCTTCTTTCGGCGGCCCAGCAAGAAAATCTCCTTCGATCGGCCATTCCGAAGAAATCAAGATCGTGGTTGAACGAGTTGTCTCGCAAAACGTGACACGAAGATTCGGCGGAGGCCGATCAGCGAAGCACTAGAGGGCGCGCGCTGGCAGGTACGCTCATGTCAGGTGTTGCGAGCTGGCCGGTCATCTTGGTAGAGACGAGTTCGCGGATACGTTTTAGCAATAAGACCTGATGATATCCGAGAGCTAGTTTCATGCTGATGGCAAGTCCGGGCGGCGCGTGAGATTCGCCACGGTGCGCAACACGTTATGCCCTCACCCCGCCTTGATCCGCGCCCACCTCACGATCTCCGCCGCCCCCATCGCCCCCGCCTGGCGCGCCACCTCGCGGCCGCCCTTGAACAGCGCCAGGGTGGGGATGCTGCGGATGCCGAAGCGGCCGGCGATCGCCGGCGCGGCCTCGGTGTCGAGCTTGGCCAGGCGGACGTGCGGCTCGAGCATGCCGGCGGCCTGGGCGAAGGCGGGGGCCATCATGCGGCAGGGACCGCACCAGGGCGCCCAGAAGTCGACCAGCACCGGGAGGTCGCTGCGGCCGATGTGGCGCTCGAAGCGGGCGGCGTCGAGCTCGAGCGGCTGGCCGGTGAACAGCGGCTGACCGCACTTGCCGCACACCGGATGTTCGCCAAGGCGGGCGGCGGGCACGCGATTGACCGCGTCGCAGTGGGGGCAGACGAGGTGGAGGGCGTCGCTCATGATGGCAGTCCTGGTTGATCAGCTTTGTCTGATATGCGGCCGGCGCCTGCGCTTTCAAGGGCGGGGGCCGACGCGGGCGCGCAGGCTGTCGAGCTCCTCGAGCAGGTCGGCGACCAGCGCGGCGAGCTCGGGCACGGCGTCGAAGTCGCGCTCGAGCCGGCGCATGCGCTGCGCGCGCAGCAGGCAGGTGGCGGAGAAGCGCCACACGCCGGCGACGCTCTCGGCCTCGGGGAAGAGGCCCTCCTCGAGGTGGCGCAGCAGCCAGGCGGGCTCGACGGTGCACGCGGCGGCGAGCTGCTCGACGGTGAGCCAGCTGTCTTCGATCAGGCTGCCGTTCAGGATGTCTTCATCTCGCATGGCTCAGCTCCTGCGCGGGTCGAAGGCGAGCTCGCGTGCCATGGTCTGGTAGAGCTCGCGCGCCTTCGGGCTGTCGGCCGGTGGCAGCACCACCTGGATGTCGAGGATGAGGTCGCCGGCCGGGTTGCCGGGGATGCCCTTGCCGCGCACCCGCAGCTGGCGTCCGCTCTGGCCGCCCTCGGGAATGCGCACGCGCACCGCGCCGTTGGGCAGCTCGACCGTCACCACCGCGCCGAGCGCCGCCTCCCAGGGGGCGACCGGCAGCGTCATGTGGATGTCGCGGCCTTCGGCGCGCAGCCGCGGGTGGGGGGCGAAATGCACCTCGAGCAGCAGGTCGCCCGCCGGCGCGCCGCCGCTGCCGGGCGCGCCCTGGCCGGCGAGCCGGATGATCTGGCCTTCGCGCACCCCCTGCGGGATGCGCACGTTGAGCGTGCGCTGGTTCAGCACCAGGCGGCCGGCGGCGTCGAGGCCGGGCACGCGCAGGCTGATCTGGCGGGTCGCGCCGTTGAAGGCGTCCTCGATGTCGAGCAGCACCTTGGCGTGGTGGTCCTCGCCCTGGGTGCGAAAACCGCCGCCGCCGCGGGCGTGGAAGCCCTTTGCGCCGGCGCGGCCGAACAACTCGGCGAAGAAGTCGCTGAAGTCCTGTGCCTCGTGCGGCGAGAAGCCGTGGGAGGAGAACTCGAAGCCGGCGTCCCAGTCGGGCGGCGGGCGGAATTCCTGGCCGGGCTGCCAGCCGCGGCCGAGCTGGTCGTAGGCGGCGCGCTTCTCGGGATCGGAGAGCACCGCGTAGGCCTCGTTGACCGCCTTCATCTTCTCCTCGGCGCCGGCTTCCTTCGACACGTCGGGGTGGTACTTGCGCGCGAGCTTGCGGAAGGCCTTGCGGATCTGGTCGGCGGTGGCGTCGCGCGGCACGCCGAGCGTCTCGTAGTAATCCCTGAATTCCATGCGTCGTGCTCCTCGCAGGATCGAAACCGACACCCGAATGATGGCGGCGTCGGACGGCGCCCACAAGCCCTTGAAAACCCTCCGGCCCGCCCTATCTTGAAGAGCATGGGCGCGCCGGGCGCCCGCGATCACGAGCCAGGAGGACGGCATGAGGTATCGGTCACTGTTTCCCCGCGACCTGTTCGCGGAGCTCGACCGCCTGCAGCGGCAGGCGCAGCAGACGCTGGACGCCACGCCCAGCATCCGCGGCTGGAACTACGGCGCCTATCCGGCGATGAACGTCGGCACCACGCCGCAATCGGTGGAGGTCTATGCCTTCGCGCCGGGTGTCGATCCGGCCGCGGTGGAGGTGCAGATCGAGAAGGGCGTACTCACCATCGCCGGCGAGCGCAAGCCGGTGGCGCCGGCGGAGAAGGCGGCGGTGCACATCGACGAGCGCTTCGCCGGCCGTTTCCGCCGGGTGGTGACCCTGCCCGACGACGTCGACGCCAACGCCGCCGCCGCGCGCTACCGCGACGGCGTGCTCCACATCAGCATCCCGCGCCGCGAGGCCGTCCAGCCCCGCCGCATCGCGATCGAATAAGGAGGACCGAACATGAGCGAACAGGACAAGGCGGTCGCCAGGAGCGCCGAGACCCGTGCCGACGAGGCGGCGCTGACGCCCGCGGTCGATGTCTTCGAGGACGCCGGCGGCATCACCCTCTACGCCGACCTGCCCGGCGTGCCCAAGGACAAGCTCAGCCTGCAGGTCGAGGCCGAGACGCTGACGATCGAGGGCGAGATCGTGCAGGAGCTGCCGGAGGGCATGGAGGCCACCCACGCCGAGATCGCCCTGCCGCGCTACCGGCGGGTGTTCACCCTGTCGAAGGAGCTCGACACCGAGAAGGTGTCGGCGCGCTTCGACAAGGGCGTGCTCGAGCTGCGCATTCCGAAGGCCGAACACCTGCAGCCGCGCAGGATCGAGGTCAAGGTGGAGTGACCCGTCGCCCGCCCGCGGCGCCGGTCGCCGGCGCTGTAGGAGCGCACCCCTGTGCGCGATCGCGGCGGTGGTGCGTGCGATGACGGCTGCGATCGCCCTGGGGGCAGGGCTCCTACAGGAGCGGCGCCGGTCGCAGGCGCTGTAGGAGCGCACCCCTGTGCGCGATGGCGGCGGTTGTGCAGGCGATGACGGCTGCGATCGCCCTGGGGGCAGGGCTCCTACAGGAGCGGCGCCGGTCGCAGGCGCTGTAGGAGCGCACCCCTGTGCGCGATCGCGGCGGTTGTGCGGGTGATGACGGCTGCTATCGCCCTGGGGGCAGGGCTCCTACGAGGGGGCGAGGCGTGGTTCAGGTGCCCCAGATTACCGGGACCTCCTCGCGCTGGGCGGCCTCGAGCATCTCGAGCAGCGGCCAGGCCCGCTGCGCCAGGCTGACCGGCGCGGCCATGCCGGTGCGGCTGGCTTCGCGGTCTTCTTCGCTCTCGTCTTCGCCCGCCGCGCGCTTCTTCTCGCGCTCGGCCTCGCGTGCGCGGTCCTCCTCGATCGCGGCGCGCAGCAGGGCGATCGCGTTGGGCAGCTGGGGCACGGTGACGATGCCCTGGGTGTCCTCCGGGTCCTTGCCGATGATGGCGAGCAGCTTCTTGGCGACCTCGCCGAACAGCAGCACGTCGCCGCTGGCGTCCGATCTGAAGGTAAACAGCATCGCTTCTCTCCTTAGAGTCCCTTCACCGCGTAGATGCCCGGCGCGTTGCGCCAGTAGCCCATGTAGTCCATGCCGCAACCGAACAGGAAGCGGTCCGGGATGTCGAGCCCGGTGAAGTCGGCACGCATGCCGGGGCGGGCCTTGCGCTCGTGCAGCTTGTGCACCAGCACCGCCGACAACACCTCGGCCGCGCCCTCCGCCTTCAGGTGCTCGATGATCGCCGCCAGGGTGTGGCCCTCGTCGAGGATGTCGTCGAGCACCAGCACCGTGCGGCCGCGCAGGTCCTGGGTCGGGCGCACCCGCCAGTCGAGCAGGTCGCCCTGCAGCGCGTGGCCGTAGCGGGTGGCGTGCAGGTAGGCGACCTCGAGCGGGAAGGGCAGGCGCGGCAGCAGCCGGCCGGCGAAGATCAGGCCGCCGTTCATCACCGCATAGACCAGCGGGTTGCGCTCCGCGAGGCGGGCGCTGATGTCGCCCGCCATGCGCTCGAGCGCGGCCTCGACCTCCTCGGCGCTGGCAAGACAGTCGGCTTCTTCGCGGGCGCGGCGGATCTCGTCCAGGTCTGTGCTCATGTCGAATGCGGCGGCTGACGAAAGGTGGGTGCCCCGCATTCTAGCGCGTGATGCGCGCGCTCGGCGGCCTCGGCGGGATCGCGCGCTGGCGCGCATCGGCGCGCTTGTGCGAGTCACGACGGCGGGGTAAAAGGGGACGGTTTGTTCAGCCTGCCCGGAGCCTCCATGCCCATCCATGAAATCCGCCATCCGCTGGTCCGCCACAAGATCGGGCTGATGCGCGAAGGCGACATCAGCACCAAGAAGTTCCGCGAGCTCACCGCCGAGCTCGCCCGTCTGCTCGCCTACGAGGCCTGCCAGGACTTCCCGCTCGAGACGGTGGCGATCGAGGGCTGGGCGGGGCCGGTGGAGGTCGAGCGCATCAAGGGCAAGAAGGTCACCGTGGTGCCCATCCTGCGGGCCGGGCTGGGCATGCTCGACGGCGTGCTCGACATGATGCCGAGCGCCAAGGTGAGCGTGGTGGGCATCGCGCGCGACGAGGAGACCCTGCAGCCGGCCCCCTACTTCGAGAAGTTCGTCGGCCAGCTCGGCG
>ERZ795041.579-NODE-579-length-13312-cov-6.266124_pt1 | contig 13312 bp, 12 predicted proteins | sample MGYA00375125_ERZ795041 | MGnify/ENA primary metagenome ERZ795041 (study PRJEB30170, sample SAMN03074214) | activated sludge metagenome | biome: Common Effluent Treatment Plant; feature: Wastewater; material: Activated sludge; isolation source: activated biomass in...
GACGGACAAAATAGTGTGGCATTGGTCGCAGATAAACTGAAGGGCCGGCACCGTGGTTTGGGAAAACTCCTCGCGGGCGCGAAAGGGGGCAACAAGGATGTTGGGTGCAGCGCCGCATTTAGGGCATTTTCCTTGCATCGCAACGTTTCCTGACCGGCATTTCTATAACACGAAATAGAAAGGCCGTCCCCACGGGAACGGCCACGGCGCCGAAGGCGACGCTAATAAGGCAAATTATGCCGCAGCGATGTTGCTGACGGCGATCTTGCCCGAGCGACGATCTTCCTGCGTATCGAATGAAACCTTCTGGCCCTCATTCAGGCTGTACATTCCTGCGCGCTCAAGCGCGCTGGCGTGGACAAACACGTCTTTGCTGCCGTCATCCGGCGCAATAAATCCATAGCCCTTTTGCCCATTGTAGAATTTGACAGTGCCGGTATTCATAATTTTTCCAATGCTATTTGCATGCTAACGAGCTGGCACACGCCAACGGGCATGTGCCAGCTCCAGGTCTCGATTTTTTGGGGTTTATGAACACACGCTCAGCAGTGCTAACTACGAAGCCCGTATTCCATCCAAATGTCGATGTCGGAAAAGTAATGATAAACACCCAGAATTACAAGCCCTGATTTTCAAAATCTACATTTATTTTGGGCGGAGATATAATTTTGCTAATTTCACTTGCCGGATGATTTTGCACTGAAGTGTCGCTCGAACGGATATGCAGCACTTGCATAGAAGTCCTGTATCGCACCTACGTCATATCTCTCGTCGTCGACCTGGAGAACGGCGTGTTGAAGCAGCGCCGGATCGAGCTCCTCGATCGCGTACTGTATGGCTAGGGCAGCAGTGTCGAAGCGCTTGTACGATACAATCTGGCGTCCCCTGGCGGGGAACAATTCAGCTGCTGCCTGGAAATCGAACTCCTTCATGAGGATCGCCATCTGCTAAAGTGTGAGCTGGCCTTCCGTGGCCACCCGCTCGCAGTTGTCGGTTGCCGATTTAATGCGATATTTCACCTGGCCACCTTCGATCGGCAGGAGCTTCAATACCCTGTACATGGATGAGCTAGACGTTGAACCTTTAGGGGGATGATACGTCACAACTTGGCCCAGCTTGAATCTGTGTGCAGACATTCTGTTCTCCTGTTTCCTTCGACGCTGCATGCCGATTTCATCAAGACGGCGTACCTTGTCGCGCAACGACGCTTGAACAGCAGGGGCCGCGCCACTGAGGGATGCGCCGACGACAACCTGCTGAAGCCAGAGCTTTGTCATGGCAACGTCGAGCAGCCCCAGGGATTCGGGGCTAAAACCATCGGGATTTTTCTGGAATGGCATGACTGTGCTCCGATCTGGCGGGAGCACGCGCATCTCTCAGCCGCTGGTGCCTTTTCGTCCCAGCGATGGCGGCACCATAAGATGATGAGCCCCGAAAGTCCACCCTCGTGACCCTGGGTCCAGGCAATGCCGTGCTAGGAGCACTGTTCACCCACCTACTTCCAAAACCGGTCGTAGAGACCGAGCACGACCTCGAGCAGGATCAGCACGATGATGTACCATTCGAGGCGGTGGCTCGTGCGCGTCGCGACGAGGCCCGTCAGCGTCTCGGACGTTTCGCGGATGACATCGAGCTTGCGGGCGATGGCGCGGCTCCTGACCGTAAGGTCGTACTCATCGACAAGGCGGGTCCAGAGCCGCTCGAGCTCGGGGTGGTCCCATAGAACGTCCGGTTTCTCCTCGAGGTCGACGCGGCTTGCAAGGCGGCCCTGGATGGCCAGCGCATCGCCGATCTGGCTCAGCAGCTCCCGTTGCGTCTGGTCCGGCAGGCGGCCCTGCTTCAGGCGCTCGGTCAGCGGCCCGATGCGGTCAAAAGCGCGCGCGATGCGCCGCTCGTCGTAGGCCAGCGCGACACTCGTCGCCATCGCCTCGGCCACGAGCAGGATGCGGTTCTGGTCGAGGCCGCGCAGGAAGAGCGTGCCGACCGGACCCGAGAGATCGTCGGCATCGGGCTTGACCTCCAGGCGCACCGTCTCGCTCTCGCGCTCGCTCTCGGCCAGCGGCTCGGCGATGCGCCCGCCGAGGCTGTCGATCAGCGCATCCTCGGCTACCGGCGTGAGGCCCACGAAGACGGCCGTGCCGCTCTTGAACAGCACCACCGTTCCGCCCTCCGGCGTGCGGAACGCGAGCGGGATGGTGGAGACCACGTCGTCGCGCTCAAGCCCCTTGAGGTCGATGCGCTCTCCAAGTTGCAGCGCCCTCACCAACAGTCCCGGCCCCTGCTCGCCCATGGATCCTGCTCCCAACCGGCCCCAACCGCGACGAACGGCCGGTCCAGCCGGCTTGTCAATCCCGGGAAATGAGGTTAGACAGCCGCCATCTCACACGCGCGCCTCATGCGCCCCGCGGATTGAAAGCCCCGTGGGGACGCTCCGGTGGAACAGCTAAGCATTTGTGGATGCTAGCTTTTCTTCTCAAGGCGCGCGGAGGATCAACCGGAAAAGGAACGTTACGCACATGACCGTGCCGCAATTCAACATGCGCCAGCTCCTGGAAGCCGGCGTGCACTTCGGCCACCAGTCGCACCGCTGGAACCCCAAGATGGCGCCCTTCATCTACGGCGCCCGCAACAACATCCACATTCTCGACCTGACCCAGACCGTGCCGATGCTGCATCAGGCGCTGAACAAGGTCTCGGACACGGTCGCCGGCGGCGGGCGCGTGCTGTTCGTCGCCACCAAGCGCCAGGCCTCCGACACCATCGCCGATGCCGCGAAGCGCTCCGCCCAGTACTTCATCAATCACCGCTGGCTCGGCGGCACGCTGACCAACTGGAAGACGATCTCGACTTCGATCCGCCGCCTGCGCCAGCTCGACGATATCCTCGCCGACCCGCAGGGCCGCACCAAGAAAGAGATCCTGAACATCCAGCGCGAGCGCGACAAGCTCAACCAGGCGCTCGGCGGCATCAAGGACATGGGCGGCGTGCCGGACCTCTTGTTCGTCATCGACACGAACAAGGAAGGCATCGCCATCAAGGAAGCGCGCAAGCTCGGCATCCCGATCGTCGCCATCGTCGATACGAACTGCGATCCGGACGGCATCGACTTCCCGGTCCCGGGCAATGACGACGCGGGCCGCGCCATCACGCTCTACTGCGACCTCGTCGCGCGCGCCGCGCTCGACGGTCTCGAGCGCGGCCAGGGCATGGCGGGCGTGGATATCGGCGCGGCGGAGGAGCCGCCGACCGAGACGCTGCCGGACGGCTCCGTCAAGGCCTGGAAGGGCATCGACGGGCCGCGCGGCGAGGCCGACGACCTCAAGCGGATCAACGGCATCACGGTCAAGACCGAGCAGAAGCTCAACGACGCGGGCGTGTTCCATTACTGGCAGATCGCCGACCTCGACGCCGAAAACCAGGCGCTGCTCGACCGCAAGCTCAAGCTCAAGGGCCAGATCGAGCAGGAGGGCTGGATCGCGCAGGCCAAGAAGCTGGTCGAAGCTTCGGCCGCATAATCCGTGCGGGGTCTCGCCCGCACCCATCCACGAACCGCGCGCGGGCCTTCGGTCCGCACGCTGCCGTTTCGAAAAGCCACCCGGCATGCGGGTCCCCGGCGGGCCCGATGCGAAAGGAGCAGTCATGAGCACGATTTCCGCCGCCACCGTCAAGGAGCTGCGCGACAAGACCGGCGCCGGCATGATGGATTGCAAGCAGGCGCTTCAGGAGACCAACGGCGACATGGAAGCCGCGGTCGACCTCCTGCGCAAGAAAGGCCTGTCCAAGGCCGCCAAGAAGGCCGACCGCGTCGCCGCCCAGGGCCTCATCGGCGTCGTCTCGAAGGTCAAGTCGGGCGCCGTCGTCGAGGTCAACTCGGAGACGGATTTCGTCGCCCGCAACCCGCAGTTCCAGGAGATGGTGAAGGCCATCGCGGCGCTGGCGGCCGCGGCCGGCGGCGATCTCGCAAAGCTGCTCGCAGCTCCGTATCCGGGCGGCAAGGGCACGGTCGAGGACCAGATCCAGGACGCGATCGCGACCATCGGCGAGAACATGGGGCTGCGCCGCACGGCGGCGCTCTCGGTCAAGGACGGCATCGTCGCCGACTACGTGCACAACAAGGCCGCCGACGGCCTCGGCAAGATTGGTGTGCTGGTTGCGCTCGAGAGCACCGGCAACGCGGACAGCCTGATGGCGCTCGGCCGCCAGCTCGCGATGCACATCGCGGCAGCGAGCCCGCAGGTCGTCAACGTCGAGGACCTCTCCAAGGAGGCGATCGAGCGCGAGCGCGCGATCTACGTGGAGCAGGCCAAGGCGGAGCCGCGCAACGCCGGCAAATCGGACGAGATTCTAGCCAAGGCGAGCGAGGGACGCCTGCAGAAGGAGTTCGTCAGCCAGGCGGTGCTCATGAAGCAGGTGTTCGTCATCGACGGCAAGGCCACGGTGGCCGAGATCCTGAAGCAGGCCGAGAAGGACGTCGGCGCGCCGGTCAAGATCGCGGGCTTCGTGCGCTACGCGCTCGGCGAGGGCATCGAGAAGAAGGTCGAGGACTTCGCTGCGGAAGTGGCGAAAACGGTCAGCGCCGCGGCGCCCGGAAAGAGCTGAACGAGACGGGAAAAGCCGGCGCCGTCGCCGGCTTTTTTTTGACCAAGGGGCGCCCGGCGCGCCAAACTCGACTGTTGACGAAGACTGGCGACGAAGACTGTGGCGACGAAGCCTATGGAGACCGGCATGACGGCGAACGGACCGCTCAAGTACCCGCGCCTGCTCGTCAAGCTCTCGGGCGAAGCGCTGATGGGACGCAACGGCTACGGCATCGACACGGCCGTCGTCGACCGGCTGGCCGCCGATCTCGCGGAAGCCCGCGCGGCGGGCTGTGCGCTGTCGGTGGTTGTGGGCGGCGGCAACATCTTCCGCGGGCTGCAGGGCTCGGCCCGCGGCATGGACCGGGCCACGGCCGACTACATGGGCATGCTGGCGACGGTGCTCAACGCGCTGGCGCTGCAGAGCGCGCTCGAGGCCGTCAAAGCTCCGGCACGCGTGCTGTCGGCCATTCCCATGTCGACCGTGTGCGAGCCGTACGTCCGCCACCGGGCGCTTTACCATCTCGGGCGCGAGCGGATCGTGATCTTTGCCGCCGGCACCGGCAACCCCTTCTTCACCACCGATACGGCCGCGACGTTGCGCGCCATCGAGATGGGATGCGACGCGGTCGCGAAGGCGACCAAGGTCGACGGCGTCTACTCGGCGGACCCCAAGACGGATCCCACCGCCCAGCGCTTCGAGCGGCTCGACTACTCCGAGGTGCTGACGCGCAATCTCAAGGTCATGGACGGGGCGGCGATCGCGCTTGCCCGGGACAATCATCTTCCGGTAATTGTCTTTTCCATCGACGAGCCGGGCAACGTGATCAAGCTGCTGCGGGGGACCGCCCGGGCCACGGTCATCCACGGATGAGCCCCGCCCGGCCCTGTGCTTCCGCCCCTCGCACCGGCGAGGCCGCTGGCCCCTAAGGCGGCCAAGACAAAAAAGGAGAACAGCTCGGTGTCGCTCACGATGTTCGATCTCAAGGAAATCGAAACGCGGATGCGGGCTTCGCTCGAAGCGCTGAAGCGCGAGCTCGCCGGGCTGCGGACTGGGCGCGCCAGCGCCCACCTCCTGGATCCGGTCCAGGTCAACGTCTACGGGGCGCGCATGCCGATCAACCAGGTCGCGACCGTTTCGGTCCCCGAGCCGCGCATGATCGCGCTGCAGGTCTGGGACAGGAGCAACGTGCAGGCCGTGGACAAGGCGCTTCGCGAGGCGAACCTCGGGGTCAACCCGGTCGTCGACGGCACGATGATCCGACTGCCGATCCCGGCACCCACCGCCGAGCGGCGCCAGGAGCTCGCCAAGCAGGCCCACAAGTACGCAGAAGCCCACCGGATCGCGGTGCGCAACGTACGCCGCGACGGCATGGACCTTCTCAAAAAGCTCGAGAAGGACGGCAAGATGAGCGAGGACGACCATCACAAGAACTCTGCTAAAGTGCAGGAGCTGACCGACAAGCTCGTCAAGGAGATCGACCAGACGCTCGCCAGCAAGGAGGCCGAGATCCATAAGGTCTAGACTGTGACGTCATGATTCGATGGGCCATACGCGGCCTGAGGCCAGGACGATCGCCGAGCGCGAGTCCAATGCCTCGCGCGAGTGGTTTGACGCCATCGGCCGGGCTCGGCCCATCGCCTCATGAGGTCACAGCCTCAGTTGCAACCAGATTGCCAGCTCATATCTCAGCCAACGGCAGGACAGCCGAGAGACGAGGACAGTCGACGATCATGGCCCGTGCGCCGGCCGACGAGACCGCGTTTTGGCGCCGGGTCCCCTACCACGGCCGGAATTTCCGTTGATCCAGCGATGTAAAGCCCAACCCCCCGTGGCAGACAGATCGACACCCTCCGAAAAGACCTCGAGCGCGCAGATCATGCCGCGGCACGTGGCTATCATCATGGACGGCAACGGGCGTTGGGCGGCGGAGCGGGGATTGCCGCGCGCGTTGGGGCACCGCTCGGGGGTCGAGGCGGTGCGGCGGACCGTCCAGGCGGCCTCGGACCTCTCCATTCCCTACCTCACGCTCTACAGCTTCTCGTCCGAGAACTGGTCGCGCCCGCAGGATGAGATCGACGACCTGATGGGCCTCATGAAGCGCTTCATCCGCCGCGATCTCGCGGAGCTGCACCAGAACAACGTGCGCGTCATGGTCATCGGGGAGCGCGAGAACGTCGAGCCCGAAATGATGGCCCTCATCGACGAAGCCTGCGAGCTGACGCGGGACAATACGCGGCTCACGCTGGTGATCGCCTTCAACTACGGCGCGCGCGGGGAGATCACGCGCGCGGCGCGGCGGCTCGCCGAGGAGGTCGCGGGAGGGCGGCTCGCGCCCGCCGAGATCACGTCCGAACGCCTGTCGCTCGCGCTCGACACGTGCGGCATCCCCGATCCCGACGTCCTGATCCGCACCAGCGGCGAGTGCCGTCTCTCCAACTTCCTGCTATGGCAGTGCGCCTATACGGAGTTCGTGTTCCTCGACGCGTACTGGCCCGACTTCGGCCGGGAGCTTCTCGTCGAAGCGATCGCCCAATACACGGCGCGCGAGCGGCGCTTCGGCGGCCTGCCGTGCCGGTCCACGGCTTAGGTTGCGCACTCATGAACGACGACGGAACGCTCGTCCCGAACCCCGACGCGGTTGCACCGCCGTCACCCGCCTCGCACGTCGCGCTGCGGGTGGCCTCCGCCTTCGGTCTCGCCACCATCGCGTTCGCCGCCACGTGGGCCGGCGTGCTCCCCTTCTCGGCGCTGGCGCTCGTCGTCGCGCTGCTGATGAGCTGGGAATGGTCGCGGATGGTCCGCGGAGACGCCTTCGACGCAACGCTCGCCGTGCACGGCCTCGCGGCGGCGGCGGCGGTCGTGCTCGCGGCCTTCGGATTCGCCGCGCTCGGCGCGGCGGTGCTCGTCACCGGGGTCATCATCGTGCTGGCGCTCGAATTCGGCCGGCGTCCGATCCTTTCGGCAACCGGCGTGCTCTATACCGGCCTGCCGGCGGTCGCGCTCATCTGGCTGCGCAGCAACGAGCCCAACGGCTTCCTGGCCGTGCTGTTCATCGTGCTCGTCGTCGCGGCGACCGATACGCTGGCGTTCGTCGCCGGCCGCTCGATCGGCGGGCCGCGCCTTGCGCCTTCGGTGTCGCCCAACAAGACGTGGAGCGGTCTCGCCGGCGGCTGTCTCGGCGCGGCTCTGACGGCGGCGCTCTTTGCCTACATGATCGGGGCGCCGATCCCGATCCTGGCCGCCCTGGGCCTCGTCATGGGCTTCGTCGCGCAAATGGGCGATCTCGCTGAATCAGCAATGAAAAGGACTTTCAACGTCAAGGACGTGAGCCAGCTTCTGCCGGGTCACGGAGGGTTCATGGACCGCATGGACGGCCTCGTCCCGGTGGCGGTGGCGCTGGCACTTGCAGCGCTCTTCATCGATCCGACCGCCCCCGCCGAGGCGCTGCTCGCGGGCCTTGCGCGCGGAGGTCCTTGAGCCGATGGCATCGGAGCCCATGGTACGCTCTTGCGACAGCCGCAACGCAACCGGCCGGCACGCCCGTGCACGCCGGTCCGCCCTGCAGGAGGCCGCCCGACCATGACGCAGGCGCTCGGCGCATCGAACGGCACGGCACGCCCCGGCGAAGCCGCTGGCGGCGAGGCTGAGCCGGTGCGTGCGGGCGCTGCTCAGCCGCTGCGGCTTTCGGTGCTCGGCGCCACGGGCTCGATCGGCACGAGCACGCTCGATCTCGTCGGGCACCATCCGCACCGCTTCGAGATCGTGGCGCTGACGGCGCAGTGCAATGCGCGCCGCCTCGCCGAGCTTGCCATTCTGCACCGCGCCAAGCTGGCGGTAATCGGCGAGGAAACCCGTTACGCCGAACTCAGAGACCTGCTCGCCGGCACGGGCATTCGCGTTGCGGCCGGCGCGGGCGCCGTCGAGGCAGCGGCGCGCGAGCCTGCGGACTGCATCATGGCTGCCATCGTCGGCGCCGCCGGCCTCAGGCCCACTTTCGCGGCGGCTGAGCAGGGTCAGCGCATCGCGCTCGCCAACAAGGAATGCCTCGTGTCGGCCGGCGAGATCTTCCTCAGCCAGATCGACCGGAACGGCGCCGAGCTGATGCCCGTCGACAGCGAGCATTCGGCGGCCTTCCAGGCCATCGGCCGCACGCCGGCCCGGTCCATCGAGAAGATCCTGCTCACCGCCTCCGGAGGCCCGTTCCGCACGCTCGACAAGGAGCGGCTCGCGCGGGTGACGCCGGACGAGGCGCTGCGCCATCCTAACTGGTCGATGGGGGCCAAGGTCACCATCGACTCGGCGACCCTGATGAACAAGGGGCTCGAGCTCATTGAGGCGTTCCATCTGTTCCCGGTGGCGGCCCACCAGCTCGAAGCCGTGGTGCATCCGCAGTCCGTCGTGCATTGCCTCGTCATGCTGGAGGACGGATCGGTGATGGCGCAACTGTCGCACCCCGACATGCGCACGCCCATCGCACTGGCGCTCTCGTGGCCCGAGCGGCTCGCAACCCCCGTCCCTCGGCTCGACCTCGTGGCGCTCAAGAGCCTCTCCTTCGAGGCCCCCGACCACGACCGCTTCCCGGCGCTCGGGCTCGCCACGGACGCCCTCAACCGCGGCGGGGCGGCCCCCGCCGTGCTCAACGCGGCCAACGAGGTGGCGGTCAAAGCCTTCCTCGAACGAGAGATCGGCTTCCTCGACATCGTGGCGGTCGTCGCGCGCTGCCTTGAAAAGGCCGACGCGCGGGGCCTCATTAGCGGAGCCGCGACACTGGACGACGTGCTCGCCGTCGACGGCGAAGCGCGGACCATGGCGCGGAGCCTGCTTCCAGGCTAAGACAGGCCTCCGGTCGCGGACGCCGCCCGCGCCAGATCAACCGAGCCCCAGCCGACGGGATTTGAGCAGAGATGATCGAAGGCTTCGTCAATCCGCTTTTTACCTTTTTACTTCAGGCGCTTGCCTTCCTTTTCGTGCTGGGCGTCGTGGTCTTCTTCCACGAACTCGGGCATTTCCTGGTGGCGCGCTGGTGCGGCGTCACCGTCACCACCTTCTCGATCGGTTTCGGGCGCGAGCTCTGGGCGCGCATCGACAGGCACGGCACGCGCTGGCGTCTCGCGGCGATCCCGCTCGGCGGCTACGTCAAGTTCCTCGACGACGCGAACCCGGCGAGCCAGCCGTCCGCAACGGCGCCGGAAGACCTGCCGTCGGGCTCGTTCCACGGCAAGCCGGTGTGGCAGCGCGCGCTCGTCGTCGCGGCCGGACCCGCGGCAAACTTCCTGGTTGCCGCCCTCATCTACACGGCCGTCAACGCGACCTACGGCGTCTCCATGATCACGGCGCGCGTCGACCAGGTCGTGGCAGGGATGCCGGCGGACCAGGCAGGGCTCCGGGCCGGCGACGTCATCACCGACATCGACGGCTGGAGCATCGAGACCTTCGACGACGTGGTGCGCATCGTCACCGCCTCGAGCGGGCGGACGCTCAGCATCTCCGTCGACCGCGGCGGGCAGGCCCACACCTTCGCGGTCACGCCGGAGATCAAGGACCAGAAAAGCGATCTCGGCGTCACCCTCCGCCTCGGCGATATCGGCGTCGTGCGCATCCTGCCGGCGCGGGTCGGCGCGGTGCTCGCCAACTCGCCGGCGGCCAGGGCCGGGATCGCACCCGGCGACACCATCACCGCCATCGATGGGGCGGCCGTCACCTCGTTCGTCGACCTGATCGCCAAAGTCGGGCCGGCAGCCGGGCAGACGCTTGCGGTCACCGTCGACCGCAACGGGACGCCCCACACCCTGAACGTCGTCCCCGACGAGGTCGAGGGCAAGGCGGCGGACGGCACGCCGACCCGCCTTGGCCGGATCGGCGTCTCGCCGGACCGGCCCGCCCCGGTCGCCGTGTCGCTTCCGGAGGCCGTGCGGCTCGGGGTCCGCGAGACCTACGCCAACATCGTCCAGACCGTGACCGGGATCTGGGACATCCTGACCCGGCGCCAGTCGGCCGACCAGGTAGGTGGACCGATCCTCATGGCCGAGGTGACGGCGCGCGTGGCGGAGCTCGGCTGGGAGCCCCTCCTGCGCTGGACCGCGCTGATCTCCGCCAATATCGGGCTCTTGAATTTGCTACCTATTCCGATGCTCGACGGCGGCCACTTGGTGTTCTACGCGATGGAGGCCATCCGCCGGCGCCCGCTCAGCCAGCGGGTCCAGGAGATCGGGTTTCAGATCGGCATCGCCGTGGTGCTGATGATGGTCGTTTTCGTGAACCTCAACGACCTCATGCGGCTAGGCAGAAGGTGGCTATTTGGTGGCGGCTAAGGGCCCCCCGGAATCTCTGTTAAGTGACGTAATCTTGCCACTTCCCCGGGGCTTACCCAGTTGTTAAGAATGCCCGAGTGAATGGTAACGAAGGTGCGATTCGAGGCAGGGGGCCTCGAACCGGTTTCGCTTTTGCGCTCCGTCGGCGCCATTCCTGCTGGGGGTCCATCCCTCAGTTTCGCGACGGCTCGGGACCATTTGCCGACGGGGTCTCAAGAGTTGAGGGGGATCGGCTAAAAGGCGAGGCAGATCCGCGCATGATGCAGCTACGGATCATGTCGTTGGGGGGGATGCGCCAGCTCTTCTTGCTGGCCGTGCTCGCTTTCGCAGCGCTTTCCGTGCAGGCCCCGGTCTTCCCGGATCCGGCGCGTGCGCAAAGCGTGGTCCGGGACATCCGGGTCGAAGGCAACCGGCGGGTCGAGCCGGAAACCGTGCGCTCCTATCTCCAGTTCTCCGTCGGACAGCCCTACGATGCCGGCAAGGTGGACGCCTCGCTGCAGGCGCTGTTCGCGACCGGCCTGTTCGCCGACGTCTCCATCAACCAGGAAGGCGATACCGCGGTCATCTACGTCGTGGAGAACCCGGTCATCAATCAGGTGGCTTTCGAGGGCAACAGCGAGGTCGACACCGACACGCTCAAGGCCGAGGTTCAGCTCAAGCCGCGCTCCGTCTACACCCGCGCCCGAGTGCAGGGCGACGTGCAGCGCATCCTCGACGTCTACCGGCGCCAGGGCCGCTATGCGGCGACCGTCGAGCCCAAGATCATCGAGCTCGAGCAGAGCCGCGTGAATCTCGTATTCGAGATCAACGAGGGCGGCGCGACGAAGGTGCAGGGCATCAACTTCACCGGCAACCACGCCTTCACGGACAACCAGCTCCGCGACGTCATCTCGACCACGCAGAGCGGCTGGCTCGACTTCCTCAAGGGCACCGCTTACTACGACCCCGACCGCATGAACCTCGACCGCGAGCTTCTGCGCCAGTTCTACCTCAAGAGCGGCTATGCGGATGTGCGCGTGGTCGCCGCCAACGCCGAACTCGACCGCGACGGCTCGGGCTTCTACGTCAACTTCGCCATCGACGAGGGCGAGCTCTACACCTTCGGCTCGGTGACGGTGGAGAACTCGCTGCCCGGGCTCGATCCGAACACCATCACGGGCGATATCCTGACGCACCAGGGCGACACCTACAACGGCGCCGACATCGAGAAAACGACCGAGCGGCTGACGCTCGCCACGGCTGAGCAGGGCTTTGCGTTCGCGCGCGTGCGGCCGCGAGCGGTCCCGGATCCGGCGGCGCGGACGATCTCGCTCTCCTACATGATCGACGAAGGCCCGCGCATCTACATCGAGCGCATCAACATCAACGGCAACACGCGCACCAAGGATCACGTGATCCGGCGCGAGTTCCGCCTGGCGGAAGGCGATGCCTATAACCCGCTGCTCGTCGACCGCGCCAAGAAGCGTCTCAACGCGCTCGGTTTCTTCAAATCGGTCGACATCAAGCGCCGGCCGGGCTCGTCCCCGGATCGCGTCATCCTCGACGTCGATCTCGTCGAGCAGTCGACGGGCGAGCTGTCGTTCGGTGCCGGCTACTCGACCTCGGAAGGCGTGATCGGCGACGTCAGCATCAGCGAGCGCAACCTGCTCGGCAACGGCCAGTTCCTGCGCCTCAAGCTGGCCGGCTCCATGGAGCGCATGCAGGTGGACCTGTCGTTCACCGAGCCGCGCTTCCTCGATCAGAACATCGCGGCTGGCTTCGATCTCTTCCACAAGGAGATCGATATGACGGACGAGGCGGGCTACGAGACCACGCGCACGGGCGGCACGGTCCGCATGGGCTTCCCGCTCTCGGAAGATCTCTGGATGCAGACGGGCTATACGCTCGAGCATGCGACGTTGGACGTCTCGAACAAGTATAAAGACTCGGTCTCGAACCTCGTCCTCGCGGAAATCGAGAACGGTGGCGATGAGACGCTGACCTCGTCGATCGGCACGTCACTCACCTACGATCGCCGCAATATTCCGAAGAACCCGACCAGCGGCTATTACCTGCAGGTGGCGACCGACATGGCCGGCCTGGGCGGTGACGTGCAGTACGTCCGCGTCAATGCCGAGGGTCGCTATTACTATCCGGTCACCGAGAAGATCACCTTCGTCGGCCGCCTGACTGGCGGGCATATTGAGGGCTGGGGCGGCGACGATATCCGACTGACCGACCTCTATTACCGTGGCGGCGAAACGATCCGTGGCTTCGACCGTGGTGGATTCGGCCCGCGTGATCTTTACACGGATGACGCCGTGGGCGGCACGACCTACTGGGCCGGAACGGCCGAGGTTCGCTTCCCGCTGCCGTTCGTGCCGGACGACCTTGGACTTTCGGGCGCCTATTTCGCCGACGCCGGCTCGTTGTGGAACGCC
>ERZ795041.580-NODE-580-length-13294-cov-6.207644_pt1 | contig 13294 bp, 8 predicted proteins | sample MGYA00375125_ERZ795041 | MGnify/ENA primary metagenome ERZ795041 (study PRJEB30170, sample SAMN03074214) | activated sludge metagenome | biome: Common Effluent Treatment Plant; feature: Wastewater; material: Activated sludge; isolation source: activated biomass in a...
TGGCGATCCTCGACATCTTCACCGCACAAGGTTCGCTGCCGCTGGGCCACTATGCGGCCGCATTCGTGACCGCAGCCGTAGTGGGCTATCTGTGCATCGCCTTTCTGCTAACATGGCTCAAGAGCCACAGCCTCTATCCCTTCGCCGCCTATTGCGCGACAGTCGGCACGCTATATTTGCTGTATTCGCTCTTTTTCTAGAAAAGCAAAAGCCACAGATGCCCCAGATTAATTCTTCAATCTGTGTCATCTGTGAAATCTGTGGCCTCTTCTTCCCGCAGTCGACAGGTACACAGCGACTGGTGTATAATGTGACCGACTGAGATACGCATAAATTTTATACAAGACGACCTTCCTGCGTATTATTCGTAGGTCCGAGCAAAGCCTGATTTCTAGCGAGTCAGGCTTTTTTTAATCGAGTTACCCCATTTCACACCAGGTCCACTTCCCACTGAAAGGACCCACTCAGGAGAATGAGTTATGAACAGCCAGGATTACATGAAACTTGACGACACCTACGCCGCCCACACCTATCACCCCATCGAGGTCGTTATCGAACGGGGCGAGGGCGTTTGGGTCTATGACGTGGACGGCAACAAGTACCTTGATTGCCTCTCGGCCTACTCGGCCGTGAACCAGGGCCATTGCCACCCGCGCATTCTCGAGGCAGCCACAGAGCAAATGCACAAAGTGACGCTGACCTCGCGGGCCTTCTACAATGACCAAATGGGGCCGTTCCTCAAGAAACTGTGCGAACTGACCGGCTACGAGATGGCCGTACCCATGAACACCGGAGCCGAGGCCGTGGAGACGGCCGTCAAGATCGCCCGCAAATGGGGCTATCAGGTGAAGGGTGTGCCGGATAATCAGGCCGAGATCATCGTCTGTGAAGGCAACTTCGCCGGGCGTACTATTTCCATTATCAGCTTCAGCAGCGAGGAGCAGTACAAGCAAGACTTCGGGCCGCTAACCCCCGGCTTCAAGATGGTCCCCTATGGTGATGCCGACGCGCTGGCCGCAGCCATCACCCCCAATACCGTCGCCTTCCTTGCCGAGCCAATCCAGGGCGAGGGCGGCGTTAACGTGCCTCCCGCCGGTTACCTGAAGCGCGTGGCCGAAATCTGCGCCAACAACAACGTCCTCTTCATGGCCGACGAGATCCAGACCGGCCTGGGCCGCACCGGTGCGCTGCTCTGCAGCGACCACGATAGCGTGCGTCCTGATGTCGTCACCCTGGGCAAGGCCCTCAGCGGCGGCTTCTACCCCGTCTCGGCTGTTCTGGCCGACCGGAGCGTGTTGGGCCTCTTCCGTCCCGGCGACCACGGCAGCACCTTCGGCGGCAATCCCCTCGGCGCGGCTGTGGCCCGCGCCGCGCTCGATGTCCTGGTTGATGAAGGCCTTGTCGACCGCTCCCGCGAGGTTGGCAACTACTTCATGGGCCGCCTCAAGCGTATCGAGAGCGAACACATCAAGGAAGTGCGCGGCAAGGGACTGCTCATTGGTGTCGAGATGACCGACGAAGCTCGTCCCTACTGCGACGCGTTGCGCGACGCCGGCATCCTGTGCAAGGACACCCACGGCACCGTCGTCCGCTTCGCCCCGCCGTTGGTCATCAGCAAGGAAGAGATCGACTGGGCCATGGAACGCATCGAGCCGATCCTGTCGAACGGACACAAATGAGATTCTCAACCTTTGGCGAAAAGTTCGTCCGCGAATGCGGCATCCTGCAACTGATGGATGATCTGGGTCACGCGTTGGCCGAGGGCGGCGATGATGTCATCATGCTTGGCGGCGGCAATCCCAGCCGCATCCCGGCCGTCGAGGCCTGCTTGCGCCAACGCATGGAGTCGTTGTTGGGTCAGGGCGACGCTTTCGAGCGCCTTGTGGGCAATTACGCGCCCCCGGCCGGGGATCGCGCCTTCCGCCGCGCCGTGGCCGAGCTGCTGCGCCGCGAGTTCGCCTGGCCGGTCACCGAGGACAACATCGCCCTGACCAACGGCAGCCAAACCGCCTGCTTCTACCTGTTCAACATGTTCGCCGGGCAATACGCCAACGGCACGCGCAAGAAGATTCTGCTGCCTCTCACCCCAGAGTACATTGGTTACACCGACGCGGGCATCGACGACGATATCTTCACCTCCTACCGGCCGGAGATCGAGCATCTCGACGGGGGCCTGTTCAAGTACCGGGTCGACTTCGACGCGCTGGCCGTCACCGACGAGATCGGCGCTATCTGCGTCTCGCGGCCGACCAACCCCACCGGCAACGTGCTGACCGACGAGGAAATCGACCGGCTTCACCGGATGGCGAAGAAGGCCGGTATCCCGCTCATCATCGACAACGCCTACGGCCTGCCCTTCCCCGGCATCCTCTACAAGGATGTGCGGCCGGTGTGGGACGAGCAGATCGTCTTCTGTTTCAGCCTGTCGAAGCTGGGGCTGCCCGGCGCGCGGACCGGCATCGTCGTCGCTGCCGAGCCAATCGCCTCGGCCATCGCTGGAGCCAATGCCATCTTCAGTCTGGCCCCCGGCAACTTCGGCGCTTACATGGCCCTCGACCTGATGGAGAGCGGCGACGTCATCCGCCTCAGCCGCGAAGCCATCCGGCCCCACTATCAGCATAAAGCCGAGTTGGCGTTGGCCGCCGCGCGCGAGGAGATGGCCGGGCTGAATGTCCACATCCACGACCCGGAAGGGGCGTTCTTCCTGTGGTTGTGGTTCGAGGGACTGCCCATCACATCCGCCGAGCTATATCAACGTTTGAAAGCTCGTGGCGTCCTGGTCGTGCCCGGCCACTACTTCTTCCCCGGCCTGCCGGGCGAATGGCGCCACCGGCACGAATGTCTGCGCATGAATTACGCCGGCGACGACCGCGCCGTCCGCCGTGGCCTGAGTATCATCGCCGACGAAGTACGCGCCGCGAGCTAACCGCCAAACCTCAGAGGTCTGGGAAGACCTCTGAGGTTTATTTTCGTAGGCCCACTCGCCCCAAGCTCTCCATATCTTCGTTATCTCTTCCTGTACCCAGTCGCGAGAGACTATGCTAAGATGAAGCCAGGAGCGATATGGACGAAATACGGGCTTTCTCACAAAGTGTGCTGGACAATGTCGAGCGCGTGATCATCGGCAAGCGCGACATCCTCGAACTTCTCATGGTCTCGATCCTCTGCGAAGGTCATGTCCTGCTCGAGGATGTGCCGGGTACGGGGAAGACCATGCTGGCCCGCGCGCTGGCCGCCAGTCTGGCCATCGATTTCAAGCGGCTGCAATGCACGCCCGATCTGCTGCCCAATGACGTCACCGGGGTGTCGGTCTATGACCCCAAGCGACAGGAGTTCGTCTTCATTCCCGGCCCTGTCTTCACCAATATTCTCCTGGCCGATGAGATCAATCGAGCCACCCCGCGCACCCAATCCGCCCTGCTCGAAGCAATGGGCGAGCGACAGGTCAGCGTCGATGGCGTGACGAGAAGCCTTGAGCGCCCCTTTCTGGTGATCGCCTCGCAAAATCCGGTGGAGTACGAGGGTACCTTTCCCCTGCCCGAGGCCCAGCTGGATCGCTTCTTCATGAAATTGACGCTCGGCTATTTGGATGAAGCCGAGGAGAGTCGGATGCTGCAAAATCTGGGCGGCGAACATCCGATCACATCGCTGGGGCCGGTCGTCGATGGACACGAATTGCCGGCACTCGCGCGCAAGGTGTGGCAGATTCACGTCGATGATACGGTGCGCGATTACATCGTGGCCCTGGTGTTCGCGACCCGACGACATCCCGACCTGATTCTGGGCGCAAGTCCGCGCGGCAGCCACAACCTCTACCGCGCGGCACAGGCGTATGCCGCCCTGCAAGGCAGGGATTACGTGCTCCCGGATGACGTCAAGAAACTCGCGGCCGCGGTTATCGCCCACCGCTGCCTGCTCCACCCCGAAAGCGCATTGCGTGGTGCGACCGTCAACGACATCATCGCCGGCATCGTCGAGGAGGTCCCGCTGGCGCTCGGAGACATTTGATGTCCTCCCGTTTCCGGTGGCTCTTCCTGTTGCTCGTGGCTGTCGCCTTTCTCCTTCGCGTCGATTTTATTTTCTATATCCTCTATGTGGCTGCGGGCGTCTTCGCCTGGAGTTGGTGGCGCGGCGGCCGCACCTTGCAACGCATTGAGGCGTCGCGCACGTATCAAAAGCGGGCCTTTCTGGGCGAGGAGGTTGAGGTCAAGCTCATGCTAACGAACACCAGTCGCCTCTCCGTGCCATGGGTGGAAATTCATGAAAGTGTGCCGCCCGAGCTACGGCTGAAGTCGCCGGTGCATCAGGTCGCCAATCTGCGCGGCCAGCAATCGATCTCGTTCTCCTATCAGGTAAAAGGGCTTCAGCGCGGTTATTATCGTCTCGGCCCGTTGCAATTGACCAGCGGCGATCTGTTCGGCCTGGCTAAACCACAAGCAGGCGTCTTGCGGTCGGATTTTCTGACCATTTACCCCCATATCATCCCGCTCACCCAGCTTGGTTTACCTTCCCGGCTGCCCTTCGGAACGATCGCCAGCCGCCAGCGTTTATTCGAAGACCCGGCGCGGCCGATGGGCGCCAGGGAATTCCGCTCCGGCGACTCGCTGCGGCAAATGAATTGGAAAGCCAGCGCGCGCACCCAGAAGATGCTCGTCCGCACCTTCGAGCCGGCCATCTCGCTGGAAACGGCCATCTTGCTCGACATGAACGCGGCCGCCTATGAGCGTCGAAACCGGTATGATTCCATCGAATGGGGCATCGTCACCGCCGCCTCGCTGGCAACTCATCTGGTCAACCAGCGCCAATCAGTTGGCCTGTATACCAACGGGATCGATCCGCTTCGTTTGCAGGAAGAATCCAGGGTGTTTGATGAGACCACCGGTCGGCTGCTCTTTGAATCAGCCCAGGCGTCGAGCGATTTCTCCCGATTCATGCCGGCGGCGATCAAGGCCCGCGCCGGGCGGCCGCATTTGATGAAGGTGCTGGAACTGCTGGCCCGTCTCTATTCGCGCGATTCGATCTCCTTCACCGAATGGGCGCCGGCGGCCTGCGTCAACCTGAGTTGGGGCGTCACCATCATCGCCATTACCGCTCAGGGCGATCCGCAGACCTGCAATACCCTGCATCATCTCAGCCGCAGTGGGTTCAACCCCATCCTGATCGCCGTCGAACCTGACGCCAACTTCGGTCAGGTGCGCGAGCGGGCACGCCGGCTAGGTTTCCGCGCCTACCACGTCAACGATCGCCAAGACCTGGCCCAATGGCAACGTCCCATTCATTCTCCAAACGGTGGGGGCCAACGATGAGCCGCCGCACCATCCGCAACAAGGGCGCCATCTCCGCTGCCCGTTTACAGCGCTCGCCCGCACCCGGCGAACGGCTGGCGTTCCGCGTCGATCCATGGACCAGAAAGCTGATCCGGCCGTTGATGATTTCGTTGCTGGCCGTTTCCTTTGCTGTCGGGCTACTGGTGATCGCGAGAACCCTTTCACCGGAGACCGCCTGGATGGCATTGATCCCCCTTTGCTTCTTCGCCGCGCTGGAAGGAACCTACACATCCGCCTGGCTCAATAATCCCGACAGCAATGGCGTGGATCGCCTCAGCTATCGCGCGGCCGAGGTCTTGCTTATTCTGGTCATCGCACGCGCCTATAGCTGGATTATCTTCGTCGGCGATCTTCCCTCGCCGGAAGAGATGCGCGTATTTCTTGTCTCGCCGATAGCGGTTCTATCCATCGGAAGTTTCCTTTCAACAGCTTTCGTTACCCTGGTGGGCTGGTGGCTCGCCGTCATGTGGAGCCGCATCTTCACCCGTCTGGATGTAAGCATCTACGAGATCAACTTCTATACCATGTCCGCCGCCGAACAAAAAGCCTATACCGATAATCGGCCAATCCAGACACCGAGGGAAGAATTACAGAATCAGTATCTCAATACGTGGCTGCTCTTCGGCATGGGCATGGTTTTCCTGGCCGCCCTCAGCACTTTTGAAGTCAAAGAACTGACCAACGTCACGAATCCGTTCGAGATCGCCCGGCTGGGCCTGACGCCGGCCATGCTCTTCGCCCTGATGATCTACTTCCTGGTGGGCTTTTGGCTGCTCAGCCATGCCCGCCTGCTACGGATGAACGCGCGCTGGCTCATGGACGGCGTGGCCAGGGAGGTCGATCTGGAACGCGCCTGGCAACGCAGCACCATGATCGTGCTGGGTCTCGTCGCACTCATCGCCGCCTTCCTGCCCATCGGCTCCACGCTTGCCATCAGCCAAATCCTCTCCCTGGGGCTGGCCGGGGTCGGCTATCTGGTGAGTCTTCTCATCTCTTTGTTCGGCTATCTGACGGCCGCAACGTTGATGCTCCTGACGCAAAATGTCGAAGAAGCCGAACAGGTAGTCACGCAACCAACGCCCGCGCCCTTGCCAACACCGCCACCTGCCCCCCCTGCTCCGCCCAATGAGTTCCTGACCATGGCCGGCAGTTCTGCATTCTGGGCCTTGGGGATAGCCATCGTCATTGCATCGCTCCTGTTTTTATTGCGCGAAAGGGGTTATCGCCTCGACAAGACGGTGGCCGGTGAATACTGGTCAACGTTCGTCGCCTGGGCTCGAGAAATTTGGTTGCGGCTACGCGGTCGCGTTCAGTCGTTGAGCCACGGGCTACAGGCCCGGTTACAAAATCAGGGTTCTCCCACCATGCCTCAGATAGACTTGAAGCTACGCCCGCCGCGTTTTTTGCGACTTGGCGAACTCTCGCCCCGCGAGCAAATCCGCTTCTATTACCTGGCCCTTCTGCGGCGAGCGGCCGAAAGCGGCGTCGATCGGCGCGACAGCGAAACACCATCGGAATTCGCTCAGGACCTGAAGGAAACCTGGCCCGACTCCGAGACGGACATCGATGCGTTGACCGAGGCATTCCTGGAGGCCCGCTACAGCCCACAACCGATCGACAAGCACCAGGCTATGCCTGTCAGGGAACGTTGGAAATCGCTCAGAAGTCGCCTTCGCAAGCTCCGCTGAGTAGCCGAAAGCGCCGACTGCTGATAAAACTCCCTCAAATACCAGGAGATTGTTATGCAAAAGATAGTGGAATGTGTTCCTAACTTCAGCAACGGCCGCGACCCGGAAGTATACGGCCGCATCGTCGATGCCATCCGCAGCGTCCCTACCGTCCAGGTGCTGGATGTCAGCGCCGACCCCGACCACAACCGGACGGTCGTCACCTATGTCGGGCCGCCCGATGGCGTCGTCGAAGCGGGCTTACGTGGCATTGCCGCCGCCAAGGAACTCATCGATCTCGATCATCATCAGGGCGAACACCCCCGCATCGGCGCGACCGACGTGTTCCCCTTCATTCCCGTTCGCGGCGTCACAATGGACGATTGCGTGATGCTGGCCCGTCAACTGGGCAAGCGCGTGGGCGAGGAGTTGGGCATAGCCGTGTACCTGTATGCGGCGGCGGCTACTAATCCCGACCGCGAGAGCCTGTCCGCCATTCGCAAGGGCCAGTACGAAAAGTGGAAAGAAGAAGTGGCCACCAATCCCGACCGCAAGCCTGATTTTGGGCCGGCCGAGTCGCATCCGTGGGGAGCAACGGTTATTGGCGCGCGCCCCTTCCTGATCGCCTATAACCTCTACCTCAACTCCAGCGACGCCGCTGTCGCCGAAAGCATCGCCCGCGCCATTCGTTATTCCAGTGGCGGGCTGCGCTTCGTGCAGGCGCGCGGCTTCCTGGTCGATGGGCAGGCGCAGGTCAGCATGAACCTGACAAATTTCGAGCGTACCCCTATCCATCGCGTCCAGGAGACGGTTCGACGGGAAGCCGAGCGTCACGGCCTGACGGTAACGCGAGCCGAACTCGTCGGGCTGATCCCCCAGAAAGCACTCCTGGAGAGCGCCAAATGGTATCTCCAACTCGATGGGCTGGAGGACGACCAGGTGCTGGAACTGCGCCTGACCACACCTCCCGCCGAGGACAAGCCCGAGGAAACACTATCGACCATCGCAAGACCGTTTGTCGATACGGTCGCGGCCACGACGCCAACCCCCGGCGGCGGCTCCGTGGCCGCGCTGGTCGGCGCATTGGCGGCCGCTCTGACCCAGATGGTTGCCGGTTTGACGATCGGTCGCAAGAAATATCTCGACGTCAGCGACCAGGCTGCGCAAATCCTCGATGAGGCTGAATCGCTCCGCCGCGAATTAACCGCGGCCATCGAAGAAGACGCCGCATCCTTTGAGGTTATTTTGTCGATTGTTCGCAACAAAGAGTTGGGCGAAGAAGAGAAGGCAACCGCGCTGGAAGCGGCCACGGTCCACGCCGGCGAAGTCCCCTTGCGCGTAGCGCGACTGAGCCGGGACGCGAGCAAGCTTGCTAAAACGATCGCCACCATCGGCAACGTCAATGCCGCCACAGACGCGGCGGTGGGCACCATTATGGCTCGCGCTGCGGTGCATGGCGCGGGGTTGAACGTCAGGGTCAACAGCGTCAATTTGAAGAATCGCGAACTGGCCGGCCAATGGGCCACTGAGGTCGAATCGCTCATTGCTGAGGCCGAAGAATTGGCTCAATCGACCATCGCCATTGCCAAGGATCGCGGAGGCCTTTAGGTTGTTTCCTCAAAAAAGAAAGACCGGCGGTCTGTTGTTTGCCGCCGGTCTTTTGCTGCTTGTATTTTCAGCCGGCTGTCGTCCGGCACAAGTCGGCATCTCCCAGGTTTCAGAGTCATCCCCGACTGCCGAATCGGTCGCGCCAACCCCGACGGTCGCTCCCACAGCCGGCCAATTTCAACCGGTGATTGTGGCGACAGTCGCGGCCCCTCCTTCTCCAACCAGCGCGCCCACTACCGCGCCGACGGCATTCCCTGAGCGGGAAACCGAGGAAACTCAACCAACCGAGACTCCACAACCAACTTTCACTCCGCCTCCACCGCCCCCTGTTGTTGAAGGAGAGCAATTGTGGCTCCAGAGGCCTGTGCCGATGAGCGGCCCGGCCTGGACCGACAAGGCTTACCCGTACGGCAGCACACGCGGTGGCGCGTTGCGACCCCACACGGGGGTCGAGTTCGTCGTGCCTACCGGCACGCCAGTGTTGGCAGTATCATCCGGCACGGTCGTTGTCGCGGGAAACGACGCGACTATGGCTTATGGACCGCAGGAGAATTTCTACGGCAATCTCGTCATCATTGAGTTGGACAGCGACGGCGCCACGCCACTGTTCGCGCTCTACGGCCATCTGTCCGAGGTGTCCGTTGTGCCCGGCCAACGGGTAGCGCGCGGCGACGTGCTCGGCCTTTCGGGGGAGAGTGGCGTGGCCGATGGGCCGCACCTTCATTTCGAGGTCAGGGTAGGCCAAAACACCTATAGCTCCACCCGCAATCCCTTGTTGTGGCTGGAACCCTTGCCCCAGACCGGCGTCGTCGCCGGACGGATCGTCGCTCCCGACGGGCAGATCCTTTTTGAGGCTCCGATTACGTTGGTGCGAGCAGACGCCACGGCCCCCTACACCGCCACGACCTCCTACGCTAAAGGGGAGCCGAACAGTGATCCGACCCTGGGTGAAAATTTCGCCCTGGATGATGTCATCCCCGGCTTCTATCAGGCCATCGTCGAGACGGGCAGCCGCCGCTTCACGGCCGACGTGTGGGTTTATCCGGGCCGGCTCAATTGGGTCGAAGTCGTCGTAGGTCAGTGACCCCCATCGCCCGGTTTTGCCGTCGGCTACGCCTTCGCCGCGCGGCGGCTCATCAGATAGCCGATCAGGGCAACAATGCTCCCTAACGCCAATGTCATCCCGCTGACCAGCACCCCAAAATCAAACCAGAACTGCTCTGGAAACAAACGGATCAGTGAATCGGTATAGGCAAAAGTCCACGAGCCGGGAGGAAAGAGCAACTCGTGGAACTGGACGAAGAAGATCGGCCAGGCGATTAGAATAGCCAACCCGATAGCAACCAGCACGATAACAGTGCCCAATCCCGCGAACATAAGCGTTCGCCAGCCGAAATGTCGCGTCCGCGCGGGGATGAGAAGAATCGCCAGGCCACCGAGCGCGATTGCGCCGGTGATATAAGCCACACGTTTCATCGCGTCGGCAACGACCTTGACATCGATCATGTGGCTGATTTCGCCCGCGTTGTAGAGGGGTGAATCGGTCCCGGGCAGGCGAAGGTCCTCCAACATATAGATGACCTCATCGGCCGGCTCCGGGCGTTGCAGGTAGTCGAGCGTCCCACGGGCCAGCTCCAGCCGCTGTTCGGGGGTGAACCCATAGATGTCGGGGAGAATACGCTTGTACTCAAACGCGGGATAATCCCAGGCAATAATCGCTCGAATCGCGCCCATACCCAGAAAGAAGGGCATCGCCAGAATGACCAGCCAGCGAATGATTGTCGAGAGTGCTTTGTTTTCCAATTCTTACCTCAACTGAATAGATCGATTACTGTCCCAATGTTCCCAGGCCGGAAGGCCCGGCATCCAGTAAATAGCGGATGGCGATTGAATCACTGATGAACTCGATCGGCGCGCGATCGTCGGTCATCACCACCCCGCCGCTTCCCAACGGGGCGATATTGGCCGCGGCCGTGGCCAGCGCTTCGCGCAGCAACGGATCCTCGCCATTGGGCAGCGCTGCCAGATTAGCCTCCAGGTCACCAATCGTCGTCGGCTGCTTCGTCGCCACCAGGATTGTATTTAATGTACCGGGAATGTCGATGGCATGTACCGTGGGAAAGACGGCCAGCAGCGTTGCGCTGACGGCATCGACCAAGCGTCGATCGTCCGGCACGCGGCCGACGTTGATCGCCAGCACACCATGCTCGCCAAGGCGATCGCTCGCCTCGTTGAAAAACTCGCGGGTTGTTAAATGCCAGGGAATATAGGGCACCTTATAAGCATCGATCGTAATGATGTCATAAGGCCCGGTCAAACGAGATAATTCATGCCGCCCGTCGCCGGTAATGGCCCGGATATTCGGCTCATCGAGCGCGAAAAACTCGCGCCCCACGTCGATAATGGCCGGGTCCAGCTCGATGCCGTCTATCTCAATCGGGCCAAACGCACGAGTAAACTGCTTGGGGATCGTCCCTGCAGCCAGCCCTACGACCGCCATCCGCTCCGGGGAAGTCGGGTCGGCGTTGAAGTAGGGGGCAGCCAGCATAACGCTCCAGACGGAGATCACCGGCACGCGGCCGCCGTCACAGTAGAACGAATGATACGCTTGCCCCTCGTTTAGCAGCAGGTAATTACAGTCATCCCGGCGAATCACCTGAATATAGTTATAGGCCGATTCAGCCTCATAGAGTTGCCCGGCATAGGCCTTGATGCTGCCCCGCAGCCAGAAAGCCAGCGCCGGAAGCAGCAGAAGCGGTAGTATAAGCGAACCCAGCCGCGCCGTGCGATTCCCGGTGGAACGCCACAAGCCCACCAGCCCCACAACCAGCAACGCGGAGCCGAAGATCACCGCGGCCAGCCGCGACCCGGCCAGCGGGATAATAATCAGGACGGGCAGATAGGTGCCCAGCAGGCTGCCCAGCGTCGAGACGGCATAGACACGGCCGCTGATCCGGCCCGCCTCGCTGACGTCCTGCACGGCCAGGCGAATGGCAAACGGGGAAAGACAGCCAAGGAGCGTCACCGGCACGACCAGCGCCAGGACGACCAGCACCAGGGAGCCGGCCAGCGCATTGACATTCATCATCGCCAGGGCCGCGGCCGCATCGCGCAGGATAGCCCCGGTCAGCAGCAGAAAGAAGATAGCGGCAAATCCGGCCGCAGTCACTAACCCATAGAAAACGGGGGCGGCCGGATAGCGGTCCGCCACGCGCCCGCCAATGAAGTAACCGGCGGTGAGCGAAAGCAATACCAGGCCAATTACATTAGCCCAGACGATGTTTGACGTGCCATAGACGGTTTGCAACAACCGGCTGGCGGTAAACTCAATCGCCAGAGTGCTCATACCGGCCACGAATACAGTCAGAAATAAATAGCGACGACCCATCTTGAGAGCTTGTTTCTTCCCTACCCCGTCCGAAAGACGGAGAATTAATTCCCGGTCAACTTGAATGCTTCTTTCATTTCCTCGACTGATAAGTTCCCCGTATTACGGAAAATCATCGTCAGCGGTTGATCATACACGATAAAGCTCTCATCGGCGCGTCCCGGAGAAACAGTGCGAGATTGGTTCAGATACTCACTCATCGCATCCGGCGGCCGCAAACCGGGCCATGAAAACGTATCCGCCCACAACTCCACACCGAACAATCGAGGCGCGCGGCCGCCTGCCCAGACCAGCTCGTAACCGAGCGCGCCATCAAATAGAAGCTGATGATACTGACCGGACAACGGATACCGTTCCGGCAATCGTGGCGCCACGCCGTAGACGCGATTCGACAGGACAGTGAGATACTCGGCATCGGCCAGCAACTCGAGATTCGCCAGCAGGCGCGTCTCGTCGTCGGCCGCGTCCGTGAATGTCAGCCAGGTCAATACCGCAATGGGATATTCCATGCGCGAGCGCTTTTCGCCGTCGACGGCCAGATTGACCGGCAAGAAATCATCCCATTGCTCGCTGAGAATCAAAGTACCGGAGGGGACATTCTCGTAAATCCAGCGCGAGGCGGCGTTCCAGGGATGCTCCACACGATAAAGGTTGACGAACGCAAGGGCATAGAACGCCGTTCCAATGAGGACGATCCCGACAAGCGCATAACGGGCAGACGGACGCCGCACTCGCCAGAGGAGAGCCGCGCCAAAGACGATCAGAAAAGGGACGACCGGCTGCGTATAGCGCAGAAATTTCACGTAGAAGCCACCGGTCAGGATTACGTACGGCAATACCCACAACAACACGATGACGGCGGGTTGGCTCAACAAGCGACGTAATGCATCATTAACGCCTGTCATGCCGCGCAGGGATCGGCCGACATCCCATATGGCCCACACCAAACCGGCCAAGGCTGCCAACCCAAGCAGCGGGCCTAATCCCCAACGGATGAGCATCTCGCCGAAATACAAATAGGGCGTCGTTCCGGCATATTGGCGGGTAAACCCCAAATCGGCCCGGCCGCTCACCATAGCATTCTGGGTCAGAATGTTTTGAACATAGCAAGAATTCGACAAGATAGTGAAGAGCGAGTTTCCTCCGCCGTGGACTTCCGGCGGAACACAGGTCCAATCCAGCACGGCAAAGGGATTGGTCAGCGCAAAAGTAAGGCCAACGAGAGCAATCCCAAGAAGCGCCAAAACCCGGCGCTTGCCTGATGCGGCAACGGCCGCCGCCGTCCACAACAACGGCAGACCCAG
>ERZ795041.581-NODE-581-length-13285-cov-5.681406_pt1 | contig 13285 bp, 14 predicted proteins | sample MGYA00375125_ERZ795041 | MGnify/ENA primary metagenome ERZ795041 (study PRJEB30170, sample SAMN03074214) | activated sludge metagenome | biome: Common Effluent Treatment Plant; feature: Wastewater; material: Activated sludge; isolation source: activated biomass in...
GGTCGCCATGCTGACGCCTCCGGCCGGCGGCCGCCAGACGCCCCGATCGGTCGTCGAGCTGGCACCCACCGCGACCGCTCTGAGCCCCGGCAAGCCCGACCGCATCACGCCCGCCATCCCCTTCCAGCTCGCCAAGGGCAAGCTGCCGATGCCGGCTCGCGGGCGCAGGGCCTTGGGTTTTGGCGACAAGACCCAATATGGAGGAACGTCGAAGGGGATCGTGCTCGAAACCCGGTTCGGCGCCCGGGTGACCTCGCCCTGCGACGGCTGGGTGGTCTACGCGGGCGAGTTCCGCAGCTACGGGCAACTCTTGATCATCAACGCCGGCGGCGGGTATCATGTTCTGATCGCCGGACTGTCGCAGATGGACGTCGGGCCGGGGCAGTTCGTGTTGGCTGCCGAGCCGATTGGGACGATGAGCGGTGCGCCACGCACGGCACAACTGGCAACCGGGAAAACCGGCTTGGCCCAACCGCCGCCCAGCGCGCCCGTACTTTATATTGAATTCCGTAAGGACGGTGAGCCTATAAACTCGGACTCCTGGTGGGCCGCCTCCTCATAAGAAGGTACTGGAATGATGCGCAAGACCGACCTCGTGTTCTGGACGTTTCTGACGATGACGGGTCTCGCGGGTGCGCGCACCGTGTTCAACGTCACGCAGACGTACTCAGCGAACTCGCCGAACTCCGAGCTCTACCGGCAGCTCGACCTCTTCGGTGACGTCTTCGAGCGCGTCCGGTCCGATTACGTCGAGAAGCCCGACGACACCATGCTGATCGAGAGCGCGATCAACGGCATGCTGGCCGCGCTCGACCCGCACTCCTCCTACATGAGCCCGAAGAACTACCGCGACATGCAGGTGCAGACGCGCGGCGAGTTCGGCGGTCTCGGCATCGAGGTCACGATGGAGAACGGCGTCGTCAAGGTCGTCTCTCCGATCGACGACACGCCCGCCTCCAAGGCCGGCATCCAGGCCAACGACCTCATCACCCACCTCGACAACGAGCAGATCTCCGGCCTGACCCTCGAGCAGGCGGTCGAAAAGATGCGCGGCCCCGTCAACACGCCGATCACGCTGACGGTCGTGCGCAAGGGCAAGGACGAGCCGTTCGACGTCAAGATCGTCCGCGACTTCATCCGCATCAACGCCATCAAGGCGCACGCGGAAGGCGACATCGCCTACGTCAAGGTGACGACCTTCAACGAGCAGACGCACGCCAACCTGGTCAAGGCCATGGACGCCCTGAAGAAGGAGATCGGGCCCAAGCTCAAGGGCTTCGTCATCGACCTGCGCAACAATCCGGGCGGCTTGCTCGATCAGGCCATCGCCGTCTCCGACGACTTCCTGGAGCGCGGCGCCATCGTGCTGACCAAAGGCCGCAACAACGAGGAGACGCAGCGCGCCCAGGCACGGCCCGGCGATACGGCCGGCGGCAAGCCCATCGTCGTGCTGATCAACGGCGGCTCCGCTTCCGCCTCGGAGATCGTGGCCGGCGCCCTGCAGGACCACAAGCGCGCGACCATTATCGGCACGCGCTCGTTCGGCAAGGGCTCGGTGCAGACCATCATCCCGCTTGGCGCCAACGGCGCCATCCGCCTGACCACGGCGCGCTACTACACGCCGTCCAACCGCTCGATCCAGGCCAAGGGCATCGACCCCGACATCGTCGTCGAGCAGGAGCTTCCCGACGAGCTCAAGGGCAAAACGTCCGAGAAGCCCCGCGGCGAAGCGAGCCTGCGCGGCCATCTGAGAGGCGAGGGCGAGAAGCCGGCCGTGACCAAGGAGAACGAGCCCGACGCCGCCGGCGAGGCCGTGGAGGAGCAGACGCCGCCCAAGGAGGAGTCCGGCTCGTCGGCCTACGTCCCCAAGGAGCCGGAGAAGGACACCCAGCTCCAATACGCCTTGAAGTTCCTGCGCGGAGAAGCCGTCGGCGAGACCGTGGCCAAGCCGGCCCAGCAGCCGGCCGGCGACGCCCAGACGACGGAGAAGAGCGCCATCCCCAACTAGGCGCTCCTGATCCAGGATCGGATCACCCGCGATGGGCGCCTTTCCGGCGCCCATCGTCGTTTCGGAGCACTCCTGAAAGCAGCAGCAATGGACGCTACAAATCTTCCCTACCGGCCCTGCGTCGGCATCATGGTGCTCAATCGCGCCGACCGGATCTGGGTCGGCCAGCGCGCCGACACGCCCGGCGACGCCGAGGGGCGCGGCACCTGGTGGCAGATGCCCCAGGGCGGCATCGACGAGAACGAGGATCCTGCCCGCGCCGCGCTCCGCGAGCTCAGCGAGGAGACGGCCATGACGTCCGTCGAGATCATTCGCGAAACCCCGGGATGGCTGACCTACGATCTGCCACCGCACCTGCTTGGCGTGGCCTGGGGCGGCCGGTACCGCGGCCAGCGCCAGAAATGGTTCGCCATGCGCTTCCAGGGCGACGACAGCGAGATCGCGCTCGGGGTACCGGGGACGCCGCACGCCGAGTTCATGGCGTGGCGCTGGTGCGGCCCCGACGAGCTCGCCGAGGCCGTCGTGCCCTTCAAGCGCGAGGTCTATCTCGAGGTCCTGCAGAGCTTCCGGCCCATCTGGACCGGCAACGCAGGGTAACCCCACACCCCGGACCGGAGCGCAGCGGCCGCATGGTGTCCTGCGCCACTGCCGTCCGACAAAAAGCCGTTGCTTTTCCAGGGTAAAAGAATCTGATTTAGGTCAGATCAAGGGCCCGGGGAGGGGGCGGGCCGAACCCGTGAAGGCAAAAATTCTGGTGACGATGAAACACGCAGCTAACGATCAGATCCCGGCGCTCGAGGAGCTCCCCTACAGACCCTGCGTCGGCATCATGCTCCTGAACAGGGAGGGCCGCGTCTGGACCGGCCGCCGCCTGCCCAAATGGGCCGGCGACAAGTCCGCCTACGTGTGGCAGATGCCGCAGGGCGGGCTCGCCAAGGGGGAGGAGCCCGTCGATGCGGCCTTCCGCGAGTTGCGCGAGGAGACCGCCGTCACGAGCGCCGACGTGATCGCCGAGATCCCCGAATGGCTGACTTACGATCTGCCCGCCCCGCTGCTGGGCGTGGCCCTCAAGGGCAAGTACCGCGGCCAGCGCCAGCGCTGGTTCGCCATGCGCTTCCGGGGTGAGGACAGCGAGATCGACATCTGCCCGCGCAGCGGCAAGGCCGAGTTCGATCGCTGGTGCTGGCGCGATATGGCAGAGCTGCCCGCCTTGATCGTTCCGTTCAAGCGGCCGATTTACCAAACCGTGGTCGAGAGATTTGCGCATCTCGCGCAAAGCTGAAATGAAGAGGGACGGATCACCGCGCCCCTGATCCCTGTCAATTCTGCGCTTCACCCTGTCACTTGGCGATCCCGGGGCATGATCTGCTTCTATAGAGCGATCGCGTCCGTACGCCTGAGTTCCTGGACCTTTCCTGCCACTCCCGCTTTTCCGTAGAGTATGCGCCCCATGTCCACACGTACCTTCACGAGAACGCTTCCCCCCTTCAACGATGGCGCCGACTATCAGTCCGGCCAGGCGTTCGACGCCGAGGAATACAACCGCATCAAGGAGCTCTGGCTCGATCACATCGCTGCCGAGCATCGGGGCGACATCCCGGGCCTGATGGCGACCCTCACCGAGGACTGCGTTTATACGATCCTGAACAACGGCAAGGTCTGGCACGGACACGAGGGCGCGACCCGGTTCTACGACGCCTTCCTCACGGGCTTTCCGGAGAACTGCTTCTCCGTCGTCAACGTCTTCATCGGCCCGCAGGGTGTCGTCGAGGAAGCGCACTTCAACGGCGTGCACCACGGCGACCTGATGGGGCTTCCCTCCACCGGCCAGCCGGTCGAGTTCGATGTCGTGCTGCTCTTTCCGTGGGATGCGGCGAAGAAGAGATTCAAGGGCGAGCGCATCTATTTCGCCATCGAGCACAATCTGCTGGCCAACGTCGGCCAGCTCCTGCGCCGCATGGGCCGCAAGCTCGACATGGCCGAGCAGAAATAGGGCAACACCCTCCCCCACAAACCGCCAACAAAAAAGCGCCCGTCATGCGGGCGCTTTTTTCATTGGAGAGGAGCTCTCGCGTTAAGCCTTGAGGCGCGACAGCGAATCGACCGCCTGCTGCGCCAGGCGGCGGGCATCATCGCTCTTCGCCGCCGCGAGATCGGCTTCCGCCTTGGCGAGCTCCGCCGATAGCGCCGATCCGGTGAGGTCGGCAACTTCGTAGGCTTTCTCCGCCAGCACCGTGACCCGCTCGGGCTCGACCTGAACGAACGCATCCCGCACGAACACGCGCGCCTTCTGTCCACCGAGCGCGACATCGACCACGCCGGGCCGAAGCGTCGAGATCAGCGGCGCATGTCCCGGAAGAACGGTCATGTCGCCTTCGGAGCCCGGCAGCAGCACCTGCTCCGCCTCGCCCGCAAGAAAGACCTTCTCGGGGCTGACCAGCTCGAATGTGAACGTCTGAGCCATCGGCTTCTGTTCCTCGATCCTGCAAAACCATGAGCGCCTCGGACCTCAATGCGTCCGAAGCGGGCATCGTCGGTTCGACCGTCTACGCGTCGTCCTCGTCGTCGCCGGACTTCTCGCGCACCTCGTCCGGGGTCTGCAGGCTCTTGCCGCAGAACGGGCAGAAGAAGACGGGATGATCCACCATCCCCGGCTCCTCCTCCTCGAGCTCGACGAGCCCGACCGACATGTAGAGCACGCCGTCGTCGCCGACCGTGATGAGCGGCTCGAACTCTTCCCCGCTCATAGCGTCGGCAAGCTCCGAGCAGCACGAGCCGAATGTCCCTGCCATCTGATCTCCCTGTCCGCCGCCCTGCGGCGGACCTTACGAATGGGTTTCTGCTTCAGTCGATCCGGGTTTAAGCCGCTTCCGCAAGCTTCTCGGCCTTGGCGATGGCTTCCTCGATCGAGCCCACCATGTAGAACGCCGGCTCCGGCAGATGGTCGTAATCGCCCTCGCAGAGGCCCTTGAAGCCCTTGATCGTATCGGCGAGCGAGACGAGCTTGCCCGGCGAGCCGGTGAACACTTCCGCGACCGTGAACGGCTGGCTCATGAAGCGCTCGATCTTGCGGGCGCGCGCCACCGTGAGCTTGTCCTCTTCCGAAAGCTCGTCCATGCCGAGAATGGCGATGATGTCCTGCAGCGACTTGTACTTCTGCAGGATCGACTGCACCTGGCGGGCGACGGCGTAGTGCTCCTCGCCGACGATGCGCGGATCGAGCATGCGCGACGTCGAGTCGAGCGGATCGACGGCCGGATAGATGCCCTTTTCCGCGATCGCGCGCGAAAGCACGGTCGTCGCGTCCAAATGCGCAAACGAGGTCGCGGGCGCCGGGTCGGTCAAGTCGTCGGCCGGCACGTAGATCGCCTGCACCGAGGTGATCGAGCCCTTCTGCGTGGTGGTGATGCGCTCCTGCAGCGCGCCCATGTCGGTCGCGAGCGTCGGCTGATAGCCGACCGCCGAGGGGATGCGGCCGAGCAGCGCCGACACTTCCGAGCCCGCCTGCGTGAAGCGGAAGATGTTGTCGACGAAGAACAGCACGTCCTGTCCCTTGTCGCGGAAATCCTCAGCCACCGTCAGGCCCGAGAGCGCGACGCGCATGCGCGCGCCCGGCGGCTCGTTCATCTGGCCGTACACGAGGGCGCACTTCGAGCCCTTGGTCGAACCGTTGTTCTTCTTCGGGTCGATGTTGACCTTGCTCTCGATCATCTCGTGATAGAGGTCGTTGCCCTCGCGCGTGCGCTCGCCGACGCCGGCGAACACCGAGTAGCCGCCGTGTGCCTTGGCGATGTTGTTGATGAGCTCCATGATGAGCACGGTCTTGCCGACGCCGGCGCCGCCGAAGAGGCCGATCTTGCCGCCCTTGGCGTAGGGCGCGAGCAGATCGACGACCTTGATGCCCGTGACCAGGATCTGCGCTTCCGTCGCCTGATCGGCGAACGCGGGGGCCGCCTGGTGGATGGCGCGCACGGCGTTGGTGTTGACGGGGCCGGCTTCATCGACCGGCTCGCCGATCACGTTGATGATGCGCCCGAGCGTCTCCTCGCCGACCGGCACCGAGATCGGCGCGCCCGTGTCGGCGACCTCCTGGCCGCGCACGAGACCCTCGGTCGAGTCCATGGCGATGGTGCGAACCGTATTCTCGCCGAGATGCTGCGCCACCTCGAGAACAAGGCGCTGGCCGTTGTTCTTGGTCTCGAGCGAGTTCAGAATCTCCGGCAGATGGTCGTCGAACTGCACGTCGACGACAGCGCCCATGACCTGGCGAACCTTACCAACCTTGCTTGCCATTTTCCTCTCCAGCCAAAATTCTCGGACCATGAGCGCTTCGGATCCGTTCAGTCCGAAGCGTGATCATCGGCCTCAACTATGCGATCGACAGCGTGACGGGAATGTTCCCGCGCGTCGCCTTTGAATAGGGACAGACCGTATGTGCTTCCTCGACGAGGGCCTGAAGGGCGGCCTTGTCGGCGCCGGGAAGCGAAACCTTGAGATCGACGGCGAGCGAGAAGCCGTCGGCGGTGTTGAGCGTCACGTCGGCGGTGACGCGCGCCGCCTGGCCGTCGAGCCCGTGCTTCTTCGCGAGCAGCAGGATCGCCTGGCCGAAGCAGGCCGAATAGCCGGCAGCGAAGAGCTGCTCGGGGTTGTGCCCTTCGCCGGATCCGCCGAGATCCTTCGGCAGCGCCATGGCAAGCGAAAGTTTGGCATCCTCGACGATCGCGCGGCCGTCGCGGCCGCCCTTCGTGGTTGCTGTCGTCTTGTAGGCCATGGGCTATCTCCTCGCGCCTGGTCTCAAAGCGCTTCCGCACCCGAGATGATCTCGATGAGCTCCTTGGTGATGTTCGCCTGCCGCTGACGGTTGTACTTGATCGTCAGCTTGTTGATCATTTCGCCGGCGTTGCGCGTCGCGCTGTCCATGGCGCTCATGCGCGCGCCCTGCTCCGAAGCGGCATTCTCGAGAAGGCCGCGGAAGATCTGCGTCGAGATGTTTCGCGACAGCAGATACTCGACCACCGATCCATCGTCCGGCTCGGTCTCAACGAGCGGCTGCGCGACGCCCTTCGCCTCGGTCGCCGCCTCCGGCAGCTTGGCCGGAATGAGCTGCAGCGCCGTCGGCTTCTGCGTGATGACGCTCTTGAACTCCGAGAAGTAGAGCGTCGCAACGTCGAAGTCCCCGGCCTCGAACATGGCGACCACCTTGCCAGCGATCTCCTCGGCGTTCGTGAAGCCGACCTGGCGGATGCCACGCAACTCGACGCGCTCGACGATATTGCGTCCGAGGTCGCGCCTGAGGTTGTCCGCGCCCTTGCGGCCGACCGTCAGGATCTTGACCGTCTTGCCGGCGGCCAGGAGCTGCTGCGCGTCCGCGCGCGCGAGCTTGGCGATGTTCGAGTTGAAACCGCCGCAGAGGCCGCGCTCGGCCGTCATGACGATCAGGAGATGCGTCTGGTCGCGGCCGGTTCCGACCAGCAGGGGCGAAGCGTTTTCGCGGTTGATGGCCTTGCCGAGCGCGGCGAGCACGGCGTCCATGCGCTCGGCGTAGGGCCGGGCCGCCGTCGCGGCTTCCTGCGCGCGGCGCAGCTTGGCCGCGGCCACCATCTGCATGGCCTTCGTGATCTTCCGCGTCGCCTTGACCGACGAGATGCGGTTCCTGAGATCTTTTAAGCTCGGCATTCGAGCATCCCTAAAATTTTGGCCCCTCCCCGCAAAGGGAGGGGAAAAGCACTAAGCGACGAAGTTCTTCGCGAAGGTGTCGAGGAAGCCGACGAGCTTCTTCTCGGTCTCATCCGACATCGCCTTGTCCTTGGCGATGGTGTCGAGGAGCGTCTTCTCCTCGCGTAGCGCCGTCAGAAGGCTCGCCTCGAACTTGCCGATCGCCGAGACCGGAAGCGGGTCGAGATAACCGCGCGTTCCCGAGAAGATCACCGCCACCTGCTCCTCCATCTTGAGCGGAGAGAACTGCGGCTGTTTCAGGAGCTCGGTGAGGCGCGCGCCGCGCGCGAGCAGCTTCTGCGTCGCCGCGTCGAGGTCCGAGCCGAACTGCGCGAAGGCCGCCATCTCGCGGTACTGCGCGAGCTCGCCCTTGATCTTGCCGGCCACCTGCTTCATCGCCTTGGTCTGCGCCGAGGAGCCGTCGCGCGACACCGAGAGGCCGACGTTCACGGCCGGGCGGATGCCCTGATAGAAGAGATCGGTCTCAAGGAAGATCTGCCCGTCGGTGATCGAGATCACGTTGGTCGGAATGTAGGCCGACACGTCGTTGGCCTGGGTCTCGATGACGGGGAGCGCGGTGAGCGAGCCCTTGCCGGCGGCATCGCCGAGCTTCGCGGCGCGCTCGAGCAGACGGGAGTGGAGGTAGAACACGTCGCCCGGGTAGGCTTCGCGGCCCGGCGGGCGGCGCAGAAGGAGCGACATCTGGCGGTAGGCGACGGCCTGCTTGGAGAGGTCGTCGTAGGCGATCACGGCGTGCATGCCGTTATCGCGGAAGTATTCGCCCATCGTGCAGCCGGTGAACGGCGCGAGGTACTGCATGGGCGCCGGGTCGGAGGCGGTGGCGGCGACGACGATCGAGTACTCGAGCGCGCCGCGCTCCTCCAGAACCTTGACGAACTGCGCAACCGTCGAGCGCTTCTGTCCGACGGCGACATAGACGCAATAGAGCTTGGCGCTCTCGTCGCTTCCGGCGTTGATCGACTTCTGGTTGAGGAACGTGTCGAGGATGATGGCGGTCTTGCCGGTCTGGCGGTCGCCGATGATGAGCTCACGCTGGCCGCGGCCGACGGGGATCAGGGCGTCCACCGCCTTGAGGCCGGTCGCCATCGGCTCGTGCACCGATTTGCGCGGTAGAATGCCGGGGGCCTTGACGTCGACGCGCATGCGCGTGTCGGACTGGATCGGGCCCTTGCCGTCGATCGGGTTGCCGAGCCCGTCGACCACGCGGCCGAGCAGGCCCTTGCCGACCGGGACCTCGACGATGGCGCCGGTCCGCTTGACGTTGTCGCCTTCCTTGATGGTGCGGTCGTCGCCGAACACCACGACGCCGACGTTGTCGGCTTCGAGGTTGAGCGCCATGCCGCGGATGCCGCCCGGGAACTCCACCATCTCACCGGCCTGCACGTTATCGAGGCCGTAGACGCGCGCGATGCCGTCGCCGACCGACAGCACCTGCCCGATTTCCGAAACCTCGGCTTCCTTGCCGAAATTCTTGATCTGATCTTTCAGGATCGAGGTGATCTCTGCAGCCCGGATGTCCATCACTTGACCTCTGTCTGTAGGGCGTTTTCTCTATATGTCTTGATATATCTTGGTCTTGGGAGCGCGCCGTGGCGGCCGGCTGAGCCGGCCTGAGCCTCGCGTCAATGGCCTCCCTTGAGCGAAAGGCTCAAGTTCGAAAGCTTTGTCCTGAGCGACGAATCGATCATCCGGCTGCCGAGCTTCACGATCAGCCCACCGATCAGCGCGGCGTCGACCTTGGCCGCGAGCGTCACGTCCTTGCCGACTGTTTCCTTGAGCTGAGCCTTGAGCGCGTTGGCCTGCTCTTCCGTCAGCGGATGCGCGCTGATCACCTCCGCCGTCACCTCGCCGCGGGCTTTCGCCGCAAGCGAGCGAAAAGCGCGCACCATGTCGGGCGCCGCGAACAGGCGACGGTTCCTCGCCACGAGACCGATGAAGTTCTTGGCAAGCCCCCCGACGCCGGCCATGTCGAGCACGCGGCTGAGCGCGCGCACCTGATCGTCGGCCGCGATGACGGGGCTTCTGACCAGCCGCTGCAGGTCGGGGCTCATGTCGTAAAGTTGCTGGAATTTGACGAGATCCTGCTCGACCTCGGAGATCTTGTTTTGCTCTTTTGCAAGATCGAAAAGGGCGGCTGCGTAGCGCACTGCCACACCGGCCACGATTGGTTCTTCTGTCGCCACGTCAAGAAATCTCGCGTGCTCAAGGGGTTGGAGGAAGCCCCGCGGCCGAAGCCACAGCCCTGTCAATGTCGAGGATGATGCGGACGGGGTGGAGCCGCGCCGCCGGCCAAATTGCCGGCGCGTAAGGTCCCCCAACCGAAAACCCGCGGTTCTGTATCATGTACGTCACGGCGCATCAACCGCGCTGAGACGGGGGCGGACGACGGGTTTCCGCGGCCATTCATCGCCCCACCTGAGCTTGGGGGCTGGTCCTCGCCGCAACAAAAAAACGAGGAACCAAACGGTCTACCGATGGGATTCTTAACCGGGAGCCCCCACATCCAGAGTGGGCAGCGTGGATCACGGGGTGGCCCCGAAACAGAATTTGAGATGGAGTATCAGGTATGAGGAGCACAAGAGTGCTGGCGTTCGCCGCGCTGGCGGCCCTGCCGCTCATGGCCTCGGCCGCGAGTGCCGCGCCGGTGACGCCCAACACGGGAGCCGCGCTGTCGAAGGCCGGCACCGATGGACTCGTGGTCGATGTCCGCAGGTCCGGCGGAGGCGGTGGCCATGGCATCCGCAGCGGCGGGGGCGGCGGTCGCCACATCCATGGCGGCGGCGGACCGCGCTTCGGCGGTGGCGGCAAGCCTCACCGGCCTGGCGGCGGTCATTGGCACGGCGGCGGCCACCACGGCCACGGCCATTTCCGCCCCATCCGTCCGCGCTGGTATGGCGTCCCCTATTTCTATTACGGCCCGTCCTACTATTACGACGACTTCTATGAAGACGATTATGACGATTACGACGTCGCCCCGCGCGGCGATGCCATCGCCCGGTGCGAAGCGCGCTATCGCTCGATCGACCGCAGGACCGGCACGATCCTCGGCTACGACGGCAAGCGCAGGCTCTGCCCGTATCTCCGATAGCAACGCACCGCAACCGACGAAGAAAACCGCGCCGGCAGCTTGAAAAGGCTGACCGGCGCGACGTTCATGGGCTCTCAATCAATATGAACGGCAGCTGCAAGCCTCGTTCAAGGTGAGTTCAGCCCGCCCCCGCCATCATGAGCTCCAACGTACCGGGACAGTCCCGGCACCTGGATCTGAATGAAGGGGAGAGACATGTCGTTGAAGAAGCTCGCCACCTCCGCTGCCGTGATCGGAAGCCTGCTCGCTGCGAACCTGACCCCTCTGGCGGCCACCGCGGCCAGCGCCAGGGATGGCTGGCACGGCCACGGCGGCCCTAGCTATTCGCGCTCCTATGACCGCCCGCGCCATGACCACGGGCCGCGCCATCGCTACGGCTACAGGAAGCATCGCCACAACCACGGCAGCGACGTCGCCAAGGGCATCGCCATCGGCCTCGGCGTTCTGGCCGTAGGCTCGATCCTCGCTTCGGGAGCTCATCGCTAGACCGTGAGTCGCCTCGGACCTGTATCCCCTCCGAAGCGTCACTCATCGGTCTCGCAAGGACCTGAGCATCGTAAGGCCGGCACGCGGATTGGCCTCCAAAGCAGCGCGTGCCTTGAGCAACCGAAGTGAGCTGGCAGCGTGTCGGGACCGTGCGGGCCTGCCACGCTGCCTCAGCATTGGGATCGTGATCCCATTCAGAGAAAGTTGTAGGGGTCGATGTCGACGGTAAGCCGCAGATCGCCACCGATTTTGGGCAACGCCTCGCCCCACGCCCTGAGATAGCCCTGGAGGGTCTTGTCCCGGGGCGCCTTGACGAGCAGCCGGAAGCGGTGGCGGCCGCGCACGACGGCGATCGGCGCTTCGGCCGGCCCCAGCACCTCGATCTGATCCGCGCGCGGCGCCCGCCTCGCGACCTCGCGCGCGAACGTCTCCGCAAGATCCTTGTCGCGCGCCGAGATGACGAGCGCCGCGAGCCGCCCGAACGGCGGCAGGAGGCCGCGCCGGCGCATGTCGATCTCGCGCTCGAGAAAGCTCTCCCGGTCACCCGAGATGATCGCCTGCATGACCGGATGCTCCGGCATGTGCGTCTGGATGTAGCCGCGCCCCTTGGTGAGCGCGCGCCCCGCGCGCCCCGTCACCTGGTGCAGGAGCTGGAACGTGCGCTCGCCCGCGCGCGGATCGGCACCCATCGAAAGCCCGAGGTCGCCGTCCACGATGCCGACCGTCGCCAGCAGCGGGAAGTTGTGGCCCTTGGCCACGATCTGCGTGCCGATGATGATGTCCACGTCCCCGCTCTCGATCGAGCCGATGATTCGGCGCATCTCCTCGAGCCCGGGAATGAGGTCGGACGACAGAAGCGCCACGCGCGCGTCCGGGAAACGCGCGTGCACCTCCTCCGCGACGCGCTCGACACCAGGCCCGCAGGCCACGAGGCCGCCCTTCTCCCCGCACTTCGGGCACGCCTCGGGGATCGGCAGCGAGAAGCCGCAGTGATGGCAGTTGAGCCGCCGGCGGAACCGGTGCTCGACGAGCCAGGCGGTGCATTGCGGGCATTCGAACCGGTGCCCGCAGCTCCGGCAGAGCGTCAGCGGCGCATAGCCCCGGCGGTTGAGGAACAGGAGCGACTGCTGCCGGTCCCGCAGCGTGCCCGCGACCGCTTCGACCAGCACCGGCGACAGCCACTGCCCCTTCTCGGGCGGGTTGACGCGCATGTCGATGGGCGAGACCTCCGGCAGCTCCGCCCCCGTGAAGCGTCCGGGCAGGACGATGTGCCGGTAGCGCCCCGTGCGCGCGTTCACGTGGCTCTCGATCGAGGGCGTCGCCGACGCCAGCACCACCGGAAAACCGCCGAGGCTGCCCCGCACGACGCTCATGTCGCGCGCCTGATAATGCACGCGGTCGTCCTGCTTGAAGCCCGCGTCGTGCTCCTCGTCGACGACCACCAGCCCGAGATCGCTGTAGGGCAGGAAGAGCGCACTGCGGGCGCCGACCACGCACCGCGCTTCCCCCGTCGCGACCGCGCGCCAGACCCGCCCGCGTTCGGCCGGCGAGAGCGCCGAATGCCACTCCGCAGGCAAGCACCCAAAGCGCGCCGTGAAGCGGCTCATGAACTGCCCCGTGAGCGCAATCTCGGGCAGCATGATCAGCGCCTGGCGGCCGCGGCGGAGCGTCTCCGCCACGGCTTCGTAGTAGACTTCCGTCTTGCCCGAGCCGGTGACGCCGTCGAGCAGCGAGACGGAGAACCCTGCGCCGTGCACGGCGGAGATGAGCGCGTGCACGGCCTCTTCCTGCGCAGGAGTGAAGTCGGTCGCGCGATGATCGGGGTTTGGTTCCGGAAAGCGCCGCTCCGGGATGACGACATCGACCAGATTGCCCGACGCCACGAGCCCGTCGACGACGCCCGTGCTGCAGGCGGCCTCCGCCGCGAGCGCCGCCTTGGCGAGACCCGGACCGATCGCCTGCGCGAT